>Ga0164294_10001631_pt1 | contig 20674 bp, 13 predicted proteins | sample GEODES005metaG_FD_111479 | JGI IMG/M metagenome (GOLD analysis project Ga0164294, IMG submission 111479) | Oligotrophic lake water microbial communities from Sparkling Lake, Wisconsin, USA - GEODES005 metaG | ecosystem: Environmental > Aquatic > Freshwater > Lake | place: USA: Sparkling Lake...
CCGCGGCGGCCGTGCTCGCGCTGCGGACGCGCGCCGGGTTCGACGACGACGCCAACGACCGTGCCGAGCTCCTCGACCAGCTCTTCAACGGCGACGCCGACTCGCTGTCCCAGGACGACCTGGAGCCGAGCGCGGGGATCGCCGACGCGGACCTCGGCGCCCTGGTGAAGCAGGCGGTGGACCTCGCGGGAGCCAAGGGTGACCCCAAGCTGAAGCTGCTGTCCGACCACCTCAAGCAGCTCCTGGCCGATGGGTTCGCGCCGGTCGTGTTCTGCCGGTACATCGCCACGGCACACTACCTCCACCGGTACCTGACCTTGCAGCTCTCGGGCGTGCGGGTGGCCGTCGTGACCGGTGAGGATGCCAGCGACCAGCGCGACATAGGCGTCGGCGGCGGCGATCGAGCTGAGGCTGTAGCCGAGTGCGTTGAACAGCGGGTGCGACAGCGTGTTCGCCATCACGTCGCCGGTGCGATAGACCGAGACGAACAGCAGGATTGGGATCACCACGATCCCGTAACGCCATGCCACATCGACATAGGGGCCGACTGCGGCGGAACGGCGCAGCGGCGCATCCCAGGGCAGGTTGCGGAGCCACGGGACTGCCACGCCGAGGATGATGAAGGGCAGCAGGCAGATGCCGAACACCCAATAGCTCACCACGCCGGGGTTGCTGATGCCGACCGAGCCGATGGCGGAGAGCAGCACCCAGCCGACCGCGCCGACCGCCGCGATGCTTCCCACGATCGCGCCCAGGCTGGCGAGCATGCCCTGAACCAGCGCGGTCACGCGTCCGCCTTCGCCGGCGCGCTCGGGGCGCAGCGCGGCGAGCACGGGGAAGGGCAGGAAGGCCAGGATCGCGACCGCGAGATAGGCGATCGTCCAGTCGAACTTGTCGGCCAGGAAGATCGCGCCGCCGCTCGCGATCACCATCGAGGTGCGATAGCCCCATTGGTTGGCGGCGACGAGCGGGCCCTGCTCGTCGGCATGCGGCGCCAGCTCGACGCGCCAGCCATCGGCGGCGATCTCCAGCGTGCTGGTCCAGAAGGCGAGCAGCACCGCGAACAGCGCGGTGAGCGGCAGGCTGGTATCCGACGCGGTGAACGCCATGCCGAGCGCCGAGGCGAAGATCGCGAGCTGGGAGAGCATGATCCAGCCGGGGCGCTTGCCCCAGAAGCGCCCGAAGCCGGGCACATCGTATTTCTCGAGCAGCGGCGCCCAGGCGAACTTGATCGTCGACATCAGCGAGACCCAGGCGAAGAAGCCGATGATCACGATGTCGACGCCGTGCCGTGCGAGGCGCAGCGAAAGCGTGGCGCTGAACAGGTAGAAGGGCAGGCCCGCGGCGAAGCCCAGCAGCAGGTACAGGCCGAGCCTTCCGGCGCCGGGACGGACCGCCGCCGCGGCGGGACTCGGCGCCTCAGTCACGCGGCACCGCGTAGTCGAAATCGGGCATTCGGGGCTCCCCTGAACCTGGTTTCCCCTGTGGTCGGACGGGGTGGCCAAGCAGTCAATGGCCCTGCGGTTGAACATGTGTTGCCGCATGGACACGCTTTGACACACAAACGTAGCATTTGATGCCGCAGGGTTATGGTTTGGGGAACAGAAACTATGGCGCGGCGCAACATTCTTGGTACCTAATGTCCTCTCACCGCGCGGGAAACGCGGTTTCAGGGGGTTTTACAACATGATCGAAGCGAGAGCGTTCAGAGGGATTCTCGTCTCGGGTGTTGCGTTCGCGGCAATGGCAACTGCCATGCCGGCCTGGGCGCAGACCACGGGCGACACCACCCAGGAAGCGGCAACGCCCACCGGCGCCATGCCCACCACCAGCGCGGACGATACCGACGGCAAGCCGAGCAAGAGTAACGAGATCATCGTCACCGGCTCGCGCATCAAGCAGGACCCGAACAATTCGGCACTGCCGCTGCAGATCATCACGCAGCAGGAAATCACCCGCAACGGCATCAGCAGCCCCGAGCAGCTGATGATGTTCCTGACCTCGAGCGGCTCGGGTGCGGACAATCTCGCGTCGAACTCCGACGTGGTGACCGGCGCGCAGCGCGGCACCAACGGTCTTTCGGCAGCCAATCTGCGCGGCCAGGGCGCAGGCGGCACGCTCGTCCTGCTCAACGGCCGCCGCGTCGCCGCGCACGGCCTTTCGGGCTCCGCGGTCGACGTCAACCAGATCCCGTTCGCGGCGATCGAGCGCGTCGAAGTCCTCAAGGACGGCGCCTCGGCGATCTACGGCACCGACGCAGTCGGCGGCGTGATCAACTTCATCACCAAGCGTGACTTCCAGGGCTTCAGCCTCAACGGCTTCACCGATGTCACCGAGCAGGGCGGCGGCAGCATCTATCGCCTCGGTGGCGTCGCCGGCTTCGGCGATCTCGACGAGGACGGCTTCAACGTGATGGGCGCCGTCGCCTATAGCTGGAACAAGATGCTGCGCGGTTCGGAGCGCAGCTTCGTCAATGGCGACCAGCCCAATCGCGGCCTTTCGGTCGATACCCGCGGCACCCCGGTGGCGACCGCGTTCAACATCGGCGCGAACACCCAGCCGGGCAGCATCACCGCGGGCGGCACGCTGCTCACCGGCCTGACGCTCACCCTGCCGAACGGCGCCAACGGCGCATCGGGCGGCATCAACATCCTCGACCTGCCGGGCGGCGACGGGTGCGACTCGATCGACGGCGGCATGGCCTATGACGAGAAGCTGTGGAACACGCCCAGCGCGCAATATGCCTGCTCGTGGGACACGGGCCGCGCCGCGGTCATCCAGCAGCCGATCGAGACGCTGACCTATTACACCAAGGCCACCTGGCGCATCTCGGGCGACCATATCGTCGCCTTCGAAGTCACCGGTTCGGACGCGGATTCGGCCAAGAGCTTCTCGAACGCGCAGCTCACCGCCAACACCACCAACCTGCCGATCGCCTATCCGCTGAACGCGGCGACCGCGAGCCAGTACAACACGGTGTTCAACGCGATCCGCTCGGCCTTCGACGTTGCGTCGAATCCGAACCGCACCGCGCAGATCGCCGCGCTCAACGCGCGCTACGGCCAGCCGATCTCCTATCGCTGGCGCTGCATTCCCTGTGGCCCGCGTGAATATCGCACCAACACCAACACCTTCCGCGCCGCACTCGGCTTCGAAGGTCCGCTGTGGACGGGCTGGGACTATCGTGCCGGCGCCTCCTATGCGCGCAGCGAGAGCTCGTCGGTGCTCGGCACCGGCTATTACTATCGCGGCACCAACGCGAACGGCAGCTACGATGTCAACGCGCCGGCGGTTGCCGGTGTCGGCCTGATCAACGGCCAGCAGGCCCGCGGCCTGGTCGGCGTGATGAACTCGGGCCTGATCAATCCGTTCAGCACCACCCAGACCGCAGCCGGCCTCGCCGCGCTGGAATCGGTCTCGGCCTATGGCGCGACGCTCTATGGCGGCCGCTACGAGGTGAAGCAGGCGGATGCGTCGATCTCGGGCCCGCTGTTCGGGATCTGGGGCGGCGACGTCCAGCTCGCAGCCGGTGTCGATTATCGTCGCGAGACCTATTCGTTCAACGGTTCGGCGGCGGCTGCCGCGACTGCGCCGGTTATCTTCCTGGCCGCGTTCGACAACGTCAACGCGCTCACCCCCAAGCAGCGCGACGTGAAGGCGGCCTATGCCGAATTGCTCGTGCCGCTGTTCAAGGGCTTCGAGCTGACGCTGGCCGGCCGTATCGACGACTATACCGGCTTCGGCAGCACCAAGAACCCGAAGGTCGCGATCAAGTATCGTCCGATCAACGAGCTGATGTTCCGCGGCTCGTACAACACCAGCTTCCGCGTCCCGACGTTCAACCAGATCTACAACGGTGTCACGGAATCGCCCTATGCCGGTTCGGACATCGCCGATCCGGTCCTGTGCCCGGGCGGGGTGCCGACCAGCAACTTCGGCAGCGGCCAGGCCTGCGCGCAGATCCGCCCGGAGATCTGGACGGGCGGCAACGCAACCCTGCGTCCGGAAACGGCCAAGCAGTTCAGCGCCGGCGTGGTCTTCCAGCCGATGAAGAACTTCAGCCTGTCGGCCGATTTCTGGTCGATCGCGGTCGACAACACGATCCAGCTGCTCACGCTGCGCCAGCTGATCGACAATGCGTCGCTGTTCCCCACCCGCTTCCTTCGTGATCCGGTGACCAACACGGTGCAGGTGATCGATCAGCGCTGGATCAACGCCGGTTCGCGCCGCACCCAGGGCATCGAATTCTCGTATCGCAGCGGGTTCGAAGCGCTGGGCGGCCGGTTCTCGACCGGCCTCGACGGCACGCTGCTGCTCAAGAAGCGCGAGAAGCTCACGCCCAACTCGGCCTATGGCCCGAGCCTGATCGGCGTGTTCAGCTATGCGGGCGACCTGGGCATCAAGTGGAAGCACAACGCGTTCGTCAGCTGGTCGAACGACGACTTCTCGCTGTCGGTCAGCCAGATCTTCCGCCAGGGCTTCAAGAACGGCGCCCTGCCGGGCATCGCGGCGGGCACGGTCACGCGTCCGGACTATAACGTCCGTACCGACGACTATATCGTCTACAACGCCTCGATCAGCTACACCGGCCTCGCGCCGGGCTACAAGCTGACCATGGGCGTGCGGAACATCTTCAACACCGATCCGCCGTTCACCATCACCTATGATGGCAACAGCGGCGCGGGCAGCTCCTGGGATCCGCGCGTCGCCGATCCGCGTGGCCGCTCGTTCACGGTCGCTGCGGAAGTGAAGTTCTGATCCCCGGATAACCGGGTGGGTTTGGAGAAGGCCGGGGCGCATCGCCCCGGCCTTTTCTTTTGGTCCGAAACGTCGAAGGGTTTCCGATGCTCGCTTTCCTCCTCGCCGCCGCCGATCCGCAGCCCGCGGTCCACCAGCCGGTCGCCAGCGTGCGCGTGGCGTTCGATCGCAGGGGGGAGGTCTCGATCACCACCTCGGGCCTGGCAGACCTCGCCGCCAACCGCCCGGTCAGCCCCGACGATCCCGTCCGCATCGCCTCGATCTCCAAGCTGGTCGTCGCGATCGGCGTGCTGCGGCTGGTCGAGCAGGGCCGGCTCGATCTCGATGCGGACGTGTCGCGCTATCTCGGCTGGAAGCTGCGCAACCCGGCCTTTCCCGATGCGAAGATCACGCTGCGGCTGCTGCTCTCGCACCGCTCGAGCCTCACCGACCGGGTCGACTATGTCCTGCCGCTCGATGCCGACATGCGCGCCGTGCTGCAGAATCCCAAGGCCTGGGACGACAAGCACGCCCCTGGCAGCTGGTGGGCCTATACCAACTTCAATTTCCCGGTGGTCGCCGCGGTGATGGAACGCGCCACCGGCGAGCGCTTCGACACGCTGATGGACCGGCTCGTCCTCAAGCCGATGAAGCTCGACGCCTGCTACAACTGGGCCGCCTGCACGCCGGCGACCGCCGCGCGCGCCGTCACCCAGTATCGCGAGAACAAGCCGACCAAGGACGATCATCATGGCGCGCCGCCAGCCTGCCCGGTGTCACCGGCAAGCGATGGAAGATGCGACCTCTCGGTCTGGCGCGCGGGCGCCAATGGCGCGATCTTCGCACCGCAGGGCGGCCTGCGCATCTCCGGGCGCGGGCTGGCGCGGGTAGGGCGGATGTTCCTCGGCAACGGCACGCTCGACGGCGTCCGCATCCTGCGCCCCTCCTCGATCCGGCTGATGGAGACGCCGCTCTGGACCTATGACGGCCATAACGGCGATGTCGGCGGCGACATCTCGGTGGCGGTGCCCACCGGCGGCGCGACCTGCGCCTATGGCCTGGCGGTGATGTTCACCGCCACCGGCGTGCCCGGCTGCCGCGACGATCCCGCCGGGGACGGCCGCAAGCGCTTCGGCCATTCGGGCGACGCCTATGGTCTAAAGTCGGGCCTGTGGATCGATCGCGAGCGCGGCACGGGCGTCGCCTATTTCGCCACCGATGTTCTGGATGTCCCGGGCAAGCGATCGGCCTATACGCCGACCGAGGAATCGCTTGCCCGCCCGGAGTAGTCCCTTGCGCCACGACGCCAATCTCACCGCCGATCGCCCCACTTTCGTCACCCATCTCGAATGCTCGATGACCGGCGAGCGCTATGCGGCCGACCAGCTCCACGGGCTTTCGCGCGTCGGCCGCCCGCTGCTCGTGCGCTACGATCTGGAAGCCGCAAAGGCCGCGCTTCCGCGCGACGAGCTCGCCCGCCGCCCGGCGGACCTGTGGAAATATCGCGAGCTGCTGCCGGTCCGCCAGACCGGGAACATCGTCAGCCTGGGCGAGATCGCCACGCCGATCATCCCGCTCGACAAGCTCGCCCGCCAGGCCGGCGCGCAGCATCTCTGGGTGAAGGACGAGGGGCGGCTGCCCACCGGTTCGTTCAAGGCGCGCGGCCTCGTCATGGCGATCGCCATGGCCAAGGAGCTGGGCGTCAGGACGATCGCGATGCCGACCAACGGCAATGCCGGCGCTGCCGCGGCCGCCTATGCCAGCCGGGTCGGGATCGAGTCCGTGATCTTCTGCCCGGCGGACACGCCCGAAGTGAATGTCCGCGAGATCGCCGCCCAGGGCGCGCGCGTCTACCGCGTCAACGGGCTGATCGACGATTGCGGCAAGCTGGTGGGGCAGGGCGCGAAGGAGCGCGGCTGGTTCGACCTGTCGACGCTCAAGGAGCCGTACCGGATCGAGGGCAAGAAGACGATGGGCCTCGAGCTCGCCGAGCAGCTCGGCTGGGAGCTGCCCGATGTGATCTTCTATCCCACCGGCGGCGGCACCGGCCTGATCGGCATGTGGAAGGCCTTTGCCGAGATGGAGGCGCTGGGCTGGATCGGCTCGAAGCGTCCGCGGATGATCGCGGTCCAGGCCGAAGGCTGCGCGCCGATGGTCCGCGCCTTCGAGGCCGGCGAGCGCCACGCCACGCGTTGGGAAGGCGCGCACACGATCGCGATGGGCATCCGCGTGCCCCAGGCGGTCGGCGACTTCCTGATCCTCGATGCCGTTCGGGAAAGCGGCGGCGTGGCGATGGCAGTGGGCGACGATGCCATCGCCCGGGCCGTGGACGATGCCGCGCGCGAGGACGGGTTGCTGCTCTGCCCCGAAGGCGGCGCGACGCTGGCGGCCTGGCGCAAGGCGCTGGCCGAGCGGCTGGTCTCGCCCGACGAGAAGGTCGTGCTGTTCAACTGCGCGACCGGGCTGAAATACCCGCTCGCCGATCAGTCGCAGACGCTCGACAAGGACGGGCCGGTGGATTTCACGGCGCTCTAGGCCAGGCTCCGGAACGTCACCGACCAGCGACATGCCTCCATCGGGACGATGCTGTGCTCCCAGCCGTGCCGCACCTCGCCCGACAGGCGATAGGCGCTGCGCGGATCGAGCGCCGCCTCGGCCCGGTCGAACTTTCCGTCCGGCCGCCGGCGGCGCAGGCGGAGCACCGCGGGAGCGCCCAGCGACACGCCCACGACATGCTCGAACACCGGCCGATCGCGGTGCCAGCCGATGCCTGCCCCGGAATCATACCGGGTCACCAGTGCCTGAACGAGCGCGCCGGCGGGCATTTTAGCGAACGCGGCGGCCTTTTCGCGCAGCGGCAACAGCCAGTCGGGGATGGCTTCGGTCTCGGCGAAACTTGCGTCGGCGAAGTCGTAGCGCCACCCGAAACTGCGCGTCAGCCGCTTGCCCAGCCATTGCTGAAATCGGAACGGCTCCAGCCCCGCCGCGTCGATCGCCCGAATCAGTTCGGCTTCTTCCACAGGTGAAATGATATTCTTGGCCAGTTCGATGCCGCCCGGCAGGGGCTCTTCGAAAAGATCGGGAAATAGCGTGGACATGGCCCGGATATGGTATCCCGACCTATGTCGCACCATGGGCGGAAATCTGCGCAGATGGTGTAATTTCCGTTGTTTTTCCCGAACGATAGCGGTTGCAAGTGCCGTTTGGGGGCCCTAGCTGTCCGCCCGTGAAGAACGAAATGATTGCCGTAGTGGACCGCGCCTCGTCCTTCCTGAAGGCGCTGTCGGGTCGAAGCCGCTTCCTGTTGCTCTGCCATCTCCTGGATGGCGAGAAATCGGTGGGAGAGCTCGCGCGCCTCACCGGTGCGCGGGATACTGCCGTGTCGCAGCAGCTTGCCCTGCTCCGTCGCGAGGGGATGGTCGCCGCCCGCCGCGACGGCCAGATGATCTTCTATTCGCTGGCCAGCGAAGACGCCCGTCACATGCTCGAAGCGATGTACGGCCTGTTCTATCGGACGGAAGCGTCGGTCAAGGAAACCGAAGCGGCGTAAAGCCGCTCGACGTCTTCCTTTCGTGCAAGCTCGGTCGCCGGCGTCATCAATGTCGCCGCGCCGGCAGCGATGCCATAGCGCAGCGCATCCGCGATCCCCTTGCCTTGCGAAGAGGCGAGGGTGATCGCCGCCACCATCGAATCCCCGGCACCCACGGTGCCCTGGGCTTCCACCGGGATCGCAGGCACCCGCAACGCCTTGCCTTCGCCGACCAGCAGCGCCCCGCGCTCAGCGAGCGACACCACCACAACCTCGCCGAAGCCGCGCCGCTGCAGCTCCTGCGCCGCGGCCATCTCGTCGTCCTCGCCGGCGATCTCGCGGCCGAGCAGGTCGGCGACTTCGCGCAGGCTCGGCTTGATCAGCCAGGCGCCGGCACCCTCGCAGGCGGCCAATGCCGGGCCCGACGTGTCGATCACCAGCTTCACGCCCGCATCGCGGCAGCGCGCGCCGATCCGCTGGAAGATCGCCGGATCGCAGCCCGGCGGCAGGCTGCCGCTCACCACGACATGGCTGACCTCCGCGACGCCGAACAGCGCGTCGATCAGCGCGGCCTGCTCGGTGTCGCTCAGCTCGGGCCCGGGCAGCACGAAGCGATACTGGTCGCCCGGCCGCCCCTCATCGACGGTGAAGCTCTCGCGCGTCGCCCCGGCGATCGGCACGGGCAGGATCGGGATCTTCTGCACCTCGAGCAGCTGGACGATCGTCGCGCCCGCCGGCCCGCCGCTGGGGAAGATCGCGGTCGCGTCCCCGCTCAGATGCGTCACCACGCGCGCCACATTGATTCCGCCACCGCCCGGATCGAAGCGCGGCGGGGAACAGCGCAACTTGTGTCCGGGGCGCACCTTCTCGGTGCAGGTCGTCACGTCGAGCGCCGGGTTGAGCGTCAGCGTGGCGATCGCCATCAGTGCGTCCGGTCGAGCGCGGCGCGCGCGGCGGCGACGATCAGCTCCTGTGGGCGGTTGGCGCGGACGCGGTGCCAGTGGATCTCGCCGACCGAGCGGCGCGACTGCTCGCGCACTACCGCCTCGGTCGCGTCCGACGCGTCGTTCTCGCGCGCCTTGACCCGGGCGATCCGGTCCTTCTCGGGGGCTTCCAGCCAGATGCCGGTGAAGCCCGCGCGATAGCGGTCGGCCAGCGCCTCGGCCACGTCGCGCTCGCTGCGCGCCATGAACACCGCGTCGAGGATCACACTGTTGCCGCAGGCAAGGTGGTCGTCGGCGGATTCGAACAGCGCTTCATAGGTCTCGTCGTCATTGCGACGGGTATAATGCCTCGGCGGCAGCCGGGTTTCCGGGCTCACCCCGGCCAGGCGCTTGCGGAACACGTCAGAGCGCAGCACCCGCGCGCCGGGCAGGCGGCCGATCCGGCTGCCGAGCAGCCGCGCCAGCGTCGACTTGCCGGTACCCGAAAGCCCGCCGATCACCACCAGCCGCGGCTTCGCAGGCGCTAGCAGGCTGTCGGCGAGCTCGGTCTCGCCGCTCGCATGAAGCGACAGATAGAGCGGCAGCAATGCCCAGCCGGTCGCGCCCTGCGGCGCCACGTCGAGATAGCGGTTGGCGATCGTGTTGGCTTCGCCCGCCAGCCCGGCGCGCATCACGTCGATCAGCGTGCCGGCGAGGTCGTCGAGCACGTCCACCGGCTCGCCCATCACCGCGCGGATGCGCCCGGCGGCGATGCGGCGGCCGATCGAGTCGGTGTGGAAGGCCAGCTCGCCGCGCTGGGTGTCGGTGGCGGCGCTCAGCGCCAGCGTCTTGCGAAAGGCGTCGCCGTCGCCCTTCGGGGCTGCGGCGTGGCGGGCGGCGATACGGTCGGCAAGGGCGTGCAACTGCGCCGTATCGAGGTCGCCTTCGAGCAGCGCCTCGATGTTCGGTTCCGGCAGTGCGGCCAGCGCCGCCATCGTTCCACCCCTGCAATTAGGTTCGTCGAATCAGCCCCTAGCACGAGTTTTCTGAACGATCTTGGACAAGATCGACCTATCGCGCCGGCGCACCCGCAAAGGCATCCCGGATCACCCCATGGAGTGCCTTTGGCTGGTACAGCTCATTATAGGGCGTCGCGCGCTGCAGGGTCTTGTCCTTGCGCGGCTTGTAGCCGTTCAGCCAGGTGAAGCGGTCGCACATGCCCCAGGCGAGCACGTCGCGGAGCTGCGGATAGGAGAACATGATCTCCAGATAGGCCGCGGCATAGTTGGCGACGATCCCGTCGCGGACTTTGGCATCGGTCGGCAGCAGATGGTCGTCGACGTCGAACTCGGTGACCGCCAGCTTGTAGCCCATCTGGGTCGCGCTATCGAGGAAGGTGCGCCACGGCTTTTCCTGCCGGCTCACCAGCGCGCCCACCGTGCCGTCGCCGGTCAGCCCGATATGCGATTGCACGCCCAGCGTGTCGCAGGGCACGCCGCGCTTGCGGAACCCCTCGAGCAGCTTGAGCACGCCATAGCGGTGCCCCTCATTGCCCGGCTCCCAGCTCATATAGTCGTTGTAGGTCAGCTCGACGCCCGGGGCATGCTCGCGCGCGGTGTGATAGGCGAAGTCGAGCATCGCCTCGGTCCCGCCGAACGCCCTGGAGAGCGACGAGGTGCGCAGCGCGCCGCTGCCTTCCTCCACCGTCTCGTTGACCACGTCGAAGCTGGTGATCCGCCCCGCATAGAGCTTGCACAGCGTGCGGATATGCTGGCCGAGGATCTTCTCGGCTTCCTTCACCGGGCTCGCGCCGAAGTCGTGTTCGTTCAGCCATTTCGGGAAATATTGCGTCTTGTGCCACAGCAGGGTGTGGCCGCGCATCGCCATGCCGTTCGCCTCGGCATAGTCGATCATGTCGGAGAAATGGTCGAGGTTGAAGGTCTTGGCGTCGGGCCGGATTGCCTGCCACTTGAACTCGTTCTCGGCCACCAGCACGCCGCAGTCGCGCTTGAGCAGCTCGGCATATTTCGGGTTGGCGAACGAGCCGTGATCGGCGCCCGGCGGGCTCCAGGCGACGCAGGAGCCGAAGCGCATGCCCTTGGTCTTGGCCAGGGCGTTCAGCCCCTCGGTCGCCTGGGCAAGGGCGGGGAAGGGCAGGGCCGCCAGCGCGGCGCCCGCGCCCAGCAGCCCACGGCGTGTCATCTCGGTCATCCGCAAGCCTCTCCCGCTCACCAGTTGAACAATGTTCCGTCCTCGAGCCGTGCGACGGGGAGATAGGCGCGCTTATATTCGTATTTCGCCGCCAGTTCCTCGTCGATCTCGACCCCCAGCCCGGGCGCGTCGCCCGGATGCATCATCCCGTCCTTGAAGCTGTAGGCATGGGGGAAGACCGCATCGGTCTTCGCCGTGTGCGGCATCAGCTCCTGGATGCCGAAATTGGGCACCGACAGGCCGAAGTGCAGCGCTGCGGCCATGCACACTGGCGACAGGTCGGTCGCGCCGTGGCAGCCGGTGCGCACCTGATGCAGGTCCGCGAAAGACGCGATCCGGCGCATATGCGTGATCCCGCCGGCATGGACGATCGTCGCGCGGATATAGTCGATCAGCTGCTCTTCGATGAGCTGCTTGGCGTCCCAGACGGTGTTGAAGATCTCGCCCACCGCCAGCGGCGTGGTGGTCTTCTCGCGGATCAGGCGGAAGCCGGCCTGGTTCTCCGCCGGGGTCGCGTCCTCGAGCCAGAACAGGCGATAGGGCTCCAGCTCCACACCCAGCCGCGCCGCCTCGATCGGGGTCAGCCGGTGGTGGACGTCGTGGAGCAGGTGCACGTCCCAGCCGAGCACCTCGCGCGCCTTTTCGAACAAGGGCGCGACCGAGCGGAGATATTTCTCCGTCGACCACAGGCTCTCGGTCGGCAGCGCGCCGTCGGCGGGCTCGTAGCGCTGGCCCGGCTTGGCGACGCCATAGGTGGATTTCAGCCCCGGCACGCCCGCCTGGAGCCGCACGGCCTTGTAGCCCTCTTCGACATGGCGGATCGCTTCCTCGATCGTCTCCTCGATCGTCGCGCCGTTTGCGTGTCCGTATACCATGCAGCCGTCGCGGCTCGCGCCACCGAGCAGCTGGTAGAGCGGCATGCCCGCCAGCTTGGCCTTGATGTCCCACAGCGCCATGTCGACTGCGGCGATCGAACACATCGTCACCGGGCCGCGCCGCCAATAGGCGCCCTTGTAGAGATACTGCCAGATATCCTCGATCCGGTGCGCGTCGCGGCCGATCAGGCAGGGGATGACGTGATCCTGCAGATAGGCGACCACCGCCATCTCGCGCCCGTTCAGCGTCGCGTCGCCGATGCCGGTCGTGCCGTCGGCAGTCTCGATCTTGAGCGTGACGAAGTTCCGGTCGGGGCAGGTGACGATCACGCGCGCGGATACGATCTCGGCCATGTCGCCTGTGCTTCCCCTTCCCGTGTCGGCGCATCACATTGCGCGCCTATGTGCTTGGTAGCGCTACCATTGTTGCCCTGTTACAAGCTTGTCAACGGCGGCGTATGACCGCGAAGGGACAGGAAGAGCGATGCTGCGGAAATTGCTGGCTATTTTGTCTGCGTTTTTGTGTTTCGGCCTTGCGAATCAAGGCCATGCCGAAGACGGATATGACCTCTGGCTGCGCTATCAGCCGCTCGAATCCGCCGCGAAGGCACGTGCCGCGCCGTGGGTCACCGCCATGATAGCTTCTACCAGCAGCCCGACGATCGGCGTCGCGCTCGAGGAGCTGCAGCGCGGCGTCCAGGGCATGCTCGGGGCACCGCTCGCGCGGCGGGAGGGCGTCCAGGACGGCGCGGTGCTGCTTACCAGCGCGGGCTCGCCGCTGCTTCAGGGGCTCGACCTGCCGTTCGCGAAACTGGGCGAGGAAGGCTATCTGATCCGCAGCGCCACCGTGCAGGGCAAGCGCGTCACGGTCATCGCCGGCAATCGCGACATCGGCGTGCTCTACGGCGTGTTCCGCTTCCTCAAGCTGCTCCAGACCGGCCAGCCGATCGACAATCTCGACCTTACCGATGCCCCGAAGCTCAAGGTCCGCGTCCTCAACCATTGGGACAATCTCAACCGGCATGTCGAGCGCGGCTATTCGGGCCTGTCGATCTGGGACTGGCAGAAGCTCCCCGGCTTCAGGGACCCGCGCTACACCGATTATGCCCGCGCCAATGCCTCGATCGGCATCAACGGCACGGTGCTGACCAACGTCAACGCCAATGCCGACATCCTGCGCCCCGATTACCTGCAGAAGGTGAAGGCGCTGGCCGAGATCTTCCGCCCCTATGGGATCAAGGTCTACCTGACCGCGCGCTTCTCCGCCCCGATCGAGCTGGGCAAGCTCAAGACCGCCGATCCGCTCGATCCCGAAGTCCGCGCCTGGTGGAAGGCCAAGATCGACGAGATCTACACCGTCATCCCCGATTTCGGCGGCCTGCTGGTCAAGGCGAACTCGGAAGGCCAGCCCGGCCCGGCCGATTACAAGCGCAGCCATGCCGAGGGCGCCAACATGCTGGCCGACGCGCTCGCTCCGCACCACGGCATCGTGATGTGGCGTGCCTTCGTCTATGCCGCCGAGAATGCCGAGGACCGGCACAAGCAGGCCTATAGCGAGTTCCAGCCGCTCGACGGCAGGTTCCGCGACAATGTCCTCGTCCAGGTCAAGAACGGCGCGATCGACTTCCAGCCGCGCGAGCCCTTCCATCCGCTGTTCGGCGCGATGCCGAAGACGCCGCTGATGATGGAATTCCAGATCACCAAGGAATATCTCGGCTTCGCCACCCACCTCGCCTATCTCGGCACGATGTGGGAGGAGGCGCTCCAGGCCGACACCTTCCGCCCGAACAAGGGCAGCACCGTCGCCAGGGTCATCGAGACCCCGGTCGATGCGGACGCCGCCACCGGCATGGCTGGCGTCGCCAATATCGGCAGCGACCGCAACTGGTCGGGCTCGCAGTTCGATCAGGCCAACTGGTACGCGTTCGGCCGCTTCGCCTGGGATCCGGGTGCGAAGGCCGAACCGATCGCGCGCGACTGGGCGGCGATGACCTGGGGCAATGATCCGGCGGTGATCGCTCCGGTGGTCCGCATGATGCTCGGCTCGCGCGAGGCGGTGGTCGATTACATGACTCCGCTCGGCCTTACCCACCAGATGGCGACCGGCCACCATTATGGCCCCGGCCCCTGGGTGTCGGATCTGGCCCGCCCCGAATGGAACCCGGTCTATTATGCCAAGGCGGCGCCCGACGGCATCGGCTTCGACCGCACCGCGAAGGGCAGCGACGCGCTCTCGCAATATGCACCCGCGCTGGTGAAAAGCTGGGGCAGCCTCAAGTCCGTGCCTGACGAATTGCTGCTGTGGTTCCATCATGTCCCCTGGGACTATCGGATGAAGTCCGGCCGCACGCTGTGGGACGCGCTGGTGATCCATTACGATACCGGGATAGACAAGGTCCGCGGCATGCAGGCCGATTGGGCTGGGCTGCGCGGCAAGGTCGATGCGCAGCGCTGGGCCGAAGTCCGCGACTTCCTGGCGATCCAGCTCGCGGAAGCGATCTGGTGGCGCGACGCTTCGATCGCCTGGTTCCAGTCGATCTCGAAGCGCCCGCTGCCCGAAGGCCACAAGCCGCCGGCGCACGACCTCGACTATTACAAGGCGATCACCATGCCCTATGCGCCTGGGTGGGGGGAATAACTCCCTCTCCCCGCAAGCGGGGAGAGGGAGAAGCGCTCAGGGCCGTCCCAATCCCCGCGCCAGATATTGCTTGATGTACTGCCGCAGCTGCGGCGTCGGTTCGCCCAGCACGCCGCGGTGCCCGGGCGCCATATGTCCCGCAGGATCGCCATGCCGCTGGAACACGAAATTGTCGAAGAACGCCGCCCAGGCCTCGCGCCGCTCGGGCGGCAAGTGGCTGATCGTCAGGATCGCATGCACCATCGCGTCGAAGCGGGCCTGCTCGTCGGGCGAGTCCGACCACCAGAAATTGACCAGCGCGTTGAAGTCCGAAAGCGCATCGACCTGATGCCACCAGAGCGCCGGGATGTAGATCGCATCCCCCGGGCCCAGCTCGGCCACCAGCGCCGCGTCCAGCGCTTCGCGGAAGCGCGGGAAGCGCTCGAAATCCGGATCGGCCATGTCGACCATGCTGAGCGGCTGGCCCGCCACGGTATGGTCGAGCGGACCGACATAGAGGTTCGCCGTCTGGTCGGGCGGGAACAGGGTGAAGCGGCGGCGGCCGGCGGTGACCACCGCGATATTGTCCGACGCGTCGAAATGGGTGGTGATGCTCGCGGCGTTGCCGATCCATATCCGCGGCTGGGCATCCAGGCCGGCGAGCGCGGGCAGGGCATTGGCGCCGGCGAAGCCCGGCAGCGCCTGCGCCGTCTCCACCGCGCCGGCATAGACGGCGGGCGCCGCCTCCTTGCCCTTCAGTCCCAGCACATAGCGCAGCAGATCGGCGAACCGCCCCTTGCGCCGCTCGAAATTGAAGCCGCGCATGTCGTCGGAATAGAAGAAGCGCCCCTGGATCGCCGGCGGGCCGACAAAGGCCTCGGCCGAGGCGCCCTGGTCGAAGCCGAGCAGATAGTCGCATGCCGCATCGTCGGAGCGGGCGGCGGCCTGCACCAGCGGCCAGTCGGCGGCGACGCCGCGCAGCACGGCGGGCGCATAGCCGGCGATCAGCGCGCGCAGTCCTCCGGCGTCCAGCGGGCCCTCAATCTCACGGATCGGCGCTTGCGGCATGGTTCTCGCTATCCCGGAAATGCTAGGGTCAGGGCCGGAGGGTTGGTGTTCCGGACATGACGGTGTTGTCGCACGATTTTTCGCTGAATGCGCGCCCCGCCGCGCGCCTGTCGCATCTCGGCCGGGAAGGGGAGCCCCTGCTCTGCCTCGACGGGCTGATGCGCCATCCCCAGGCGCTGGTCGAGCATGCCGCGACCCAGGCCGAGTTCGCGCCGGTATATGGTCCGACGGGCGGCTATCCCGGCGTCCGCGCCTCCGCGCCGCTCGACTATGTCGAGGGGGTGGTGCGCGCGCTCGATCCGGTGCTGCGCGACGCCTTCGGGCTCGGCGCGGTGCGGCTGGCGCGGGCCGAGTGCAACTTCTCGCTCGTCACGCTCGCGCCCGAAGCGTTGGCGCCGTCGCAGCGCGTCCCGCACATCGATACCAGCGATCCCCTGCACTTCGCCTTCCTGCACTATCTGTGCGGCCCCGATCAGGGCGGCACTGCCTTTTATCGTCACCGCGCCACCGGCTTCGAGGCGATCACGCCCGAGCGCGAAGCTCGCTATCACGCCGCCCGCGCCGCCGAGCCCGATCCCGCGCCCGGCTATATCGCCGGCGACACGCCGGAGTTCGAGCAGATCGGCGCCGCGGATGCCGCGTTCGACCGGCTGCTCGTCTACCGCAGCCGCCAGCTCCATTCGGGACTGGTGCCCACGGTCCTTGAGACCGACCCGCGCCGCGGCCGGCTCACCGCCAACATCTTCCTCAGCTACCGCGCCGCCTGACCCTGGCTCGGGGCAAAAAAATTGGCGCCGCCGGTTGGGACCGACGACGCCAGTTCAGGGTGTATCCTGGATCAGAAGTTGAAGCGGGCGATCGCGGCGAAGCGGCGGTCGTTCATGTACCAGCCGCGCGGCACCTCGACATAGCCCTTCGGGTCGCCGATCTTCTGGATCACCGCGGTGGTGCGGGTCACTTCGTTGGTCAGGTTCGATCCCTGGATACCGATCTTGATCTGCGGGGTGACCGCAAAGAAGATCGACGCATCGAGCTGGCCGGTCGCCTTGTTGATGATCGGGTCGTTCGGCACGATCACGTCGCGGACGGTGAGCAGGAAGTCCGAACGCCACGAGTAGCTGGCACGCAGCGAGAGTGGCCCATAGTCGAAGAACGGGGTGATGTTCACCTGGTGCTTCGACAGGCCCTGCAGCGGCAGCAGCGCGGTGTTGACCGTGGTCACGCGGCCGGCGGCCACGTCCGGATCGGTTTCCGACAGCGTCGACTGCGGCACGCCCGAGCTGTCGACGAAGGTGTAGTTCGCCTGCAGGCCCAGGCCCTTCAGCGGCCCCGGCAGGAAGTCGAAGGTCTGCTGATAGCCGACTTCGAAGCCCTTGATCCGGCCGGTCTTCGACGCGTTCATCGGGTTGGTGATGACGATGTCGTAGGTCTGGCCGTTGTTGGTCATGCTCACGCGGCGCGTGTCGTTCGAAACGACGCCGTAGAGGTTCTTGTAGAAGGCCGAGACGGTCAGCGAGCCGACCCGCGAGAAGTACCATTCCGCCGTAAGGTCGAAATTGTCCGCCTTGGTCGGCATCAGGAACGGGTTGCCCGCCGTGGTCACGCCCTGCAGTCGGAAGCTGTTCGGGATCAGCGTGCCGTCGGCGGTCGTGTTCTGCACCACCGACAGGTTCGCCTGGGTGTAGTTGCGGATGAAGCCCGTCTGCGGCGCGAACACGCCCTTGAAGTATGCGGCGCGGAACTGCAGGCCGCCGCCCACCTCGAGCTTGAAGTTCGCGCTCGGCAGCCAATACTCATAGTCGAGCTTCACGCTCGACGGGGTCACCGCGCCGTTGACGAAGGCTCGGGCCGCGTTGCGGGTCGCCAGGTCGAACGAGCAGAAGGGCGACGCCGTCTGGCCGACCGGCACCGGCTGCGCGCAGGTCGCTTCCGTCGGGAAGGCGGTGGTCTGCGTGTAGGACGTGAAGCCGTCCGACTGGCGCTTGGTCTTGGTGTAGCGCACGCCGACATTGCCGGTGAGGTGCAGCCCGCCGAGATGCGTGTCGATGCGTGCCATCAGATAGGCGGCATAGTTGCGCTCGCGGATCGGGTTGATCTCGTCGCGCAGGAACGGCGTGCCGGAGACGACGCCGCAGCGCTCTGCCAGCGGGTTCCAGCCGGCATTGATCGTGCGGCCGTCCGCCGCGCAGGTCGTCGTGCCCTGCCATTCGCGCGCGATCTGCGTCGCATAGCGCGCCATCGCGTCGTAATTGCCGACCGTGTCGCCGGCATAATAGAGCCGGCCCTGGCCGCCGAGCGGGTTGGTCACCTGGCCCCGGAAGAAATTGTCGAAATAATAGGGGCTGTTGGCGCTCAGCACGACACCGTCGGTGCGCACGCTGTTGTTGCCGTTCACCGGCATGTCCATCCACACCGGGCCGTTATTGCCCCACTGCTCCGAAAGCACGCCCCAGTTGTAGCGCGAGAAGCGCGAGGTCTGGTCGCGATCGGCGTAGCGGATGCCGCCCTGGATCGACTTCAGGAAGCTGCCCTCGGGCAGCGCATAGTCGAGGTCGAGGCGGAAGGCGTCGGAATTGCCGTCGCTCTGCTCGACGTGATCCATCGCTGCGCGCGGGAAGCTGTTGTACGGATCGGTGAAGCTGGTGTGGCCGGCGCCGAAATAGCCCGGGTTCATCGATCCGCCCACGGCCTGGCCGGTGTTGCAGTCGAAGCCGGTGCCCGGCGGGTTCTGCGCATTGGCGGAGGGGCCGCTGCAGACCTGTGGCGGCAGGAACGCCACCGTCGGGAAGTCCGACCCGTTCAGCTTGATCGAGGCGTTCTGGTAGGTCGAGTTCCACAGCGTGTTGTCGAGCAGATAGGTGCTCGACTTCACATGCTGGTAATCGAACACCACGCCCAGCCGCTCGCTGGCATTCCACTTCAGGTTGAAGCCGTAATCGTCGGTGACGAGCTTCTGCTGCTGGTCGCGGCGGATGTTGTTCGACTGGAGGCCGAGCATCGGCACGCGGGCGGCGCCGGTGTTCTGGTCGCCGCGCCAGCCGGTCGGGCCGGTGATCGTGCCGCTGGTGAACATGCCGTCGCTGTCGAAGTCGAGCGTCGTGCCGACCACGCGGCGCGAGTCACCGTTGGACGAGACGTTGTCGGTCGCGATTTCGATCGTGCGCTCGGTCCAGGCCTGGCGCGCGTCGGAGCGCAGGAACTGGGCCACGGCTTCGACCGAGCCGTCGTTGCTGCGGAACTGCGCGGCGGCGGCATAGCCATAGCGCTCGCGGTTGAATTCCTGGCGGCCCATCACGGCGCCGCGCGGGAAATAGACCTGCTTGCTGACGGTCGCGCCGTTGCCGTTGTCGACGACATCGCCGTCCGAATAGAGGTTGCGGATGCGGAAGCTCGAGACCTGGAAGCGGTCCGACTGGGTCTTGAGCTGGGAGTAGGAGAAGTTGCCGAGCAGGCCGATCTCGCCGATGCCGGTATCCCAGCGGTTGCTGATCATGATCGAGCCGGTGGGCGCCCACTTCTTCTCGAAGTCGCCGTAATTGCCCTCGAGCGAGCCGGCGATCACCAGGCCCTTCTTGTTGTCGAACGGCTTGCGGGTGCGCAGGTTGACCACGCCGGCGATGCCGCCTTCGATGCGGTCGGCCGAGGGCGACTTGAACACGTCGACGCCGCCCATCATTTCCGAAGGCACGTCGGCGAAGCTCAGCGCGCGGCCGTTATTGGCGGTGAACGCCTCGCGGCCGTTGAACTCCGAACGGACATAGGTGAGGCCGCGCACGACCACGCCCGAACCTTCGACCGAGAAGTGGTCGGGATCGACGCCGGCGGCGAAGCGGTTGATCGACACGCCCGGGATGCGCTGCAGCGTCTCGGTCACCGAACGGTCGGGAAGGGCGCCGATATCCTCGGCGGTCACCGAGTCGACAATCACGTCCGAATTCTTCTTCAGCGTCTGCGCGCTCTGCAGCGACTGGCGATAGCCCTGGACGACGATCGCATCGTCCTGGGTCGTGTCGGTCTGCGTGTCGCTGGTCGCCGGCTTGGCGTCCTGCGCCCATGCCGGCGCGGCGACCGAAAGGCAGACGAGTGCCGCGGCCGAGACGCCGGCGCGCAACGTCCCCGTGCGGAACCTGCCAGCGTTGTCGACATGTTGAATCAAAGCGTGCTTGCGCATCGTGCTGTCCCCTCCCGTGTTAGCGCTACCATACGATGGCGCGTTTCTTATTTGTGTCGAACCTAATGTAGGAGTTATCGAAAGATCAAGCCCGCTTGTTACAGTAAACGAAAAACCGCGGATTTGTGTCGTTTCTGCAACGTGTTCGCTGCATTGCGGCGGGGATTTTGCAGCTGCGAAGGGGCCGGATCGGCCTCGAATCACCAGTGTTTTGGTTGACGATTTCGCGACGGGAGCGCTAACATTCGGCTTGGAGAGGGGCATCGCAAGAATGCTGATTGGGCGCGTACTCGTGGTCGGCGGGGGCACTGCGGGGTGGATGGCCGCCGCGGCGCTTGCGCATAAGTTCGCCGGAACCGGGCTGGCGATCACCCTTGTCGAATCGGCCGAGATCGGCACGGTCGGCGTCGGCGAGGCGACGATCCCGCACATCCGCCATTTCAACGCGACCTTGGGCATCGACGAGGCAGAGTTCCTCGCCGCCACCCGGGGCACCTACAAGCTCGGCATCGAGTTCGTGAACTGGGGCCGGGTCGGCGACAG
>Ga0164294_10001632_pt1 | contig 20671 bp, 22 predicted proteins | sample GEODES005metaG_FD_111479 | JGI IMG/M metagenome (GOLD analysis project Ga0164294, IMG submission 111479) | Oligotrophic lake water microbial communities from Sparkling Lake, Wisconsin, USA - GEODES005 metaG | ecosystem: Environmental > Aquatic > Freshwater > Lake | place: USA: Sparkling Lake...
ATCAACAATGATAATGACGTGAAAATTGACTCGCCAGTAGTGGACACTGTTCGAACCATGGATTCATTAGACGTCCAGTTGGGTAGTCAGCAAGATATTGTCTATACGACACAAAATTCTGACTCTACCGAATTTACGATGGCTCTATTTGACGGTCACGGACATACTCAATATAATAAAAATCCTTTTACCGGCGGTTATGCAAAACATAATCTAACCGTCTTGATGATACAAGATATGATGAAAAAAAAGGCGGGTGAAGATCGTCCAGCAATTGACGCTCATCTGGAAAAAGACATCTATTCGATTCACGATAACCCAGCGATGAGTTTACAGCGGGCGATTGCAAAAGTATGTAAAGATAATAAACGCGATACCTTAAATGAGGGGGCTACCTTTATACTCGTACAAGTAAGGATCAAAGACAGTAAAACGATTGTGAATGTACTATCTGTCGGAGACTCGACCGTTATCATCCATCGTAATGGAGAGAAAGTTTTCGAGTCAGAGCCACAAACGCATACGAATCAAACCGAAATCGATAGGTTAATTCGAGAAAATAGACTCGCAAATCCATTGGTACCCACCAGAAACTCTACTGCGGGATTTGAAGTCCTTGATCAACAAACGTTATGCGCAAATCTTGGTAAATATGTTTTGTTTAAGAAAGATGTTGTACTCACTCCAACACAGTCAATTGGGCATATCCATTATGACCATCGTCTTGATACAGTCAGTGATGAAATGGGCGTTACAGGAATTGCTCCACAACTTGCGACATTCGAATTCCTAGAAACAGACGTTATCAATATCAAAGGATATAGCGATGGAGTTTCAGATGTCGTCAAGAGTCATATTCCTGATGACGCAGAGTTTTTGAAAACGTCGGATGCAACGACGACCGCAAATCTGGCAACATTTCGTTGGAAACAAGATTGGAGATTTGTATATCGTACTGCGTTTGAAAAAGCAAAAACAACTGGAGGTATTCCCGCATTCTCGAAGTATAATTTTGGAGATGGAGCCGATGACGTATCTTGCTTTTCGTTTATTCAGAAACATTGATTCGTATGTAGTTATAGATTTTTGATTTTTGATTTTTGAATATATAAACGTAAATTATAATTATGAATATACCGAAAACCGAAAACCCCTAAAAAAATAGTAATACTTTTATTACTATTTTTTTATATTATTTTCCATACGACATAGAATTCTTACGCGTCTGAATCATCGTTCATGGCTGTTGCTATGAGATACTCCATATGACGGTTTATATCACGTCTAGTAACAGAATCTTGAAATTTTTTCCAATTCAGATTAGACTCTCCACCTATTGAATCTATATACTCATCCCCACCCATTGAATCCATATACTCATCATATTGTTGGTCACGGTTTTCGACATACGTGTCATATTCATTGGCAAAACGCGGTACATCACTGCCAGAATCGTCCTCATCGTCAAAATCCCAGTATTTTTTTTTGTATTCATTCACGAAGTGCTCTACATCTTCTTGCTCTTTAAAATCATCAAAATATATTTTTTTCAGTTTAGCTTTATCCCGTATATCTTCTAAAGTATCAAGTATTTTAAACATTTCATTATCAAACATTATAAATTTGTGCGCAAGTTTATGTTGTATTCGAATTCTGCTCATAATAAGGGGCGTAGCAACAACTTTTATAAATTTATTTAATTTTTTTTGAAATTTTGCTATTTTATCATCTTCACCACCATAGTAAAGATTCATTGATTTTCTCGTTCTAGACCTAGGTTTTCTTACTTTTCTGGTGTTTCTTTTTTTAAGAGAACGTTTTTTCGTATAACCTCTTGATTTTGTTTTTGCCATTATATATATATAATTTGCTAAATACTTTATTGTCTAAGTCGCCTTTACGGCAAATTCGCTATAAATAGAGAGAGTACGCGCACTCGCATCATTCGCCCCCTCAATAAATCGAGGCATCCACATGTATGGAACAATATCCCCCCTTCCCGGATAATATGTCTCGAATAAATCTCTATAATATTGTTGTTCGAGAGTTTTCGGAGGATTAAACGAATACGAAAGATTCATCTGATCGATTTCCGAAAATCGTGCAAGTGTATATTCTTGAATAATCTCGTAGAGAGAACGCGATGTTTTACTTACCCCATCACTAAATGCCTCTTTTGTTCGCCAGATAATCTCACTCGGCAATAGTATGTCGTTATTTATATTTTTATAGGTATCGAACGCCGAACGTAATAGATGTTTTTCACATACAGAATGTTGCACATGATTCCTTATTTCAGCGGGTATTTCAAGATAGGTCTGTACGAAGGCACGGTCTAAGAATGGCGTTCGCGGCTCTAATCCATGTGTAGAAATACATTTATCGGAGCGTAATACATCGTACATATAGATATCTCCTAATAAACGGCGACATTCGATATCGAATTCTACGGAATTTGGTGCTTTATGAAAATAGAGGTAGCCCCCAGTCAATTCGTCGGATCCGTCCCCGTTAAAAATCACTTTCGCATCTGAATGTTCCGAAATATACTTTCCAATCAAATAATTCCCGATACTGGCTCGCACGCTCGTGGTATCATAACTCTCTATCGCCTGAATAACTTCCGGAATTGCGTTTAAGAAATCGGCCTCTTCTAGAATAATCTCTGTATGGGTTGTTCCTAGATAATCCGCCACGATACGGGCATTATATAAATCTACTGACCCCGCCATACCAATACTATACGTTTCTAATGTAGGTAGTCCGTTTTTCCGATGAAATTCGTTTACTAATGCGGTAATCAGCGAACTATCTAATCCGCCGGATAAGAGACATGCAATCGGTCTCTCGGTAGTTATACACCGTTTTTCAACGGCCGTCACTAATGCATCTTGAATACGTGGTATATATGTTAGATAGTTTAGTTTCGAATATTGTGTCGTTATTATGCTTGGAATATGATAACGATTATTCGTACTTTCTAATATCCATATGGATGAAACCTGATACGATTGGGTATATTTTTGATACGTTCCTGGAATCAAATGTTCTATTTTATACACATTATCGTAGAAATCGGAGAGACATTTTAATTCTGACGCGAATCCTACTATATTTCTTGATGGAATATCCGATTTAAGAACATATAATGGACGTACTCCGTAAGGATCTCTTGCTGCATATAATTTGATTTCATTGGATTCTATATCGTAATCTAATAATAAGAACGCAAATACTCCGTCGAGCAATTGGAGACTTCTCTCAATTCCAAAACGTTCGTATAAATGGACGATGACTTCGCAATCGGATTGAGTATTCGGTTCAATTTCTAGAATTCTGTATAATTCTTTATAATTATAGATCTCTCCATTACATATTAATGTAAGATTCCCTTTTGTGATAGGCTGATTCGATCCTTTATTGAGACCATTAATCGCTAGACGATGAAATCCGAACATTATGTTTTTTCCAACGGAGGATAAGACGGAACCTTCTGGACCGCGACCGCGTCCTTTCTGGAATTGAGTATTAATAAACTTTTCGGAAAAGAGTTGGTCGGTATTATTCAATAATCCAAATATGCCACACATTATATAATATTAATAAAATACCTTTATATTACATTTTTATAAGGTATATTTTGAGAGAATGTAAAAAGGTAGAAAATTGATTCCGATTATTTATATATTTCTAAGATATATCAATTATACAACTATATAAAATATCATGTCAACCACATTTTCCTTTATGAAACCGAGAGAACGTGAAATGTATCAAACCGCATATGATGCGATAACACAATTAGAACTTTGGGAATATATGAAGACGTTTAATGGAAATAGCGTTATGTTTTCAACTGATGTGAACATTACGCGAATATATAAAAAAATAGTACAGCTTGGTTATAAAGAACATTCTGGAGCATCATTTGGATAATACCATTCGGGCAATGGAGGCTATCGCAAAAGACGGAATATCATTATTTATATATCAATATAATAATGGAGAATGTTAGATTGATATTTGAGAGATTTATATTATAAATATTCTAGTCATTTATTTCTTCAAGGGTGTAAAATGATGACGCCTTTTACTACGACGTCTTTTACTACGCTTATTTTTTTTCAGATGTTTTGTAATTCTTCTTCGTCTTCCACCTTGACTAACCATCATACGGTGTTGTGGATATTGTTCGGTAACATATTTCTGTTTTGTGTCGTCATAATTAACCTGATGTTGATTAGGAGGTATTATATTTATTCTAGCTATAGCATCTTGAACACGAGTAGTATATTTCGTAATTTTTTTTTCACATTTGGATATGTCTTGATGAGGAGAACTAGAACAATATGTAATAAAAAATCGATAAATGTATCCATATTGTTCGAGAATACTAATCAAATAACCGTAATTCCCAATATTGCAAAATGCTCTTGTTGCTCTTGTAGATCTTTCTTGTATTTTTATTGGGCAATATCCTGGGGTTTCTGTTTCACGTTTAAAATCATCAATACGATCAGAATTTGCCTGTAATACGCGAACAACATGCATAACCGTTGGAGCACAAGTATAACTTTCGGCTCGAAAAATAAGAGACTTTGCTATTGCTGACATTATTTCAACAATATCATCTGTTGTCAAAGTTAATTCTTGTTTTGTCATGTACTTCAATCTCTCTTTATGAACTAATTTCTCTGCTTGATTTACATATCCATAATATTTTTCACGAGCATCATCATATGGTGAGGCCATATATTCGGTAACGATATTTATACATTCGTCAGTTACTTTTATAAACGAATTAGCTGGTTTAGAAGCTTTAAAAAAATTTAAAAAAGAAGGGGGTATGTCTCGAACGTTTTGTATCAAACCACTCACGCTATCTGGATAAATGCTGTATGAAGTTACTCTATCGAAAAAATTTTGATAATTGAAATTACTAATGATTTTTTTAATATCTGGATTTGAATCATGAATATTAGCTGTAACATAATTTCGTAGAATACTTGCTTCTACATATGGTAATATTTTAAAGAAATGAACAGGTTGAAATGATGTAGTATCTAAATAAAATAAATCATGACCATTTTCATTTGGAATCGTCATCATATCCGCATATAATTCAATATCAAATTGAAGTGTATTGCACCCTGTGAATAAAATAAATAAATCTTCTACTATTTTTACAATATACGCTAATCCATTATCAACTATGTATCCAGTGTATATAATACCAACATCAATGTCTGATGTAGGTGTTAAACTGCCGAAAATACCCATTTTATAATATTTCAAGTTTTTACTAACATTTTCATTAAAAATGCGGCTATATTTATAGTTTGCATTATTATAGTTTAAATAAAAATTATCAAATATAGTTCGATCATTCATCATTTTTGTAGCAATTATCAATAATTGATAAAATAATTGAGTTCGTAATAACCATAATCTCTTCTTATTTTCATCATTAAGTCTAGCAATAGAATCAATATAATTAAAATTAGTTAGATCACTTGGATCATTAATATTAATTTGTTGATTAATAACACGATTGATCTTCGTTTTAATTACGTTAATATGAGTTCTAAATGTTTCATAATCATTAGCTATATTTAACAGATAATCATCTTGATCTTGATAATGAAATTGATTTTTAAATGTTGTTATATCAGATTCACATTTGCCTATAATACTTTCTTCTTCAAATGATGGATAAATATTCATAAAATATAATTTATATATATTATATTATATTTTTTTCATTTTCTATTGTTTCTTGATTTACGATTTCGTGTTCTACGTCGATTCTTACGTCGTTTATTTCGCGTTTTATTTCTACGTCTACTTCCACCTAAATCATTATATGTTTCCTCACTTATTGGGTCTTTTGTCGTTCTTGCATATTCTTCATATTGAGTTGGCTCTCTAGGTACTTGAGTTGGTTTTAGATTTGTTACAGTTACTACAGTTGCATAACCTTCATTACTAAATATGTGTTGCCAACCATTATCTGGCTTTATTTCATTTAAACAATAATCATTATAAAAAACATTTGTAAAATTCTGAAGGGTTATATGACGTCTCTTATATATAAAAATATGTTTTATTGCGTTTATAATAGTATTTCTCCAGTAATTGTCTTTATGTATATTATTTGTATCATTCATATCTATATATGTTTGGTTTATTTGTATTTGCTTAAGGTTTAATGTATTAATGTTAATTATATTTGTTTTACATGTTTCACTATCGTAATAATAATCTCCTTGTATCTTACTATTTCTTTTACATGTACCTGTTATTTTAATTATATTTTGTTCAGGGTCGTTTAATACAAGTGTTATATCTATATTATCACCCGGTAAAGTTTCCAAACTCATAGACTTTATTCTATTAATATCCATAATATATATTAATCTAATATTTATTTTTATCACTAATTGAGAGATTTATAAAATTGTAAAATTATGTAGATTCATCATCCACGTATTCTTCATGATAATTTTCGCCCCACAAGTTTAAATCTCGGTAGAGTTCATTACACCTCTGCACATTTAAAATGTATAACTATATTTTTTATAATTTAATAAATAGATATAAATGTTACTTCATAATATTTACAGTATACAAGATGCCTCCTAAACGCATAATAAAAACCGAAGGAAAAGATAAGAAAGAAAAGAAATCTGACGAAAATGAAAATTCAATTACAAATATTTATTTCGCATTATATAAAAAATATCTCTCTATTTATGGAGAGAATATTGTTGTTTTATTACAAGCGGGTGCTTTTTTCGAATTATATGGCGTGAAAACTTCAGAAAATGAATTGAAACTTTCGAATATTGAAGAAATATCTAAAATTGGAAACTTGGCAATTGCCGAACAAAAAGTATTTTATAATACAGACGGATTGAAAGGAAAAATCGTAATGGCTGGATTTCGAGATCATCGACTTGATGTATACGTCCAAAAGTTCGTAGAAGAATCTAAAACCGTTATTGTATATGTTCAATTAAAAGAGGATACTAAGGGATTTAAACGCGAACTCTATCAGATATATTCACCTGGTTCATTTATTCCATTTGATACAGACGCCCCCTCAGTAGGATTATCGAATCATACGATGTGTATCTGGTTCGACAGTTATTCTCCTATAGGGCAACTCTCTAAGAATATTGTATATGGACTTGCAACAGTTAATATTTTCACAGGAGAGACGACGATTTTCGAACATGATATACCATTTCTATTAAATCCGACGACATTCGATGAATTAGAACGATATCTCTCCGTTATTCAGCCTACCGAACTCATTATTATCTCGAAATTCGATGAAAAACAGACAAATACGTTTTTAAATTATTCTGGAATAAAAACCCAGAATATTCATACTATTTTTTTAGAGTCGAATACTGGACAAAATCCGAAAGTAAAAGATGAAGCGACAGCTTGTACGAAACAGACGTATATATCTCATATCCTAAGCACTTTTTTCGGTGAAGATAATATTCAAGAATTTAACCAATATACAATTGCGACGCAATCATTCTGCTATTTAATGCACTTTATTCAATGTCATAATCCAGATATTGTTCGTAAAATTAGTTACCCCGTATTTCATAATCTCTCGTCAAAAATGGTTCTTGCGAATCATACACTGAAACAACTTAATATTATAGAAGATGGTACGGATGATGCGAAACATAGTGGTAAACTATCGTCCATTATATCTCTATTAAATAAATGCTGTACATCGATCGGTAAACGCCGATTTCGTACGATGCTGACAACACCTACATTTGACGAAGAATGGTTAAACCGTGAATATGATATAACCGCAGAGTTATTAGAAATAGATACCGACGTATCTGTTACAGTATCAATAGATATGTTTAGGAAATTATTATTAAAAATTCGGGACATTGAAATGATCTCTCGTAAAATAGTAATTCGAAAAATATATCCATCTGCATTTTTCCAATTATATTCTAGTATTTGTGTTTTGAGAGAAATCTACGAAATCGCGAGTAAGAATTTAAAAATCCAAGAATATCTATCTCCTATTGATATAGATAATTTATCCGAACATATTGGTGAAATCATCGGTTATTTAGAGTCTACTCTACATATTTCCAACTGTTCGACTATTGATACAATGACTAATTTTGATAAAACTATTTTTCAAGACGGAATTTATGAAAAAGTTGACAAGATTTCGAGAGAATATAAAGATTCAACTAATTTATTTGAGAGAATTCGTGATTATTTTAATGGACACATGATGAGTGATGAAATCGACGAAACTGAATATGTAAGAGTTCATATAACAGATAAATCTGGATCTTCTCTACAAATTACCCGAAAACGAGGGCTATTATTAAAACAGAATTTAGAAAAAGCCGCAAAATCTAATTCTATATTATCTATTACTCCCGAATTTCAGATTCCATTGAAGGACATTCGTTTCGTAAAAGCGACGACATCAAATGATGAAATAGAATTTCCACAATTAACAAATCTTTCTAAAAAGATTGTCTCTCTAAAAGAAAAATTGTCTGAAGAAATTGGAAAATCCTATAAACATTTTTTGGAAGACTTCGAGAGAAAGTATTATAATAATATTCAATTATTCGGTAAATATATCGGAAATATTGACGTATTACAAACGAAAGCATATATCGCAAAAACATACAATTATTGTAGGCCAGAAATTGATATGTCTCCTTCAAAAAAATCCTATATAAAAGCAAAAGGACTAAGACATCCTTTAATTGAACATCTACAACAGAATGAAACATATGTTTCAAACGATATTATTATAGGAGATGGTGAAGAAGATGGTATTTTAATTTATGGTACAAATGCGGTCGGGAAAACGAGTTTGATTCGAGCATTAGGTATTTCGGCAATTCAAGCTCAAGCGGGTCTATATGTACCATGCTCATCCTTTATCTATAAACCGTATACCGCGATTTTCTCTCGAATTCTAGGAAATGATAATATATTTAAAGGTCTCTCGACCTTTGCAGTTGAAATGAGCGAATTAAGAGTTATTCTAAAATCGGCGGATGAGAATAGTCTTATCCTAGGGGACGAATTGTGTAGTGGAACAGAAACCGAATCTGCTCTTGCAATTTTTACTTCGGGATTAATAGAGTTGCATAATAAAAAATGTTCGTTTATATTTGCGACGCATTTTCATGAGATTTGTAATTATGAGGAGATTACAGAATTAACACGTTTACATATGAAACATATGTCTGTTCATTATGACGGTCAATTAGATGCTCTTGTTTATGATAGACTTTTAAGATCGGGCTCTGGAAATCGAATGTATGGTCTAGAAGTATGTAAATCTCTCTATCTGGGGAAGGAATTCTTAGAAAAAGCATACCAAATACGTAATAAATATCATCCTGCTGGAGAACTATCATTTTCTCCATCGCATTTTAACGCTCGTAAAGTAGTCAGTAAATGTGAAATATGTAAAGAAGAATTAGCCGAAGAAGTTCATCATCTTAGTCCACAATGTTCTGCGGATAAAATGGGATTTATTCAAACAGAATCCAGTGTCTTTCATAAGAATCATAAAGCGAATCTGGCATCAGTATGTTCGAAATGCCACGATGATATTCATAAAAAGGATATCATTATTACCAAGAAAAAAACTACAAAAGGATATCTTTTAGCTTGATGTATATGTAAAATAGTATAACAGAAATTATACTAAAAAGCTTTTTATTATAATGTTATTTTATATAAATGAAATATAACATTATAAACAATCTCAGTCATTATGGTGATATTTTAGCAATACCTTTCTTTGCATTATTGGCAGTTTATTTGTATGATCTCCAAAAAAAATCTATACTCGAATATATATTATTTGGATTTGCTATAGCTGGACTTGTATTAGATATCTGGTATACGTATATATTCTTATCCAGAAATCGAAAATCGTAGTTCATTTTCATGATACACAATTACCATAACATTTACCCTGATAAAAATAAAATTCGGGATTTGTGACCATAAAATTACTATAATTAGATTTAAAATATGGACCATTCTCATTCCCATGTACACATTTCTGACCACCTAATAGAACGCAACAGCTCATTGATGCACATGCATTTTTATCTAAAGCGTTACATTTTTGCTCTAGTGCATTTTTATCTTGAGAATGCGATGTACAAAATCCAGCAGAATTTTCAGCAGAATTAATTACTGGAGTTGCTGTACTAATATTTGTAAGTTTACTTAAATATACGGTTTCTTCATAGTTGGGAACATAATTTGAAGAACCAAAACGGAAACTTCCTGGTTCATTATATAACGTAGTTCCAGTAACATCTGAATATGGAACAGATATTAGCTCACCAGAATTATTTAGAATCCACATTTTTCCTTCACCTGCGGTTGAAGCATCCTTTGACTCATCAGTTGGTTCAGTATGATATGTAACTTCAAAATTATTTGAATTATATGTTGTTGAAGATACGGCATTTTGAAATTCTACTGTTATAGCGATACTACGTTTATCTCTTGATGCGGTATATCCATATGGAACTTTTGTAACCATACCTGCATTAATATAATATCCGTCTGGAATAATAATAGAATCATGCTCTATTTTAATACTATTATTAGAATCTAATATAGCATAATCAGTCGTTGCACAAACAATATCAGTTACTGGATAATATAAATAATCATTTGGAAGTAAGTACGGTTGATCATATTTTACTCTACCTTCTTTAATAAGCCATGATTCGGTACATTTAGAAGGATCTTCTAGTATATAATCTTGGATTTGCGAAACTTGAGAATATACAGCGGCATTAGACTTAGGAACATAACCCCTATGATCTCCTGTTGCTGTATATCCACTTGGTACAGGTTGAAGAATATTGTTACTATCTAAATAAAAATTATACGGAAGATTTGAATATGAACCGCTATGTAAAATACCACTAGAGTCGTAATATTGTAAACTAATACAATTTGAAGTACCAGGTGTGCAACTATTCATCGCTAATACTTGTTTTTGACTAAATCCTTGAAATCCTTCTTGATAATCATTAAATTGAGAAATATAAATATCAAATAATAAAGCAGTAAATATTATAAGTAATAATAATCCAAAAACTATACATATTTTAAAATCCATCTATTTCTTATATTATATTTAGTATGAGATAAAATAATATATAAATATAATATATACAATGAACGTTATTGTTGCGTTATATTTAGCTCTACTATTTTTTATTCTTACACCAAGTGTTATTATACGCCTTCCTCCTAATGGAGGAAAATTTACAGTTGCTGTTGTACATGCTCTTGTTTTTGCCATAATCGTTTATTTTACACAACATATCGTTTGGGGATGGAGTACTACACTCGGTCTATAATGAGTTTAGTAATATTCAGAAAATTGAAGTTATTTAGGAAAATATTCAAAGAGAACATATTTAATATATTATTATATACGTTCTATAAATGATTATACCTGTTAAATGTTTTACTTGTGGAGCTGTTTTAGCGAATAAATATCGATGGTATTTAGAACAAGTTCGTGCGCGTAAATTAGCTAAAAATGAACATCCTGATAAAGTTATATATTTAACAAAAGATCGCGTTGAAAAAACAGTTGAAGGTGAAGTTCTAGATGAATTACATCTCACAAATATATGTTGTCGTAGGCATATGTTAACACACGTAGATATTGAATAATAATATTAACAAAAATATATAGATCTATACTAATATATGCGAACTAAAACACGTAAAAGTAATGGTTCTCGGCGAAGACGTAGAATAACAAAATCGATTCGTCGAAAGATAAGAGGTGGTAGTCCGTATACGTTGTATGATCAGAATCTTTATAATAATGATCCATCTAGACTACCTGGAGGAAATATATCCGCAAGAACTATTGGTGGAAGAAAAAAATATAAAGGTAGCAGAAAACGGGGAGGGAGCATACTTAATGCCATGCCTCTAGGATCAGGATCACCTCCTTCGCAAAATCCTACATTTTCTATGTGGGATCCATGGTCAAGCGCTAGTTTAGTTCAAGGACGTGGTATCAGTGGAACATCATCTGTTCCAGATAATAGTAATCATGTTAGAGGCATGGTATAATATATCTTACTAATTACTAATTATTATATCTTTTTTAATTATATATTATGGCGATTACTGGCTTAAAAAATCTATGTATGCCATCCTATATTTATTTAGTTGTATCTCTAATCGCGTTAATAATTATGTCTGTTCAAAATGCTGGAAATCTTAATATGTTTTGTTTAGGAACATATGCATGTGATGTATCTAGTGTAGGATTAATATTTGTAATTAAATTAATATATATATTGTTCTGGACTTGGATATTGAACTTAATGTGCGCAGCAGGAGCAGAGATGTTATCTTGGATATTTGTATTATTGCCATTTGTTATATTTTTTGGTATTTTATTTAATTTTTAGAATAATACAAGGGTTTAATTACAATAGAATATTCTTAATGACTAAACTTTTTAATAATGTACAATTTATATGAAAAAAACAATGATAGAATATCCATATATTATTATTTCCGTAAAAATAATAAGATCCTATAAATGAATGTAGTACTAAGAATAATAGAATAAATGTAAATAATACTTCTGCACTATTTGAGAAATCGTAATATATTAATCCGTGTATAAACATATATGTAAAACATAATCTAGCAAATGTAATGTCTAAATTACGAAGTTCTTTGTTTTCAGGATTTGACCAAAATATAAAAGATATTATACTGCATATTGATATTATACTACTAATAATATATAACTCGTTAAATAAAGCATATATAGCGGGTATTACAAATAATATAGAAGAACCCATTAATAAATAAATCATTTTATTTATTAACAATGATATATATTTATTGATAATATCACGTGAATGCATTTCTAAATTACTCGTCTTCGTTTCGTTCTCTAAAATAATTCATTATATCTGCCTTTAATCCTTCTGGAAATTCGTCGGTTGGTATAATAATTCCATTATTATCACTTGTAATATGTAATTCTGGATTATATCCATATTTTAATAGGATTTCCCATCGTTCATGGTATTTTCTATTTATTTTTGATCCATGAAAATGATGACGAATAACACCAGGAACATAACCAAATCGTAATGTCTTTATCTTTTTCTCATATTCCAGTATTGAATTTACATATTCTTCTGATGATTCTGCGTTTATACTCTTAATACCCATTCCTATTATAGATAACATCATTATATTATCTCCTGAACCAAGAATTCCATTTTGATATAATCCGCCAATTTTCTCATATGCTTTACGAGTTATCGCCCATGCGAATCCAGGATGCCATAGATTCGGTGTCTTTGAAGAAAATGGCAATCCTTTTGTATATTGATACCCAGCACTATTGAATATTGACATACTACATTCATTCTTATCCATATCTACCGCGTGTGAAAATAACTGAACAATATCTCTCGACCCATTCAGTATTTTTAAAGTATCTGTAGTCCAAGTTGAATTCTCAAACTCAATATCTGCATCAATCCACGCGAATGCTTTATATGAAGCTGGTAATAGATTTTTTACTGCTAAATTTATCATATTTTCTTTATGCCAAAGAGGACACTCTGTTCTTAATTGTAAATGACGTTTATTTTTTTTATCAGTTATTAAAAATTTTTGGTCACCATAAGCTAATTCTACAATATATAATATTAAATTAGATTCTTCTAATTTGAGTCTATTGATAAACTCTTTCATCAGAATATATCGTTTTGCGAATAAACATGGATTTGAGATAACCACTATGACATGAAGCTTATCTTCAATAGGGTCGTTATTTTCTATCGAATATTTTATACCGTTTAGCTTATATGTAATATAGTCAATTTCGATTCCGTTAATAATAGTCATTTATTATATTATTATTAATTCTTTATCTTAATTAAACTAATTAATTATTCAAAAAAATACTAAATGTTTATATTAATATCTCTAAATTACAGTATGTAAACTATAAACTACAGAATATAGAAAATTGACTTAAAATATAGAATATAATATAATTAATATATAAGCTTGTTATAATGAATCCAGCTATTACGTCCATTCTAGAAGATAGAGATATTCTCCATTTTACACTATCCGGAGTAAATGTAAGTTTAGCAAATGGATTAAGACGTGTTATCCTTAGTGATATTGATACTGTCGTTTTTCGTACAGAAACATATAATGATAATCAGTGCACAATTTATTATAATACTGGGCGTCTTCATAATGAAATTGTAAAACAGCGACTTAGTTCGATTCCAATTCATTCTACAAATTTAGAAACACTTTCAGGTAACTATTTGATGGAGCTAAGTATCGAGAACGATAGTGATTCTATGCGCATTGTAACTTCTGGAGATTTTCGTATTAAAAATAAAGAATCTGGTGGATATTTAACCGATGCGGAGACCAGAAAGATATTTCCTTCAGACCCTATTACACATAATTTTATCGATTTTATTCGACTAAGACCTAAAATTGGGGATACAATTCCGGGTGAAAAAATCAATCTAACATGCGAATTCTCTATCGCGAATGCAAAGATAAATTCGATGTTTAATGTCGTATCAAAATGTTCGTATGGGAATACGCCCGATGCTACGACAGCTCAAGAAAAATGGGAAGAAATTGAAGCGAGATTGGCATCAGAAGGTTCCACGAAAGAAGAAATCGAATTCCAGAAGAAAAACTATAAATGGCTAGATGCCGAACGATCGTTTGTTCCAGATAGCTTCGATTTTGTAGTTCAAACTGTAGGTGTTTTTGAAAATAAAGATATTGTAATGAAAGCATGTTATATTTTACAACAACGGTTTACCAATATGGTTCAGAAAATTGAATCTGACGATATACCGGTCAATATTAGCGAAACGACTGTAGAAAATTCGTATGATATTATTCTAAAAGACGAAGATTATACTATCGGTAAAATTATAGAATATATTCTTTACGAGACGTTCTATGCCGATGAAACAATCACCTATTGTGGGTTTAAGAAGTTACATCCACACGATACACAGAGTATGATTCGAATCGCATATAAAGAAAAAACGGATAAATATCTATGTAAAGAGCACTTGAAAAAAGCATGTAATGATGCGAAAGATGTCTTTATTCGTATCTATAAAATATTTAAACCATAAATTTAGTAAAAATAAAAAATCCTATTCAAAATTTTCTTTATATTCTATAACCAAAATATATTTATAAAATTGAACTAAATATATTTTCTTTTTTACTATATCAATCTCTACTATAACTATCATAATGGAAAAACGTCTCAATCAGAAACTCGAACAATATATTAGTAAATTTAAAGACGATATTCGTAATAAAGTCGTTGAACTCGGATTAAATGAACACTCCAAAATATCAGAAGTTGTAGAGTATATTTATGAATACGAGAGATTAACTATACAAAAAGATGACCTTTCTAAACGTAAAAGAGTTAAGAATTCGATTCCATTAGAAAATCGGTGTAATGCGAATCGAGCAGATAATGATAGATGTACTAGAAAACGTAAAGATGGATACGAATATTGCGGAACGCATTTAAAAGGTACACCTAATGGATGTTCCTCTGAGAATAATAACCATAAAAATGTATTGAAGAAAGTTGAGGTTACCGTTCAGGAAGTAGATGGTATCCTTCATTATATTGATTCGTTTGGGAATGTCTATAAACCTGAAGATATCATGACCAATAAAGAAAATCCAAAAGTTATTGGAAAATATAGTAGAGTCACTGGATTGGCTCTATTATAATATTATTATTTATATTTCTTTAAAACTATAGACTCTTTTATAATTTCTTCGCGATTATCTAAAATAAATGTATTTAATTCTTCGGCTTTATTGGAATCTCCTGAATAGTATTTAGAGAGAATGTTCAATAATATTGATTTTGTAATAGATTTTTTTACTGTTTTTTTCATATAGCTTAATTGTTCTTTTCCATTATTTAAATCTACTCCGTCAATATTTTCTTTTTTCATAGTTTCTATCAAAGTTGCTGAAATCTTCTGTTGTGCAATTTTACGTATCTTTAATTCCGATTGAAGAGTTTTTATCTCGTTATCAATCTTTACCCATTCTTTAATCGTATTTATCAATTGGTCTTTCGTTTCCATATATATATATATTATTTGAATATATTTAGTTACACTATTTCATTTTAATCTGTTTTTTATAATATATAAGAAATAATAGAATGAATATGCAATTTCTAAGATCTACACAAAATATACCTTATGTATCAACAAATTCTAACATACCAAATCAATCTTTACCGAATATGTTATCCAGACGTCGAGGTATTCAACTACAACCTTATATAAATCCGACAGTTAATATACCTGTTAAAGAATCTGAACCAAACCCTAAAATGATTTGGGGATCTGCCATATGGTATCTTTTTCATACTTTAGCTGAAAAAGTAAAACCAGAATCATTCTCATATATTCGAATCGAATTATTAAATAATATGTATGCTATTTGTACACATCTTCCTTGTCCAGTATGTTCAGAACACGCCAAAGAATATTTAAATAAAATAAATTTTAATACAATTATAACTAAAGAAGATCTGAAAAATATGTTATTTACATTTCATAATGTAGTAAATCAACGTAAGGGATATCGGCAATTTACTATTGAAGAATTAAATGAAAAATATTCAAATGCTAATACTGTGAATATTATTCAACATTTTATGGTACATTTTAAAGATAAACACCGTAGTCCTAAATTAATGGCCGACGATTTACAACGTTCGAGAATTGCAATTGTTTTACAAGATTGGTTTCGAAAAAATATTGGAGAATTTGAATAATTACTGTTTAAATGTACATTTAAATAATTGTTTTGATGGACGTTGACATACGGTTTTATCACTTCCTACATTAAAATATTGAAGTTTAGGTTGTTTTATAGAATCAATTATATATGCCCATAATGCACCAACTCCTCCTCCTACAATTATTGAAATTATAACTCCAATAAAACTAAAACAGTTGTTTTTAATATTCCATATAGCATCTCCTAAAATTATTATTGGAAATAATATTAATGTTGGTAAATTATACATTATCATATTATATTTTACAATAACAAATACTAAATATATTAATGTATAGCTCATTACAGCTATTCCTAATGGAACTTTTGAAACATTTCCCGATAATCCTAGTGTCAATACATTACACACTTGTCCTGGATCGTTAACTACTACATAATCATCATTTAATGAATTACCGATAAATACCGATAATACTGATGCCATTATAACTCCAGCTAAATAAATTGCACCTTTAATATCTTGATTAAATATTGCGGATATCGAGAAATAAGATACGATTATAAATGGCGCTAATCTAAAAAATAAATATATAATTGTTATAATATTTAAATCCATCAATTTATTATATAAGAAGATATTATATAAGAATTTGTCTTTATTTATATAAAGTATATAAACATATATGGATGTTTAATATATCATTTTGAATTTAATCAACAATGGGAATTCCTAGTTATTTTTCGTATATTATTAAGAATTATGCAAATATTATACGAAAAAATCCTGATATTAAATTTCATCATCTAATGATGGATTGTAACTCTATTATCTATGATGCGTATCGTAATGTCGAAATCAATCATAACAAAACTCCTATCGATCTCTCTAAAATAGAAGAAATTATAATATCGATTGTCTTGGAAAAAATAAGACATTATATTAAAGTTATATCTCCAATAAAGTCGGTATTTATTACATTCGATGGAGTTGCACCTTTTGCAAAAATGTCTCAACAAAAAACACGGAGGTATAAAACCGATTTTTCTAAAATGATGGATTCGTATCAAGATTCAAAATTGACTTCTATATGGAATACTACCGCGATTACTCCTGGAACCGAATTTATGAATCTTCTTACGAAAAGTATTCATTCCGAATTTGATGGAAAAGAGTTAAAATATAATACTGGAAAAATACTAATATCTTGCTCTGATGAACCAGGAGAAGGTGAACATAAACTATATGAAAGTATCCGTACAAATAGTTGTGCAGATGAATATGTCGCAGTATATGGACTAGACTCGGATTTGATTATGCTTTCTATTTTTCATTTACAGTATACGAAAAATATTCATGTTTTTAGAGAGGTTCCGGAATTTAAATCGATACTTCCTTCAGACCATAAATTTAAAGTTGATGAAAAACTATTCCTAGATATTGGATTGTTACGCAATTCTATATTTGAAGAAATGGCATCTAAAAATAAAGAACAATCGGTTCAAGACTATATTTTTATGTGTTTTTTATTAGGTAACGATTTTTTACCGCATTTTCCATGTTTAAATATTCGTACAAATGGAATACATAATCTAATGTTATGTTATAAAGAGATTATTGGTAAATATGCTGATAGAGGACTTATCTCGATAAATGATGGAAGTGTAAATTGGAAATATGTGAAATTATTATTTGATGAATTAGCTAAAAATGAATATCGGTTCCTTTTACAGGAATATAAACTTCGAGATAAAATGGATGGAAGAATTTGGGCGGATAATACACCGGAAGATAAGGCTCAACTCATATTAAATATGCCAATTATATATCGAGAAAATGAAAAGTATATTAATCCGAGAGATTCAGGCTGGGAACGTAGATACTATAAAACACTATTTCATATGAAAGAATCTTTAAAAATAGGAGATATTTGCGTCAATTATTTAGAGGGATTAGAATGGGTATTTAAATATTATACAACTGGTTGTCCAGATTGGAAATGGAAATATAAATATTCTTATCCGCCACTTTTTAAAGATATTATTAAATTTATCCCGAGAGAATCACACTTTGAATTTATTCAACATCATAGTAATAATCGACCATTTTCACCCTACTTACAACTTGCATATGTTTTGCCTAGTTCTCAATTATCCCTACTTCCATGTGTTATGAAACAACATATTCTAACGAATTATCCCGAATATTATCCACATACATATGATTTTCTATGGGCGTTCTGTAGATATTTCTGGGAAGCACATCCAATTCTTCCAGATTATTCAATAGATATTTTAGAAAAATTAGATCATAATTTGAGAGAAATGGTATAATAATTTGATATATTTTGATAGTTATATAGAATTAATATTTCTATATAACTCTGAATAAAGTAATATGAAATAATTTTTGTAGAGATAGTTTTAATCTAATTTTTTATTTATATTTTCTAAATCTTCCTTTGTATTTATATTCATCATCTCTATATGTCTTTCTTTTGGTAAAATAATGGGAATAAATGAGTGTTGATTATAAGAAAGGCTTATCATATCGGTTAAATAATATTCACCAGATGCATTATTATTTGTAAGATAAGGTAAAGTGCTAACTAGCGTATTATAATCGAGACAATATATTCCACAATTTACTATATTTATATTGAGTTGTTTTTCACTACAATCCTTTTCTTCTATTATTTCTTTAACCGATTTCAAGAGATTATCTATGATTATTCTACCATACCCTTTTGGATCTTCTAATTCATATGTTAATATACAGTTCGAACTTGAATTAATATTTATGAATTGATATAATGTATCTTTTGTTATTAACGGTACATCTCCACTTAATATTAGTATGCGAGTTGTTTTGTAATTTGAATAGTTATTTAACCAATCAATACAACAGTATACTGCATTTCCAGTTCCGAGTGGTTCTGGTTGTGTAATAAATATAATTTTATTATGAATATCTTCAGAATAATATATAAGAATGGTTTCTTGAATAAGTTGTTTATATTTTCCAACAATCACTAATATGTACTTGGTATTAAGCTCTAATGCACGATCTATTACATGACAAATCATCGGTTTATCTTTTACAATATGTAATACTTTTGGAGTTTCAGATAACATGCGTTTACCCAATCCGCCAGCAAGAATAATTGTTATTAAGTCGTTTGACGACATATAGATTTATGTAAAATATATATTTATACTATTTTTATTATACTGTAAAATTGAAATATAAATTGAAATATAAATTGAATGTACTATATTTGAGAATTAATTAATATGACGATTATTGGAAAAATCAGAGACGCTATTGGAATATATGTATTTTGGATAACACTTCATGCGATTAGTGTAAAGTTATATTCACACTATTGTGTAGGAAACAGCATTATAGCTATTTTATTAAGTCCTGTAACAGTACCGTTACCTCATTGTGTAGGAATGCGTTGGATAATAGTTAAAGGCGCACAAGTAATAGACGTAATGTGGATAATATTAGGTAAATGGATAATTGAAAAAATAATTGAATACAATTTATATAATGTAAGAGAAGAAGTAGAAGAGTAAAAATTCGTTATATAAAAAATAAAAAAAATTTAATATCTAATAAAAAATTTAAGTAATATATTTTTTTATTTTACACGACCAATATATAGTTGGTGGTAAAAGTGAAGAAATAAAATATCGAATGAATAGAATAAAGATAGAAATAGAAATTTAATAAAAAAACGAATTTATTTTAAAAATTAAATGTGAAGAAGTAAAC
>Ga0164294_10001634_pt1 | contig 20650 bp, 18 predicted proteins | sample GEODES005metaG_FD_111479 | JGI IMG/M metagenome (GOLD analysis project Ga0164294, IMG submission 111479) | Oligotrophic lake water microbial communities from Sparkling Lake, Wisconsin, USA - GEODES005 metaG | ecosystem: Environmental > Aquatic > Freshwater > Lake | place: USA: Sparkling Lake...
GGATCCGGCGGCAGTTCCAGCGTTGGGCGCTCCCTTCATCCAGGCTGCGCTCGACCAAGCCCCGCCGCCGCACGATCCCGGCAGCTATCCCTTCATCGCGGACCGATGGACGCCGGACATGGTGTACTCCGGTGGATACAACGCCTGGGCGCTCACTCCGACCGAACTGATCCTCTACATGCCCGACTATCCCGTCGCCCGGGATGCGCCGATTGACTTCACTCCGGGCGCGTTGCTGTGGTCGATGGATGGCGGAACGGTACAGCCGCACATTCCGCTAAGCGCCCTTGCCCCCGCTCTTCGCCCGGGGATCTGACGTCGTGCCCACGGCAATGGGGCCGCGCGACGAGTACAAGTCCAGCTACCGGGACTCCACCACGGGTCTGCGCTGGGCGTTGGCGGCGGTGTCGCTGATCGCTGTGGCCGCAGTGATTACTGCCGTGACGCTATGGCTGAAACCCCGTCACGTCGAGCAAGCTCCGCCCAAGGAGAATGCTTCCACCGGTGTGCCCCGCGCTGACCTGGAGCAGATCACTGGTCAACTGTTGCTGCAGAAATTTCCCGGGCCACCCGTTCGGATCACCTGCCCCGGTGATCTTCCCGCCGTGGTTGGTGCCTCCGAGGATTGCGTGCTCCGGCGCTTCGGCCAGGAGTTCCGCCTGACTATCACCATCACCGAGGTCAAATCGCCCACCGATGCCAGCTGGACGTACAAGTTGGGTGAGAAGATGCCGGGGCCGTAAGTCCCCCGGCCCGGGTGTCGGCGGCGATCGGGGGATCAGCGTTGCCGCTACTCAACGTGGAGCCGATGACGGGAATCGAACCCGCGTATTCAGCTTGGGAAGAAGGTTCAATACGTTTGTGATGGGTTGTTGAAGTATGCACAGTCTGCCCAGCAGCTAAAACAGTCCAGGGGAGTCCGCATTAGTGCCGCGCAGATTGCAGTAGTTGTGACATCGTCGTGACACCCAAGGCTTACGTAGCACCCCAGGTGTCCCTGATCGTGGCTAGCCCAGATCGATTGGTCAGCGAAACCGGGACGCGTGCGGAGGCCGGCACCACCATCGGTTTCTGGCCCGACGCAGAAATTTACCCAGTGATTGAAATTGCTGCGGATGTGACGGGGGGGGGGTAATTTATCGCTCATGTGGGGGCCCGTTACTCAGCTCAATAATGTCAAGGACCACGTCGCCGTTTTGGGCCTGGGCGATCAGCGTCAGGCCGATTATTTCCGCGACGAGCTTTGCCGCCAGATCGACCTGCTCGCCGAGCGGGTCGCGAGGTTCCAGGCGAAGCTTGCTGTGAGTTCGAAGCGCGGGCAACTCGATCAGGTTCGCCTCATGCAGACTCAACTTCGGCACTGCGCCGTGGAACGCCGAATAATCCTGGAAATGCTCGCCGAGCTGAGCCGATGCTTCCCGGCGGACGTTGGGGCCGAAGCCAGGCGCTAACGAGCGGCGGCACGCAAGGCTGGCGAGTCCCCCCAGCCTTGGCGTGTAGCTCCCACTTTAACCTTGCTGTCCGACGGGGCGAGCGTGCCGCGAGTTGCGTACTGTTCACTGTTGCGACTGTCGGCATTCAGCTCACCTCTGCGTGAAGTTCCAGATCTGTCCCTACGTTTCATCGCGGGACGATACGGGGCGACGCGAAAGAGCAGCTGTGAATTCCTGTGATGCACAACATAGTTCGGAATCCACCACAATCAAGGCCGCTAAGCGTTCATCGCGCCGTCGCCACCAACCGTATGCGTGGCTGGGTGCCAGCGCCCTGACGTTGGGTGTGGGGGTGGCGTTGGCTGGAGCTGGCACCGCCCACGCCGACGACAGCCCGTCGGTGGACTCGGCGAGGTCGGCAAAGAGTTCGGCCGCGTCGGCCCCGGCCTCGCGGGGGCCGGACCGCCGCGCCGGCGATTCGACGCCTGCTGGCAGCGCCGCAGTTCAGCGTGCCGCGACGCCGAAAGCTACGGCGGCTGTTGCACTTGCTGGGGGTCGCAGTGCGGCCAGTGTCGCGCAACGCACGCAGGGCTTTGCCGCCCCCAGTGGCGCGGCAACTACGGCGAAGTCGGTCGGCCAGCAGGCTCCTGTCAGGATGCCTGCGGGTTCTGACCTTGTCCGTGGGTTTATCTTGAGTCGCACGTTTAACACTGCCCAGTTCTCGGTTGGACCAATCAGGGTCGGTGGCGGTGTTCTCGCTAGCGCCTACTTTTACGGTCACAACGGATCGGCGACCCGCCTGGCCGGAGTAATTTCGTACGTCAGCAGCCAGTCGGCTAAGACGCCTTACGGCGATCCTATTTCGGGTTTCACGGTGAGCAATGCCACCACTGGGGACACCATCGCCGGCCAAGCTGTGTATGGCTCTGGCGGTGACTACGAGGTCGCCTACTACAAACGCTCTTCAGCAACAACCAGTCCCGCGGTGGGCTACGTGCTTGGGTCACCACTTTCGGATCCCTCGGTGGCCAAGTCAGAAGTGGTTACTCAGCCGTGGCCATCAAACGAAGACGCATACAATTCTGGGCCGACGACATGTAAGACATCCAGCCCAACCTCGGGAAATTGTAAAAACCCCCCTGTCAAGCAGACGACCACAATCGCGTTCAACAAGGCCGGCTACCACCCCTACGGTGTGGAAACACAAATCGGCACGAGCGCCCCGACAGGCACCGCATACAGTGCGTATACGAAACTTCTGTACGCTGCGAATGGTTCCGCCGGGGAAATCACCAAAATTGATGCAAGAAATATGACGGCTGGCAGTATTTCCGTTGCGGGCACCCCAACCGCGGTGGCGGTGAACCCTACTAACGGTTTCATCTATGTCGCCAATGCGGCAACAAACAAATTGCAAGTGATCAACCCAACCACCAACGCTATTTTTGAGATCGGGGTGGGCACGAACCCGACGGGATTAAGTGTCAGCTCCGACGGCAAGAAAATCTTCGTCGCCAACTCCGGTAGTGGCACCGTGACAATGGTCGATTCGGGCGGGTCAACGCCAAAAGATGCCTCGGCATACAAAACGGTGACTCTCCAAACCGGAGGAGGCCAGGGCACCTCCGGTGTCGCGGTCATTCCGTCCTCTGATCCGTCCAGCGGTTACACAGTCTTTGCCACCAACACCATCAGTAACACGGTGTCGGAGATCAATACCGACACCAAAGAGGTGTCCACGATCACCGGCTTCAACGCGCCGAAGGGCGTGGTGACAAGCCCCGAAGGTACGTATATCTACGTCAGTAATTCCGGGACCAATACAGTGTCGGTGCTCGGCGGCAGAACTACAGGGACGAAGGTCGAGGTCCTGAACCCCTCTAAGGTGGCTCTGAGCTCCGACGGACGCTGGGCCTACGTCACCAGCACCACCAACAACACCGTTACGGTCATCAATACTGCGGACAACACCGTTGTCCAGACCTACGACCTCCCCGCCGGCTCCAAACCGATCGGGGTCAGCGTCGACCCCCTCGCGTCAGCCCCGCTCATTGCAGTCGCCAACTCCGGGACCAACTCGGTCAGCATGCTGCTCCCCAACAAGACCACTGGGACGCTCGTACCGTTCAGCACTTTGAGCTACAAAGGTGATCCCGTCGCACCGTATGGGCTGGGGTTCAGCAGCGACGGAAACTACCTGTTCGTCACCAGCCGCGACAGTGGCAACAGCAACGTGTACGTATTCAACCCGTTCGGAGGTTTAGCCTCCGTACCCGTCCCAATTATTGGAACCGGTGGAGAAGATGCGACTGGACTTGCGGTCAGCCCCTACCTCGCGACTAACCCCGTCACGGACTTCAAGACGAACTACATTTACGTCACCAACACTCTTAGCGACACGGTGGCGGTGATCGACCCCACGACCGGTGAGGGAAAGGTTTATGCAACGGGTAGAAGCCCCATCGCGGTGGCTGTAAGTCCCGACGGCCGCTATGTAATGGTTTCTAACAGCGGTAGCAAAACAATGTCGGCCTTTTACGCGCAGTCCGACGCCCCTTTCGGGCTCGCAAATACTACGGATGCCGGCTTTAATCAGGCGAGCAATCCGACGGGAATAGCATGGAGTCCGGACTCGACAGTCGCTTACGTCGGGAATGGCTATATCGACGGAGGCGTCTCTATTGTCAACCAATCCGGCAGAACAATAGATACCATCCAGACCGGCGAAGCAGTACAGGACGTCGCGGTAAGCCTTGACGGACAAACGCTTTACACGGTCAATGGTTTCGATAATTCTGTGGCCGCGATTAAAGTTGGCGATAACACGAAACACTACAAGATCATCAAAACTCTTGTGGTCGGTAATCCGGGGGCGTATCCGTATGAGGTCAGTCCGAACGGTCTGGCAGTGGCGCCCGATGACCTTAAAGACGGTTACAACGTGTTTGTCGCCAATAGCTTAGACAATTCGATTTCTGCGATCTACGGCACGGACAACGTGTCGATTGACCGCGACGGTTACAACTATGTCGCTGCCACGATTAATAATGTGACAAAAAACGGCTCGGGCCCCAACACGGTGGCAGTTGTCCCCGGCGACGGGACAGGCGGTAAAACGCTGTACACCGCGAACACCGGGGACAACTCGGTATCAGCGGTCGGGTGGGCCGATGCTGGAGCTAAGAGCACCCCAGCTAGCGATCCGGACTACCTGATCAGCCTTAACACCACAACGCAATACAGCTACTTCTACTCCACTCAAGTCCCATACCCGACTTACAGGGACGAAACATATACATCGACTGCGACCGCGACATGCCTCACCGGCAGCGGGGCGGCTGGCCCATGCAGTGTTCGCAACACCGATGTAACCAACGTCGTCATCACATTCGAAAATCCCTCAGGTACAAACGTGTACCTCGACGATACAAGTGAAGCGATTTCACAAGCACAGGCAAACGCTTTACAAAATCTGGTGGAGCCTGGTCTGTCGAACGCGACTTTCTCCTACCAAGCCCCCGGGACATGCGGAACCGGAACTACCGTCAACTTCAGTGGCGGCGTTGGCTGCGTGGCCTACAGCACGCCAATACTGGTTCCAGGGACCTACGTCGCGAATAACCCGTACAAGACGGGCTCTAACATCAATCTGACCGAGACCTACTCGTGGGCGAGTTCCTACCAAACGTCCGAGAGCACAAAGAACTCAACGTCGACCAAAGCCGGGTTCGACCTGAAGCTCTTCACTGACCTTACTGTGAAAGCTGAGAAGACATGGTCGACAGAGACGAGCTACACCACCACCAACACGAATACCTTCACAGGGCAGCTCACTGTTCCTATTCCCCCTCAGACCGAAACTTGGCTGTATGAATCCGTGCCGATCCTGCGAATCTTTGGTAGCTGGACCGTGACCAGTGGAAACACCACCTACCACCTCACCAACATGTGGTATAACGCCCCGTACGGCTGCTCGAACGTGCCAACTCAAAACTGCGATGCTGGGGCTGTCTTTAAACCACTGTATTTTTCGCCCAGTTTTTGCGTTTCTGGCGACACGGCTTGCAAAGACGCGGTGGCAGGAGGAGACCCGACGCCCGGAATAACCGACGACGACGGTGAACCGTACAACCCTTGGCCATCTAGCGTCACGTGGCCGATAACCACCGGTACGCCAAGCATCAGCACAGGCGGCACCGCCACGCAGAAATGCACCGCTAACTGCTAGACCTCACTGAGGACGCGTTCGGCTGGTTTCCATCAACAGGTGGAGTCGGAACTTGCCTGACTCAAGGGACTGTCGGGTGAAGACAACGTTGGCACGCCTGCTGCTCTGCCTGATCCTGGGGTCGGCGGCAGTTGGGGTGTCGGCGGCCGGCCAGCCGGTCCGGGTGGCGTTCGTCGATACCGGGAACACCGGCCGGTCAGTGGCCGCTGAAGCATTGGCGCGGAACCTGATCGCCGCGACCGGCGCCCCGGTGTCGGTGATCTCCCGGGCGGTGAACCTCAACCCGTACAACACCGCACCGGAGCCAAACTTCGTCACCCTGCTCGGGCAGCGCGGCGTGACAGTAGGGGAGCACACCGCCGTCCAGTTGAGTCAGCGAGACGTCGCGTTTTCCGATCTGATTTTGACCATGACCGGGGCGCACAAAGCCTGGGTGCTCACCAACTTCCCCGACAGCACCGGGAAGGTGTTCACCCTCGCCGAATACGCAACCGGAACCGATCAAGACATCGCCGACGCCCTCGGCCAACCAATCGAGTTCTACAACACAATCCTCGATCAACTCCAACCTTTGGTGGACGCCGCGATCACCAAGGCCATCGCGTAAACCCTCGCGGCGGGTTAGATCCTTGGGGCACGCCCCGGACGGCCGGCATCAATCCGCCTCAACGCGAACATCACCCCGGCGCCGGGCATGACGCTCGATAATGCGCGGCGGGGCGACCGATGTCCGCCGAAACGCTGAATTCTGTTGTTGATCCGTCACTGAATTTCAGTTCGAACAGCGTCGTCGCTGCTCAATATGGAGCCGATGACGGGAATCGAACCCGCGTATTCAGCTTGGGAAGCTGATGTTCTGCCATTGAACTACATCGGCATGTGTCGCTAGAGAATAGCAACCCGTACCTGCTGCTCACCAAGCATCGCCGCGGATCCCCGTTCCGGGCTATACGCTCGCAGGCGTGCTGCTCTCTGACCGTGACATCCGCGCCGAGATCGCCTCTGGGCGGCTCGGCATCGACCCGTTCGACGACACCCTGGTACAGCCGTCGAGTGTGGATGTGCGCCTGGACAACCTGTTCCGGGTGTTCAACAACACCCGCTACACCCACATCGACCCGGCCCAGCAGCAGGACGAGCTCACCAGCCTGGTGCAGCCGGTCGACGGGGAGCCTTTCGTGCTGCACCCGGGGGAGTTCGTGCTGGGTTCCACCCTCGAATGCTGCACGCTGCCCGATGATCTGGCCGGCCGACTCGAGGGGAAGTCCTCACTGGGAAGGCTCGGGTTGCTGACTCATTCGACCGCGGGTTTCATTGACCCAGGCTTCTCCGGGCACATCACCCTGGAGTTGTCGAACGTGGCCAACCTGCCGATCACGCTGTGGCCGGGGATGAAAATCGGCCAGTTGTGCCTCCTGCGGTTGACCAGCCCGGCCGAACACCCCTACGGCAGTGCGACCGTTGGGTCGAAGTACCAGGGCCAGCGGGGCCCCACCCCGTCGCGGTCTTACCAGAACTTCATCCGGACCTCTGGAAAGCTGTAACGCCAGGCCCGGCGTCGGCGATGAACCGTTAGCGGTTCAACCAACGGAGGGGCACGTGGACGTCGTTCTCGGTGTGTCGATGACACCTACGACAGTTCGGATGGTGCTGGTCGAGGGTGAGGACGCCCACGGAGCTACCGTCGACCATCGCTGTTTCGACCTCACCACCGATGACGCGGCCGCGTCGGCGCTCGCCGGCATCCTGGGAACCAGGGACAGCGCATCCGAGGGCGGGCATCGGATCGTCGCCACCGGGGTGGTCTGGAATGACCCCGCCGCCGCGGCCCGGCTGAAAAGTGTGCTGCGGGCCGCCAGCATCGACGATGTCATCCTGGTATCCGAACTGCACGCCGCCGGTGCGCTGGCGCAGGCAATCGGGCAGGCGACCGATTACGGACACACCGCCCTGATGTTCCTCGAACGCGACACCGCCACGCTGGCGGTGGTGCGAGCCTCCGATGGAGCGGTGGTCAAAGTTGCCAGTCGAAATCTGCACGTCCACGACGCTGCGGCCGAACTGCAGACGATGGTAATCGGTCTCGAGCGACTTCCAAGCCCGCCGCAGGCGCTGTTCATGGTGGGTTCCGGTGTCGATGTCGCGGCGCTGAAAACACTTGTCGCCGTTGGCACGACGCTGCCGGTACACATCCCCGAGGACGCCGCACTGGCATTGGCCCGGGGCGCGGCACTGGCCGCGGTCAACGCCCCCCGATACGACGCCAGCACCGTCGGCCTGGCACCGAACGACGTTACCGTCGGCTTAGCGCCCCGTGATGACACCTCGACGGTCGCCGGGATCATCACTCAGCAAGCCGCCATCGGGTACATGGCGCCGCGGGGCTACAGCGCAGTGCCCGACGAACCGTTCAGTGCAGATCCCGTCGAATCCCTGGTCGACCTCACCGAGACGGCTGCGGATTTAGAGCCCGACCGCGACCCGTTCCTGCGCGTCGGTGGCGCGTTGCTGTCGCTGTTCGTCATCGGAGTGTTCGCGTTAGTGGCGTCGTTGGTGATCACCATCAGGCCCGCCGCCGATCAACGGGCCGATCCCGATCAGAGCGCGGCAGTATCCAGTGTCCAGCCGCCGGTGCCCGCGGCGCCGGAGACGATCGCCAACCCGCTTCCCGTCGTGCAGGAGGCGCCGGTGCTCGCGCCTCCGCGGGTGGCCGCACCGCCCGCGCCCGCAGCGGCGATCGTCCCTCAGGCCCAGGTGCCCGCCCCAATGGCACCGGCCCCAATGGCACCTGTCCCGGTAGCTCCTGCTCCGATGGTCCCTGCTGTTGCGCCTGCTCCTGTCGCACCCGCCCCCGTCGCGCCAGCCCCGGTGGCTCCCGCGCCGGCGGTGGTCATCCCGCCGATCCTGCCGCAGCTCTTACCGCAACTTCTTCCACAGCTTCTTCCGCAGATCGCCCCGCCCCCGGTTCGCGCAGTCCCGGTGCCGAGATCCCCGGTCGCCACGTCCACGACATTAGCGACTCCGGCTCAGACCTCACCGCCGACGCAGGCTCCTGTTCCCTCGGCGCCGCCGTCATCGACAACCGCGCAGTCGTCGACGCCTATCGAATCCACCTCGAGCGCAACCGAATCCGCGCCCCCCAGCTCAAGTGACTCAGCGGCAGTATCGACGACACCGCTACTGCCGACCAGCCCTGCGGCGTAAATTGGCCGGTGTGGATACCGCTGCCGCCCTGATCGCTGAGAACAACGCGTTCGCCGACCTCCTTCGTGACGCGGATCTGTCGGCTCCGGTGCCGACCTGTCCCGAGTGGACGCTCAACCAATTGATGCGCCACGTCGGACGGGGCGACCGATGGGCTGCCCAGATCGTCGCCGAGAAGTCGACCGAGACTCTTGACCCACGGACTGTCGCCGGCGGCAAGCCACCGACTGGGCGGGACGACGAACTCGGCTGGCTGCAGGACGGCGCACGTGCACTCATTGCCGCCGTCGAGAAGTCCGGCGCCCAGACGCCGGTCTGGACTTTCCTAGGTCCGCGACCGGCATCGTGGTGGATCCGTCGACGACTGCACGAGACGATCGTCCATCGCGCCGACGCCGCACTTGCACTGGGCGCAGCTTTCACGATCGACCCGCCTACCGCCGCCGACGGAATCACCGAGTACCTGGAACGGGTGATGATTAGGGCCGCCGAGAACGATCCGGGCTGGGGCGGCCAGGCACTGAGCGACGGGCAGTCACTGCACCTGCATGCCACCGATGCCGGCCTCGGCACGGACGGCGAGTGGACCATCTTCGGCCGGGCAGACGGCATCGGGTTCGAACACGGGCACGCCAAGGCCACCGTGGCGTTGCGCGGCCCGGCCCGTGACCTGCTGCTGGCGATCGTCCGACGCGGCAGCGCCGCCGATCTCGGCCTTGAGATCTTCGGTGATCAGCCGGTCTGGGACACCTGGTTGGCCCGCACACCGTTCTAGACCGGTACTTTGAGTGGCCATGAGCACTTCGGAGATCGCTACCGTTCTTGCCTTCCACGACGCGCTGAGCAATGCAGACGTCGGCACGCTGGTGTCACTGGCGAGTAGCGATATCGAGATCGGCGACGCTGGCGCTGCCGCCCAGGGGCACGCGGCCTTGCGGGACTGGGCGCGACGAACGGACGCGACCGTCGACGTTGGCGACATCTACTACCGCGACGGCGTTGTCGTCGTCGAGGAGACGATCACCTCCGGAATCGGCGAAGTCAGCACCGCGGCGTCGGCGTTCCGGGTCGTGCATGACCATGTCACCTCGGTGTTTCGGCATGACAGCCTTGCCGCCGCACTGGCCGCCACCGAATTGACCGACGAAGACTTCCAGGCCTGAATTCGCATGCGCGGAATCATCCTGGCCGGTGGATCAGGCACTCGTCTCTACCCGATCACCCAGGGCGTCAGCAAGCAACTCCTGCCGGTCTACGACAAGCCGATGATCTACTATCCGCTGTCAACGCTGATGACAGCCGGCATACGCGACATTCTGGTGATCACCACGCTCCAGGATCGCCCGGCCTTCGAGCGACTCCTCGGCGACGGTTCGCAGTTCGGGATCACCATTACCTACGCAGTGCAGGATCGTCCCGAGGGATTGGCTCAGGCTTTTGTGATCGGCGCCGATCACATCGGTACCGGCCCGGTCGCTCTGATCCTCGGTGACAACATCTTCTACGGCCCGGGAGTGGGCACGAATCTCAAGCGCTTCGCGGGAGTCGAGGGTGGTGCCATCTTTGCTTACTGGGTTGCAAACCCATCGGACTACGGTGTCGTCGAATTCGATTCCGCAGGAAGAGCATTGGCCCTGGAGGAAAAACCCGCGACACCGAAGTCCAACTACGCGGTCCCGGGACTGTACTTCTATGACAACGACGTCATCGAAATCGCCCGGTCTCTGAAACCCTCGGCCCGAGGTGAATTGGAGATCACCGCCGTCAATCAGGCCTACCTCGAAAACGGCCGACTCAAAGTCGAGGTGCTTCCCCGGGGCACCGCCTGGCTGGACACCGGCACCTTCGACTCACTGCTGGAGGCGAGCAACTTCGTGCGCACCATCTCATCCCGCCAAGGACTCAAGGTCGCCTGTCCGGAGGAGATCGCCTGGCGGATGGGATTCATCGATGAGGACCAACTCGCCGCGCGCGCGCAACTCCTTCTCAAGTCGGGCTACGGCCGATATCTGCTGGACCTACTCCAGCGGCATTAGGTGTCGCGAGCACGGCGGCGATCGCCGTCGTCAGCGGCACAGACAGTGCCAGTGCAATACCGCCCACCGCGGACCTGGCGATCTCGATGGCCACGCTCTCACCGGTAAGTACGTCGGACAGGGAACGGTTGGCTACGCTGAACAGCAGCAACAGTGGTAGGGCACTGCCGGCGTAAGCAAGGACGAGGGTGTAGACCGTGCTTGCGATGTGGTCGCTGCCCACTCGCATCGCGCGCTGAAAGATCTGTCCGCGAGTTCCGTGCCCGATGTGTGCGAGTTCGAACACCGTCGAGGCCTGGGTGATCGTCACGTCGTTGAGCACACCAAGTGAGCCGATGATGAACCCCGCCAACAGAAGTCCGGTGATGGACACGTTCCCGAGGTATGCGGCCACCTCGTTGTTCTGATCCTGGGAAAGTCCGGTCAGGTGGGTGAGTTCTATTGCGGCCCAGGACAGGACGGCAGCGAGGAGCATCGCCGTCAGAGTCCCCAGTAGCGCGGCGCTGGTGCGCAGACTGATTCCGTGGGCTAGGTAGATCACCGCGTAGAGAATCGCTGAGGAAGCCACCAGGGCGACCGGCAGCGCCGGCGCCCCGTCGCGAAGGGCCGGCAGCATGAAGACGACCAGCACCACGAAGGCGATCCCGATACCCACCAGCGCACGCAGTCCCCGCCACCGGGCCACCGCGACGATCACAATGGCGAAGAGCACCGCCAACATCGTCAATGGCCACGTGCGCTCATAGTCGTAGAACCCGTAACTGGTGCCGCCCTGCTGGTCGATCTGGCGGAAGATGCGAATCTTGTCGCCGGCACTCAGATTCGGTTGGCCCGGTCCCGGGGCGAATTCGAGCAGGGTTTTGGCGCCGGTATTGGGTCCGGTGGCGACCGTGACCAGTGCCTGCACACAGGTGCTGCCGCCGGGGATTCCCGGAGCGGGATTGCCGGTGATCACCTGCCCGGCCGAAGCGCTGCCGCAGTCGGCCGTGGCAGTCGAGATCACCTGTCCGCCTTCGGTGGTGACCGAACCACCTGCGCCGTTTTGAAACGGCAGTGGAATATCGGGTTTGTTCCCGGAGGGCCACAGCAGTACCGCGCCAATAACCACGGCGAGTCCGATCAGTCCCAGTGCGGCTACCACGACCCGGGCGGCCACCGGACCAAATGGGGCTGGACCCAATGGGGCTGGGCCGGTGTGGGAATGCGAGTGTGAGTGCGTCACCGGCTACTGCCGGTAACTCGCCAGGAAATTGCCAAGCCGTTCGATGGCGTTGGCCAGGTCGCGTGCCCAGGGCAGGGTCACGATACGAAGGTGGTCCGGTGTGGGCCAGTTGAAACCGGTGCCCTGTGTGACCAAGATCTTCTCCTCGAGCAACAGGTCGAGAACAAGTTTCTCGTCATCGACGATGTCGTGGACCTCCGGATCGAGCCGAGGGAAGACGTACAGCGCTCCGCGGGGCTTGACGCAGGAGACACCCGGAATTGTATTCAGCTTCTCCCAGGCGAGGTCGCGCTGTTCGAGTAACCGACCGCCCGGCAGAACGAGGTCATCGATGCTTTGGTGCCCGCCGAGGGCTACCTGAATGGCATGTTGCGCAGGCACATTCGGACACAATCGCATGTTGGCCAGCAGACTGATTCCTTCGATGAAGCTGGTGGCGTGCTCAGTCGGGCCGGTGATGACCAGCCAACCGGAGCGATAACCCGCCACCCGGTAAGCCTTGGACAGTCCGTTGAAAGTCAGGCACAGCAGGTCCGGCGCCACCGATGCCAGGGGAACGTGGGTCGCATCGTCGTAGAGAATCTTGTCGTAGATCTCATCGGCCAACAGCAGCAACTGATGCTTGCGCGCCAGGGCTGCGATCCGGCCCAGCGTTTCACGGCTGTAGACCGCACCGGTCGGATTGTTGGGGTTGATCACCACCAGCGCCTTGGTCTGCGGCGTGATTTTCGACTCCATGTCGGCCAGGTCGGGTTGCCAGCCGTTGGTCTCATCACACAGGTAGTGCACCGGCGTGCCGCCGGCCAGGGCGGTCGAGGCGGTCCACAGCGGATAATCGGGAGCCGGGATGAGGACCTGATCACCGTTGTCGAGCAGTGACTGCAGTGTCATCGTGATTAACTCGGAGACGCCGTTGCCGAGGAAGACCGAGTCGACGTCGAAGCGCGGGAAGTCGGCGACAAGTTCGTAGCGGGTCACCACGGCGCGGCGCGCTGACAGAATGCCCTTGGAGTCGGAGTAGCCCTGTGCGTTCGGCAGGGCCTGAATCATGTCGCGCATGATCACATCCGGAGCCTCGAATCCGAACGGAGCGGGGTTTCCGATGTTCAGCTTCAGGATGCGGTGGCCCTCAGCCTCAAGCCTGGCGGCATGGTCGTGCACCGGTCCGCGGATCTCATAGAGAACGTCCTGCAACTTGGTCGACTGCGCGAACGTTCGTGGCCGCGGGTGCTGGCTGGTGGGATGCCACGGCATCTGATGGGTGGACACTCACTGATTCTCCCATGGCGGGCGGTGTGTTTTCCCAGTCACATCTCGGACTCGGTTTCATATCCGCCGGTGTCCGGGCGGTTTTCTGTGCTGAAACGCTGCTAACTTCCAGCAACAACAAGGAGGTGCAATGACACTCACCATCACTCGCGGGCTGGTGGCTGCCGGTTCGCTGGCGGCACTGATCGCACTGGGCACCGCCGGTCAGGTGAGCACCGCCGGTCAGGCTCACGCCGACCCCCCATTACTGAACGGCACCTATGACATCGACGGCGGTGACGAGGATGCCTACTGGACGGCGACGTCGACCTGCGCCACCGATGGTTGTGTCGCCCGGGTCTCGAGCAACGTCGGGTGGAGCGGCAATGCCGTGATGAACGGCGGTCGGTGGAACCTGACCGTCACCAAGCCTGACGGCGTCGTCTGCAGTGACGGCAGCTATGCCCCCGTCGTCATCGCCTACTCGGTGGACGCTGTGACCGGTGCCGGTACCGTCACCGCCGACTCCAACGGCAACTGCCCGGGCGGCCAGGTCACCGCCGCGCAGTTCCAGATCCGCAAAATCGGCTAGGGGCTTTACTTCCGCTTGCCGGGCGGCCGCGCCCCCTTGGCCATACCCAGGCCCTTGACCGGTGGTGCATCGGGCGTTCCGTTGCCGGACTCCGGCTCCGCTGTCGCCTCTGCCACAGGTGCGGCCGCGGCCGGGGTGTCAGGCTTGGTTTCGGATGCGGACTCCGACGGGGCCGCCGCCTTCTTGGCTCCGGGGCGTTTGGCGCCCGCCGCCATGCCCAGGCCCTTGACGGCCGGTGCCGGTGCTGACGCCGGTGCCGGTGCTGACGCGGGTGCCGGTGCTGACGCGGGTGCCGGTGCTGACGCCTCAGCCGACGGGGTCGCTGCCTTCTTGGCCCCGGGGCGTTTGGCGCCCGCCGCCATGCCCAGGCCCTTGGCCGGTGCGGCCGGAGCTGCCGGAGCAGCCGCACTCAAGGTGGCCGCCGGGGCAGCGGCGACCGGTGCGGCTTGCGGTGCGGGCTTGGGCGGTGCCGCCGGGGCGGCAGCGGCGGCGAGCTTGGCTGCCGTGCCCTTCTCCGGCAGGCTCAGTGTGCTGCGGTCCAGCGAGGCCAGCAGCAGTTGGGCCACATCGACCACCTCGACCTGCTCGGCCTTGCCGCGATCGCCGACGCCGTCGCTGAGCATCACCCGGCAGAACGGGCAGCCGGTAGCGATCGTGGTCGGATCGAGGTTCAACGCCTCGTCAACGCGCTCGTGATTCACCCGTTTGCCGAGGTGCTCCTCCATCCACATCCGGGCACCGCCGGCGCCGCAACAGAAGCCGGTTTCGGCGTGCCGCGGCATCTCGGTGAGGGTGGCACCGGAGGCGCCGATCAACTCGCGGGGCGCGTCGTAGACCTTGTTGTGCCGGCCGAGATAGCACGGGTCGTGGTAGGTGATCGTGCCGCCGGCGCCACTCGATGAATCGACCGGGATCAGCTTCTTGTCGCGGACCAGCCGGTTGAGTAACTGGGTGTGGTGAAGCACGGTGTACGTGCCGCCGACTTGCGGGTACTCCCGGCCCAGGGTGTTGAAGCAGTGCGGGCAGGTGGAGATGATCTTGCGGTCCACCCGCTCGACGCCTTCGAACACTCCGTTAATCGTCTCGACGTTTTGAGTTGCCAACTGCTGGAACAGGAACTCGTTACCGGAGCGCCGCGCCGAGTCGCCGGTGCAGGTCTCGCCGTCACCGAGGACGAGGAACTTCACTCCGGCCACCGAGAGCAGCTCGGCGACGGCCTTGGTGGTCTTCTTCGCGCGGTCGTCCAGGGCTCCGGCGCAGCCCACCCAGAACAGGTACTCGAAACCGGCGAAGGAATCGACGTCCTTACCGAAGACCGGTACGTCGAAGTTGACCTCGTCGATCCAGGTGAGCCGCTCCTTGGCGTTCTGGCCCCAGGGGTTGCCCTTGTTCTCGAGATTCTTGTAGAGCCCGGCGAGTTCGCTGGGGAATTCCGACTCCATCATCACCTGGTAGCGGCGCATGTCGACGATGTGGTCGATGTGCTCGATGTCCACCGGGCACTGTTCCACGCACGCCCCGCAGGTCGTGCATGACCACAGCACGTCGGGGTCGATCACGCCGAGGGCCGCGGCGTCGCCGACCAGAGGCCGGGTGGCCTGCAGTGGGGAGTCGGTGGGCACCCGCTCGAATCCGGACTCGGGAACGTGGTGTTCGGCGTCGACGGCAAATTCAAGACCGCCCTCGGTATCTGTCGGGCCGTTCTTGGTATCGAAGATGTAGGGCGCCTTGGCGAACAGATGATCGCGGAGGTTCATGATGATGATCTTGGGAGACAACGGTTTTCCGGTGTTCCAGGCCGGGCACTGCGATTGGCAGCGGCCGCACTCGGTACACGTGGTGAAGTCGAGGTACCCCTTCCAGGTGAAGTCCTCGATCTTGCCGCGGCCGAACACCGCATCCTCGGCGGGATCCTCGAAGTTGATCAACTCGCCCTTGGACTCCATCGGCAGGAGCGGGCCGAGTGCGTTGGGCAGTCGCTTGAACGTGACGTTCAACGGAGCCAGGCCGATGTGCAGGTGCTTGGAGTGCAGCACGATCAGCAGGAACACCAGCATCACTCCGATATGGAGCAGCAATGCGACTGTTTCGATGATCTCGTTGGCGTGGGCTCCCAAGGGATGCAGGAGGGCGGCGACGCCGTGGGAAAAGAAGGCTGCCGGGCCGTAGGGCAGGTTGCCGTTGTTGACCGCCGAACCGCGGAAGAGCGCGTAGGTCCAGATGACATTGAAGATCATGAAGAGAATCAGCCAGGCGCCGCCGGTATGGGAGCCGTAGAAGCGGGACGACCGGCCGTGTTCCTTGGGTTCGGCGCGAAGCCTGATGATCGCAAAGGTGATGATGCCGAGAAGGACGGCGACGGCGAAGAAGTCCTGGAGGAAGCCAAGGATGCCCCACTTGCCGACGACCGGAATATGGAATTTCGGATCGAACAACACCCCGTAGGCCTCGAGGTAGACCGTGGCCAGGACGAAAAAGCCCCACATCGTGAAGAAGTGCGCGATGCCGGGAACCGACCAGCGCAGGAGTCGGGTCTGGCCGAAGACCTCGCGAATCTGGTTGCCGATCCGCTCGCCGAGGTGGTTCTTGCGTCCGCGTTCATCCGATGTCGGCTGGCCCGAACTGATCAGCTTTTTCAGCCACAGCACTCGCTTTGCGGCGAGTGCAACCACGACGGCGGTCATGGCCAGGCCGATGATGAGCCGGATGAGAATCTGCGTATCCACGGCGTCCCTCTGCAGGTCTGGCAGTTACCCGTCGGTAACTCAGCGGTTGTTACCGGCCAGTAACCGATACTGGCTGATGGTTCATGGTCTCATCCCCGCGCGCGGTACTGGAAGCCGGTCCCGAAAGCGTTATTCCGCAGGCGCCGGCTTGACCGTCGGCAGGGGTTCGTCCGGTATGACCGCCTGGGTCGTCGGTGGCACCGGCTCCACCGTCGTGGTGGGGGGCGGGGCGATGGACGTTGTGGGGGGTTCTGCCGTCGTCGTCGGCGGCTCAATGCTGGTTGTGGGCCCCGTGGTGGTGGTAGTCGTCGTCGTTCGCGTGGTTGTCGGCGTCGTTGTGGTGGTCGTTGTTGTGGTGGTTGTTGTCGGGCTCGTGGTGGTGGTGGTTGTTGTCGGACTCGTGGTGGTGGTTGTCGGCGCGGTGGTCGACGTGGCGCTGGTGGTGGGGGCCGGCGCGGTGGTCGTGGGTGTGATCGTCGTGACCGTCGGCTGGCCGTTGCTGCCGGTGACGGTCACCGTCTGCGGTACCGGCGCGTTCGATGGAGCCTGCCCGGGCTTGGTGACGCGGGTAGTGGTGGTGGTGGGTGTGCTGTCGATGCTCGTCAGCTTGATGGCGAGTCCGCCAACGGTCAGCGCGGCCAGTAGTGCCGCGATGCCGAACAGTAACGGCGGCTTGCGATACCAGGGTGCCGATACGACCTCGGTCCTTGCGCCGGGTTCGATTCGGACCGTCGGTCGCGAATCCGGCGGCGGGGCAGCGTAATTCGTGCCCCCGTAATCCGCGCCCCCGTATTCCGCGCCACTGTATTCCGCGCCGGTGTAGGGGACCGGCTCCTCGCCGGGTCCGTCGCCACGGGACCAGGCGAGTTCAGGTGCGGACTCGGTCGGTGCGGCCGGCGCCAGGCCGGTGGGTTCGTCCGCGGGGGCGGGTGCGATACCGGTCGGGTCATCGGGTGCGGCGCCGTAGTTGGCGTACTGGGTGGGGTCGCCGTCGGGATAACCGTCCGGACCATCGGGAAAACCTTCGCGGGACACGGGACGGAATTCTAGCCGGGCTGGTGAATCTGGCGCATGACTGTCGCTGCGAAGAATTCAAGATGATCAAGGTCGGCGACATCCAGCAGTTGCAGGTACGCCCGTTGCACGCCGGCCTCGGCGAACTTCCCGAGTCGGTCGACGATTTCATCGGGCGTACCGGCGAGGGGCGTGTTGGCTCGAAGCTCACCGACATCTCGACCGATCGCGTGGGCCCGCTGGGCGACTTGGGCGTCGTCGCGGCCGGCGCAGACCGCGAATGCCGCTGAAAAGACCATGTCTGCGGTGCCGCGGCCGGCCGCCTCCAGTGCCGACCGCACGCGGCCGAACTGGATTGGCACGAAATCCAGCGTGGGGAAGGCGAGGTTGAACTCGTCGGCAAAACGCGCCGCGAGCGCGGGTGTGCGCTTGGCGCCGCCGCCGCCGACGATGATCGGCGGGTGTGGCTGCTGCACGGGCTTGGGCAACGCGGGAGAGTCGGTAACCGTATAGTGCGTGCCGAGGTAGTCGAAGGTGTCGCCGACCGGCGTTGCCCACATGCCGGTGATGATGTCCAACTGCTGTTCCAGTCTGTCGAAACGCTCACCCAGGCCGGGAAATGGGATCGCGTACGCCTGGTGCTCAGCTTCGAACCAGCCGGCGCCGATTCCGAATTCGACGCGACCGCCACTCATCGCATCGACTTGGGCCACCGATATCGCCAACGGCCCGGGATGGCGAAAGGTTGCCGACGTCACCAGGGTGCCTAGCCGGATCGCGGACGTCTCACGAGCGATCCCGGCCAGGGTGATCCAGGAGTCGGTGGGGCCCGGCAGCCCGGCGCCGCTCATCGCCAGGTAGTGATCCGAGCGGAAAAATCCTGAGAAGCCCAACGATTCCGCGGCCTGGGCTACCGCGAGTTGTTGCTCGTAGGTCGAGCCTTGCTGCGGTTCGAGGAAGACGCGGAAATCCACGGCTCCAACCTTAGGGCTAGACCTAGAAGAACTCGACTCCCTCGGTGCTGATGAACATGCCGTGGCCGGTCTGATCGTTGGTGAAGCGGGTCCCATTGCTGTCGGCCTCGATCGTCCAGCCAACCGCCGCGTAGGTCGCGTAGCCGATCGTGGTCGTTGGCATTGCGCCCAGATTGCCCAGCACCCAGCGGTTGCTGCCGCCTGCAGACACCTCGACCCCGTTGGCCGGTTCGCCGTCGACGGTGGGGGGATCGGTGAAATCTGATTCGCAACCGACGTTATCGGCCGACAACTGACACCGGGTTTTGCCGGACTTCGTCTCGATATAGACGTAGCCGGCGGAGTTAGGCGAGAGCGTTTCGCCGGTCGACGGCGGCAGTGGGACGGGGGTCGGCATCGACGTTGGTGCGCCCGGGCGAGCATTCCCAAACTCGGGTTCGGTGCCGTTGCCGCAACCGATACAGATGGCGGCGCCGTCGACGGTGGTGGCGCACCCGGCGGCCGATGCGAGGGCAACCAGTAGTCCGGCGACGAGGATCCGGGGTCTCGTTCCGATGGACTTCCGCACCCATTCAGAGTACTGACCAGGTGACTGAAGTGACGCCAGTGACTCGCAGAGGCTCAGTCGACCGTCACCTCTGCGGCAAACGTCCACGCATCCTTCTCCCCACCCGGCCAGGGCCGCCCATAAGTGGTGGACACCGTGGTGGTGCCGGGTCCGATGGCCTGCAGTGCCCATACCTCCCGGCCCGCCGATCCGACCCGCCCGGCCACGGGACCGAGAACTTCGTGGCCGGCTTGCGCCATCACCGCTGCGTTGGTGATCTGCATGTCCGGTGCCCAGCCAAAACCCGTGGAGGGGTTGGACGCCAGGCTCACCTGAAGGGTGTCACCGACGTTCAGGGTGACGGCGCGGGTGATGTTCTTCTGGTTCAGCGCATCGTCGTAGGACACCTCGATCGTGGTGGTCTGCGGCCCCGATTCCGGCGCGTTGTCCGCGCAGCCCGCCACCGACAGCGCGACGGTCATCGCGGTCAGCAGGACACCCCATCGCGCGGTCATGGTCGGCTCCTCTGCGTGTACTGGCGGGTCCGGCGGAGATAGGACAGCAACCGGCGGGCCGGCACCGCCCGTGGCCAGTCGTCGGGCCGGAAGTAGGCATCTGAGCCGCCATCGACGAAAACCACGCTGCCACAGAGGAAGTCGGCTGAATCGGAGAGCATGAACAACACCCAGTCGGCGAGTTGTCCGGCGTCGCCGAATCCACCGATCGGGATGGGGAATTCGCGAACCGCCTCCGCTTCCACCGGATCGGCCAACTGTTTCTCGAGCATCGGTGTCATGATCGCCCCTGGGGCCAGTGCGTTCAGTCGGATTCCGGCGCCGGCCCACTGCGCCGTCACAGCGTGGCGACGCACCCAACGGCTGAGCGCGATCTTCGACGCCGCGTACGCCACCGGTGGGCCGTTGCGCCCGAAAAGCCGGTAGGCGCGCACGGCCTTCTCGGCATCGCCGACTAGCAGTGCCCGGATGGCCCGGCCGGGAACCGCCGGCACGGTGGTCGTCGAATTGCTGGCGAAGACAACCACTTTGGCGCGCTCGGCACAGGCCAATGCGGGTCGCCATGCCCCCAGCAGGTCGACCACCCCGAAGTAGTTGACCTCGGTAATCGCTCGTTCGGCACCTTTGGTCGGTCCGAGACCGGCGGCCATCACCGCGCCGTCCAGCGTGCCCGAACAGGTGGCCAGGACATCGGCTGCGGCGCCACGGCGACCCGACGGTGTCGACAGATCGGCAATGACGTCGGCACCTTTCCTGCCGACGCCGATCACGGTGTGGCCGCGCTCGCGCAGTCTCGCGGCGACCGCGGCACCCATCCCCGATGCGGATCCGGTGACCGCGTAAGTGCCCATTGGTGAAGTATTGCTTAGGTGTCACCAATGGGGGGTATCACCAATGGGGGGTATCACTGA
>Ga0164294_10001635_pt1 | contig 20644 bp, 16 predicted proteins | sample GEODES005metaG_FD_111479 | JGI IMG/M metagenome (GOLD analysis project Ga0164294, IMG submission 111479) | Oligotrophic lake water microbial communities from Sparkling Lake, Wisconsin, USA - GEODES005 metaG | ecosystem: Environmental > Aquatic > Freshwater > Lake | place: USA: Sparkling Lake...
ACTTCAAGTGGTGAGTAGCCGAGCCCATCGCTTGCAACGCAGACCGCATCAACAATTTTCCGTGATCGCTCATCAAGATAAGGTGCGATGAAGCCACTGAAATGCGGACTTGCCCCACGAGAATCTGATGGGGAGCCGTTTCGATATTTACCGGTCAGAACTCCACGACCAATAGGTGACCAAGCAAGTACACCTATATTCATTTCAATGCTCGCAGGAATAACTTCACTTTCAATATCTCTATTTAAAAGTGAATACTCGTTTTGTGTAGAAATTATTGGCGCTTTTCCAAATATTGGATTTTGAAGCGTTGCAGCCCGCGTCAATTGCCATCCAGAAAAATTTGATAGTCCGACATAACGGACTCGACCAGAAGACACTGCCTGATCTATTGCCGAAAGAGTTTCCTCCAATGGGACCATCGGATCCCAGGTATGAATCTGCCAAAGATCTATGTAATCAACTCCCAACCTGGCAAGTGATTTATCGAGGTCATTTAGAAGATTGCTCCGTGAATTATTTACACTTCGTTCACCTGACTGAAAAGAAATACCAGCCTTGGTGGCGATGATTAAATCTTCCCGTTTAGCCAAGGAACCGATGAAGCCACCGATTACCCGCTCGCTGTCGCCATCGCCATACATTGCTGCGGTATCAATCAGATTTCCGCCGGCATCTAAGAAAGTTTTCAATTGATCGGCGGCTTCATGCTCGTCCGTGTCTCGACCCCAAGTCATTGTTCCTAATGCGAGTCTGGAAACGCGGAGCCCTGAATTTCCGAGAGTGCGTTTTTCCATGCCGCCACCCTAGCAAGACGCGCGGTATTTAATCGGTAACCTTGGCCATATGCGAGTCCAAAAGCCTTCAACTATCTACCTGTTGCGACATGGTCATTCAACTGCAAATGCAAAATCGATTCTGGCAGGCCGCGATTCCAGTGTCTCGTTATCACAGCGCGGATTGGAGCAGGCACAATCTGTAATGCAGGAGCTCGAAAGCAAGAAAATCACAAACATTTTTAGCAGTCCAATGCCACGATGCTTAGAAACTGTTCATCCATTTGCAAGTAAGGCAAAGTTAAAAATAGCAAAGATTGATGGTCTTCTAGAAATGGAATACGGTGATTGGTCAGGCAAGAAACTTCTAACTCTTTCGCGCAAGAAATTATGGAGTGAGATTCAGGCGCGACCAAGTCTGGTCAGGTTTCCAAATGGCGAAAGTTTCACAGAAATGCAAGGTCGGGCCCTGGAGAGCATCAAGGAGATTGCAATTCCAGGTAAAGAAATTTTGGTCTGCTCGCACGGTGATGTAATCAAAGCGATTGTGGCTGGTTTACTTGGATTACATCTCGATAATTTTCAGCGCTTAACCATTGATCCAGCATCTATCACAGTAATTAACTTTTCTGCGAACTCAGCACAGATACGCCTAATGAATAGCACGGCACATTTGAAAGAGACGACAGCGGTTGATGCTCATCGCTCAACGTTAAATCTTGGCGGCGGTAGCGGAGCGGTTACTAAATGAGCGAGCGAATTATTTTTAACCATGAAGAGGCAACAAGATTTATTGTGGGAACCATAGGAATCCCGGGTGAGAGAGCTTTTTTCATCCAAGTAAATTCGGTCTTCGGTCGAACCACAGTAGCCGTTGAAAAGTCTCAAGTTGTTGCTTTAGAAGAACGGTTGCGCGAATTAATTACCGAAGTTCGACGCAGCAAATTAGCAAGTTTGGACGAACTCGAATTAGCGGCGAGTGTAGATAACTCCGAGTTGGAGTTTCCCATTGATGAAGAATTCAGGGCTGGAGTTATGGGAATTTCGTGGGATCCTGAAACTCAAAGAGTGTGCATAGAAATTCAATCCATCGCTGATGGAGAATTCACCGAACTTATATCTGGCGATGACGACTTAGCTGATGTTGAAGATCCTCCCGACTTATTGCGTTTAACTCTTCGATTAAATCAAGTTCGGGGATTCTGTAATCGTGCCGCGCTTGTTGTGCAGAGCGGAAGACAGACGTGTTTGTTCTGCGGTCTGCCAATCGACACAACTGGACATCTTTGTCCGAGGTCTAATGGCTACCGTCGATAACGTTTTAGCGGTCGGCGAACTAGAAGTTTTGGGTCGACTCGTTGACGCTTCGAATGCATCTCTGCTCTGTCAATTACCCGATGGCACTCAGGTGATTTACAAGCCGATTGCAGGGGAGCGGCCACTTTGGGACTTCCCAGATGGAAATCTTGCTTCTCGTGAGGTCGTAGCATTTTATGTAAGTGAGATCGGCAACTTCAACGTTGTACCGAAAACAATTATGCGAGATGGACCATTTGGTTTGGGTGCGGTTCAAACTTGGATTAGCGTCGCAGAAGATGTTGATGTTGTAGAAATTGCACAAAGCACAAATGAGCAGATCAGAAATCTTGCTCTCTTCGACATAATTATTAACAACGCAGATCGTAAATTTGGTCATATCTTGGTAACTGCAGAGGGACAGATTTTTGGTTGTGATCATGGAGTTAGCTTTCATCAAGAAAATAAGCTTCGAACAGTCATTTGGCAATTTGCAGATTTAGCGTTGACCTCCGACGAATTAGCGAAGATCGAACTCTTGATTTCAGCGTTGGATGTGAATGAGCTAGAGAAGTATCTAAATGAATCAGAAATCACATCGCTCTTTGAGAGGGCTAATGAACTTTTAGTTACTAAGAAATTTGTGGAACCAAATCCAAATTGGCCCGCAGTCCCATGGCCGCCATATTAAGCCGAAATCTCCCATCTAATCTAAGATGAGGGCATGAATAACTGGCCTGAGTTAGATATCGCGAGAACGGATCGCTCGCTCCCTAAACTTCGACTGGCATACACATCGGGAATATCCGGCATTGACGAGACAACTCAAGAATATCGAATGTATGTTTGTGGAATTACGCCATATGACGCTACACATTTAGGACATGCTGCCACTTACCTGACATTTGATTTAATCAATCGCTATCTACAGTTAACAGGCGTCGATGTTAATTTCGTTGAGAATATAACTGACATTGATGATCCACTTTTCGAGCGAGCAAAGCGCGATAACCAATCCTGGTCCGAACTAGGAGAGTCGCAGGTTGCGCTGTTTACAAGCGATATGTCTGCTCTGAGAATTTTGCCACCTAGGAATTATGTTGCCGTAACTGACGCAATGAATTCAATTATCGGAGCAATTGAGAACTTGGTAGCAAAGAATTTTACTTACCACCTTGGTGACAATCACTATTTCCGGATTGAACCGTTTCTTGGGGATCTAAAAATCCCATTAGAAGAGGCTCTTCGGATTTTTGCAGAACGCGGTGGTGATCCAAAAATGTTAGGAAAGGAGAACCCACTAGACCCAATCCTTTGGGTTGGGAACAAAGATGGCGAGCCAGGTTGGCAATCAAAAATGGGGTTCGGTCGTCCCGGCTGGCATATTGAGTGCTCAGTCATCGCGCTAGAGAATTTAGTTGGCTTAAATTATTTAGATTCAAAATCGGGTGTCGCTTTTGGAATCGATCTGCAGGGAGGTGGTTCAGATCTGATATTCCCTCATCACTTTATGACCGCGGCAATCGGGAAAGCGCTATGTGGCTTTGACTTTGCTAAAGGTTATTTGCACGCAGGTATGGTCGGACTTGATGGCGAGAAGATGAGTAAGAGCAAAGGCAATTTAGTTTTAGTTTCAAATTTACTTGCTGATGGGTACGAGCCTATGGTGATTAGGCATGCGTTAATGACCGAAAGTTATGCGAAAGATAGAATGTGGCAACTCGAAACTTTACTTGCGTCGCAAGAACGCGTCGCTAATCTTCGGTCAGCACTCGCTCGGATAGAAGTTGCCCCAACTGATGAAGTTATAGGTGCGATTGCATTTCATATAGCAAATGATTTAGATACACCTTCCGCGCTACAAGTGTTGGACCAATGGGCCCTTGATACGCAAAACGGAGAAGTAGGTGGTTGCGTTGGTGAGTTATCCCGCTTCATTGATTCGGCACTAGGGCTAGCGCTTTAAGGTAGCCTTCTCCTAAATGAAAACTTCTTCTTCCCTGCGAACAGTTATGCAGGAGCGTGTAATTATCGCTGATGGGGCTATGGGCACCATGCTGCAGGATGCCAATCCAACACTCGAAGATTTCCAGGGTTTAGAAGGTTGCAACGAAATTCTAAATGTCTCGAAGCCAGACTTAGTTAAATCTGTTCATAGAAAATACTTTGAGGTAGGCGTAGACGCTATTGAAACAAATACGTTTGGTGCGAACTGGGCAAACTTAGCTGAATATGACATTGAAGATCGAATTTATGAATTGGCCTATGCCGGTGGCAAATTAGCAAAAGAAGTTGCTGAGGAATTTTCAACTATTGAAAGACCTCGTTGGGTGCTTGGTTCACTTGGACCGGGAACGAAGCTACCAACACTTGGTCATGTTGAATATGTAAAATTAAAAGAGGCCTACTACACCGCCTCTAAAGGTTTGTTGGATAGTGGTGTAGACGCACTGTTAATCGAAACTACGCAAGATCTCCTGCAAGCGAAGTCAGCGGTCAACGGAGCGCGTGAAGCGATTGATAAATGCGATCGCGATGTTGTCTTAATCGTTCAAGTTACTGTTGAAGCAACTGGCACAATGCTTCTAGGTTCAGAAATCGGGGCCGCACTTAATGCGTTAGAACCGCTAGATATAGATTTAATTGGCTTGAATTGTGCGACCGGACCAGCTGAGATGAGCGAACATTTGCGCGTTTTGGCAAAAAATAGTTCCGTAGCAATTTCAGTGATGCCTAATGCTGGTCTGCCGCAGCTTGGACCAAATGGCGCGACGTATCCACTTGGACCAGAGGAATTAGCTGACTATTTAAGTGATTTTGTAAATTCCTACGGGTTGACACTTGTGGGCGGATGTTGTGGAACAACACCTGCTCATATGAAAGCTGTTGTCGACAAGCTTGAAAATCATAAAATTGTGACTCGTAGCATCGCCAGGGAAATTGGCGCTTCCTCGCTCTATCAGTTCGTTCCCTTCCGCCAAGACCTGGCGTACATGGCGATTGGTGAACGCGCTAACGCTAATGGTTCAAGAGCATTTAGAGATGCACTGCTGGTCGAAGATTGGCAGAGTTGTATTGAAATTGCCCGAGATCAAATTCGAGATGGTGCTCATATGTTAGATCTCTCGGTTGATTATGTGGGACGCGATGGCGTGGCGGATATGCGTGAATTAGCATCACGACTTGCTACTAGTTCTACCTTACCTATTGTTCTGGATTCCACGGAACCTGCCGTCTTAAAGGCCGGGCTGGAGCATCTCGGTGGTAGATCAGTTATCAACTCAGTCAACTATGAAGACGGTGATGGACCAACATCAAGGTTTGCCAAGATTATGCCGTTAGTAAAAGAACATGGAGCTGCAGTTGTCGCGTTAACAATCGATGAGACCGGTCAAGCCCGAACCGCTGATTGGAAAGTTAGCGTTGCTTCTCGCTTAATCGAAGATTTGACCAAGAACTGGGGAATGGCGACAAGTGACATTTTGATTGATTGCTTAACATTTCCGATTGCTACTGGCCAGGAAGAGACCAGGCGAGATGGAATTGAAACGCTTAACGCGATTGCAGAATTAAAATCAAAATATCCAGAGGTTCAAACTACTTTGGGTGTTTCCAATGTCTCGTTCGGCTTAAACCCAGCGGCTCGCATCGTTTTAAACTCGGTCTTTCTCTCTGAGGCCGTAAAAGTAGGCCTAGATTCCGCGATTGTTCATCCGTCGAAAATTACACCTATTGCACGAATCGAAGCCAAGGCTTTGGAAGTTGCAATGGATTTAATTTATGATCGTAGAACATATGATGCTGATGGCAACACTATCTACGATCCACTCTCAATTTTCTTAGAACTCTTTGATGGGGTTGAGAGCAAGTCAACAAAAATCACCCGAGCTGCTGAATTAGCGGCGCTTCCATTAATCGAGAGACTAGAGCGTCGGATTATCGATGGCGAGAAGGTTGGTCTAGAAGCCGATTTACAGGAAGCTATGTCAACTGGAATGGCACCACTTGCAATTATTAATGAGCACTTACTTACTGGCATGAAAACTGTCGGAGAACTTTTCGGAAGTGGACAGATGCAACTTCCATTCGTTCTTCAATCAGCGGAGGTAATGAAGGCAGCTGTTGCACTTCTTGAACCTCATATGGAGAAGAGTGATGATGCTGGCAAAGGCAAGATTCTTCTCGCAACGGTTAAAGGCGATGTTCACGACATTGGTAAAAATCTTGTAGATATTATTCTTTCAAACAATGGTTATACGACAGTTAATATTGGAATTAAGCAGACAGTTAATCAAATAATTGATGCGGCAACTGAATCTGACGTAGATGTTATCGGAATGTCTGGGCTTCTGGTTAAGTCAACAGTAATAATGAAGGAGAATTTAGAAGAACTAACTAGTCGTGGACTTGCAGAGAAGTGGCCGATCATTCTTGGCGGCGCAGCACTTACCCGAAGTTTTGTGGAACAAGATCTAGCGGGAGCATTCGATGGAACTGTTCGCTATGCGAAGGATGCATTCGAAGGTTTGAGTCTGATGGATTCGATGATGGCTATGAGACGCGGGGATACCTCAGTCTCCTTGCCACCACTACGAGAACGTCGGACCCCAAACACAAGAACTAATCGGGAGCCGAACCTTGACACTAAGCGAAGTGATGTCGAATCGTTAAACACACTTCCAACCCCACCGTTTTATGGTTCAAGAATTGTTAAAGGTATCCCACTTGCTTCGTATCTTGGCGCACTCGATGAACGTGCCCTATTTGTTGGACAGTGGGGCTTACAAGGCAAGCGTGGCGAGTATGAAGAGATGGTCGAGAGCGAAGGTCGCCCAAGATTGCGTTCACTATTAAATGACGTCCAATCAAATGGCTGGTTGAACGCGGCGGTGGTTTATGGATACTTCCCTTGCTACAGCGAAGGAAATGATCTAATTATTCTCCATCACGAGGGAGCAGATAAAGGTAAGGAACGAACACGATTTACCTTTCCGCGCCAGACTCGCGATCGTAGATTGTGTTTAAGTGATTTCTTCAGAAGTAAAGAGAGCGGCGAGATTGATACTGTTGCGTTTCATGTTGTAACTATGGGACAAAGTGTTAGTGATGCGACTTCTAAATTATTTGCTGCAAATGAATATCGAGAATATTTGGAACTTCACGGGCTCTCGGTTCAATTGACCGAAGCGCTAGCCGAACATTGGCATAGTCGGGTTCGCGAAGAATTAGGTTTTGCAACTGAAGATGCACCTGATATCGCAGCGATTTTAGATCAAGGCTACCGAGGCTCACGATATTCCTTTGGGTATCCAGCATGTCCGGATCTAGAACAACAGCGCCAACTTTGCGAACTACTAGAACCTGAACGCATTGGAGTTGAATTAAGTGAAGAGTTCCAACTTCATCCGGAACAATCAACGTCGGCAATTATCGTTCATCATCCGGAAGCCAAATACTTCAATGCTAATTAGTTGAGAGTAGAAATTATTTAATGTCAGTTCTCAAAGTCGGCGATCGGGTTCAATTAACAGACGCCAAAGGCAAGATGCACACAATCACCCTGCAGCTAAATCAAGAGTGGCATACGCATAACGGTTGGTTGGTACACAATGAAGTTATTGGCCTACCGGAAGGCAGTGTTGTAGAAACAACTGGTGGTTTAAAGTTTCTAGCATTCAAGCCTTTGCTCGCAGATTATGTTCTAGCAATGCCTCGAGGTGCCACAATTGTTTATCCTAAAGACGCGGCGATGATTCTAGGTTTTGCTGATATTGCTCCTGGCGTTCGAGTTTTGGAAGCCGGAGTCGGATCTGGAGCCCTTTCTATTTCGCTTTTGCGGGCAGTTGGACATACTGGAACAGTCGATTCTTTCGAAAAACGTGAAGAGTTCGCCACAATAGCGACTAAGAATGTAAATCAGTACTTTGGTGAAAATCCAAGCAATTGGAATCTGCAATTGGGTGCGGTCCAGGAATTCGAACATGCAAAACAATATGACCGAGTCGTCTTAGACATGTTAGCCCCTTGGGAATGCATAGACATGGCGAGCAAAGTTTTAGTGCCAGGGGGAGTGTTTATCGCTTACGTTGCAACCACGACACAACTTTCACAGACCGCTGAAGCAATTAAGGCATCGGCTTCTTTCACTGAACCTGAAAGTAACGAAACAATAGTTCGTGGTTGGCATCATGAGGGACTAGCCGTTCGCCCACAACATCGAATGATTGCGCACACAGCCTTCTTGATAATGGCAAGAAGATTGGCGCCCAACACAATTGCACCGGCGAGACGCAGACGCCCATCAAAAGGCGCGTATGGAACTAACGAGAGTGAAAGTTAACTAACTACTGAACACCAATTAGATCCACAACGAAAGCTAAAGTTTCATTGGGTCCAATAGGTCCACTTCCAGCAGCGCCGTATGCAAGATCCGGTGGAATAACTAGAAGTCGTCTTCCGCCAACTTTCATTCCAGGTATTCCTTGTTGCCAGCCAGCGATAACGCCACCGAGTGTGAAATCGAAAGACTGAGATTTCCAAGACGATTGCAAAACTTCACCAGATTTCCATGAAATCAATTGATAATGCGCGGTTAGGGTCGATGACACCAGCGCGGTGTCTCCATCACCAACGATTACATCTCTTATGACGAGTGTGGTTGGAGCGGCACCTTCAGGTTTCCCGATTGTTGGCTCCATTCCAGCATTTGCGGAAACTGAAATGTATTCACGATCTGTTGCAGCCATGGTTTGTTCCTCACTATTAGGGTTACTTGGAGAATTCGACTTTGATTCTGCTTTGGGCGATCCACCATCCAGTGTGCAAGAAGTTAAAGATACGCACAGGAGGGTGACCCCAAGTACAAGTCCTACTTGTTTCAAGCGACCAGCTTCAGTATTCAAATGTTCCACGATTCTCCCAGTTCTAGGTTTTAACAACGCCGCATGGTGTCAGCAATGCGGGAAGGTTACCAAACCACTAGGGTTTTGGTGTGTCAGATCGGAAAACCGAACGTCTTATCAATCTCACGTTGGCTCTGCTAGCGACGAAAAGATACCTAAAGAAGTCTGAAATTCTGGCAAACGTCCTTGGTTACGAGGGAACACAAGAAACCAAAGAACGAATGTTCGAACGGGATAAGGATGATTTACGTTCGCTCGGAATCGAAATTGAAGTTGGTGATTTAGATGTTTTTTTTGAAGACGAACCTGGTTATCGAATCCCACAAAAAACTTATGAGCTCCGCGTCCCAGATCTCACAGGGCGCGAATTAGCCATCCTCTCTATTGCAGCAAATTTCTGGAACGATTCAATCCTTGGCCCAAATGCCCAATCTGGTATTCGCAAACTTCAATCGCTCGGCATCCCTGCGACAATGGATTTCGAATTCCGCATGAAGTATTTATTCGAAAACCCAACAAACCTTCTGGAACAACTAACCAAAGCCATTACCCAGAGGTCGCGAATTACCTTCTCCTATGATTCTGGTTCACTTAAGGCTCGGAACCTAGAGCCCTATCGAATTGTCTTCTGGAATGGTTATTGGTATTTGATTGGTATGGATCTGGATAGGTCTGCAATAAGACTTTTCAAGTTATCCCGCTTTACGGGGGATGTCTCGATATCAAAGAAGAAGAAGGAATTCGAAATTTCTGAAGACTTTGAGGTCACAAACCATCTTCCTAAAATGGATTTTGAAATTGTCCAAAATGCGAAGATTAAGATACGAAAAGAGGCGGGAGTACTTCTTCGAAATCGTGGAACCTTTATCGCTGATGACGGGGAATTCGATATCTATCAGATTAATTTCGAGAACGAAGCAGCCTTTCTTCGTGAAGTAATTTGGCACGGAACGAACGTCGAAGTGATGGAACCTATCGAATTGAAACAATCGCTGCTTACGCTTCTTGCCGGAGTTCTGCAGTGACTGAATCAGCGCTAGATAGAACAGCGCGCGCCTTGGATTTGGTGCCATATCTCTTAGAACACCAGGGCATTTCGATACCAGAGCTTGCCTTGGCATTTGGAGTTTCTGAAAAACAGATAAATGATGATCTCATACTGATACATATGTGCGGACTTCCGGGCTATACACCCCTTGAACTCATCGAAATGTATTATGAGGATGGCTACGTAACGGTTTCTGATCCGCAGAGTCTTAATAAACCGCGAAGTATGAATAAAGTGGAAGCCACTTCACTAATGCTTTCACTAGATTTGTTAAAGTCACTACGGACAGACTCGATAGCTCAAGAAATCGAAGTTCTAAAACAGAAATTGCAGAAAAATATGCGATTCGAGAATCCCTATGTTGTTGTTCAAGACCTAAATTCATCACCCATTATTGAGGTTTTAGAGCGGGCGATAGCGAAATCAACACCGTTGCGAATCGTTTATGCAGGAGCAACAAAAGATGCGACATCTAGGCGAGATATTTTGCCGACAGAAATCTATGTTGCAAACGGATTTACGTACTTAAACGCTTGGTGTCAAAGTTCTAATGGAGATCGAACTTTTCGAGTGGACCGTATTCTAAATTTGGAAGAGAACCAGGGAAGCACCATCGATTATCCGAAAGAGGTCCGGGAACAATTTTCAGAAAGCAAAATGGTAGAGCTCTTGGTTAAGAAAACGGCTCGCAACTTTATCGAGGACAACGGCCCGATTATCGCTAGCGTTGAAGAAGATGACCACAAAGAGGAATATCGAGTTCACTTAAATGCAATCGATCCGGAATGGCTGATGCGGACGGTGCTGGGCTTCGGCGGCCAGATTAAGATAATAAAACCCAATGAGCTAGCCGAGGAGGTTAGCCGGCGGGCACGGGCTATCCGGGCCATTTATCGAGTCTAGGATGTGAAGAGTTTGGTCCTCGTTTTAGGGGAAATGGAACTAGAATTGCGCAGCGGGTAGCGCAGAATATTAACTATTTGAAGCGGGGGAGAAGATGTTACGCGGACTTGAAGGTTGGCATTTTGTAATTGTAGCCGTGGTATTTGTATTGCTTTTCGGTGCCAAGAAGCTTCCGGACTCAGCAAAATCAATCGCTAGATCACTTAAAATTTTTAAGAGTGAAATGAAAGATGGCGAGAATAAGAACGATAAGGAAGACAACACTAAATCTGATAAGTCTGATTCATAGATTTTCGTAGATTTTCATAGATTTAAGTGAAGGATCAATCAGCAAAGGCAATGTCTTTGCTTGCCCATTTCAATGAGTTGAGAACTCGTCTATTCAAATCAGCAATCGGTATATCGGCGGCAAGCTGTGTTGGCTGGATCTTTTACGAATCGATAATCAATCGATTAACCGCGCCAATATGTAATTTACAGGGTGCCTTGGCTTCTGGTGATGATAATTGTGGCGTGCTCTATGTAAATGGAGTGCTTGGTCCAATTGACTTAAAATTTAAGATATCGATTTTGTTAGGAATTCTCCTTGCGGCTCCACTCTGGCTGTATCAATTGTGGGCCTTTATCTCTCCAGGCCTTCATCGAAAAGAGCGAAGGAACTCAATCTTCTTCGTGCTATTTGCAGTTCCATTCTTTGCCGTAGGCGTTTATGCCGGATATCTCGTCCTACCAATCGCGATCGATGTCTTACTGAGTTTTACGCCTAACTCTCTCGACAACTTAGTTAGATTTGATGACTATCTGACTTTCGTTACCCAATTGATATTTGTATTTGGCTTTGCTTTCGAGCTACCTGTTTTTTTAGTCGCACTAAATCTTGCACGAATTTTAAGCGGTGGGGCAATTCTGGCGCCATGGAGATATGCAATCTTCGCTATCGTTTTGTTTTCAGCAATAGCAACACCAACAGGAGATCCCATAACTTTATTTTTCTTGGCTATACCCCTAACTATTCTCTATCTAGCTGCGGGTGGAATTGCGCTTTTGGTTGATAAATCGCGTCATAAACGCGATGCCAAGAAGTATCAATGACGACCCCAGCAGAACGTTTCGCCTTGGCAAAAGTCAGGGGACAATTCATAGAAACGAATACCTTTGTTGAACGCTATCCCTTCAGCATGGACAACTTTCAAATTCAAGGTTGCCAAGCGCTAGAAAGCGGAAAGTCGGTATTAGTAGCTGCTCCAACTGGTGCCGGTAAAACAATCGTTGGAGAGTTCGCGGCTTACCTTGCAATTAAATCAGGAAAGAAATGCTTTTATACAACGCCGATCAAGGCGCTCTCTAATCAAAAATTTCAGGATTTATCGGATATGTACGGTGAATCAAATGTCGGGCTTCTAACTGGTGACACAAGCATAAATTCCGAAGCACCAATTGTCATCATGACCACAGAAGTGCTACGAAACATGATTTATTCCGCATCCAAAACCTTGACTGATTTACGCTATGTCGTCATGGATGAAGTTCATTATTTGGCGGACCGTTTTCGTGGCGCGGTTTGGGAAGAGATTTTGATTCATTTACCGGAAAGTATTCAAGTAGCAGCGCTTTCGGCAACAGTTTCGAATGCTGAAGAATTTGGCGATTGGCTGCAAACAGTGCGCGGTGAAATGAAAGTAATAGTTAGCGAAGTTCGCCCAGTACCGCTTTATCAACATGTGTTGTTTGGCAACCGTTTATTGGACCTATTCACCGCATCGACAAAGGTAAATCCAGAAATATTACGACTAGAAAAAGAGTCGTTACGTAGTGTTAGGTCAAAGTATTCGTCAGGTGGTGGCAAGAAGAATTGGCGAGATAATTCGCAGATTACGCCAACGATAAAAGCACTAGGTAGGGCAGAGGTAATCGAAAAACTGGACCGTGAAGGGCTACTTCCAGCGATAACATTTATTTTTTCAAGAGCGCAATGCGATAGCGCGGTTCGTCAATGCTTGGCGGCCGGATTGCGACTTACAAATGCCGAAGAGCGGTCTGAAATTCGTCAGGTGATATCTGAGAAAACGAAATCACTTCCGGAAGATGACTTAATTGTTCTAGGTTTTCACGAATGGGTGGATTCTTTGGAGAGAGGCGTGACCTCCCACCACGCTGGATTATTACCGGCATTCAAGGAATGTGTCGAAGAGTTATTCCAACGAGGCTTGATTAAGGCGGTCTTTGCAACAGAAACTCTCGCTCTTGGGATCAATATGCCGGCAAAGACCGTTGTGCTTGAGAAACTGACTAAATGGAACGGTGAATCTCATGTATCCGTTACGCCAGGGGAATACACGCAATTAACTGGTCGCGCTGGACGTAGAGGAATAGATATCGAAGGCAATGCAGTAATTCTTTGGAACAAAGATATCGACAGCGCATCTGCAGCGGGTTTGGCTTCAACCAGAACTTATCCATTGAAGAGTTCCTTTAAACCAACCTACAACATGACGATAAATCTGATTTCGCAATTTGGTGCGGCGCGAGCAAGAACTTCTTTGGAATCATCTTTTGCTCAGTTTCAGGCGGACAAAGCGGTAGTGGGTTTAGCCCGACAGATCAAAAAAAATAAAGACGCGATTTCCGAATTAGAGCTGGAGATTGATTGTCACTTAGGCGATTTCGTTGAATATGCTCAAATTCGACTTGAGATTAAAGAGTTAGAACGTGGCATCTCAACGAAGAAACGTAAGGCTCGTGAATTCGAAGAAGCAAAGATTTTAGATGCACGCAAAGCACTTCGCAATCATCCATGTCACGGCTGCAATGATCGAGAGACGCATGCAAGGATTGCGGAACGAGCGGATAGATTGCGTCGAGAGAATGCTGGCTTAAACACCCGCGTAGCAAATCGAACTCACGTGATTGCTCGTCGTTTTGATTTAATCAAGATTATGTTGGAAAAATTTGGTTATCTTTCGAATGATGGGATCACACCTAATGGAAAGCTGTTATCGAAAATCTACGGTGAAACAGATTTATTAATCGCAGAAATGATTCGGCGAGAGGCGTTCGGTCAGCTGACACCCGCCGAGCTAGTATCAATTGTTTCGGTCTTTGTTCACGAAAGTCGCAAAGAGAGCCCACCAAAATTACCAAGAGGGCAGGTCGAAGAAGTATTGGCAGAGCTGATAAAGACTTGGGTTGAGATTAATGATTTAGAAACCGAACTAGGTTTGGAGCCGATTCGTGAACCTGATGCGGGTTTTTGTTGGGCGTCGTATCGCTGGGCGAGTGGTCATTCTTTGAGTTCAATTCTTCGAGGAACTGAACTAACTGTCGGAGATTTTGTCCGTTCTATGAAACAAATAATTGATCTGTTGCGCCAGATTGCGATTGCATCGCCGCATCTTTCTCCAATCACATCCGAAGCACTTGCCCGAATTGATCGCGGTGTAATCGCATATGCAGGAGCTGTCGTATGACTCTAATGCTTCTAGATAGCGCCTCGCTTTGGTATCGAGCGTATTTTGGAATGCCCGACACCCTTCTCTCGCCAAATGGTGAGCCGGTTAATGCGATTCGCGGTTACCTGGATATGACATCGAAGTTAATAAGTATTTATAAACCAAATCGGTTAGTCGCATGTATCGAGGGCGATTGGCGGCCAAGTTGGCGCGTCGATTTGTTTCCGGAATATAAAGCAAACCGCTTAGATGTTGAAGGTGAAGAGGAAGAGCCAGATACCTTAGGTCCGCAGATTCCTATTCTGCTCGATCTTTTGGAAGCTTTTGGAATTCCACTAGTAGGTGTCGACGATTACGAAGCAGATGATGTTATGGCTTCGTATGCTGTTACCGAACCGGGACCAACAAAAATAGTTACCGGTGATCGAGATTTGTTCCAGCTAGTTGACGATAAGCGAAAAATTGCCGTTGTATACCTTGCGAAAGGTATTACCAATCATGATCATGTTGATATTAAGTGGATTGCGAATAAATACGACATCCCAGGGGAGCGGTATGCGCTATTTGCGATGATTCGTGGCGATGCCTCTGATGGCCTACCTGGCATAAGAGGTATAGGTGAGAAAGGTGCAGCGATTATTGCTAAACAATTTACATCTTTGCCTGAGGTTATGAAGGCGGCCGCAAAGGATGATGATCGATTAACGCCAAATGCGCGTAAGAAACTTTTGGAATCTGCGGATTATGCAAAAATTGCACCCAAGTTAGTTCATTGTGCTCTTGATGTTCCACTACCGAAATTAGATTTAAGGATGCCAAAACGTCCCAATAATCTAGACGAGATTTATCAGTACCAGAAAGATTACGGGTTAGGCGCAAGTGTGGATCGGTTAATTTCAGCCCTGCAATGGTAATTATTTTTCTCTCTGCTGTTCTGGCGAGCTCAGCATTTGAGCCAGTAGGAATTTGGTTCTTTGCAATAGTTGGTTTCGCTTTATATTTTCGGAAGCTTCAAAATTCAAAAACCCCAGCGTTGCACAGCCTTTTCTTCGGCTTCGTTTTAAATGCGATTGTGCTCCATTGGAGCGGAAAATATGTGGGCGCACTTCCTTGGTTGTTGCTGTCATCACTGCAGGCCGTTTTCTATCTCCCAATTGGTTGGATTTACTCGAAAACTCGCAGCCTATGGTGGAGCGCATTAACTCTGCTCCTAATGGAGGAATTGCGGTCACGATTCCCATTCGGAGGATTCGCTTGGACACGTGTTGCATTTAGCCAAGTTGACTCTCCGGCACTTCCAATAGTTTCAATAGGTGGAGTCTTAGCCTTAACTGCAATTACGATTTTAAGCTCGGTTCTGTTAACGAAGTTCGTGTTTAAAAACCTAGTGTTTTTAGTCGTGATTTTTATCAGTGTGGCTTTTCTGCCAAATAATCCGCAGGGGAGTGGTTCCGTTCGGCTACTTGCGATTCAGGGAAATACTCCTGAAGTGGGTTTAGATTTCAACTCACGAGCAAAAGCGGTTTTTGGTTTACACCGTGATGCAACTCGTGAATTTTCACAGGGGAGTTATGACGCAATAGTTTGGCCCGAAAACGCTATCGACATAGATCCGAGGCTTCATCCAGATGTAGTTGCCAATATTTCTTCACTAACAAAAGATTTACAGGCACCGCTAATTGCCGGGGTAGTTCAACAAGGTGAAGGTGGGCCAGAAAACGCGTCGGTCATGTATTCAATAGAAGGAATTCGGCAAAGTGCCTATGTAAAGCGCGGTTTAACCCCTTTTGGGGAGTATCTACCGTTTCGTAAATTAGCAGAATTTGTCAGTCCAAAGGCAGAACGAGTTGTTGACTTCATTCCTGGAGATGAACGGGTTGTGCACGAGATAGCTGGTCAAGAAATCGGACCGATTATTTGTTATGAAATTATATTAGATGGCCTCGTTCGGGATATGGCTGCAAATTCCAAAGCGCTTATAGTTCAAACAAATAGCGCAACTTTCGCAAACACAGCCGAGAGTGCTCAACAACTTGCGATAACTCGCATCAGGGCCGTTGAACATTCACGCTATATTTTGAGTGTTTCCACCATTGGCATCTCAGCTTTTATCGATAATAATGGACGAGTTACAAGAAGAACTTTAGAGAATGAAAAAGCCTTTTTAATCGGAGATTTGATGCTTAGCAAACATTCCACTCTGGCAAATCGATTGCCTCGATAAACAAGATGAATGAGATAAACGAGATGAACAAAATAGTCATTCTTATTCCAACTTACAATGAAGCGCTTGCTATAGTAGATCTTCTTGCAGAATTGGATGACTTCAGGAAACAAAGTCAGTATAAGTTTGATCTAATCGTCATTAATGATAATTCACCGGATAACACGGCAGATATCGTAGAAACACTAGAATTATCTTGGGTTCAAATCTTAAGGCGACCAAAGAAAGAAGGATTGGGTGCGGCATATCGCGCTGGGTTTGCGAAAGTATTAAAGGAATCAAATTACACGCACGTAGTTACGATGGATGCCGATGGTTCACATCGTGTGGCAGATCTCATTGCTATGTTCATAGCCATGGAAGCGAGTACTACTGATAAATTTATGGTTTTAGGTGTGCGCTGGATGCCAGGTGGCAGCGTTGTTAACTGGCCGAAATATCGCCAATTGCTATCAAAATCTGGCACTAGATATGCAAAATTTGCACTTGGAATAGCTTTAGACGATTTAACTGGTGGATTTCGAATTTATAGTGCGAATCTTTTGCACTCATTTGATTTTAAAGAGATGAATGCAACTGGATATTGTTTTCAGATTGAAATGGCCATGGCGGCAGATTTCGCGGGCGCAGAAACCAAACAAGTCCCAATAACATTCGTGGAAAGAATCAAGGGAAGATCTAAAATGAATGGCTGGATAGCCTTCGAGGCAGTCGGATTCATTACAAAGAACGGAATCAAGCGTCTTGTTCATGGATATATTCGCCGATAATCTACATTATGTCAGATGCAATCTTCCCGTTTAGTTAATCGCCAGTTCCGATATCGGTAGACACGAACAAACCAAGTTCCTATCCCCGTATACGCCATCTATTCGGCCAACTGTTGGCCAGTATTTACCAACTGCGCCCAACTCTGCGCTTATTCCGGAAGGAAACGCAGCGGTCTCACGAGAATATTTTCGATCCCAATTAGTTCGAAGTAAATCTGCACTCGTATGAGGTGCGAATCGCAGCGGTGATTCTTCAATTGTTAACTCGCCTGCCTCGATATCGGCAATTTCGGCTCGAATAGAAACCATCGCATTGATGAAGCGCTCAAGTTCCTTCAAGTCCTCGGACTCAGTTGGTTCAATCATCAAGGTGCCAGCTACTGGAAAACTTACCGTTGGCGCATGAAACCCATGATCCATTAATCGCTTTGCAACATCATCGACCGTCACTCCTGTATTTTTGGTGATAGTCCGTAAATCGATAATACATTCGTGTGCGATGTAACCGTTGGCACCACGATACAACACCGGAAAATGTGGGTCCAACTTGGCTGCTAAATAATTAGCGGACAGAATCGCAACTTGGGTGGCTTTCGTTAGACCATCTCCCCCCATCATTCGGATATAACTCCATGAGATTGGAAGAATGCTTGCAGAACCAAATGGCGCAGAACTAACTGGTCCAGGTCCAGTTACTGGTCCGCTAGAAATATCCAACGGATGGTTTGGTAGATATGGCGCAAGATGTGATTTACAAATGACTGGACCTACTCCTGGACCGCCGCCGCCGTGTGGAATACAGAAAGTTTTATGTAGATTCAAATGCGAGACATCAGCTCCGAATTTTCCAGGCTTAGCTAAACCGACAAGTGCATTGAGATTCGCACCATCAACATAGACCTGTCCCCCAGCGTCGTGAACAAGTCCGCAAATCTCGCTAATGGCTGATTCGAATACGCCGTGCGTCGACGGATATGTAACCATTAAAGCCGCTAACTGTCCCTCGTATTCTGCAATCTTTGCCTTTATATCTTCAACACTGACGTTGCCTTGTTCATCACAAGCTATAACTACTACTGACATCCCAGCCATAACTGCACTCGCAGCATTCGTTCCATGCGCACTTGATGGGATTAAACAAATTTTTCGATGTTGTTCGCCTTTGGCGTCAAGATAATTGCGAATCGCCAACAAGCCTGCGAACTCCCCCTGTGATCCAGCATTTGGTTGCAGTGAAACAGCGTCGTATCCAGTTATCTCAACCAACCAATTCGAAAGTTGGTCAATGAGTTTACGAAATCCCTTACTCTGCGCGGCCGGAGCAAATGGATGAAGATTTGAAAACTCGGGCCAAGTTACCGGAATCATCTCAGTAGTGGCATTGAGTTTCATTGTGCAAGAACCAAGTGGAATCATTGTGCGGTCGAGTGCCAAATCCCGATCAGCAAGGCTGCGCAAATATCGGAGCATCGCAGTCTCTGAGTGATAAGAATTGAAAATAGGATGCTCGAGGAACTCACTTTCGCGTGCGAAATCTTTCGCAACAGCTGGAACCATATCCGTTTTTAAATCCACCCTGAATATATTTGCGATCAATTCTAAATCTTGAGTCGTGAAAGTTTCATCAAAGGTTAATCCGATAACAGAACCACTCTTTATTCGGATATTGAAACCAGCATCTAGGAATTTCTCTGCTAATTCGCTCGAGTTAACCTCGCTAATCAAGAACGTATCAAATATTTCGCCCAAAGAAACCGTGTAACCGGAGGCTTGAAGTGAATCTCGAACGTACTGCGCATTTGCCCGAATCTTCGAGGCAATCTCCTGTAAACCCTTAGGGCCATGCCACATCGCGTAAAAAGCAGACATAACTGCAAGCAAAACCTGCGCAGTGCAAATATTAGATGTTGCTTTATCGCGACGAATATGTTGCTCTCTTGTTTGTAGCGCTAAACGTAGCGCCGGATTTTGGTGCGAATCTAAACTTTGACCAACAAGTCTTCCTGGTAGAGATCGCTCAAGACCGTTTCGCACGGCCATAAAGCCGGCATGTGGTCCCCCGAATCCCATTGGAACGCCGAAACGTTGTGCGGAACCAATTGCAATGTCTGCGCCAACTTCCCTAGGAGTTTTGTAGAGAGTTAACGCCATCAGATCGGCGGCGACTATTGCCAAAGCCGATTTTGCATGAACCTCTGAGATCAGCTCTGCCAAATTTACGATTTCGCCATCACTTGAAATCTGTGCGAATACGGCTCCAAATATCGGTCTTTCAATCAATGATAAAGCTTTTACAGTTGCATCGGTTTCAATTACTTCAATGTTTAATGGTTTTGCTCTCGTTGCTATAACGGCACGGATTTGTGGGTGTAATCCTTTATCTACAAGGAACACTGCTTCATCAGCGCCTTGCCAAACTCGTCGGGCAAGTGTCATTGATTCAGCTGCCGCAGTCGCTTCATCCAACATCGAGGCATTCGCTACGTGCAAACCAGTTAGATCTGTAACAATTGTTTGAAATGCAAAGATTGCTTCTAGTCGACCTTGGCTAATTTCTGGTTGATATGGCGTGTAAGCGGTATACCAAGATGGATTTTCGAGGACGTTCCGCAGAATAACTGGCGGCGTGATTGTTCCGTAGTAACCTAAACCAATTAAAGATTTAACAACTTTATTTTCAGATGCAAGTTCTCGTAATTCGGCAATCGCTGCCACCTCGGAAATTGCGTCTGGCAGACTCTCGGATATGTTGTCGGTAAGTGCAATATTTGCTGGAACAACTTTGGCAATAAAGTCAGAGAGCTTTTTCTCATTTAACTCTTGCAGCATAAAGTTGATCTGCGCTTGATCCGGCCCAATGTGCCTGTCAGCGAAATCCAAACGTACCGAACTCATAAAAGTACTCCCCTAAAGTTATGGAGCGTTAACTCCTAATCCTTGGGGAAGGATAAAACTAAAATAAAACTAAGCTAGTTTACGTTTTCTGCGATCAGATAGTTCATCACTTACTGCACCAATTGTAGAACCACCCACAACACTTTCTCCAGTTGAAACGTTCTCTCCTTGAAGTGTTGCTAGCGAACCTTCGACCTCGCTCCAAACTTTACCAATGGCAATTCCGAAGACTCCTTGACCACCCTGAAGCAAATCAACGATTTCATCAGCGCTTGCACATTCGTAAATAGTCGCGCCATCACTCATTAATGTCATACGTTCTAAATCCTGAACTCCACGAGAGCGTAAATGTTCGACCGCGGTACGAATATTTTGAAGTGA
>Ga0164294_10001639_pt1 | contig 20619 bp, 18 predicted proteins | sample GEODES005metaG_FD_111479 | JGI IMG/M metagenome (GOLD analysis project Ga0164294, IMG submission 111479) | Oligotrophic lake water microbial communities from Sparkling Lake, Wisconsin, USA - GEODES005 metaG | ecosystem: Environmental > Aquatic > Freshwater > Lake | place: USA: Sparkling Lake...
CTGCGCCACGAGACGGACCAGCGTCTGATCCTTGGGCGGATCGCGCATGACGCCGTCGCTCGTCACCAGCCGAAAGCCCCGGCGCCACTTGAAAGCGCCCTCTATCTTGAAGGCAATCTCCGCATCCTCGCGAGGCGATGCGCTTGCTGCCAGCAGGGCCGCCAGCCTCCCGCGGTCGCAGGTGATGTTGACGGCATCGTCGCCAATCTGGACGCGAGTGACGGTGTCGAGCAATGCCGCTCTGAACGCCGCGGGCCCAGCCGTTATCGCGCGGCAGCGGTCATGAAACATCTCGAGGTCGCCGGCCTGCAGACCGGCCTCTTCCATGAAATCGAGCGGGTCAGCGAGGGCCTGCGCGATCCGCTCGGCGACCGGCCGCTCGATCGAAGCGGCGGATAGCCGCAACCCGCGTTTCGCTTTGCCGGTGTGGAGATCGCGGCTCACGTAATAAGAATACCGCGTCGTACCCTTGCGACTATGTGCGGGAATGAGCGGCGCGCCATCTGCATCGACGATCTTGCCAGCGAGCGGGCTGCCGCTGCGGGCGTTCTGCTCAGGATGGTGCCCGAGCTGATTGCCGGCGAGCCTGGCCTGCACGCTGTCGAACAGCGACCGGTCGACGATGCCTTCGTGGAGCCCCGGATAGGTACGATCGCGATGGACGATCTCGCCCAGATAAAGGCGGTTCTTGAGGATGGTGTGGAGCAGGCCGCGGCTGAACGGTATGCCGCCGATCTTCTTGCCGGTCGCCGTCGTGCGGGCCGGGATGCGGATGCGGTCGCGAATGAGTTGCTCTTCGAGCAACCGCACGTTCCCAATCTCGAGATAGCGCCGGTAGATCAGCCTTATGAGGTCGGCGTGCTCAGTTACTATCGCGAGCGTGCGTCCATCAGGTCGGTAGCCGATGGGCGGGATGCCCCCCATCCACATGCCCTTGGCTTTGGAGGCTGCGATCTTGTCGCGGATACGCTCGGCGGTCACCTCGCGCTCGAACTGGGCGAACGAGAGCAGCATGTTGAGCGTCAGCCGCCCCATGCTGCTCGTGGTGTTAAACGACTGCGTGATCGACACAAACGATGTGCCCGCCTTCTCGAAGGCCTCCACGAGCTTGGCGAAGTCGAACAGTGACCGGCTCAGCCGATCGACCTTGTAGACGACGATGACGTCAACCTTGCCGGCGGCAACGTCAGCCATCAGCCGCTTGAGGGCAGGGCGCTCCAGCGTCCCGCCAGAAATCCCGCCATCGTCATAGCGGTCAGGCAGGGCGGTCCAGCCCTCGCTCGTCTGACTGAGGATGTAGGCAGCGCACGCTTCGCGCTGGGCATCGAGGCTGTTGAAGTCCTGCTCCAGCCCCTCGTCGGAGGATTTGCGCGTGTAGATCGCACATCGCACCTTGCGGGTGGGCGTCCCGGTCATGCTGCCACCTTCTTCTTCAACCCGAAGAAGGCGGGTCCTGACCAGCGTGTGCCGGTGATCTCACGGGCGACTTCGCTCAGCGAGTTCCACTCTCGGTCGTTCCAGCGAATGACCTTGTGCTCGTCGATGGTGACGACGTGGACCTTGCCGTTCCACTCGCGCACGAGGCGGGTCGCGGCGAGCACCGGCGCGGTCTTCGTCTTGCCGCCGGCGATCTGGTCGAGCTTGTGCTGTGTGGTTCGCGATATTCGACCGAGCGCGCGGGCCTGGATCTCCCAGGCAAGGCCAAGCCTCAGCATGATCGTGCTGATCTTAGGAAGTGGCGCTGCGGTTACGCGGCGCCACTCATATTGCAGCTCAAGCGGCGACATCGTTTCCAATGCCGCCAGCTTTTCTTCTAGACCTGTCCTGAGCGTAGTCGAAGGGGACGCCATCAGCCCGCAATCCGGTAGCAGGTGGTATCGTCCCGCTTGAAGCGCTCGATGGCGTGGCCTTTCTTGCGCAGCCCGGTGAGCGCCGCCCGCGTCGTGTGCGGCAACCAGCCGGTCACCGCGATCAGTTCGGGAAGCGATGCGCCATGCTCGCGACGGAGCAGGCCGACGATCGCGGCGCTTTTGTTGGTCGGCACGGTAGGCGCAGCGGTAAGGGGGGAGGGCGCTATCTCTTCGTCTCCATCAGGTGCGACACCGATGGCGAGCAGGCCAGATCGCGTTGCGAAGGCAGCCTGATCTCGCTCTTCGGCGAGGCCTGCTTTGATAAGCGCCGCGATCGCTTTGGTGACGCGAACACCGTCCGTCAGGCTGTTGGGCAAAGGCTGGATGGCCCGGTCTTCGCGCTGCGAAGCGGTCGAGAGCAGGATGGTCTGTGTGTCGCTGAGTTTTGGCATTGTGGTGGTCCTCTTTTCGAGGAGAGCGGATTATCCGCTCTCACCACTTACAGCCCCGACGATCGGCTCGGCAGGGCAGGCTCGCCGTCATCTGCGAGTCGAGTGCTGTTCGCTCTGGCGGCGACCGAAGTCCAGTCGTCGTCGCTCTGATCCGATACGCCCCGCCCGGAAAGGTACGGCTGCTATACGTTTGGCGTGAGTGGTCCTCACCGGCGGCGGCGGCCATACGCACCACCTCTGGATCGTCGTGAGAACGCACCAAAGAGGGGAGGATCTAATGAAGCATTCCATCTATCTGTTCGCGTCTTCGGCGCTGGGGCTCGTCGCTTCGCCGGTGCTTGCGCAGGAAGCCGCCCCGGTTAACGCGAGTTCGCCGAATGGCACCGCGCTCGCCGCCTCGCCCGCCACGCAACCGGCCGCCACCAATCCAAATCCCGGCGGACTCGAAGAGATCGTGGTGACGGCCGAACGCCGCGAAGCGAGCGCGCAGCGCACCGCCGTCGCGATCTCGGTGATCGGCGGCTCGGAGCTCGCCAAGGCGGGTATTTCCAATCCGATGGCGCTGCTGGATTCGATGCCGGGCCTCGACATGACCCGTTCGAACGTCAACGCCAACATCAGCCTTCGCGGCCTCGGCGGCGGCGGTAGCACCCAATATGCCGATCCGGTCGTCGCCTTCAACATCGGCGGAGTGCCGCTCAGCCGTACCTTCTCTCCGGCCGGCGCGATGTACGATCTCCAGCGCGTCGAGTTGCTGAAGGGGCCGCAGGGCACGCTCTACGGTCGCAACGCCACCGTGGGCGCGCTGAACCTGATCCCGAACCAGCCGACCCGCCGCTTCGAAGGCGGTGCCGGCGTCGAGTTCGGCAATTATGCGGCGAAGCGCTTCAACGGCTTCCTCAACACGCCGCTCGGCGACAGGTTCGCAGCGCGGATCGCGGGAACCTACAACAAGCATCGCGGCTATCTGTCCAACGGCTATGACGATGCCGACAATTGGGGCCTGCGCGGCAGCATCAAGGGCGATCTGACCGACAACCTGACGGTTCTCGGCTGGATCGATCTCTATCGCGATCGCTCGAAGGGGCCGGGCACCGTCGTCCGCTACCAGACGCCCGATCGGCCCTATCTGGATGCGAGCAACCCCTGGTTCTCCTATGCGCCTGCGGGCTGCGGCAACGCCGCGCTCTGCCCAACGTGGGGCGACAGCGCGGGTGCTCCCTTCGCGGCACCATTCCGCGGACTTTCGGTGGTCGACAGTGACGGCTTCGTGCGGATCAACCAGGACATCTATGCCGGCCAGATCGACTGGAAGCTCGGCTTCGCGACGCTCACGGTGGTGCCGGCGCATGTTGATACGGCGGTCGATACGCGGACCTTCAGCGGCGGCCTGACCTACAATCTGCGCAACCGCACCTACCAGAATTCGGTCGAGGCGCGGCTCGCGTCCGACAATGGCGGCCGGTTCAAGTGGCTGATCGGCGGCATCTACTTCTTCGAGCATATCAATTCGTCGCAGGATACGTTCGAGCCCAACGGCTACCAGATCATCCGCAGCCCGAACCTGACCGACAAGAGCGTCGGGCTGTTCGGCCAGGCGACCTATTCGCTGTTCGATCGCTTCCGCGTGACCGGCGGCATCCGCTACACGTCGGAAACCAAGGAGCAGGACGGTTTCGCTCTGCTCGACGGCGCCTTCACTGCGACCACCTGCCCATCGCCGGGTACGCTGGTGACGGGATCGACGACCGCCTTCGGCTATCTCTATCCGGTCGGTTATTGCCAGGTGCCGAACCTCGGCCGGCTGCACTTCACCAACGTCAGCTGGAAGGGCGGGGTCGAGTTCGACGTAGCGCCGAAGTCTTTGCTCTATGCGAACATCAGTTCGGGCTTCAAGGCGGGCGGGTTCGCGCCGGGCCTCGCCCCCAACACCTACAAACCGGAAAAGCTGATCGCCTATGTGATCGGGTCGAAGAACCGTTTCTTCGACAACAAGCTGCAGGCCAATCTCGAGCTGTTCTACTGGGATTACAAGAACCAGCAGATCAGCCTGCTGCAGGCGCTGAACCCGGCGGGGCAATCGTCCTACCCGGTCAATGTCGACGGCTATGTGAAGGGTGCCGAGATCGACGTTTCGGTGCGGCCGCTGGCCAACAGCCTGATCTCGCTCGACTTGCTCTACGAGAAGGGCAAGTATGACGTCTACCCGACCGCCATCTCATCGGTCGGTACCGTCGGCGGCCTGACCGACTTTCCGCGCGTCAATCTGCCGCGCTGGTCGGGTACGGTGAAGGCCGAGCAGGGCTTCCCGGTCGGCCCGAACCGCATCGTGCTGAGCGCAGACACGCACTTCGAGAGCGGCACCTGGCTGCGCCCGGTGGCGGATGCGAACCGGCGGCCCGGCGAATATCGCGATCCCTTCGCGACCGTGAACGCCTCGCTCGGTTGGGAAGGGCCGGACAATCGCTATTCTGTGACAGTGTTTGTCAACAACGTCGCGGACAAGGCGGTGATCGGTACGGGCACCGGTGGCGGCCTCGTGGCCCCGGGCACCTTCTACCGCCCGTCGACCAACCCCGCCGACGCCCGTTTCGCTACACTCCAGCCGCCGCGCACCTTCGGTGTCCGGGCAGGGATGAAGTTCTAAGTCCCGGAACGGAGAAAGAGGAGAGGGCGCAAAGCGCTCTCTCCTTTTATGCTTTGCGCCAGAAGGCCAGAACGTAGCGGTCGAAAGTTTGCGGATCTTCCCAATAGGCCGAGTGCCCGACCCCGGGCATAACGACAAAGCGCCCGCGTTTGGTTCGGCGGCGATGCTCGTCGAACATCGCAGGCGGCGCGAAGAGGTCGGCGTCGCCGGTGATCCATAGCGACGGCATCGGTAGCCCGTCGAGGGCGTCCCACGGCAGCGTGCCTTTGGGTTGCCCGCCGAGCGGCGCGGTCCGGGCCTCGTGCTCCAGTTTTTCCCACCGCTCGACGCCTTCGGGATTGGCGGCGCGATAATTGGGGCCGAGCTCGCGCACGCTGTTCGGCAGCTGCGAAAAAGGGGCGGGACGTAGCGCTTCGCTGCGGCGGCGGAGCTCGGGATCGGCGATGTTGCCGACATTGTTGGCGACGACGAGGCTGCGGACCCGATCCGGATGCGCGGCGGCGAAATCGAGCATCACGCCGCCGCCCGCCGCGCTCCCCAGCGCGTGGAAGCGGCGAAGCCCGAGCGCATTGACGATGCGGAGCAGATCGGCGGTCTGATCGATCTCGCCTGACGAGATTTTGGTGCGCGAGCGGGCATGATCGCGCCGCGACCAGCTGATCACCCGATAGCCTGCCGCAGAATAGCTGGCCTCCTGAGCCTGCCACACCATCGCGCTGCCGCTGACCGGGTGGGCGAGGATCGCAGCGGGGCGGGCATCGCCGCCGGTGTCGCGCACGTAAAGCTCGGCACCGCCGACGTCGAGCCACCGTTCGGTGATGTGTGGCGGCGTCGCGGCCCTGCCCGGGATCGCAGCCACGCCGATCGCGGCGAGACCACCCACGAGCGCTTGGCGACGTGTCGAATTCGGCTGGATCATGGAACGGCGCTCCCCTTCATGGCCGGCAATTCGCCGGCTTCGGCCTCGCTATAAGTTAAATTAGCGCTATAGAGAATATACTTGGCGAGCGACCGGCGCTTCTGTAGCCTGCTCCCAACGATCTCCAGGGAGATGGCTGTGCGAGGGCTTGCGATGGCATGGGTGGCGGTAGCGCTGGTTGCGGCACCGACCAAAGCGCGCAGCCGCCAGGAAGCGGCCAACGCCGCCGCCGCCAGTGGCTTCCTAGACGCCGTCTTCAATCGGCATCGCGTCGCCGAGGCCTTCGATCTTTATGTCGGCACAACCTATATCCAGCACAATCCGCGCGTCGGCGATGGCCGCGCGGCGGGCGTCACCGGCCTGTCGCGGCTGATCGAGCGCTTCCCGCATTTGAGCGTGCGGATCGTACGCGTGCTGGCCGATGGCGATCTCGTCGCGCTCCACACCCATCAGGTGAAGCAGCCGGGCGAGCGCGGTACGGCGATCGCCGAATATTTCCGCTTCGAACGCGGCCGGATCATCGAACATTGGGACGTGGTCGAAGAGGTCGTCGACCCGGCCGAGGTGAAGAACGCCAACGGCATGTTCTGACCGCGTGTCGTCGTTCGACCATTCGGATCGACCCGGGCGGCGTTATGCCCGCAGGCGCGTAGATATTGGGGTGACGTATAGCTGATAGGTGATCGGCCCCCATGCCTGCCGCCGTCAGGATCGCTCTATGAGCGACGCCAAATCAACGAGAGGACAGGATCGTGTTTCGCAAGCTTATGTTCGCCGCCGCAGGGCTGGCGATTGCCGGAAGTGCCTCTGCGCAGCCCGATCTGGTCAATGGCAAGCGCGTTTTCACGACCTGCTCTTATTGTCACGGTGTGAAGGGCGAGGGGGCCGGGGTCGGCCCGCCGCTGAAGGGGATCGTCGGTCGGGCGGCGGCGAGCACGCCGGGCTTTCCGTACAGCGATGCGATGAAAGCCAGCAAGATCGTCTGGACGGAGGATCAGCTCAAGGCGTTTCTCGCGAGCCCGGGGCAGGTGGTGAAGGGAACGCGGATGGTGTTCCCGGGCGTCGCCAAGCCCAAGGATCTGGGCGACGTGATCGCCTATGTGAAGACGCTGAAGTAAGCCGGGGGCGGGGATGTTCACACGAAGGGCGATGCTGGGCTCGGTCGTCGCGGCGGGGCTGATCGAGGGCAGCGCGATCGGCGCTGTGACACGCAAGGCGGCAGCGAAGCCGACGGCCGTGGCGGCGACGCTGCGCAAGCGGCTGGGCGAACGCATGCTGATGCGCGGCCACCCCGATTATGAGGCGATGCGCCAGCTTTCCGTGTTCAACATGCGCAAGCCCAAGCGCTTCCCCAACGCGATCGTGATGGCCGAGAGCGTCGAGGATGTGCAGAACGCCGTCCGCTACGCCAAGGCGCGCGGCTGGAAGGTCGGCGTGCGCTCTGGCGGGCACGGCTGGGTCGCGTCGCACACCCGCGACGGTGCGCTGATGATCAGCCTCGCCAACATGCGCGAGCTTCGCGTCGAACCAGAAACGATGACCGCGATCATCAGCCCTTCGATCACCGGCGACGGACTGAACGGCGTGCTTCAGGAACAATACAAGCTGATGACTCCCTCCGCGCATGGTGTCAGCGTCGGCATGGGCGGCTTCGTGATGTGTGGCGGCCATGGGTGGAATTCGCGCGTCTGGGGGCCGGGCTGCCAGCAGCTGAAGGCGATCGACGTCGTCGATGCCGACGGCAACCTAATCCATGCGACCGCCGAACAGAACAACGACTGGCTGTGGGCGGCGCGCGGCGCCGGGCCGGGCTATTTCGGCGCGGCGGTGCGCTATTATCTGCAGGTCCACTCTATGCCGCAGGTGATGAAGCGCAACGGCTACACCTTCGACCTCGAGCATCTGGAGGAGGTCGCGACGTTCCTGCGCGACAATACTCCCAAATTCCCCGCACACCTCGAAGTGGTGATGCTGGGCAGGATGATCGACGGCAGGCCCGGGCTGTTCGTCGGCGCATCGGGCTTCGGCAGCGAGGAACAGGTGAAGAGCGCGCTCGACGCGTTCGATGCCGCGCCGCTGTTCCGCAAGGCGAAGACCGCCAAGCTCCAGCAGCCGTTCGTCGCGCCCAACAAATATGAATCGCCGACCGAGAGCCTGCCTGCCGGTTACCGCATCGTCATCGACAACGTCTGGACCAATGCCCCCTCGGGCGAACTGGTGCCGCTGCTGCGCGACCTGTTCACCAACCTGCCGGGCGAGCGCTTCAACATCTTCTTCCAATGCTGGGGGCCGGTGCGCGAAATCCCCAATGCGGCTTATTCGGTGCAGGGCGAGATCTACATCTCGGCCAACGCGGTCTATCTCGATGAGGCCGACGATGCGAAGAACGACGGCTGGGCGCTGGATGCGATCCGCCGGCTCCATCCGGTATCGGTCGGCGCGCAAATGAACGACGAGAATATGGCGCTCGATCCGCAGCGCTATCTGTCCGACGAGGCTTCGGCGCGGCTGGAGGCGCTCCGCGCGCGCCACGACCCGGAAGGGCGCTTCGTCTCGTTCCTGAAGAAGGCCTGATCGACCCGGCGCCGAAACGGCGGCCGGCTGGCTGATATACGCTCAGCGGCATGGTTCGCCGCCAGCCGGCCGCATACATCCAACCACGATAACGAAGCTCCGCGCCGTGCCTGGCCCCCCAGGTTCGAGGCAGCGGAGCACCATTGACCAGGGGAGTTCCATGACCAAATTCTCGCTACTGTTGGCCACCTCCGCGTTGAGCGTCGTCGCCATGCCCGCGTTCGCCCAGACTGCCCCGGCGAGCCAGCCGGTCGCGGCCGAGGAGCAGCAGGGCATTCAGGAAATCGTCGTCACGGCCGAGCGCCGCTCGGCCTCGACGCAAAGGACCGCGATCACCATCACCGCGATCAGCGGCGCCGATCTGCAGAAGGGCGGGATCGTCGACAGCCGCACGATGCTCGACAGCATTCCGGGTCTGAAGCTGACCGTCGCCAACCCGAACGCTTACATCGGCCTCTACGGCCTCGCGAGCGGCGGCGGTTCGCAATATTCGGACGGCGTCATGGGCTTCAACTATGGCGGCGTGCCGCTGGCTAGGCAAACGTCCGCCTCCAGCCCTTATTATGACGTCGAGCGCGTCGAGGTCCTGAAGGGGCCGCAGGGCACGCTCTATGGCCGCAACGCCACCGTCGGCGCGATCAATATCGTGCCAGTGCGCCCGAAGGACCATTTCGAGGGCGGCGCGACGCTGACGCTCGGCAATTATTCGACCGTGAACACGCAGGGCTATCTGAACGCGCCGATCAGCGACACGCTCGCTGGCCGAGTCGCCTTCCAAACGACGCGCCACGACGGCTATTTCACCAACGGTTACGACGACGCCAACAATTACGGCGCCCGCGTCAGCCTGCTCTACACGCCGAGTTCGGACCTTTCGGTGCTGCTGTTCGGCGACGGCTACTGGAACCGTTCGAAGGGCCCATACAGCACCTTCACCTATTGGCTGAGCCCGACGCAGAAGTGGATCGATCCGTCGAACCCGTGGTTCGGCTTCGGTCCCGCCGGCAGCTGCACCAACCAGCTGCTCTGCCCCTCCTTCGCCGCGACGACGGTGGGTGGCGTGAACGCGGTCGGCAATCCGGCCGGTTTCACCAACACGTCGCCGAACGGCTATGGCGGCATCTCGCTGGTCGGTGGCGACGGCTACAGCAATGCTGATCAATATATCCTGTCGACCGAGATCAATTACACCACGCCGATCGGCACGCTGACCATCCAGCCATCCTATGTGCATACCAAGATCGACTATAAGACCTATTCGAACGGCCTGCTGTTCTGGAACCTTACCAAGGCCGATCAGGTCTCGCTGGAAGGGCGCCTCGCGTCTAACGGCAACGGCCCGCTCAAGTGGGTGGTCGGCGGCTTCTACTTCCACGAAAAGCAGAATGCGTTCCAGAACAACCTGCAGAGCACCGGCTATGCGATCCTAGCCACGCCGGCGCTGACCGACACCAATGCCGCCGCTTTCGCTGACGTCACATATTCGCTGACCGACACGCTCCGCGTGACCGGCGGGCTGCGCTATACGCACGAAACGAAGAGCCAGAATGGCTACACTGTGGCGAGCGGCCTGACCGCCGCCAGCGTGACGACCATCCAGGCGGCCGGTGGCAATTGCACCCTCGTCGCGTCGCCGGCGACGCCCGCGCTGTATCAGGGTATCTATTACATGCCGACGAACTTCTGCGAGGTTCCGAATGGCGGCAAGTACAGCAAGAACAATCTCAGCTGGAAGGCGGGCGTCGAGTTCGATCCGCGCCCGGGCTCGCTGCTGTACGCCAACGTCAAGACCGGTTTCCGCGCCGGCGGCTTCACCGTGGGCACGCAGAACAGCTACAAGCCCGAGAAGCTGACTGCCTACGAGATCGGCTCGAAGAACCGCTTCCTGGGCGGCAAGCTGCAGGTCAACGCGTCGGCCTTCTACTGGAAGTACAAGGATCAGCAGCTCAGCCAGCTGCAGCTCTATTATCTGAACGGCATCGCGATCGGGCAGACCAGCTACCCTTCGAACTTTGACGGCAACCTCTATGGCGCCGAGTTGAGCATCGACACGCTGGTGACGCCGAACGATCGAATCTCGGGCGATGTGCTCTATGCCCGCGGCAAATATGACAGCACGCCGCCTGTGGCGACGGTCAACACCGCCGCACTGCTGCCGCAGATCGATCTGCGCCGCATCAACCTGCCGCGCTGGTCGATGACGGGCACTTACGAGCATACGTTCCATATGGAGAGCGGCGCGGCGGTGGTCGCGGCGGCACACAGTCATTTCGAGACGGGGACGCCGTTGCGCATCATCGATCCCGCGCTGCTGACGCCGGGCGACTATCGCGATGCTTATGCCAAGGTCGATCTCGACCTGACATACCGCGCCCCGGGCGGCCGCTGGTCGGTGCAGATGTTTGTCCGCAACCTGACCAATAAGGCGGTGATTGGCGTGGGCTCCTCAGGCCAGACGTCGCTGCCAACCTTCTTCCGCTCGTCCGCCGATCCGCTCAACCAGCGTTCGGCGACGCTCGACCCGCCGCGCACCTTCGGCGCTACGATCAGCGCCAAATTCTAACCCTCTCCACTGCCCCGTCGGTTCGCCGGCGGGGCACTTTTTGGAAGGAGACGGGAATGGACCGACGCTACCGCTACGACCGCGTCGCCGTCGCGCTACACTGGCTGATCGCGGCGCTGATCATCGCCAATATCGCGATCGGGCTGACTTTCCCCGATCCGCTACCCGGCCAGAAATTCTCGCCCAAGCCGCTGCTGCCGATCCATATCTCGATCGGTATCCTGATCCTGCTGCTCAGCCTGTTCCGGCTGGCGTGGCGACTCGCACATCGGCCGCCGCCCTATCGCCATCCGCTGCCGGCTTGGGAGCATGGCTTGGCGAAGATCGCGCACTGGTTTTTCTATGCGTTGATCATACTGATGCCGCTGACCGGCTGGATGACGATTTCGGCGCACAAGGTCCAGAAGACGAGACTCCAAGTTTTCGGCCTGCCCTGGCCGCATTTTCCGGGCTTCCCGCTGTTGCCAGAGGTGCAGGTCGAGCACGTCCACGATCTGCTCGTCGGCACGCACGAAGCGCTGACGCTTTGGCTGTTCCCGGCGATGCTCACTTTGCACGTCGGTGCGATCGTCAAACACCATTTGATCGATCGCAAGCCGATGCTCGATCGCATGCTGCCGTGACCGTCGGAGAACCCCCATGCTGTCCAAACGCGCGTTTCTGTCCGCTGCCGCATCCGCCGTGGCCGCGTCACCTTTGCTGAGCGCTCCGGGCCGACCATCCAAGCGCACCTATCGCCGCATCGCGACAGAAGAGGGCTTCACCCTCCCTGAGGTCGACGCGGCAGCAGCAGCGGCCAACCGTGCGACTGGTGGCGCCGGCATGCCGAACAACCCGGCGGTGCGGGAAGCCTTTCGCAAGGCGGCGCGTGATCTGGGAGCGGGGCGGATTGCGGCGATGGATGCAGCGGGGATCGATGTTGCTCTGCTGTCGCTCGGCTCGCCCGGCGTGCAGAGTTTCCCAGCCGCCCAGGCAAGCGAACTCGCGCGCCTCACCAACGATCGTGTCGCCGAAGCGGTCCGGGCTTATCCCAAGCGCTTCGCCGCGCTTGCCACCGTCGCGCCGCAGGATCCGAGAGCGGCGGCGCAGGAACTGGAGCGGGCGATCTCCACGCTCAAGCTGAACGGCGTGCTGATCAATTCGCACACCGCCGGCGAATATCTCGACCTGCCCAAGTTCCGCCCGATCCTGGAAGCGGTGCAGGCGCTAGACGTGCCGCTCTACATCCACCCGCGCGAACCCGCCCCATCGATGGCCGGGCTCGACCTGCCCGGTTTCAACGTCGGCTGGGGCTATGGCGTCGAGGTCGGCACGCATGTGTTGCGGCTGATCGCGGCGGGCGTGTTCGACGAATTGCCCCGGCTCAAGATCGTTATCGGTCATATGGGCGAGATGCTGCCCTTCTACCTCGACCGGCTCGACAATCGCTACGTCTGGGAATGGAATTTCCGGGGCAAGACACCGCCGCTCAAGATGAAGCCCAGCGATTATATCCGGCGCAACGTCTGGATCACCACCAGCGGTGTCAATTACTGGCAGCCGCTGCGCTACACGATCGAACGCGTCGGCATCGAGCGTATCCTGTTCGCCGCCGATTACCCGTATGAAGATATGGTTCGCGACGTTGCCGCCATCGAGCAATCGCCGCTGTCGATCGCCGACAAGGCTCGCCTGTTCGACAGCAACGCCGCGCGGTTGTTCCGCATCGTGTGATCCTTCCCTGGTACAATTCGCATCCGCGCGAATTTCTGCTAGGTTGATCGTACCGGATCGTAGCCGGGCGATGGGAGGACGTGTTGGATTTCGAACGGTGGAAGCTCTTCCTGCTCGTCAGCGAGCTCGGGAGCTTGTCCAAGGCGGCGACGGTGCTCAATCGCCCGCAGCCGGTGATCAGCCGGCACATCAATTCGCTCGAGACCGAATGCGGCTGCAATCTCTTCTACCGCACCGGACGGGGCGTGGTGTTGAGTGAGGTCGGGCAAGCGATTCTACCGCGCGTGCAGGCGATGATCGACGAGTGGGATCAGATCATGCGCGATATCAAGGGCCAGGCCGGCGTGCCGGTCGGCCCGGTGAGCGTAGGCCTGCTGCCCTCGGTCCGCATCGCGAGCGATCTGGTGCGGCTGGCAACCGAGCAATTCCCGGGAATAGATCTGCATCTGACCGAAGCGTCGGGCGGGCAACTGGCCGAGCAGGTTGCGGTGGGCCGTATCGATCTGGCGCTGGTGCTGCGCGAGCCAGGGGCGCTGCTGCCGACCGAGGAGGCGCTGCTGCAACTGCCGATGTGCATCGTGGGCCCCGCGGGCGATCCCGTGACCAGCCAGCGCACGGTGCCGCTTGCCGACGTCGGCGCCCTGCCGATGATCATGGCCAAGCCGCCGAACACGCTGCGCATGATGATCGAGCAATTCGCCCGGCGCGCCGACGTGCGGCTGAATTTCGCGACGCAGGTCGATCCGCCGGCAACGCAGCGCCAGCTGGTCGCGGCGGGCCTTGGCTATTCGATTACTACCCGCATGTCGGTGCGGGACGAAGTGGCGGCAGGACAGCTCACTGCGGCATCGATCGTCGATCCGCCGCTGACGATGGTGCTGGTTCTCGTCCGATCGAACCAGCGGCCGGCGACGCTGGCGATCCGCAAGATCGCGCGGCTGCTGTCCGACGTCATCCGTCAGCTGCCGGAGCGGCATGCCGCTGATGCGGAGCCTGCCTATCTGCCGGTCGATTCCGGATCGGGAAATTCGAAGGCGGAGCCGGCGTAGGGCGTCCGCGCGACGTTCATCACCATCGCGAGCAAGCTGTAATAGCCGCACAGGCCCACGAGTTCGATCGTGCCGTTCTCACCCAAGAGGTCGATGGTGCGCGCGTATAGCCCGTCGTCGATCCGCCGATCGGCATCGAGCGCGGTGCAGAAATCAAAGATCAGCCGCTCGTCGTCTGGTATGTCGTCCGCCACGCGTCCATCGCGGAGCGCTACGAGCGTCGACGGCGCGACGCCCGCTTTTGCGGCGAGCGGGGCATGGGCGCGCCATTCGTAGGGCTGGCTCCACAGACGCGCGACGACGCAGATCGCGAACTCGCGTAGCCGTTCTTCGATGCTGCAGTGGTAACGGAGGAATTCGCCGAGCTTCTGCGCGCGATCGAGCAGTTCGGGGCTGCGCAGCAGTGGCACGAACGGCCCCCGGACTTCGCCGCGCGGCGTGGCTATCAGGCTGGCTGCGGCGGCGCGCGTCGCGTCGCCCCAACCGGACGGGTCGGTGGGTGGCAGCCGGTCGGGACCGTGGACGGGGGCGAGGGGCGATAGATCAGCCACGATATCTCCGTATTTCGTGAGAGCGCCAATTTCGTTGCAGGCGACGGCGGTACGCGTCAAATGGCAAGGCGACCGAGCGAATAGGGGATCGACAGTGGCACCAGCGAGCAGGGCGCGGGGACGCCCCCGCAACAACGACAGCGCAGGCGACGGCAATGCTGTCGGCAAGGACGCGCTGATCGATGCGACGATCGAGCTGCTGCGCACCACGCCGCCGAGCGCGATCACCCCGATCGTCGTGGCGCGCGAAACCGGCGTCCATCCGTCGCTGATTCGCTATTATTTCAAGAACCGGGCCCGGCTGTTGGTCGCGGTGGCGGAGCGGATGATGGCGCAGCTGAGCACGCGGGTGGAAAAGACCGCCGCCGATCCTGCCTCCAGCCCGCGCGACCGCCTGTTCGCGCGCATCGCCGCGATCATCGAACTGAACGACAGTTTCCCCAACTTCCACCAGTTGATGGTCAATGAAATGGGCGAATCCAGCGATCCGGCGGCGCGGGCGCTGATCTCGCAGGCGACCTTCAACGGCACTACCGCTTACGGTCGTATCCTGAGCGCGGGTGTCGCCGACGGCAGCTTTCGCGATCTCGATCCGGCGATGCTCTATACGGTGATCGTCGGCATGGCGGAGTTCCTGCCGGCCGCGCGGCACCAGCTGGAGATCGCGCGCGGCCGCCCGATCGACAAGGAGGAGCTGCGCGCGACCTATACCAATTTTGTCTGCGATCTCATCCTGCACGGCATCAGCCCGCGCGGTTAGGCGAGAGGGCGGAAGAGGCCGCGCCCCGCAGACCGAAACCATTCGCCCTTTTCAAGCTCTGCGCGCCAGGGCGTGGAGCGGGCGATGGCGCGCTCGGGGGAGTCGAGGGCGCTGGCGTCGCGCAGCTCGTGGAAGGCCAGGCTTGTCCAGGGCGGACCGCCGCTGAAGTTGGGAACGCGGAAGCGGCGCGCGCGATGCCAGCCGTCTGCCTTCATCAGCAGGCCGATATGCTCTTCCTCATACCAGCGATCGACTTCCTCGGTCAGTTCGGGCGGCACGTCGAAGGCGACGAGCATGATCACACCCGGCTTTTCGGCGACGGGGCCGCTGTCGCTGACCAGATCAAGATCATAGTGCATCGCGCCGGGGGCGGGAGGGATCGTCGCCGTCGGCGAATAGACCACCGCCTCGCTCGTCCAGTCGGCCGCCACCATCGCGAGGCCTTCGCCCACGGACGTGCCGCCGATCGCAGCGCGCGCCGCCTCGTTGGTCAGGTTCGCGAGCGGCCAGCGCAGGAAGCTGCCGTCAGCCACAGTTGCGCTCGTCGGTATTTATCATTCCGTTGATTCCTACGGGTTTGAGCGCACCCGCGCTTGGATTTCCTATCGTTCCTTGAGCCGAAAGGAAGGTGACGGAGGCGGCCTGGATGCTTTCGATCGGTAGCGCAGCGAGGGCGTTCACGATCGGATATTGGAACGGCATATCCTCCCAGCGCGCGCTGCGAAAAGCGATGCGCCCGCTTCCGGTCAACCGGCGATCGACCCCTAACGGATCGTATCCCGCCACGCTTTCGCCGGGGCCGGCATAAACCAGTTGATCAACCTCGGCCTGATCGAGCGCCCCGGTTCGCGGGATATATTTGTGGTGAAAATTTCCGATCTGCCCGGCCGACGGCGGAAGCGTGGCCTCTACGGCGTCGGATACCTCCATCTCGAAGAACCCGAAACCTAGCCAAGACGCCGTTGCCGCGTAAGAGTTTCCGACCGCGACCAGAGGTGGCATGTCCGCATAGAGCTTCGCGAAGCCGAGTTCTTCCCGTCCGGTCAAAATGGGATCCGCCAGATTTTCCCAGCAGACAGGGATGAAGTTGCCCGGAACGCGCAGCCCATCGCTGCGACGATGCTCAATGGGAAAGCTCACGCCGAGGAATCCATAACCCCGGCCCGCGAGCCAGCCGATATTGGCCATGAAATTCAACGATACGGTGACGACCGGAGCGCCGAACAACGTGCAGCTTTCAGGCAACAATTCGCTCAGCAGCCTCTCGTCCGTGAGAAAGGAGACGGAAAGGATCGTATTGCGCTGACGATTGGGAAGATGCCGTTTGTCCGCCGGCACGTTTCTGGGCCCTGGAAGAGCGCCAAAGACGCGCGGCATGCGGTGCTGCGGTTTGAGCTGAGGATCATCGCGCAACATTGACGGTCTCCAGCGCTGTCTGGCTATGGCATCGCGTCGGCGTCATTTTGCCGTCAATCATGGTCGGGAAGCGGTGCATCGGTCAGCACAGCATCGGGGCGGTTGCGCTTCACCGCTTCATGGTTGGTCGAGCCTTCGCCCATGTAGACACCGCGTTCCCATTCGCGCTTCAGCGGATCGGTGACCTTCACCTCCATCTCGCCGATGCCGTGGATCTTGATCTTCAGCGTCTCGCCATCCTGGATGAAGCCAAGCCCCTCATGGTTGGTGCCGCAGGCGACCAGGTCGCCCGAGTTCATCGTCATGAAGCTGGTCAGCCACTCGACGATCTCGGGCACGCGGTGCTCCATGTCGTCGGTCTGGTAATTGTGGCGCAGCTGGCCGTCGTTCCAGAACTGGACCCACAGATCGTTGGGCTCCGCGATCTCGTCGGCGGTGACGATGCAGGGGCCGACCGGTGCGAAGGTGTCGAAGCTTTTGCCCATCCAGCTGTTGTTGCGCCACGTCCGCCGCCCACTCTCGCGTGCGGTGATGTCCATGAAGCAGGTGTAGCCGAAGATCGCGTCTCGCCAGTTCGCCTGCGTGATCCTCTTGGCGGGCCCCTTGAACACCAGACCGAGCTCGGCCTCGTGCATGAAGGCATAGGGTTCGGTGAAGTCGGGCAGTTCCACTGTATCGCCCGGGCCGATCACCGCGTCCGGGTTCTTCATGAACATGTTGAGCGGCCGCGCCTCACGCTGGGCATGCTCCCAATAATTGGCGAGGCAGTTCACGATCTTGCCGGGGCGGGGCAGCGGTGCGAGCAGGCGGACGCTGTCGAGCGGGAGGGCGGTCGCGCTGGCGGCGAGCGCCTCGAGCTGTGGTTTCAGCGTGTCGTAATGGTCGATCAGGCCGACCATCGTGAGCTGCGGCGTGTAGCTGTCGGCGACGACCTGGGAGGCGTCGATCACACCCGCGTCGGTCAGGATTCCAGCATGCGGGGTCGCGCCCGCGGCGGTGAACAGCACGAACTTCACGCGATCCTCCCTTAATAATTCGGGGAGCTTTAGCCGCTCCCTCGCCCCGCCACTTCCCCCGCCGAATGCATAAGAGAATTACCGATCCGAAGCGGGCCGCTTCGTTGACAATTCTCGGGGGCGCTAATATCCGCCGGGCAACGCCGGTCGCAAGGCCGAACATCTTTCCGGAGAGAAAATATGGCCGAGGCGCCCTCTTACCGCAGCGTGCAACTTCTGATCGACGGTGCATGGGCCGATGCGGCCGAGGGGCGGACGCTGCCGGTGGTCAATCCGGGGACCGGCCAGCCGATCGGTACCGTCGCGCACGCCTCGATCGCCGATCTCGACAAGGCGCTGGCCGCTGCGGAGAAGGGCCTGGCCGAATGGCGCAAGGTGCCGCCGCTCGGCCGCGCCAAGGTGCTGAACGGCGCCGCCCGCCTGCTGCGTGATCGCGCCGAGGATATCGCCACGCAGATGGTGCTCGAGCAGGGCAAGATGATCGGCGAGGCGCGCGGCGAGGTCGAGCGTGCCGCCGAGGCGTGCGACTGGATGGCGGGCGAGACGCAGCGTATCTACGGCCGCACCATCCAAGGTCGTGCACCCACCATCACCAACATCGTATTGCGCGAGCCGGTGGGCGTCGTCGCCGCGTTCACGCCGTGGAATTTCCCGGTCAACCAGATCGTCCGCAAGGTCGCCGGCGCGCTCGCCGCGGGCTGCTCGCTGGTGGTGAAGGGACCGGAGGAAGCGCCGGGATCGTGCGCCGAGCTGGTGCGCGCCTTCGTCGATGCCGGGGCGGTGCCGGGATCGGTCAATCTCGTCTACGGCACGCCAGCCGAGATTTCGGAATATCTCGTTCCCCATCCGCTGGTCCGCAAGATCAGCTTCACGGGGTCGACGGTGGTCGGCAAGCACCTCGCAGCCCTTGCGGGCCAGCACATGAAGCTGACGACGATGGAGCTTGGCGGCCATGCCCCGGTGCTGGTGTTCAACGACACCGATCCGGTCGCAGCGGCAAAGGCGCTGGTCGGCAACAAATTCCGCAACGCCGGGCAGAGCTGCGTCAACCCGACGCGCTTCCTGGTCGAGGGCGAGAGCTTCGATCCATTCTTCGAAACCTTTGTCGCGGCGGCGTCGGCGCTGAAGCCGGGAACGGGGCTCGATCCCGCGACCACCACCGGCCCGCTCGCCAATATCCGCCGCGTCGAGGCGATGGAGCGTTTCACCGCCGATGCCGTTGCCAAGGGTGCCAAGCTGCTGACCGGCGGCCGCCGCATCGGCAATTCTGGCTTCTTCTTTGAACCGACCGTCTTCGCCGACGTGCCGCTCGACGCCGCGCTAATGAACGAGGAGCCGTTCGGTCCGATCGCGATGATCAACCGCTTCGACAGCCGCGAAGAGGCTTACAAGGAGGCGAACCGCCTGCCGTACGGCCTGTCGGCTTATGCTTTCACCACGTCCTCGCAGACCGCCCGCGAAGTGATGGACAAGGTCGAGAGCGCGATGATCTCGTTCAACCATTTCGGCCTTGGCCATCCCGAAACGCCGTTCGGCGGCATGAAGGATTCGGGCTATGGCTTCGAAGGCGGGTCCGAGGCGATCGAACCCTATCTCCAGACCCGCTTCATGACGCTGGCCGACATCATCTGACGTCCGGCACCGGGGAGGGCATGGCTATGGCGGGACGTCTCGCGGGCAAGATCGCGCTGGTGACGGGGATCGGCGGCGGCATCGGCAAGGGCATCGGGCTGATGTTCGCGCGCGAAGGCGCGACGGTGATCGGCTGCGATATCTCGGCGGAATGGGCGGACGCGACTGTCGCCGAGGCCGAAGGGCTGGATTTCGAAAGCATCCACCCGATCGACCTGACCAAGCCCGCCGACGTCCAGCGCTGGATCGCTTATGCCGGCGAGAAGCACGGCCGGATCGATATCCTCGTCAACGCCGCCGCGATCCCGCCGCACATGAAGCCCGTCGCCGAGATGGACTATGATCGCGAATGGGTACCGACGATGGTCGGCGAGGTCGATCTGGTGTTCCTGGCGGTCAAGGCGGCGTGGCCGTGGATGACGAAGGTCGGCGGCGGATCGATCATCAACTTTGCCAGCGTCAACGCGTTTCGCGGATCGACCAACACCGGCATGGTCGCGCATTGCGCGGGCAAGGCGGCGGTGCTGGCGATGAGCCGCCAGATCGCGATCGAGGGCGGGCCGCACGGCATCCGCTGCAACACGATTTCGCCTGGCTTGGTGGTGACGCCCGCCACGCAGGGAGCTGCGACAGCGACCGGGGCGGTCGCCGAACGCATCCTGTCGCGCCTGCAGATCAAGCGGCTGGGGCAGCCGGAGGACATTGCTTACGGGGCGCTTTATCTCGCCTCCGATGAATCGACCTGGGTGACGGGCTCGAATTTCCCGATCGACGGCGGCGTGCTGGCGGGCTGATCGTGACGCTTGCCTCCCTCCCGCCGCCGCATCCGGCCCCGCACGCACCGACCCGCCTGACGGTGCCGGCGCACGCCTGCGACGTCCATTGCCACATCTTCGGACCCGTCGATCGCTTCCCCTATCTGGAGAACCGGCCATACGATCCCACCGATCTTCCGCTGGAGCGATATCGCAGGATGGCGGACCAGCTCGGGCTGGAGCGTGCCGTGTTCGTCCAGCCGGTCGTCTACGGCACCGATCATGGCGCGATCATCGACGCGCTGGAGCGTGAGCCCGGCCGCTATGGCGGGGTCGGACTGATCGACGACAGCATCGACGATGCGACGCTGGAGCGGATGCATGAGGCGGGGTTCCGGGGCGCGCGCTTCAACTTCGTCGGACGGTTGGGCGTGTTCCCGTCGCCCGAAGAGATCGGCCGCACCTACGACCGTGTGAAGCGCTATGGCTGGCATCTCGTCTTCCATTTCGATGCGGCATCCTTCCTGCCGCGCGCGGACATGCTCGCCGCTTTGCCCTGCGATTATGTGATCGATCATATGGCGCGCCCCAACGCCGCCGAGGGCCTCGATCAGCCGGCGTTCGCGAAGCTGCTCGAACTGGCGGCGACGCCCAATTGCTACGTTAAGATTTCGGCGCCCGACCGTGTGACCGGCGCCAACGCAATCGAGGACGGGGTGCGC
>Ga0164294_10001640_pt1 | contig 20615 bp, 25 predicted proteins | sample GEODES005metaG_FD_111479 | JGI IMG/M metagenome (GOLD analysis project Ga0164294, IMG submission 111479) | Oligotrophic lake water microbial communities from Sparkling Lake, Wisconsin, USA - GEODES005 metaG | ecosystem: Environmental > Aquatic > Freshwater > Lake | place: USA: Sparkling Lake...
AAACGGATATGCAAAACCGGTCGGGATGGGTTTTGGATTGGCCGGCCACCCCAACAGGCACGCCCACGGAAAAAGTGGTGAGCGCACCGGTGGTGCGCCACTCGGCCATTCCCACCCTGGCCGTCAGCAGCGTTATTCCGGGCTTTGGGGATTGCAATAACCAGGGCAAGGGCTGGGTGAATTTTCTCGATGCCTACCATGGCGACGGCTTGGTGGAGAGCTATATCGACTTGAACCGCGATGGGAAATTTAATGACGAAAACTTAGGCGGGAAGGCCATCAGCTCGGTCAACTTCGGTATTGGCATCATCGGTGGCGGGGGCTTCATCGGCAATGAGTTTTTGGTGCAGGGCAATCAAAAGCGCGACAACAGCATGGGCACATCAACGGGTTCCGAAGACGGCGACGGCAAGCTCAAACAACTCCAACTCAAGTCCGGGCGCGTGGCCTGGCGCGAAATTGTGAAATAAAGGAGGCCCGCTTTATGACCGTTCAGCACCTTGCGCGCAGCCGGGGGTTTACCCTGATTGAGATGATGATTGTGGTGGCCATCGTCGGTATTTTGGCCGCCATCGCCTACCCCAGCTACGAAGCCAGCGTGGCCAAGTCCCGGCGCAAACTTGCCACCGCGTGCCTGACCGAAATCGCCCAGTCGGCTGAGCGCTGGTACACCAGCAACTTCACTTACGCGACCTTTGCACTGAACGCCGCCTGCACCAATGATTTGACGAACTTTTATACGTTCACAACGCCGGTGCTAGGCGCCACCACGTTCACAGCCACGGCGACCCCCAGCACGGGCCAAGCAGCCGCGGACGGCGCGTGCGCCAATGCTTTGACGCTCAACCAGCTTGGCGTAAAAACGCCCGCTGCCTGCTGGTAACTAACCCCTGGCGCCGCAGCCTAGCCCGCAGGGTCTGAGTTCCCGCTAGTCAAACAACTGTGCGAACTGCTGCGTGGGGTAGCTGCGACCGGCCGTGTAGCGCACCCAGTTGCGGGTGTCGACGCTGGGTTCGGTAGCGGCCACGGCCAGGTCGCTGGCTGCGGGAGCCGCGGCATCGGCTGCACTCACCAGCCGGGGGTATTGCACCCAGCGCTGGCTTTCACCGCGTTGTGCGCTGCCACCCAGCACGCGCTGCACTGCCGTACCCAGGTAGTGCACCCAGTTCTTGCGGTAGTCGGCGCTGCCATCGAAGTTGAGCGCGGCGGTAATCGATGTTCCGGCATAGCGCACCCAGTTTTCTCGTTTTTCCACAGCCCGGGGCGCTGCGGCCAGCGCGGCTTTGGACAGCGCCGCGGGCGCCGGGGCCAAGGTCACGGCTGCGGGCCGGTCGGAATCGTGTTGGGCCAGCACCATTTGCAACAACTGGTTGTGGTTGGGCACCTTCAGCGCAACGGTCCCCAGCGTGCGCTGTCTTGCCCCGGCGCTAAAGGCTTGGGGGTTGAGGCGAACAAAGGCCTGGCCTAGCAGTTCAGCGCTCAAGGGGCTGGTAGGCAGGGTTTTGGCAACAATGCGGCCCAGGTCCTCGCCCAAGCTTGGCGTGTAGCTGTGGCTGGAGGTGAGATTCGCCAGGTTCACGGTGGCCGCCAAGGCCGCCTGTGTTGGCAGCCAACCCGCCACCAGCAGGGCACACAGCGCCAGCAGCCGACGAATCGCACCCGCCTGTGGCGCAGCCAATGGATGGCGCAGGCGCGCAGGGACGGACATGGGGACGGTAAAGGGCAGGTGCAGGGCGGTCATGGGGGTTCTCCGGGCAAGGTGGGTTCGACAACATCCCTGCGTCTGTCGAAAACCGGACGACAGATCCCACGGGGCGGTTTACGCATCTCAAAGCAATTGGCATGCCATGATCCGCCCTAGCGCACCCCGCACCATACGTGCGCTGCTCGAACACCGGGCGCTGGTGCGCCCGGCGGCGGTGTATGCGCCTGCGGTGCATGCTGAGCCAACCGCGTCTAGCGAGGCGCCCGCGCAACTCAGCTTTGCGGAGCTGGCAAGCAGCTGCCGCCAGACGGCCACGCTTTTGTTAAGCCACGGCTTGCACCCGGGCGACACCGTGTCGCTGGTCATGCCCAATGGCCTGAACACCTTGCGCCTCCTGGCGGGCGCCTTGGACGGCGGTTGGCGCGTGAATCCGGTCAATCTGCTGAGCAGCGCCACGCAAATGGCCTATGTGCCGGGGGGTTGGAAAAGGCCGGTGCCACGGTTTCGGTCAGGCCCATGATCGCAATGATGCCGATGCCAAATCGGGAGTCGAACGCGCGCAAATGCGCCGACGGCAGCGCGGCCCCTCCGGCAAAGTGCAGCGCCTGAAATTGGCGGACTGGGTGGCCCAGCACGCTACGACGTAGGGCGTGTCTGCACATAAACTGCGCAGTGCCCGGCATTACCTTGCGCCGTGACGGCACCGCACGCTTCGACGCCCACGGTGAAGTCCGGGCAAAAAGAACCGACCGCCACCGCTGCGCCCGCCAGGGCGCAGACCCTGAAACCACTTTGACGCAAAACGCCTTGAAACTCCGCCACCGCCACCCCCGGCTCTTGCCGATTTTTTGCATTGCGGCCTTGTGCTTGGCCCTGTTGCCCAGCGTGGCGCAGGCCAGCGCGCAGCTGCAATGCACCTTTGATGTCAATTCTGAAACCCACCACACAGTGCACGGCGTAGCCACCGACCCGTACACCGTGGCCGCAGTGCCCATAGGCAACCGCTTTCGCTTCAAGGCCATTGTGCTGGCCGCTGCGCAAGACACGGCCCCAGGTGTTGCCCCAAGTTCAGCCCAGTCTGCGCCCGCCGCCATCGAAAGCGTCAATCTCTACGTTTACTACAACACCCGGCGCCAGCCCATGGTTATGCAACACGTCCAATACCTGCAACCCGTGCCGCTGCGCAGCCCCGCACCAGACGCGCTGACCGGGCGCGTGGCCTTGTATTCGCCCCTTTTGGGCAAAGAGCTGCAATACCAGTGCGCGTTGGCCGAGGTGGCGCCATGAGCGCGCGCGGCATGGCTTGCGGGCCGAACCGCACCAAGGCTTGGCGCGCACTGGCGGCCGCCTGGTTGCTGGGCGCCTGCCTGGGTGCGCAGGCTTCAGCACCCGAAGCGCCAATGGCGCCCGGCGCTGGTACCGTCTCTTTAGTGGTGGTGGGCGACATCATGCTGGAGGACGGCCCCAGCCACGCCATGCGCCGGGGCCAAGACCCGTTTGCCGGTTTCGCCAAGCTGTTCAAAGACGCCGATATCCGCATCGGCAACCTGGAGTGCGTGGTGGCCACCATCGGCAGCCCCGAAGACGACAAGCCCAATGTGTTCCGCGTGCCGCCCAGTACGCTGAAATACGTCAAACGCCACTTTGACGCCGTGGGCCTGGCCAACAACCACTCAGGCGACTACGGCTCGCAGGCCTTTGCGCAGATGCTGGGTTTTCTAAAAAAAGAGGGCTTGGGCGTTTATGGCGGTGGCCTGAACCTGACCGAGGCGCACACGCCGTGGATCGTTGAGCGCAAGGGCGTGCGCATAGCCATCTTGGGCTACAACGAATTTCAGCCGCGCAGCTTTGAGGCCGACACCGACCGACCCGGCGTGGCCTGGAGCGAAGACGCGCAAGTGGTGCGCGACATCAAGGCCGCGCGCAGCCGCTGGAAGGCCGACGTGGTGATCCCCATCATGCACTGGGGCTGGGAAGACCCGGTGTCCAACACCCGCCAGCGCCAGCTCGCCCGCACCATGATCGACGCGGGTGCCGACGCCGTGATCGGCGGCCACCCCCACCAGGTGCAAGACGCCGAGCGCTACCAAGGTAAACCGATCTTCTACAGCCTGGGCAACTTTGTTTTTGACGGCTTCTCAGACCCGGTAAACAACCGGGGCTGGGTGCTGCGCATGGAACTAGACAAGACCGGCGTGCGCCAGGTCGAGGTGCACGTGGCGCAAATTGGCGCCGGTGGTCTGCCTAAACCTGCTGGGACGGTGGCGGGGCCATGAGCAGCTTTTTAAGATGCACGGTGACCCGGCTTTTGTGTAATCAAAAACTAGTCGTGTGCCCGCCGGCGCTCTGGCTGCCGATCTCTATAATGTGATCTCATTTGTACTTACGGAGTCAATGATGAACCACCAAACGTTTAGCGGCAAGACCACCTCCATAGGCAATTCCAAGGGTTTTCGGTTTGATGCAGCGCTGTTCAAGGCCAACCCCGAGTTCTTTGGCGAGGTGCGTGGCACCGTGCTGGCACCCGGGCAGATGCTGGTGTCGGTCGTGTCCACCGGTGAGCAGCAGCCGGAGCTTCAGGACGATGAGGGTAATCCAGTCATGCAGGCGTTCTTGAGTTTTCTGGAGGGCCAGATGGCCGCTCACCCTGAATTGATTGAGCCGGTGACTGAAGCCCAGATGACCCATATTGCCGCATTGGTGGAAGGTGTGGAGCCCGATTAATGCAAAAAAACGGATGGAACCTGTTTCAGTTCAAACCGTTTGCGCAGCGACTGCAGGCGCTCACACTTGACGTGTCGCGTCTGGCCCAGACCGATCCCGCTGGCTACAAGCAACATCCAAAAACCAAACTGCTGGCGTCCGTTTACCAGTCGATGACCGTTACCGTGCCCACTAACCCCGCAGACCCGGCGTTTCGGCTGGGCCACACCCTGGGCAAGAGCCATGGCAACTGGCGGCGTGTCAAAAAAGGGCTACCGCAACGCTACCGCCTGTTCTTTATGTTCGCGTCCAACCCATTGGCCGTGGTCATTTATGTTTGGTTGAACGATGAAAACACGCTACGCAAAGAAGGCAGCCGCACCGATGTGTACGAAGTGTTCAAACGCATGCTGGAACGCGGCGAAGTGCCTTCTTCCATGGAAGAACTGATCCAGGCAAGCATGGACCCGCAGACTTGAAAAACTGAACGTGCAGGTTGCGCCAGCGCTACAGGGCGCAAGCTGCGGGCTGTAGCGCCATAGCCGCACCGGACCTCGCACAGGCTGGTGGAGGCCGAGATAAAAGCCGGTCGCCCGGGGGCGGGAGGTTGAGTGAAAAATCGAAACCGCCGGTACCAGCGACGAGCGCACCACCGAACACACCCACAACCCCTTTGGCCACCTCATGCAAATGACCCGCAAAGGCCGCGCGCAGACCAATGGTTTTGTTGACCAGGTGTTTGCGGTGTGCGGCGGCTGGGTGGCGCGCTAAAGATCCATCGCCATCTAAGGCGGGGTGTCGTTCAGTGTTTTGAGGATGGGCAATCCGGCTTCTAGCTGCTCCACCGGGGCCGGCGCGTTTAGGCCGATGGGGATGGCATCTCCAGTTGGCTAAAGCGTTCTATGTCCATGGCGAACGGGCTTCCACTTCCGCCACGCCCATCTCGCGCGGGTGCTGCATAGCGGCAGCTTGGTTAGCGCTCCAGTGAAGGACAAATACCAAATCAAATTGATAAGTGTTATCCGTATTCAGGCTATAGTGCATTTGCCGAATACGCTGGCACAGCTGGTCCGGCATCCGCGTTGCGGCCAACGCTGATCTGCTGACTTTGTCAGGGCTGTTGCGCCCGTACTTTCATACGATTTATTGGTTAAAGCTTTTGATGCCGAAATATTTTTTTAAAGTTTTTGCAGACGTGTTATTCGGTTGTGCGCCAGAGATATCCGGCGGGTTACGGGCTACATCAAAGTTAGGCCTTAAATGAAGAACTTACTCGACGCCCTAAGGCGCTGCGTACACGACAAGAACTGGTACGGTGCAATCACAATTGCTCTCACACTACCCGACATCTGCGGTTCCATCGACGCTCCTGGAAAGAACAACTCGGAACGCCGCTCAGTCGCATGGTTTGATCGTTATGTTGCGAACGCCTACCAAATCGAACTGAACGGCGACAGAGCAATCTTCATGACTGGTCGCGATTGCTACGCCTTGCGGTGCGCCGCTCTGCATCAAGGGACCTTCGACGTTTCAGATCATAGAGCTCGGGACGTTGTGGATAAATTCATCTTTCATCACTCCGAGCTGATTCGGATACACAACGCCAAGCAAAGTCAAGGAAAGAAGCTGGTTATTGACATCACGACTTTCTGCCTTGACATTGCAGCCGGAGTTGAGGCTTGGGAAGTAGATGTCGCATGCGATCAAGACGATCGGCGTCGCGGGGCTATCGCTTCACTATTGCCACTACACCTCCCAGACGCAAGCGCCGGAAGCGTCATGTTCGCTCACATAGGCGATTTGTTCGGATAGCAGGCTTTGTCTCCTTTTAGAGGGACTGCCAACGAAAGTCTACGGACGCTCCGACCTAATTATTGCGACAACCTGCCCCGTAACGGAGTGGGCTTTCATTTCAGTCCCGCCCGCCCCATCCACGCCGTTTCGGGCAGGTTACACAGCTAGATAAACCTTAGCAGAAACATGGGCTGATGCGAATGGTTTTGTATACACACACGAAGCGTGCAGCGAAAATAAAAACCCTTGGCCTTGACTTCCTGGATGTCGCGAGCGTTTTTGAGAGCTTGACATTTACTTTCGAGATAACTTTTCTCCTACGGCGAGCAGCGCTTCATTACGCTGGGCTTGCTCGCTGGCATCCCTGTTTCAGTCGTACATACGGAGAGTGAACATGAAATCCGCGTCATCTCGTTCCGAAGAGCTACCAAGCGCGAGTCGCAAATCTACTTCGATGAAATCCAAAACTGATTGGGAACGCCTGAAGTCCGGCGCCGGTGAACAAAAGCCGACGTCCGAACACCCAGAGGCGAACGTAAAGCACATTGTTCGCGGCATAGTTCGCAAGGGTTTAAAGCCGCTACCTGCCAAAGCATCTATTTCACTGCGCGTGGATCAAGATGTGCTCGAATGGTTCAAGGCACAAGGGGCTGGCTATCAAACGCGCATCAATACCGTGCTGAGGGCCTTCCGTGACGCTTCGGTTTAGCAGCTTGCTCGTCGCAGATACACCGCAGCGGGTTGCCACATCGCAGCGCTTGCTGCGTGCCGTACAGCGCCAACCTTAGGCATCATGCCCAACCCCCAATACGTCATCCGCATCGCGCTGCAGCGAGAGAAGGTCGAGTCCTTTGATCGATACCCGTTTTCCCTGCCAGTGGTCCGGTCGCTGGAGCAAGTAGACCTGCACCCGAAGATGACCTACTTCATCGGCGAGAACGGATCAGGCAAGTCCACACTGCTTGAGGCCGTTGCCGTTTCTCTTGGGTTCAACGCCGAAGGTGGAAGCAAAAACTTCAGCTTCGGAACGCGCCGCTCGCACTCTGAATTGCACCAGTTCCTGCGTATCGCAAAGGGTTATCGTCGCCCACGCACGGGCTACTTCTTGCGTGCCGAGAGCTTCTTTAACGTTGCCACAGAAATTGAGCGACTGGATAAAGAGCCGTCTGTTGCCCCACTAATCATTGACTCCTACGGCGGCATGTCACTGCACGAACAATCGCACGGAGAGTCCTTTTTAGCCCTGATGAACGAACGGTTCAGTGGCGAGGGTTTGTACATTCTTGACGAGCCGGAGGCAGCGCTGTCGCCGCAACGCCAGTTAGCCGTACTGTCGCGCATTCACGACCTGGTGCTGGAGGGCTCACAGTTTATTGTTGCCACGCATTCACCCATTTTGATGGCGTACCCTGATGCTCACATCTACCAATGCGGGTCTGACGGTTTGGCCGCGATAGCCTATGAAGACACAGAGCATTTTCAGGTCACGCGCAGCTTTCTGGCCAATCCGCAACGCATGCTACGCACGCTCATGAAGCGCGACGAATGACACCCAACCTCCGCAGAAACTCTCCACCTAGCCAACCAGCGTACGCGTGTGTTGCTTGGTATTGGTGGTTTCCATGATCTGGCGTGGCGGGAATGGTGCGCGTTGACGGTGAGCGCCGGAAGTGGGGGCAAAAGCGCCTTGCTTGCGTAAGCCAAAAAACCGCATCTGCACCCCGGCCCCGGGCTGCGCCTCAGCCCGAAAACCGCCGCTCTACATGTGCCGACATGCCCTTGGCCAGTTCCTCTTCGCCAAAGAAAACGGTGCCAATGCCTTCTTTGGTCAGCAGCGCGGTGTCGTCTTCGCTGTGCGAGCGCAGCAGGATTTCAATGTCGGGGTTGAGCGTGCGCGCAGTGTCAGCCATGGCCCTAAAGTGCACACTGCTAGGCGTTGCCACTACCAGCATGGCGGCCCGGGCAATGTGCGCCTGGATCAGCACCTCGGGCTCGGACCCGCTGCCGGACACCGCCGCGCGCCCGGCCTTGCGCAGGCCCTCCACGACCTCGCGGTTTTGCTCCACCACCACATAGGGAATGTTGCGCGCATCCATCGCCTGGGCGATGCGTCGGCCCACCCGTCCATAGCCCACCAGCACCACCTGCCCCTCCAAAAACTTGCGCTCGGTAGACATGGGCAACTCGGCAAACGGGTCCTGGCGCATTTCCAAGCGGCGCGCCACGGCCGATTTGCCCAGCACCCAGCGGCGCAGCGGCTCAATGGCGACAAACAAAAATGAATTCAGCGAGATGGAAATCAGCACTGCCGCCAAAATCAAACTCACTGCGTCGCTCTGCAACAAACCCAGCGCCAGGCCCAGGCCGGCCAGGATGATGGAAAACTCGCCAATCTGTCCCAGGCTCACCGCAATAGAAAGCGCCGTGTTCAGGGGGTACTTGAGCACCAGCACGACCACCAGAGCGGCCACCAGATTGCCAACGATGGCGATTAAAACCACCAGCATCACCTTGAACGGTTCATCGATCAGGATGTGCGGGTTCACCACCATGCCGATAGACACAAAAAACAGCACCGAGAACGCGTCGCGCAGCGGCAAGGTTTCTTGGGCGGCACGGTGGCTGTATTCGGACTCGCGCATCACCACCCCAGCGACAAAAGCGCCCAGCGCAAACGACACGCCAAAGAACTCGGACGCGCCAAACGCAATGCCAATGGCTGTGGCGATCACCGCCAAGGTAAACAGCTCTCGCGAGCCGGTCTTGGCCACCTGCCACAAAAACCAGGGCAAGACGCGCTTGCCCACGACGAACATCAAGACAATGAAGGCGCCCACTTCCAGCAAGGTTTTTCCCACCGTTAGCCACAGCGGCTTGTCCGCCAAGGGCCCGTGTGCATCGCCCAGCACACCGGCAAGCGGTGGCAGCAACACCAGGGCCAGTACCGCCACCATATCTTGGACTACCAGCCAACCCACGGCGATGCGGCCATTCATGGTGTCCAACTGTCCACGCGTTTCCAGCGCCTTGAGCAGGACCACCGTGCTGGCGCAGGCCAAGGACAGGCCCAGAATCAAGGCTCCGCCCAGCGACCAGTCCCACAGCCAGCCCACCCACAGACCGGCGGCAGTGGTAGCACCCATTTGAATCAGTGCGCCCGGAATGGCGATCTTTTTCACCGACCACAGGTCTTGCGGCGAAAAATGCAGACCCACGCCAAACATCAACAGCATGATGCCGATCTCGGACAACTGCGAGGCAATGTGCGGGTCGGCAACAAAACCGGGCGTGGCCGGGCCAATCAAGATACCGGCTAGCAAATAGCCGACCAAGGACGGGATCTTGACGCGCTCGGCCAAAAAGCCCAGTACCAGGGCCACGCCAAAGGCAGCGGCCACGGTCGAGATGAGGGAAACGTTGGGTTCCAGAGGTCGGGTCTCTCGTGTTAGTTTTGCTGGGTCTTTGAAGGCGGGCGAGGGGCGCCCGGTGTTATCCCAACGCCAGTCGCATCTGGCCGGGGGCGATGCGGTAGCTCTTAGCGCTGAACATACCCGATTTTCAGCGTCAGCATCAAGCCAAGCCCAAGTCACCCGAGCCTGCCAATCTCTTCGAGCATTCGCTCTAGTTGGCGCGATACACAATCACGGGTATGCATTCGCAGATATCTTCTGCGCACCGCCCCGCTCTGACCGGTATCCCATCTATGGCCACGCGCCAGGTGTTGAACGAGTTAATGGCTCTGTATGCAGCCTAGGGCGGCGAAGAGCCGAAGCTGGAGTCGGTGGGCGGTGTCGATGCTGCAAAACGGGTGCAAGCCGGTGAGGTCTTTGACATCGTGTTTCTGTCGTGTTTCTGGTCAGTGACGCTACGTGCACATCTGGGGCACCGGCGGCATGAGCCACCCGCTGCAGGGCCCGCGCGCCAGACTCATCAACAAAGAATTTGACAACGCCTTTCTGGACCAACTGATTCATGATCCGGCTGCCGCTGCTGCCATCCCCCAATTCGACTACGTGTACGAAGCGGGCAGTGAAGCTATCGAGTTGGTGATGTGGCTGATCGCCCGGGGTGCCATGAACGACGTGGCCTTGCGCAGCGATGGCGTCAACCTCAAACATCGATTTTTCCGCGTGCCGGCCTCCAACACGGCTGTGGGGCATCTGATCATGGAGAACAAGTAAATGCACGCCACCCAGACCATGGCTTGTCTGCGCGCTGGCAAGCATGTGCAAGTTGAAATACCCCTGGCCGACACCCTATAGGACGCGTGGGGCGCGGTAGCGCTTGCCAAAGACGCCGGACTGGTGGCGATGTGCGACCATACCGGGCGCTTTAACCCCAGCCACCAGTACGTGCACAAAGAGGTTGCGCAAGGCCGGTTCAACATCCAGCAAATGGACGTGCAAACCTATTTCTTTCGCTGCAGCAATACCAACGCTCCGGGCCAGGCGCGTAGCTGGACGGACCACCCCTTGTGGCACCACGCAGCCCACACCGTAGACCCGTTTGCCTACCAGTGCGGCAGCCCCATCGTGGCCGCCAATGCCATGCAAGGCCCTATCCATTCTGTGTTGGGCATCGCCATGGACATGAGCATCCAGCTCAAAGCCGCCAATGGTGCGATCTGCACACTGTCCTTAAGCTTTAACAACGAAGGCCCGCCAGGCACCTACTTTCGCTACATCGGCGACACCGCGACTTACCTGGCCCGTTACGACGACTTGTATACCGGCAAGGAAGAGAAAATCGACGTCAACCAGGTCGACGTGTCTATGAACGGCATCGAACTCCAAGACCGGGAATTCTTCTCCGCCATTCGCGAAGGTCGCGCACCCAACAGCAGCGTGGCAGACGTACTGGCCTGCTACGTTCAGGCCCCCCAGCTGCCGGCCTTCATGGGCATCCGCGACAATCGCTGAATGCCCCACATTGAGCCCTCCCCCACCCCGCTGTTCCAAGCCCAGCACCTGACCAAACGCTATGGCGACACCGATGTCGTACAGGATTTGTCCTTTGAGATAGCCCCTGGCGAATGCCTGGGCGTGATTGGCCCCAATGGGGCGGGCAAGACCACCACCATCCGCATGTGCTTGGGTCTGACCGTGCCCGATGGCGGCAGCATTACTGCCCTGGGCCTGCGCATGCCCTTGGACGCACTGGCGATCAAGGCGCAGCTCGGCGTGGTGACCCAGCTCGACACCCTGGACCCCGACTTCAACTGCGCCGAAAACCTGCTGGTCTATGGCCGCTATTTCGGCCTGAAAGAGGCGGAGATTAAAAAACGCATTCCGGCGCTGCTGGAATTTGCGTCTCTGACCAGCAAGGCCAAGGCCAAACCGGGTGAACTCTCGGGCGGCATGAAGCGGCGGCTGAGCCTGGCGCGCGCCCTGGTCAACGACCCCAAGCTGCTACTGCTAGACGAACCCACCACCGGCCTGGACCCGCAAGCCCGTCACCTGATGTGGGAGCGGCTGCAGTTGCTGCTGCAGCAGGGCAAGTCAATCTTGCTGACCACACACTTTATGGACGAGGCTGAGCGTCTGTGCTCGCGCCTATTGGTGCTGGACCACGGCAAAAAGATTGCCGAAGGTACACCGCGCGACCTGATCGCCCAGTACCTGGAGCCCGATGTGGTGGAGGTGTATGGCGTAGGCGCCCTGGCGCTTGCTGAGAGCCCGCTGCGTGCGCACGCCAGCCGGGTCGAAGTAAGCGGCGAGACCGTGTTTTTTTACACCCGCGACTCTGGCGCGCTGATGCAGGCGCTACACGCTTACCCGCAACTGCGTACCCTGCACCGCCCGGCCAACCTGGAAGACCTGTTTTTGAAATTAACCGGACGCCAGATCCGCGAGGACGCCTGATATGAACACCCCCACGCTTTCCATCACCCATGCGCCACAAGCCCTCAGCCGCTGGCGTGCACCGCGCCTGAGCTTGCGCTTTTGGCCGGTTTTTTTGCGCAACCTGCTGGTCTGGCGCAAGCTGGCTATTCCCAGCCTCTTGGGCAATATTGCTGAGCCACTGATGTGGCTGGTGGCCTTCGGCTACGGCATGGGCGCGCTGGTGGGCCAAATCACGGTGGACGGCCAACCGGTGCCGTACATCTTGTTCTTGGCCAGCGGCTCGATTTGCATGAGTGCCATGAACGCAGCCTCGTTTGAGGCGCTGTACTCGGCGTTTTCGCGCATGCATGTACAAAAAACCTGGGATGGCATCATGAACGCGCCTGTGGGCTTGGACGACATCGTGCTGGCAGAAATGCTCTGGGCAGCGTTTAAGGCCTTGTTCACCGTGACTGCTATTTTGGGAGTGATGCTGGTCTTGGACATCAGTCACAGTCCCAAACTGCTGGTGGCCTGGCCGATTTTGCTGGGCGTGGGCATCACATTTAGCTCCATGGCGCTGGTGTTTAACGCCCTGGCAAAAGGCTACGACTTTTTCACCTACTACTTCACGCTGTTTTTGACACCCACCATGTTTTTAAGCGGTGTCTTCTTCCCGCTAGCCCAACTGCCGCCGCTGGCCCAATGGTTGGCCGCCTGGTTGCCCTTGTCGCACGCTGTGGCGCTGGTGCGGCCCTTGTTTATGGACCAATGGCCTAGCGACGGCCTGTACCACGGCGCTGTGCTGGTGGCCTATGCGGTGGTGTCGTTTTGGTTGGCCCTGGGCCTGACGCGCAAGCGCTTTGGCCAGTGAGCACGCCAAGCCTTTGCGCAAGGCAAACACCCAAGCAACACCCTACCCCATGCTGCACGCCCTGACCCTGTCCCTTCAGTTCGGCAAACTGGCAGACGCTGCGCTCCACCGCGCCGCGCTGCCCCGCCATAAAGTAGCGCGCTGGCTGCGCCATGCCCTCGTAAGTGACGCTGAGATCACCGTGCGCATAGTCGACGCCCCAGAGGGCCAGGAGCTGAACCGCCAGTACCGCAAAAAGGACTACGCAACCAACGTGCTGACCTTTGACTACACGCTAGAGCCCGTCGTCACCGCCGACCTGGTGCTGTGCGCGCCCGTGGTCGCCCAGGAAGCCAAAGACCAGGGCAAAACCCTGCAAGCCCACTACGCCCACCTCGTCGTCCACGGCGCACTGCACGCCCAAGGCTGGGACCACGAACTCGACGAAGACGCGCAGGTGATGGAGCTGCGCGAGAGCGAGATCATGGCGCGCCTGGGCTTTGAGAATCCGTATTGAGTGAGAGCGGCGACATCCTGCGGGTGGTTTTCTGCGCTCTCCAACAGCTCCACTCGGTGCAAGGAATGGCGGTATTTCTCCAGCCTTTGCCCGCGTTGCAAAAGATCCAAGGGCGTGGTAGCAGGCGTCATGGCCCGAAAGCTTGGCTTGGCAGAGAAATGGTGAACGCCCCGGCCCAGCTGCACCAGGCATTGCACACCCCCTTCCCGGATGGCGTGCATCAAAAGTGCCCGCACCAGGGCCAGGCTGGCGAATTCGCTCACGGTGTGGGGCTGGCGCCGCCAAAACGGTCTTTGGTCCAGACCCAGGCCTCGCGGGAAACAGTCACTACGCCCACACCCTTCAAGTAACTCGGACTGCCTGCAGGGTCTTTGGTGGTTTCAAACTGGCCGCTTTGCCCAAGTAGCCGTGCGCCGTCCGCGCTAAAGGTCAAGGTAGTGGGGCTCAAGAAAAACCGCATTCCAAAGCTTCCGGGCAATAACTCCACGCGTCGGGTGCCGTTCTCGGCATCGGGCAAGCGCAAGAACTTCACCGGCGCCACTTTCTTGGCTTTGATGATGGGAACCACGCATGCCACGGCAGGAGCGCCAGGCCTTAAGTCGCTCCAATGGGCCCGCACGAATTCGGCGGTCAGTTCAGGCAAGCACAAGGGTGCCTTCAAAACCTCGGTCCACAGCAGCTTTCCTTGGGCGTCTTTGGCCACCAAAGTACCCCTCTCAACGCTGACAGTTCCCAACTGGGTGGGGTGCCCAGCGGACACTTCCACCACAAACCCCTCGCGCGTCGCCTTCACTTGGCTTTGGTAGAGCAACGTTGTTCCCCGCTCAAAGCGCCGCGTGATGCGTTCGTCCGCATAAACCTGGTCGGTCAACACCACCTTTTCACCGTTGGCGTCAATGGTCGCCACGCTAAGCACCGGCACGGGGCTGGCAAAGCCCACGGCAGAAGCCACAGAAGCAAGAATGAAAAGCAGACATGAACGGCGCATCAAGAAACTCCTTCGGGGGGTGAAAAGCCAGGTCCGGTGCGACGCGCCAGCCAGCGGATGCGGCGGCTGTAGGCAATAAAGCGGCTCGCGCGGCGCTGCAGCCATCGCTGCCATGCCGCATCTGCACTGCGCCACCGGCCCAGCCGAGACGGCAGGTGATGCATCAAAGCCAACAGACTGGCGTAGAGGACGAGCTTGCCCGCAAACACCATCAGACTTATCGACGCAGGCGACACGCCACTCAAGGCGAGTACCGCAATTGAAGTGCGCGGGGTATCTGGAAAAGCTGCAAGCAGCACCATGGTGGCCGGTCCCCAGGCACGCACGGTGGTCAAGGCTTGGTCCCATTGCGCCCCCAGCAGCTGCAGACCCAGCCATTCGGCCGACGAGCTCAGCGTTCCCAGTAGCAGGGCCAAGAGCAAGGCACTCAAAGCAGAAGCCAGCGCAAACACCAGCACAATGAGCTTGCCTCTTTGCGGCTGCAAAATGCCCAAGACCAGCACAAAAACTTCTGCCGGCAACATGGGCACAAATCCATCAAAAACCGATAAAAGTGCGAGGACTACCAAGGCACGTGGCTCGGTGCCATGGCGCAACAGTGCGGTTTGGGCCAACTTGAGCAAACGCCCAAGCATTGAACGCAGGTAGTGCATACGCTGCTAGCGATCAATCATGATGGCCTCTGCCAAGGCAGGGCTGATGCGGTTGATCACACGCAGCAGAGCGGAGGCTCCTACATAAATCTCAGGCTTACCCGCCGCAATGCCGCGCACGATCTGGCGCGCTGCAGCTTGGGCCGATATCTTGCCCCGCCCCCGGCCCCGCGTCATGTCAGTGTCCACCAGCGGGGGCAAGGCCTCGGTCACTTCAATGCGCCACTGCGCATGGCGCAGCTGGGCGCGCAGCGATTTGGCAAAGGAGCGCAAGCCTGCTTTATTGGCGCAGTAGACCGGGCTGCTTCGTTTGGGGGCCAATGCCAGCCCCGACGTAACAAAAACAATACGCGCATCCGCCTGGTGGCGCATGTGGGGCAACATCAGCCGGCTCAATTCGACCGGCCCGATGAAATTGATGGCCGTCTCAAGCTGTGTTGGGAAGTCCAGTTTTTCGCCCTCTTGGGTGAAGTCACGCAGCTGCTGAACACCTGCGTTGTGAATCAGCAAATTGACCCCCTTTCCTTGCATGCGCGCTACCAGTTCGGCCCGCTGGTTTGGATCCGACTGGTCGAAAACGAGCCAGTTCACACTAAGGCAATCCAGGCGGGCCTTGTCAACGCTGGAGTCGGTGCGGCCAGTGGCCGTGACCGCAGCGCCCTTTTCCAACAATAAATCAACGAGTGCTCGGCCAATGCCGCGGGTCCCGCCTGTTACCAAGGCGTGGGTCTGGTTCCAGTTCATGCTTTTTCTTTCTTACGAATCGGGCTGCGCAGACGGCTGGCGCTCTAAGGCCAAACGTGTGTGACTAGGGTGATGGGATTACTTCCGTTCTTAGGTGGACTTGCGTTGTGGGCTTAATTTTGCTCAGGCTTAGCGTTCAGGTAGTGAACCATTGCGCCAAAAACGGTATTCGTCCGGCTCTTGGTTGTGCGTCACACCCACCCGACCTCTGCCCGGCACCCGTCCGGTGCGTGGCCGCGCAACAGCCCGCTCAGCTTAGTCGCCCGCCACCACGCGAATCGGAATCGTCACCGGCCCGTCATTCACCAGTTCCACCTGCATGTCCGCCGCAAACACGCCGGTTTGTACCTCGCTGTGCAAAACGCGCGCCTGTTGCACAAAGTGGTCGTACAGCGCGCGGCCCAGGTCGGGAGCGGCGGCGTTTTTGAAGCTGGGGCGGTTGCCGCCCGTGGTGTCGGCGGCCAGGGTGAACTGGCTCACCACCAACAGGCCGCCGCGGCTGCCTGCGCCGTCCAGGTCTTGCACGCAACGGTTCATCTTGCCGTCAGCGTCGCTAAAGATGCGCAGCTTGAGTATTTTGGCCAGTAGCTTGTCCGCCTGCGCCGGGGTGTCGCCTTGCTCGGCGCACACCAGCACCAGCAGGCCCGCACCGATCTGCCCCACCACCACACCGTCAACGGTGACGCTGGCGCGGCGCACCCGCTGGATCAGCGCTTGCATGGGGGGTCAGGCCAGAGTCACGCGCACAAACTTGCGCTTGCCCACTTGCAGCACATAGGTGCCCGCGCCCAGCTTGAGGCCTTTGTCGCTGACCACCACGCTGTCCACGCGCACGCCGCCGCCATCAATCAACCGGTTGCCCGCGCCACTGGAGTCGGCAAGACCCGCCATTTTCAGCAAGGCGCCAATGCCCAGCGCCGCGCCGCCTTCGCCTAAGCCAAGCTGCATCTCGTCAATCTGGTCGGGAATACCGCCCTGGCTGCGGTTGATAAAGTCTTGTTCGGCGGCGTCCGCTGCGGCGGCAGAGTGAAAGCGCGCGGTGATTTCTTTGGCCAGCGCCACTTTGGCGTCTTTGGGGTTGCGCCCGGCGGCCACTTCGGCCTGCAGCGCGGCAATGGCGGCCTCGCTTTGAAAGCTCAAAAGCGTGTACCACTTCCACATCAGCACGTCCGAAATGCTCAACACCTTGGCAAACATGGTGTTGGGCTCTTCGGATATGCCGATGTAGTTGTTCTTGCTCTTGGACATCTTCTCCACGCCGTCCAGGCCTTCTAGCAGGGGCATGGTCAAAATGCACTGCGGCTCCTGGCCGTATTCGGTCTGCAACTGGCGCCCCACCAGCAGATTGAACTTCTGGTCGGTGCCGCCCAATTCCAAGTCACTCTCCAGCGCCACGCTGTCATAACCCTGCATCAGCGGGTACAAAAACTCGTGCACGCTGATCGACTGGCCAGCCTTGAAGCGGTCATGAAAGTCATTGCGTTCCATCATGCGCGCCACTGTGTAGCGGCTGGCCAGCTGGATCATGCCGCGCGCCCCCAGCGGATCGCTCCATTCGCTGTTGTAGCGGATCTCGGTTTTGGTCGGGTCCAGCACCAGGCTGGCTTGTTGGTAATAGGTCTGGGCGTTTTGCTTGATTTGCTCTGCAGTGAGCGGCGGGCGCGTGGTGTTGCGCCCGGACGGGTCGCCAATCATGCTGGTGAAGTCCCCAATCAAAAAGATCACCGTGTGGCCCAGGTCTTGCAACTGGCGCATTTTGTTCAGCACCACGGTGTGGCCGAGGTGGATGTCAGGCGCGGTCGGGTCCAGCCCGAGCTTGATGCGCAGCGGCTTGCCGGTGGCCTCGGAGCGGGCCAGCTTTTTCACCCACTCGTCTTGGGGAATCAGTTCATCGCAGCCGCGCAGGGACACGGCGAGCGCCACGCGCACGCGGTCGGTCACGGGATGGGCGGAATGGCTTGCTTGGGTCATAAAGTTGGTGTGGGGCTGGAAAAGGCTGCCGCTTTTCGAACTAATTTTGAAGCCCGATATACTTGCTGTTGCATTTCACGCGCGTTGTGTCTTGGGCTGACGATTTTAGTCGCCGCCAACGTGCATCCCGGCGCGGTGGCCTTCGGCGGCCCCGGCCCTGCGAGGAGCCCCAATTTGAGTTCTCAACTGACACCAACCGTGCAAGCCGCCGCGCTGCGTGTGGCCCAGGCAGTGCGCCGACACCCGCGGCGCGTGCTGGCAGGTGTGGCCGCGCTACTGCTGGGCGGCGCTGGCGCCAGCTTTGCTGTTGCCACGTTTGCGCCAGACGCCTCTACCCTGCCCCAGCGCACGGTGGTCGAGTCGGTTCAGCCCCTGCCCCTGGCACCGCAATTGGACGCCTTGGCCAACCAGGCCATGCGCCTTTACCGTACCGATCTGACCCGCAGCACCGACACCGCCGACACACTTCTTAAACGCTTGGGGGTAGCTGACGCCAGTGCCGCAGCCTTTTTGCGGAGCGACCGGTTGGTGCAGCAAACCCTGATGGGCCGCGCCGGACGCAGCGTGAGCGCCGAAGTGGACGAGCGCAGCGCCCTTGTGTCCCTGAGCGCGCGCTGGAGCCCCGAGGACGACGGCAACTTCAAGCGCCTGAGCATCACCAAATCCGAGCAGGGCTACACCTCCAAGCTGGAGACAGCACCCATGAGCGTGAGCACGCGCATGTCCAGCGGCACCATCGTGTCATCGCTATTCGCGGCCACCGACGAGGCGCGTATTCCTGACGCCATCGCGGTGCAAATAGCGGAAATTTTCTCCGGTGACATCGACTTCCACCGCGCGCTGCGCAAGGGTGACCGTTTTTCTGTAGTCTATGAGACCCTCGAAGGCGACGGCGAACCCCTGCGTGCGGGGCGAGTACTCAGCACAGAATTTGTCAATGCCGGCAAAACCTTCCAGGCGATGTGGTTCGAAGAACCGGCGGGTTCCGGCCAGCCGGCGGCTCAGGCCAAAGGCAGCTACTACACGCTGGCGGGCGAGAGCTTGCGTCGCGCGTTCCTGGCCTCGCCGATGGTCTTTTCTCGCGTCACCAGCGGTTTTGCCATGCGTTTCCACCCCATTTTGCGAACCTGGCGCGCACACTTGGGCGTCGACTATGGCGCAGCCACCGGCACGCCGGTGCGTACCGTGGGGGATGGTGTGGTCGAGTTCTCCGGGGTGCAAAACGGCTTTGGTAATGTAGTCATCGTGAAACACAATGGCAGCAACACCACCGTTTACGCGCACTTGAGCAAAATCAATGTTCGCGCCGGGCAGCGGGTGCAGCAAGGTGAAAACATTGGCCTGGTAGGCGCTACGGGGTGGGCTACGGGGCCACACCTGCATTTTGAGTTTCGCGTAAACGGTGTGCATAAAGACCCGCTCACCCTCGCCCGCGGCAACGCCTCCTTACCCTTGGCAACGTCAGTCAAGCCGCTGTTTGACAAAGCCGCGCAATCGGTGCGCGCGCAACTCAGCGCTGCCGCGCAGGTGCAAGTCGGCAACGTCCAATAGAGGGTAGCGCCGGTGCGAACGCAGGCGATGTTCATCGGCCTGATGTCGGGCACCTCCATGGACGGCGTCGACGGCGTGCTGGCTAACTTAAACGACCACGACGGCCGCGCGTCTGTACTAGCCAGTGCCAGCCGACCCTTCCCGCCAGCACTGCGCGCCGAACTACTGGCGCTCAACACCCCAGGCGATAACGAACTACACCGCGCTGCCTTGGCGGCCAATGCGCTGGTGCGGATCTATGCGCAGGTGGTCGCTGACGTGTTGGCCAGCGGCCAGGTACAAGCCAGCGACGTGAGGGCTATCGGCGCCCATGGCCAGACTGTGCGCCACCGACCGCAAGAATTTGACGGCACCGGTTACACCCTGCAACTCAACCAACCGGCGTTGTTGGCAGAACTGTGCGGCATCGACGTGGTGGCCGACTTTCGCAGCCGCGATGTTGCGGCCGGCGGACAGGGCGCCCCGTTGGTGCCGCCGTTTCACCGTGCGGCGTTTGGCCACGCCAGTCAGGCTCGGGCGGTGCTCAATATCGGCGGCATCTCCAACATCACGCTCCTACCCGGAGCGCAAACTTCGACCGATGCGCCGCTGATTGGCTTCGACTGCGGACCGGGCAATGCGCTGATGGACGCCTGGTGCCAGTTGCACACGGGCGCGGCATTTGATGACCGAGGCCAGTGGGGCGCGACAGGGGCAGTACACGCGGGCTTGCTAGCGGCTTTGCAAGACGATGCGTTTTTTGCCAAGTCACCACCCAAAAGCACCGGGCGCGACCTGTTCAACATGCCGTGGCTGTACCAGCGCCTGCAGGGTTTGGAAGGGCTTGCGCCGCAGGAGGTGCAGGCCACGCTGACGCAGCTAACTGCCTGGGCCTGCGCACACGCCTTGCAATGGGGGCCTCAGGCCTGCGAAATGCTGATAGTTTGCGGAGGTGGTGCGCACAACGACGGCTTAATGCAAAGACTGCGAACCGCCCTAGGTTCCACCCCGGTTTGCAGTTCCGCTGATATCGGCGTGCACCCAACCGAGGTGGAAGCGCTGGCTTTTGCCTGGCTGGCACAGCAAACGTTAATGCGTAAAACGGCCAGTCTGCCAAGCGTTACGGGCGCACAAGGCGCCCGTATCTTAGGAGCCGTTTACCCGGCTTGAGTTGGTTTATCGGCGCGAGGCCTCAGGTCGAGAACGACGATCCGCAGCCGCAGGTGGTGGTGGCGTTGGGGTTTTTGATCACGAACTGTGCACCTTGCAGGTCTTCTTTGTAGTCGATCTCGGCGCCCACCAGGTACTGGTAGCTCATGGCGTCGATCAGCAGCG
>Ga0164294_10001642_pt1 | contig 20606 bp, 15 predicted proteins | sample GEODES005metaG_FD_111479 | JGI IMG/M metagenome (GOLD analysis project Ga0164294, IMG submission 111479) | Oligotrophic lake water microbial communities from Sparkling Lake, Wisconsin, USA - GEODES005 metaG | ecosystem: Environmental > Aquatic > Freshwater > Lake | place: USA: Sparkling Lake...
AAAGCGTCCGTAGACGCTTTCCTGGATCGCGCGCGCCAGCGTCATCACCTCTGAGCCGATGGCGCTGCCGCGGTTGACCAGCACCAGCGAGTGCTTTTCGTACACCGCGGCTTCGCCCACGCTCTTGCCCTTCCAGCCACAGGCATCGATCATCCAGCCGGCGGCCAGCTTCACGCTGCCGTCGGGCATGGGGTAGTGCACGATTTCCGGGTCGCGGCCAATGATGTCGCGGCACTGCTCCATCGTGACCACCGGGTTCTTGAAGAAGCTGCCCGCGTTGCCGATGAGCGCCGGATCGGGCAGCTTGGCCTGACGGACATCGATCACCCAATGCGCCACCTGCAGCGGCATCGGCTCGGCCGCAGGATCGCTCAGGCGCAGCTCGGCCAGCTTGCGTTCGAGCTCCAGATAGCCGAGCACCGGCTGCCAGGGCCGCGGCAGGCGAAAACGCACCCGCGTGATCACCATCAAACCGGCCAGCGAGCGTTTGAACACGCTGTCGCGGTAGCCGAATTCGCACCTCTCGCGCCCGAGCGTCAATGTCAAGCCGGTGCGCAGATCGACCGCGTCGAGCGACTCGAAGCGGTCTTTCAGCTCGATGCCGTAGGCGCCGATGTTTTGCACCGGCGAGCCGCCCACGGTGCCGGGGATCAGCGCCAGGTTCTCGAGGCCCGCATAGCCCTGCTCCAGCGACCACATCACCAGCTCATGCCAGGACTCTCCGGCGCCGGCCTCGATGATCCAGGCGTCTTCGCGCTGCTCGACCAGGCGCAAGCCCTTGACCTCGACCTTGAGCACCACTTGCGGCATGTCGTGCGTGAGCACGATGTTGCTGCCGCCGCCCAGCACGAACTTGGGTGCGCGGCCCAGCGTGGGATGATCGACCACGCGCCGCACATCGGCGTCGCTGGCAATGCGCACCAGCGTGTGTGCCACCGCCGGCAAGCCAAAGCTGTTGTAGGGGCGAAGGCTCACGCCAGACTCGATGTGCATGGCAGAATTTTCGTTGATTGTCGGGCCCCATCGGCACACTCTCAAGGCGCACACCATGCCCAGTTTTGACACCGTTCTCGAACCCGATCTTGTCGAAGTGCGCAACGCCATCGACCAGGCCTCCAAGGAGATCGGCACCCGCTTCGATTTCAAGGGCTCGTCGTCCAAGGTCGAGCTGAAAGACAAAGAGCTCACGGTGTGGGCCGACAGCAATTTCCAGATCGACCAGGTGATGGACATCGTGCTGGCCAAGCTGGCCAAGCGTGCGGTGGACGTGCGCTACCTCGACCGCAGCGCCAAGATCGAAAAGATCGGCGGCGACAAGGTCAAGCAGCTCATCGTGATCAAGACCGGCATCGACAGTGAAACCGCCAAGAAGCTGCAAACGCTGGTCAAGCAAAGCAAGCTCAAGGTGCAAGCCGCCATCCAGGGCGACAGCGTGCGCGTCACCGGCGCCAAGCGCGATGACCTGCAAGCCGCGATGGCGATGATCCGCAAGGATCTGGCCGACGCCCCGCTGTCGTTCAACAACTTCCGCGATTGAGCACGATGACGCGCATCGCGGCGGCCGGGCTGCTGCTCGCCTGCGGGGCCGCCTTCGGGCAGAGCGTCTCGTTCAGCGGACACATGGGCTACCGCGCCTTGCTGGTGATTGACGGCGTGCCGCGCTCGCTGAGCGTGGGCAACAGCGTGGCAGGTGTGCGACTGGTCAGCGTCAATGCCAGCACCGCTGTGGTGGAGATCAATGGCAAGCAGCAATCGCTGGAGCTGGGTGGCTCGCCGGTCAGCGTGTCGGGCGTCCAGCGCGAAGGCGGCACGCAGATCGTGATCCCGGCCAGCTCCGGCGGGCATTTCGTCACCGCGGGCAGCATCAACGGCAAGGCGGTCGAGTTCATGGTCGACACCGGCGCGACCACCATCGCGATGAGCATCGCCGAAGCCGACCGCATCGGCCTCAAGTACAAGGACAACGCCAAGCTCACCGGCAACACCGCCAATGGGGCGGTGGTTGGCTATCAGGCCATGCTCGGCGTGGTGCGTGTGGGCGATGTGCAGGTCTACAACGTCGAAGCCGCGATCCTGCCGATGCCCATGCCTCAGGTGCTGCTGGGCAACAGTTTTCTCAACCGTTTCCAGATGAAGCGCGACAACGAACGCATGACGCTGGAAAAGCGGCCGTGAAGCTCGCGCAGGTGCTGTTTTCTCAGGGATTTGGTTCACGCCGCGAGTGCGAGGGGTTGATTGTCGGCGGCTTCGTGAGCGTGGCTGGCACGGTCATGGACGACCCGTTTGATGAGCTCGACCCCGACGGCCTGCAATTCAGCGTGCGCGGCGAGACATGGCCGTTTCGCACCAAGGCGCTGATCGTGCTGAACAAGCCGGCCGGCCACGAATGCTCGCAAAAGCCAAAGCACCATCCCAGCGTCTATAGCCTGCTGGGCGCCCCGCTGCGCCGACGCGATGTGCAGGCCGTGGGCCGCCTCGACGAAGACACCACCGGCTTGCTGCTGCTCACCGATGACGGCTCGCTAATCCACCGCTGGACCTCACCCAAGCACCACGTGCCCAAGGTCTACGAGATCGGCTGCAAGCACCCGGTCACCAACGATCAGGTGCAGCAGTTGCTGCGCGGCGTGACGCTCATCGACGACCCGGTGCCGGTGCGCGCCGCCGCCGCCGAAGCCACCGGTGTGTTCAACGGCCCGCAAGCCGTCGGGCTGGGTGAACTGCACGGCTTGCGCATGACGCTCACCGAAGGCAAGTACCACCAAGTCAAGCGCATGGTGGCCGCGGTGGGCAACCGGGTCGAGGCGCTGCACCGCAGTCGCTACGGCGCGCTGGTGCTGCCCGACGATCTGGCGCCGGGCCAGTGGCGCTGGCTCAGCGGGCCGCACGACGTGACGCCACCCGCGCAGGCCGGCGCCTGAGCTGCCAGATTGCCGTCGCAATAATCGCCGAATGCACGTTTTTCGAGGGTTCAACCACTCTGGCATCGCCCCCGCCTGCGCGCTGACGATAGGCAATTTCGACGGCGTGCACCGTGGCCACCAGGCCATGCTGGCGCTGCTGCGCAACGAGGCCAGGCACCGCGGTCTGCCAAGTTGCGTGCTCACTTTCGAGCCGCATCCGCGCGATCACTTCGCCCGCCGCAGCGGCCGGTTCGACGGTGCTCCGGCACGCATCTCGACGCTGCGCGACAAGCTCGGCGAGCTGGCCCGATGTGGCATCGATCAGGCCATCGTCGTGCCCTTCAATGACCGGTTTTGCGCGCTCACCCCGCAGGCCTTCATCGACGACGTGCTCGTTAGGGGGCTGAATGCGCGCTATGTGCTGGTGGGCGACGACTTCTGCTTTGGCGCCAAGCGTGCGGGCGACTACGCCATGCTCGATGCGGCCGGCCAGGCACGGCCGCCGGGCAAGCGCTTCGACGTGGCGCGCATGCTGAGCTATGAGGTGCATGGCTTGCGGGTGTCGAGCTCGGCCGTGCGCGATGCGCTGGCAGCCGGCAACATGGCGAGCGCGGCTGCGTTGCTCGGTCGGCCCTACAGCATCAGCGGCCATGTGGTGCACGGCCGCAAACTCGGGCGCGAGCTCGGCTTTCGCACACTCAATGTGCGCTTTGCCCACAAGCGCCCGGCGGCCATGGGCATCTTCGTCGTGCGGGTGCACGGCCTCACGCCCGATGCCAAACCCGTGGCCGGCGTGGCCAGCCTCGGCGTGCGGCCCACGGTCGAGCAGGCGGGTCGGGTGCTGCTCGAAACCCACTGTCTCGACTGGCCCGAATCGCTCGGCAGCGAAGGCGGCTACGGTCGCTGCGTTCAGGTCGACCTGCTGCACAAGTTGCACGACGAGCTGAGCTACGGCTCGCTCGATGCGCTGCGCGAGGGCATACAGCGCGACGAGATCGACGCGCGGGCATGGCTTGCCGCGCAGGGCGGTCGGTAAGATTCGGGGTTGTCCTTCGTGACCTGAACCCACCCGTCGACCCGCTTCGACCGCCCGCGACGCACGCGTGCGCTGCTGAGCGTCGCGGTGTCTGACCCAGGCGCATCCCCACGGCGTCACCTTTCGAGATCGAAGCATGTCCTCCGAATCCACTTCTTCCAGCGCCGGCGCCACTGCCGGACTGCGCGCCACGCTGAACCTGCCCGACACGCCGTTTCCGATGCGCGGCGACCTGCCCAAGCGCGAGCCGGGCTGGGTCCAGCAGTGGGAGCAAGCCGGTACTTACCAGCGACTGCGCGACGCACGCTGCGGCGCACCGAAGTTCGTGCTGCACGACGGCCCGCCCTATGCCAATGGCCAGATCCACATCGGCCACGCCGTCAACAAGGTGCTCAAAGACATGATCGTCAAGTCGCGCCAGTTGAAGGGCATGGACGCGGTCTACGTGCCGGGCTGGGACTGCCACGGTCTGCCGATCGAAAACCAGATCGAGAAGACCTTCGGGCGCAACCTGCCGCGTGCCGAGGTGCAAGCCAAGGCCCGCGCCTACGCCACCGAACAGATCGCGCAGCAGATGGCCGACTTCAAGCGCCTGGGCGTGCTGGGGGACTGGGCGCACCCCTACCGCACGATGGACTTCGGCAACGAGGCCGGCGAGATCCGCACGCTCAAGCGCGTGATGGAGCGCGGTCACGTGTATCGCGGCTTGAAGCCGGTTTACTGGTGCTTCGACTGCGGGTCGTCGCTGGCCGAGTTCGAGATCGAATACGCCGACAAGACCTCGCAGTCGCTGGACGTGGCCTTTGCCTGCGCCGAACCCGATCGGCTGGCCGCCGCGTTCGGTCTGCCCTCGTTACCGCGTGAAGCCTTCGCGGTGATCTGGACCACCACCGCGTGGACGATTCCCGCCAACCAGGCGCTCAATCTCAACCCGGCGCTGGAGTACTCGCTGGTCGACACCGAGCGCGGCGTGCTCCTGCTGGCCGCCGCGCGTGTCGAAGACAGCCTCAAGCGCTACGGCATCGACGGCACGGTACTGGCCACCGCTTTAGGCGAAAAGCTCGACGGCATCACATTCCGGCACCCGCTGGCGCACGTCGATGCGGCCTATGACCGTCTCAGCCCCATCTACCTGGCCGACTACGCCACCGCCGACGACGGCACCGGTCTCGTGCACGCGGCACCGGCCTACGGCGTGGACGACTTCCGCTCGTGCATCGCCCACGGCATGGCCATCGACGACATCCGCAACCCGGTGCTCGGTAGCGGCGTGTACGACGCGAGCCTGGCGCTGTTTGGCGGCCAGCACATCTGGAAAGCCAGCCCGGTGATCATCGAAGCGCTGCGCGATGCCGGTCGGCTGCTTGCAACCTCGACCTTCCAGCACAGCTACCCGCACTGCTGGCGCCACAAGACGCCGGTGATCTACCGCGCGGCCGCGCAGTGGTTTGTGCGCATGGACGAGCCCACCGCCGACACCGCCGGCGTGTGCGCCACCGACCCCGCACCGCACACGCTGCGCCAGACCGCGCTGGCCGCCATCGACGCGACGCAGTTCTACCCCGAGAACGGCCGCACCCGGCTGCGCGACATGATCGCCAACCGGCCCGACTGGTGCATCAGCCGCCAGCGCAACTGGGGCGTGCCGCTGCCGTTCTTCCTGCACAAGGACAGCGGCGAGTTGCACCCCGACACGCTCTCGCTGATGGACCGCGCGGCCGCGCTCGTCGAGCAAGGCGGCGTCGAGGCCTGGTCGCAGCTCGAGCCTCGCGACTGGCTCGGCGACGATGCTGCCAACTACACCAAGAGCACCGACATCCTCGACGTGTGGTTCGACTCGGGCTCGACCTTCTCGCACGTGCTCCAAGGCAGCCATGCCGGTTCGGCGCACGCCAGCGGACCCGAGGCCGATCTGTACCTCGAAGGCCACGACCAGCATCGCGGCTGGTTTCATTCGTCGCTGCTGATTGCCTGCGCGATAGAGGGCCATGCGCCTTACCGCGGCTTGCTCACGCACGGCTTTGCCACCGACGGCCAGGGCCGCAAGATGAGCAAGAGCCTGGGCAACGTGGTCGCGCCGCAGTCGGTCAGCGACAAGCTTGGCGCCGAGATCGTGCGGCTGTGGGTGGCTGCCACCGACTACTCGGGCGATCTGAACATCGACGACAAGATCCTGGCGCGGGTGGTCGACGCCTACCGGCGCATTCGCAACACGCTGCGCTTCTTGCTGGCCAACACCAGTGACTTCGATGCGGCCGCCGACGCCGTGCCGCTGGCCGAGATGCTCGAAGTCGACCGCTACGCGCTGGCGCGTGCGGCACAGTTTCAGGCCGAGGTGCTCGCGCATTACGAGGTCTATGAATTCCATCCCGTGGTCGCCAAGCTGCAGGTCTATTGCAGCGAAGACCTGGGCTCGTTCTACCTCGATGTGCTCAAAGACCGGCTGTACACCACCGCGCCCAAGAGCCTCGCGCGGCGCAGCGCGCAAACCGCGCTGTGGCACCTCACGCACGCCATGCTGCGCTGGATGGCGCCGTTTCTCAGCTTCACCGCCGAAGAAGCCTGGCAGGTGTTTGCGCCAGGCCAGTCGAGTTCGATCTTCATCGAGACCTTCAGCGAAGTCGACGCCTGGACCGACGCCGAGCTGCTGGCCAAGTGGGGCCGCATCCGCGAGATCCGCGATCTGGCCAACAAGCAGATCGAGTCGGTGCGCACAGCAGGACAGCTGGGCTCTTCGCTGCAGGCCACGCTGGCCATCACCGCCAACGCGGCCGACCACGCACTGCTGGCCACGCTGGGCGACGCTCTGAAGTTCGTGACCATCACCTCAGAAGCCACGCTGGCATCGGGCGCCGAGTTGTCGATCGCGGTGGCGCCGTCAAGCGCCGCGAAGTGCGAGCGCTGCTGGCACTACCGCGACGACGTGGGCCACGACGCGGCGCACCCGACCATCTGCTCGCGCTGCACGAGCAACCTTTACGGCGCGGGTGAAGTCCGCCGGGTGGCTTGAGCATGGCGCGCACCCGATCTGCTGCAACGACTCAAGGCAGCGGCTTGTGGCTGTGGCTGGGCCTGGCCGTGCTGGTGCTGCTGGCCGATCAGCTGACCAAGACGCTGATCATTGGCAGCTTCCAGTTGGGCGACAGCCGCACCCTGACGTCCTACTTCAACCTGGTTCGCGTGCACAACAGCGGCGCGGCGTTCAGCTTTTTATCCACCGCCTCGGGCTGGCAGCGATGGTTCTTCGTGGGCCTGGGCCTGGTGGCCACGGTGGCCATCGTGTGGATGCTCAAGCGGCACGGCTCGCAGCGGCTGTTCAGCTTCGCGCTGTCCATGATCCTGGGCGGCGCGCTGGGCAACGTCATCGACCGGCTGCTGCACGGCCACGTGATCGACTTCCTGCAGTTTCACTGGGACTGGCTCTCGCCTGTGTTTGCCGGCGGTTACTTTCCCAGCTTCAACGTGGCCGACAGCGCCATCACGCTGGGTGCCATCTGCCTGATCCTCGACGAGCTGCTGCGGGTGCAACGCTCACGCTGAAGACCTTGTGTTTGATTAAAACATATCGTATAAACGATATGTCTCAATCAACCAGGAGTCATCGATGAGCACAACCCACACCCCTGAGGGCCACACCCACGGCGAAACCCCCGCCGAGGTCACGTCTCACGGCACCGCTGATGCCCACGCTGTGAAGCAACACGGCAGCGCCGCAGCGGTCGCAGAACACACGCCGAATGCCGAAGTCGCGCCTGTCGAGCCGGTGGCAAAACCTGCCAAGGTAAAACCACCCAAGGCAGCGCTCAAGCCTTCGAAGACCTCGCTGCAGCCCCAACCGCTGGCCGCCGAATCGGGCAAGACGCGGGTCAAGGCATCGAAGAAAGCCGCAGCACCGGCTGCCGAAGTCAAGCCGGCCGCGCCCAAGCGCGCCAAGGCCGAGCTCGCAGCGCGCAAGCCTGAAAAGCCAGCCAAGACCAAGCTGGTGCGCGACAGCTTCACCATGCCGCAGGCTGACTTCGATCTGGTCGACGTGCTCAAGCAGCGCGCGCTGAACTTCCGTCACGCGGCCAAGAAAGGCGAGCTGCTGCGCGCCGGTCTGCAAGCGCTGGCCGCGCTGTCCGAGGCCGACTTGCAAGCCGCACTCGAGCGCGTCACCTCGCTCAAGCCCGGCCGCCCCAAGAAGGCCGGCTGAGCGCGAGAGCCGCCCTCACTCCCAGGCGGGGGTGGCGCTCAGCACTTCCTCGAGGGTGGTCTGGCCTTCGGCCACCTTCATCGCGCCAGCCAGGCGCAGCGGGCGCATGCCGTCTTGCAGCGCCTGCTGGCGCAGCCGCACGGCATCGGGCACCGGCTGAATGCAGGGGATGGCCCCGGCGGTGACCGACAACAATTCGAACAAGCCGCTGCGCCCACGGAAACCGCTCATGCGGCACTCCAGACACCCCACCGGACGGTAGGGCGTGGGCTGACCCGTGAGCCGCCACGGCTTGGCAAAATTGGCCAAGGCCTCGGTCGTGAGGTCGCTGTCGGGCTGCTTGCACGCCGGGCACAGGGTGCGCACCAGACGCTGCGCCAGCACGCCGATCACCGTGGCGCCGATCAGATAGGGCGGCACGCCCAGATCGACCAGCCGGGTGATCGCCGAAGCGGCGTCATTCGTGTGCAGCGTACTGAACACCAAGTGGCCGGTCAGTGCTGCCTGGATAGCCATCTCGGCGGTTTCCAGATCGCGGATCTCGCCCACCATGATGATGTCCGGGTCCTGGCGCATGAGTGCGCGCACCCCTTCGGCAAAGCTGAAGTCGATGGTCGGCTGCACCTGGGTCTGATTGAACGCGGGCTGGATCATCTCGATCGGGTCTTCGATCGTGCACACGTTGACCTCTTCGGTGGCCAGCCGGCGCAGCGTCGAATACAGCGTGCTGGTCTTGCCCGAGCCGGTGGGACCGGTCACCAAAATGATGCCGTTGGGCCGCGACACCAAAGTCTCCCAGCGCTTGGCGTCGTGGCTGCCAAATCCCAGGCCATCCAGCGTCTTGACGGTGGTGTCGGGATCAAAGATGCGCATCACCAGCTTCTCGCCAAAGGCCGTGGGCAGCGTCGACAGCCGCATCTCGACCTCGTCGCCGTCCGGGTTGCGCGTCTTGATGCGCCCATCCAGCGGGCGGCGCTTTTCGATCACGTCCATGCGGCCCAGCAGCTTGATGCGCGCGGTCATCGCGCTCATCACCCCTGGCGGCAACTGATACACGGTGTGCATCACGCCATCGATGCGAAAACGGATCGCGCTCAGGTCGCGACGCGGCTCGAGGTGGATGTCCGAGGCGCGCTGATCGAATGCGTATTGCCACAGCCAGTCGACCACCTGCACCACGCCCTGATCGTTGGCGTCGAGTTGGCGGTTGCTGCGCCCCAGTTCCACCAGCTGCTCAAAGCTCGCGACCGCTGCGGTCTCGCCCTTTTTGGCGGCCGCACGGACCGAGCGCGCCAGCGTGTAGAACTCGGTCGTGTACTTTTGCAGCTCAAGCGGGCTGACCAGCACCAGCTTGATCGACTTGCGGGTGTGCGCCTCGATCTCGGGCACCCAGGCGATGTCGAACGGTTCGCAGGTGGCCACGGTCACTTCGCTCAGCACCACCTGCAGCGGCAGCGCCAGGCGCCGCTCGGCGTAGGTGATCGACATCACATCGGCCACGCGGCCCACATCGACCTTCAGCGGGTCGATGCGCAGGTAGGGCATGCCGCAGCGCTGCGCCAACCAGGCCGTGAGCGCCTCGATATCCAGCGCCTTGCCATGGCCCCCAGCCGGACCCTTGCGTTGCAGGCCGGCCGCGGCCAGACGCACCAGCGGGTGCTGCACGCTTTGCGTGGAGCCGAAGCGCTTGATGGTCTTGTCGGCCTCGTCGGGCTCGATCATGCCGTCGTCGCGCAGCCAGGCGATCAGCTTGAGCCAGTCCAGCTTGCCACTGGGTGGCGGTTCGGGCGGTCGGGTGGAAACGTTCATGGCGGTGGGCTCGCAAACGAAAAGTTCAGCACAACAAACGAAAGTCTCATGCCGGTGCGGCCGAGACAGCGCCCTCGGGCAGAGCGCGCAGCATCTTCAACCATTTTCGTGCGGGCAACTGGCCCGTGAGCTCGATGTGTGCCGCACGCTCGGCCAGCGTGGCCGCATCGGGCCAGCGCACGCCCTTCCACGCGACGACGATGGTGTTGCCCTCGCGCGTGGGTCGCAAGCTGAGCACACAGTCGGCACCAAACGCCGCAGCGATGCGTTGCGCGCTGCGCTCGAAGCTGGCGTCACGGCCAAACAAGTTGACCGTCATCGCCCCGCCGGCCTTGAGCACGCGGTGGCAGCCGGCATAGAACTCGTCGGTGTCGAGCACCGGGCTGGCCGCGTCGTGGTCGTACAGATCGACGCACAGCACGTCGGCGCTGGCCGCGTTTTTGGTGTCGGCCACCCACTGGCCGGCGTCGGCCTCGATGAGCTTGAGCCGCGCGCTGGTCTCGAGCCTGAAATAGGCGCGGCACATGCCGATCACCTCGTCATTGAGCTCGATCGCGGTGGTGCGCATGTGCAGGACGCCGTGGCAATAGCGCGTGATGGCGCCTGCGCCCAGCCCGAGTTGCACCGCGTGGCCTTCGCCGAGCTCGTCGCTCGGGCGCATCAGCATCCACACCATCATGCGCTGCACGTATTCGAGCTCAATGGCCAGCGGCTTGCGAATTCGCATGGCGCCTTGCACCCACGGCGTGCCCAGATGCAAATAGCGCACACCGTCGGCTTCAGAGATGGTGGCGCTTGCGAGTTCAGGTCGGGCTGGGGGCTTCTTCATGGATGGCGGGATGTTGCCACCACCCTGCGGCATTTTTGCTCTGCGTGGCATCATCTGCGCCCTTCGCGCGAGCCCGCAGTTTTGCCCCCGCGACCGACTCCGGCCAGCACTCTGGCCTTCCGCTTTCACTTCCACAGGAGACAGACCATGCGCTACTACAGCTACCTCGAAGAAAAGATCGCCGACAGCCTGACCATGCAAGAACGCGATGTGCCGCGCCCCGGCCCCGGCCAGGTGCTGGTGCGCCTGAAGGCCTGCTCGCTCAACTACCGTGACCTGCTCATCATCACCGGACGCTACCCCGGCATCGATTCAAAAGGCCTGGTGCCCGTGTCCGACGGCGCCGGCGAGGTGGTTGAAGTCGGCGCTGGCGTCGACCGCTTCAAGTCGGGTGACCGCGTCACCGGCTGCTTCTTCGAAACGTGGCTGAGCGGCCCCATGCTGCCCGCGCACTACAACGCCGCGATCGGCGGCTCGACCCCCGGCGTGCTGAGCGAGTACCGCGTCTTCGAAGCCGCCGCCCTGGTGGCCACGCCGGCTCACCTGTCCGACGAAGAAGCCTCCACGCTGCCGTGCGCCGCACTCACCGCCTGGAACGGTCTGTTCGAAGGCCGCCAGCTCGTGCCCGGCGACACCGTGCTGGTGCTGGGCACCGGCGGCGTGTCGATGTTCGCGCTGCAATTTGCCAAGGCCTCGGGCGCGCAGGTGATCGCCACCTCGTCGAGCGACGCCAAGCTCGAAAAAGCCAAGGCGCTGGGCGCCGACCACCTCATCAACTACCGCAACCACCCGGACTGGGACCACAAGGTGCTCGAACTCACCGGCGGTCGCGGTGTGGATCACGTGGTCGAAGTCGGCGGCCCCGGCACGCTGCAGCGCTCGATCGCCGCAGCCCGCCACGCTGGCGCGGTGCACCTGATCGGCGTGCTCACCGGCGGCGAGATCAACCCGCTGGCCATCTTGTTCCGCACCACGCTGCTGCGCGGCGTGTTCGTGGGCTCGCGCGACATGTTCGAGTCCATGAACAAGCTGATCACCGCGCGCCAGATCAAGCCGGTGATCGACCGCGTGTTCGACTTCACCGAAGCCCGCGCCGCGCTCACCCACCTCGAAGGCGCCTCGCACTTCGGCAAGGTGGTGATCCGCATCGGCTGATCCGGCATCACATGCGAAAAAAGGGCGCCTTCGGGCGCCCTTTTTCGTTGCAGACCTGAGCCGACTGCGGTCGGATCAACTGCCGCGATGACTGAGCAGCGAGCACTTTTCAGAGCTCCATCGCGCCCAGATTGATTGCTCGCCCCAGACCCTGTAGCCACTACACTCTTTTGCATGCGTTGTTGGTTCGTCATTGCTCTGCTTGCCTTGTTGCCGTTCCAGTTCACTTGGGCTGCAGCAGCGAGTTATTGCGGGCACGAAAGCGATGCGCAGGCGCAGCACGTCGGACACCACGAGCACCAACACCATGGTGATACGACCGTGGACCAGGGCAGTGGCGACTTGGCTGGCAAGACCTTGGGTAGCAGCGATCTCGACTGTGGACATTGCCATGGCAGCTGCTCGGCGATGCCCCCACCCGGCGATGTATTGATGCCACTCGCCATGACCTCGCATCCGGTCACGCTGGACGCGGTCATCGTGCGTACTCTGAGGCACAGCCCGCCCGAACGCCCTCAGTGGGCACCCCTCGCCTGATCGGCGAGGCGGCCACTTCTTCTTTCTGAAGCCCGTTCGCGCCTGACAGCGTGCCGCCGTCGGCGGCCGCCCAGCCGCGACGCGACCCCTGGGTCGCCCTTGCCGATCTCCCGTGAGTTGATTTCAACCCTGGAGCATCGGATGCATCGACGAAATTTCTCAACGCACGCACGCTGGCGAACGACCGCCAGCGCCACGATGGCCCTTGCCGTTGCATTTGCACTGAGCGCTGTCGCAGCGGGTGCGTGGGCCCAATCCACTGCGAAGCCCGAGGGACTGACGCTGAGGCAGGCTTTCGAGGCAGCCTGGTCGCGCCACCCCGAACTGGCAGCCCTGGCGGCGCGCCGGGACGCAGCCTCGGCACAGCAGCAAGCCGCGCAGTCCTGGACACCCGAGCCTGTGGTGATGGAACTGACCGGCAAGACCGCCCGGCTGAACCGCAATCTCGGCACACGCGAATACGGAGCAGGCCTTGCGATCCCGCTGTGGCTGCCTGACGAACGCGGGCGCAGCCAGGCGCTGGCCCAGGCCGAAGGCCGCGCTGTCGAAAGCCGCACCGCCGCAGCCCAGCTGCGCATGGCCGCCGCCGTGCGTGAAGCCTGGTGGAACTGGCAACGCGCACGTGCCGATGCCGCCACCGCACAGGGCCAACTCGACAACGCACAACGGATCGCAGCCGACGTGGGTAAACGCCTCAAAGCCGGCGATCTCGCACGGGCAGACCAGCATCAAGCCGCTGGCGCCACAGCCACCGCCCAGGTGTCCGTAGCGCAGGCGCAAGCGGCATTGATCGTGTCCGAGCAGGCCCTGCGCACGCTGCTGGTGTCACCCGGCCTTGCGCTCACAGCCGGCCTGGACGTTGTGAACGCCGAGCCCGAACCTGGCTCGGCGGTGCCAGACCTGGACGAGCACGGCGAGTTGCTGGCGCTGAAGGACCGCGCGGCGGCGGCCGAGGGCCTAGCGGCCCTGACTGCCACGCAGTCGCGCGTCAATCCCGAACTGCTGATTGCCACCACGCGTGAACGTGACGCACCCGGCGAGCCCTGGCAACAAACCCTCACGGTCGGCGTGCGAATACCCTTCGGAGCGGGCCCGCGTCACGACGCACGCACGGCCGCCGCGCGGACGGCGACCATCGAGTTGCAAGCGCAGTTGACTCTGGAGCGAGCCCGGCTGGCGGGTGAACGCGACTCGGCCAAGGCGCGCACCGAATCGGCCCGGCTGCAGCTGACAGCGGCCGAGCGCCGCGCACAACTGGCGCGCGAAACACGCGGCTTCTTCGACAAGTCTTTCCGCCTTGGAGAGACCGATTTGCCGACACGGCTGCGTATTGAGGCCGAAGCAACCGAGGCCGAACGCCAGGCGGCACGCAGCCGCATTGAGCTCGCGGCCGCCATCTCCTCATGGCGCCAGGCGCTTGGCTTGTTGCCGCAGTGAAGCCCGCAGCCGCGATGAAGCCAACTGACGCCCTACCGAACACCTCTTACGGACATCCACCCATGACACTCCTCCACTCTCTGGTCGCGATTGCCCTCACGGGCCTGGTCCTAGTCCCGAAACTTGCCATGGCCGGCGACGGCCACGACCACGGCGAAGCCGCACCCACGGCCACCGGTCCCGCCCTGCCCAGATTCGTTGCCGTGTCGGACCTGTTCGAACTGGTCGGCGTGCTCAACGGCAAGCAGATCACGCTGTACCTGGACCGTGTCGCTGACAACAGCCCGGTCACCGAAGCCCAGATCGAACTCGAGATCGGTGGCAAGAATTTCAAGGCGGCCAAACAAGGCACAGACGAGTTCGAAGTCGTGCTGGCCGAAGCGCCCCAGCCTGGCGTCCTGCCGATCACCGCCACGGTGAGCGCCGGGTCCGACGCCGACCTGCTGGCCGGCGAATTCGACATCCATGAAGCCGCACACGCTGACCAGGCTGCCCATGTCCACTCGTGGAAGGAGTACGCCGGCTGGGCGGCGGGAGGCGTCGCCGTGCTGGCGATCCTGCTGACGGTCGGTCGCCGCGTGTTGTCGTCGCGCCAGACCCGCGTCGGAGGTGTCGCATGAAGCGCACCCTGATCCTTTCCAACGCGCGGCTGGCCATCATCGCCAGCATCGTGATGGTGCTGTCCGCGGTGCCTCAGGCACAGGCTGGCGAGGGCCATGACCATGGCGACAGCGGTGCCGCGCCCAGCGCGGGTGGCCAACAGGGCACGCAGCGCCTGCCCGACGGCAGCGTGTTCCTGCCCAAGCCGGCGCAACGCCAGCTGGGCGTGCGCACAATGACCACGGTCGAGGCCGAACTGCCACGCTCGGTGGAACTCACCGGCAAGGTGCTGATGGACCCGAACGCCGGAGGCAAGGTGCAGCCGCTGAATGCCGGGCGCATCGAGCCCGGCCCGCGCGGTTTGCCCAACCCGGGTCAGGCGGTGCGCAAGGGCGAGGTGCTGGCCTATGTGGTGCCCTCGACAGCACCCATCGAACGCTCCAATCAGTCGTCCCAGCTGGCTGAGCTACGCGCGGCCAAGTCGCTGGCTGACAAGCGTGTGGCCCGCCTGAAGGAACTGGCGGACACCGTGCCGCGCAAGGACATCGAAGCCGCAGAAAGCGAATCCGCCAGTCTGGCCGAACGCATTGCCGCGATCGGTGGCGGCCTGTCCACGCGTGAAGCCCTGGTGGCGCCCGTGTCCGGCGTCATCGCGTCGGCCCATGCGGTGGCGGGCGAGGTTGTGGATGCGCGCGCGCTGCTGTTCGAGATCGTCGACCCGAGCCGCCTGCGCATCGAGGCCCTGACTTTCGATCCTGCCCTGGGGGCCAATGTGGGCAGCGCCACGCTGGCCATCGGCAACCAGCGCGTGCCGCTGGAGTTCATCGGTGCCGCGCGCAGCCTGCGCGAGCAGGCGCTGCCGCTGGGTTTCCGCGCCCAGGGCGCTGCCCTCAACAGCCTGGCCGTCGGCCAGCCGGTGCGTGTCTTCGTGCAGACCAAGGAGAAGGTCAAGGGGCTGGCGGTCCCGGTCGCTTCGCTGATGAAGAACCCGGCCAATCAGACCATCGTCTGGGTCAAGACCGCGCCGGAACGGTTCGAACCTCGCACGGTGACGACCGAATCGCTGGACGGCATCAGCGTGTCGGTCACCGCCGGCCTGAAGGCCGGCGACAAGGTCGCCACCCAAGGCGCCACCTTGATCAACCAGGTGCGCTGACATGTTCAAGTGGCTACTCGACAACAGCCTCGGCAACCGGCTGCTGGTGATCATCGCCAGCGTCGTGCTGATGGCCTACGGCGCGTTCACGCTGACGCGCACGCCGGTGGACGTGTTCCCCGACCTCAACAAACCCACGGTGACCATCATCACCGAGGCCGGCGGCATGGCCGCCGAGGAGGTGGAACAGCTCATCACCTTCCCGCTGGAAACCACGATGAACGGCCTGCCGGGTGTGGAGACGATTCGCTCCACCTCGTCGGCCGGCCTGTCCTTCATCTACGTCACCTTCGACTGGAGCACCGACATCTTCCGCGCCCGCCAGCTCGTCAGCGAGCGACTCGCGGCGATGGAGGAAGGCATTGCCGAAGGCGTGCTGCCCCGCATGGGCCCGATCAGCTCGATCATGGGCGAGATCATGCAGATCGCGATCCCCGTGGACACCACGAAGATCAGCGCGATGGCGGTGCGCGAGTACGCGGACTGGGTTCTGCGCCCCCGCCTGCTGTCGGTGCAGGGCGTGGCGCAGGTCATCCCCATCGGCGGTGAGGTGCGGCAGTTCCAGGTGCAGCCCAATACCGTGCGCATGGCCGAACTCGGCATCACGCACGAGCAACTGGAAGCGGCGTTGAAGGGTTACTCCAGCAACACCTCGGGCGGCTTCCTGGAGCTGAACGGGCGTGAGTATCTGATCCGCAACCTGGGCCGCACATCGCTGCTGGACGACCTGAAGAACCTGGCCCTGACATCCAAGGCGGGCCAACCGATCCTGATGCGCCAGATCGCCGAGGTGACTTTCGCTGCGGCCAACAAGCGCGGCGACGCCGGTTACGAGGGCCAGCCGGCCGTCATCCTGGGCATCCAGAAGCAGCCTTCGGCCGACACCATCGCGCTGACGCGGAACATCGAGGAAGCCTTGGCGGGGTTGAAGACTTCCTTGCCGGCCGGCATGCAGGAACCCAAGGTCACCTTCCGCCAGGCCAGCTTCATCGAGGCCTCGATCACCACGCTGCAGGGCAAGCTGATCGGCGCTTCGGTGTTCGTGGCCGTGATCCTGTTCTTCTTCCTCGGCACGCTGCGGCCGACCATCATCGCGTTGACGGCCATTCCCGTGTCGATCTTCATCACGGCCCTGGTCTTCCGCTACTTCGGCCTGTCGATCAACACCATGACGCTGGGCGGTCTGGCCATCGCCATCGGCGGCCTCGTGGACGACGCGGTGGTGGGCGTCGAGAACGTGCTGCGCCGCTTGAAGGAAGACCGCGCCAAGCACCCGCACTCCCGCATCCACCCGCTGGAAGTGGTGGCGCACGCCACGATGGAGGTGCGCTCGGCGATCCTGTACGCCACGGTGATCATCGTGCTGGTCTTCATCCCGCTGTTCGCGCTGCCGGGGCTGGAAGGCAAGCTCTTCGTGCCACTGGGCATCGCCTTCATCGTGTCGACGCTGGCCTCGCTGATCGTCTCGGTCACGGTGACGCCGGTGCTCAGCTTTTACCTGCTGCCGCGGATGAAGAACCTGGACCATGGCGACACGAAGGTGCTGCGCTGGCTCAAGTCCGGCTACCAGTCGTCGCTGCAATCCGTCCTGAACGCGCCGAAGGCGGCCATGGCTGCTGCCGGGCTGGCGGTGGTGGTGGCCGCTGCTGCCGTGCCGTTTTTCCCGACCACCTTCCTGCCACCTTTCAACGAAGGCACGCTGCTGATCGGCCTGCGTCTGAACCCTGGCGTGACCTTGGCCGAGACCTCGGCACTCGCCCGCCAGGCCGAGGTTCTCGTGAGCCAGGTGCCCGAGGTCACGCACGTCGGCCGGCGCAGCGGCCGGGCCGAGCTGGACGAACACGCCGAAGGGGTGCACGTCAGCGAGCTCGACGTGGGCCTGAAACCCACCGCGGAGCTGACGCGCACGATGGACGAGATCAAGGCCGACATCCGCGCGCGGCTGATCAATCTGCCTGCCGCGCTGGAGATCGGCCAGCCCATCTCGCACCGCATCGACCACATGCTCTCGGGCGTGCGGTCGCAGATCGCCATCAAGATCTTCGGCGAGGACCTCGATGCGCTGCGCGGCCAGGCCGACGTGCTGCGTGCGAAGCTGGCCGCCATCCCCGGCATCGCCGACCTGCAGATCGAAAAGCAGGTGCTGGCGCCGCAGATCAAGGTGCGTGTGGACTACGCCGCCGCGGCCCAATACGGCGTGCCGGCGCCCCAGGTGCTGACGACACTGCAGAACCTGGTCGAGGGCGAGAAGATCACGCAGATCGTCGAGGGCAGCCGGCGCTTTGCGCTGGTGGTGCGCTTGCCGGAATCGGTGCGCTCGGTGGAGGGCTTGGGCCAAATTCTGATCGAGACGCCGAACGGCCGGATCCCGCTGTCGAAGATCGCCACCATCGAAGACGGCGACGGCCCCAACCAGATCAGCCGCGACGACGGCAAGCGGCGCATCGTGCTGTCGGCCAACGCGTCAGGGCTGGCCCTGTCCGAGATCGTGGCCGACATCCGCAAGGTGGTGGCCGAGACGAAGCTTCCCGAGGGTTACTTCATCACGCTCGGCGGGCAGTTCCAGGCGCAGGAGGAAGCCTCGCGCTTGGTCGGTCTGCTCAGCATCGTGTCGCTGACGCTGATGTTCGTGGTGCTCTACAGCCGCTACAAGTCGAGCGTACTGGCGGCGCTGATCATGGTGAACATTCCTTTGGCGCTGGTCGGTGCGGTGCTGGGCTTGTGGCTGTCGGGCCAGCCCTTGTCGGTTGCCGCATTGGTGGGCTTCATCACCCTGGCCGGCATCTCGGTGCGCAACGGCATCCTGAAGGTCAGCCACTACATCAACCTGATGCGCTTCGAGGGTGAGAACTTCGACCACAAGATGATCCTGCGTGGTTCGCTGGAACGTCTGAGCCCGGTGCTGATGACGGCGCTGGTCACCGCCTTCGCGCTGGCGCCTTTGCTGTTCGAGGCCGAGCAGCCCGGCACCGAGGTGCTGCACCCGGTGGCCGTGGTGATCTTCAGCGGACTCATCAGCTCCACCCTGCTCGACACCTTCCTCACACCCGCGATGTTCTGGCTCTTCGGCCGCAAGCCCGCCGAAGCGTTGATGGACAGCAAGGATGCCGAGGCGCTTTGATCCCATCCCCCTTTGTCAACGTTTTCCAACCCCTGAAAGGACTCTCATGAAGACGACAACCCTCCTCGCCGCCCTTGCCCTGACCCTGGCCGGCACGGCCTTCGCTGCCGGCGGACACGACCATTCGCCCAAGCATGGCGGGGTGGTCGCCGAGGCCAAGGACATGGACTACGAGCTGGTCGCCAAGCCGGCCGCGATCCAGTTGCACCTGCGCGACCACGGCAAGCCTGCCGACGTGTCCAAGGCCAGCGCCAAGCTGACGCTGCTGACCGGCACCGAAAAGCAGGAAGTCGAGCTGACGCCCGCCGGCGACAAGCTCGAAGCGACCGGCACCTTCAAGGTTGGACCGGGCACCAAGGCAGTGGCTGTGGTCACCATCGCCGGCAAGCCCGCGGGCACGGTGCGTTTCGCGCTCAAGTAAGGAACAGCGCCATGGATCACACCCGCTGACGGCCGTGTGGGACGAAGGCCGTGCCTCCATCGACATCGCTGGCGCAGCAGGTGAAGTTGTCTTCGTCGGAGCAATCGGTTCGGTGTGGTCATGGGATAGCAGCCACCGGCTGGAGCGCGGTGACCCCACGCAATCGCGTGCCCGCGCCGCGCTCGCCCACCTCGAAGGCGCTTCGCACTTCGGCAAGGTGGTGATCCGCATCGGCTGATCGGCATCACCTGCGAAAAAAGGGCGCCTGCGGGCGCCCTTTTTCGTTGCAGACCTGAGCAGCCTGCGGTCGGATCAATGGCCGGAATCGTCGCGCCGCAGCGGGATGTACATCTGCGCGCCGGCCTGCTTGAACTCGGTGGACTTTTCGTCCATGCCCACGTTGAGCGCGTCTTCGGCGGCCACGCCGCGCTGGGCGGCGTAGTCGCGCACTTCCTGCGTGATCTTCATCGAGCAGAACTTCGGGCCGCACATCGAGCAAAAGTGCGCCTCCTTGCTCGAGTCCTTGGGCAGCGTCTCGTCGTGGAAGTCGCGCGCCGTGTCGGGGTCGAGCGACAGGTTGAACTGGTCCGACCAGCGAAACTCGAAGCGCGCCTTCGACAGCGCCTCGTCGCGCGCCCTGGCCCCCGGATGCCCCTTGGCCACATCGGCCGCGTGGGCGGCGATCTTGTAGGCCACGATGCCTTGCTTGACGTCGTCGCGGTCGGGCAAACCCAAGTGCTCTTTGGGTGTGACGTAGCACAGCATGGCGGTGCCCATCCAGCCGATCATGGCCGCGCCGATGGCGCTCGAGATGTGGTCGTAGCCCGGCGCGATGTCGATGGTCAGCGGGCCCAGCGTGTAGAACGGCGCCTCGTGGCAGTGCTTGAGCTGCTCGTCCATGTTGGCCTGGATCATGTGCATGGGCACGTGGCCGGGGCCTTCGATCATGGTCTGCACGTCGTGCTTCCAGGCGATCTGCGTGAGCTCGCCCAGCGTGCGCAACTCGGCAAACTGCGCCTCGTCATTGGCGTCGGCACCCGAGCCCGGACGCAACCCGTCGCCCAGCGAGAAGCTCACGTCGTAGGCCTTCATGATGTCGCAGATGTCTTCGAAGTGCGTGTACAGAAAGCTTTCCTTGTGGTGCGAGATGCACCACTTGGCCATGATCGAGCCGCCGCGCGAGACGATGCCGGTGCGCCGGTTGGCCGTGAGGTGAATGAACGGCAGGCGCAGCCCGGCGTGGATGGTGAAGTAGTCAACGCCCTGCTCGGCCTGCTCGATCAGCGTGTCGCGGTAGATGGCCCAGGTCAGGTCCTCGGCCACGCCGCCGACCTTCTCGAGCGCCTGGTAGATCGGCACCGTGCCGATGGGCACTGGCGAGTTGCGCACGATCCAGTCGCGCGTGGTGTG
>Ga0164294_10001643_pt1 | contig 20587 bp, 11 predicted proteins | sample GEODES005metaG_FD_111479 | JGI IMG/M metagenome (GOLD analysis project Ga0164294, IMG submission 111479) | Oligotrophic lake water microbial communities from Sparkling Lake, Wisconsin, USA - GEODES005 metaG | ecosystem: Environmental > Aquatic > Freshwater > Lake | place: USA: Sparkling Lake...
AACCACTAAAAAAATGTTGGAAATGATTTCATAAGATTTGGTCAGTAAATAGTTTTTAACTTATTTGTATTTTAAACCAAAAATAATTTTTTTGATTTTGTTTAAATATTAAATTGGTACTTTTAAAATAATGTTGCTAATTATTTCGTTGTAAATAGAAATTTGCCCATTTTCCCCAATTCCCAATTCATGAATAAGAAAAAAGTACTGATCAGCATTTTTCTGCTTTTATCAACAATATTGGTTGCTCAATCCAATAAAAATACCTCTCCACTAAATTCTTGCGGCGCAGATAATCTTATTCAAATTTTAAGAAAAAATCCGGTCTTTACAGCGAACGAAGAAAAACTGAATGCACAAATTCGCTTGTATAATTCATCCATGCAGTCTGCAAGAATCAGTAAGGCTAGTCCTGCAAAAGTTAAAAGAACAGGCAAAGATAAAATCACATCCGTTTCTCCTATCACTGGAATTATTTCTATCCCTGTGGTTGTCCATATTATTAATTCAAATCCTGAGTCTGTAACCAACCAAATGGTGATCGATGGCATCAAAGAGTTAAATGATGCTTTTGCACACTTAGGTACTTATTCTGTAGACATGCTAGGAGTCAATACAGGGATTCAATTTTGTTTAGCAAACACTGCACCCGACGGATCTTTAACCAATGGGATTGATCGAGTGAATTCTTACTATGAAAATATAGATGTTGATTTGGAATCGGGGGCGTTGGCTGCTCTGACTCAATGGGATCCTAAGTTTTATGCAAACATATGGTTGGTCTCTTCGATTAAAGGAGAAATACCACCTACAGTTTTTGAATGTGGAAGTTGGCAAAGAGTGGGTTTTGGTGGTTACGCTTCGGCTGGTGGTGGATTGGTGGTTAGTAGTTTAAACGGCCCATTAGTAGCTCATGAAATGGGACACTACTTATCTTTATTACATACTTTTCAAGGACAGAATTGTGCCAATGCAGATTGTACCCTTGATGGCGATTTAGTATGTGACACTCCACCTGATAGAAGTACCAAATCTTCACCCTGTAATAGTCCAGAAAACTCTTGTAATACCGATACTGTTTCTGGACCTTTTACTAAAGATATGCCTGATAATATTTCCAATTTCATGGATTATGGTAGTCCTTGTCCAACGGTTTTTACACAAGGCCAATCAGACAGGATGCATGCATTTCTTTCTGTATTTAGTGGAGGAAGCTTGTTAAATAGTGATCGATGTAATACGCCCTGCAGCGGAGCTATAATGGCAAAGTTTAATTGGTATTCAAATTCACATCCTGTAGTGGGGGACATAGTAAATTTCAACAATACCTCCACCGGTGCTTCTGGCTATGAGTGGTATGTAAATGGAGTGCTGACTGCTACAACGCAGGCGTTTAGTTATCAAGTTACTACTACTGCAACCTATGTAATTAAATTGCTCGCTTTTGATGCTGCGCGCTCTTGTGTTTCATCCTATTCTGGAAATGTAATTGCTGACTGTGGAGTAGTTGCCAGATTCTCGCCCGATAAAAGAATTATTGCTTCTGCTAGTGTTATTTATAAAGATCCAGTGCTTTTTCAAAATACCTCTTATGGGGCAACCAATTACCAATGGTTTGTATCCGATAATACGGGAGCTAATTTTTCAAACGCGGGTGCAACAAAAGATCTATTATATAATTTTCTGCTGCCGGGAATTTATAAAATAAAACTTACCGCTTCCAAAGGTGCTTGTGTCTCTAATTCTGGTACTTATACCTTGACCGTACTTGATCCAAAACAAGATGGTTCTATTTCTATCTTTGAAGTAAGATGTTATACCAACGATAGTATTCGTGTTGTTTTTGGAATTAATAACAACGGTTACGATACCATTCATGCAGGAGCAGTCGTTGGTTTTTATGATAAATTTCCGGGACTTCCCAATCCTCAAAAATTGAACAATAGCTTTGTATTACCGACAGATATTTTAGGGAAATGTTCTGCATCTTTTACACATATCATTGGCGTAAGTAAACCCAAACAAGATTCGTTGACATTGGTGTTTGATGAAAATAATTTGTTGGACGAATTGAGCGAAACTAATAATACTGCCTTTATACAAAATTTTCAATTTAAAATAATTGCCACTCCTATTGACACTTCGGTATATACTAATTCAACCCTTTCTTTATTAGTACAAAAAAAATCCAATGATCCAATTTCCTCTGTTATGTGGAGCCCTATCACTGGCCTTTCTTGTACTACTTGTGTCAATCCAATATTGAGTGTTACAGATACTGTTTTAATGAAAGCGATAGCAAAAAATAGTTTTAATTGCACTGATTCAGCAACTGCATATATTAAAGTTTTTCCGATCGACATAGGCTTGGATAGTTCGGGTATAGATTGTTTTAAAAATGACAGTTTGTTAGTTAATGTAAAAGTTTGTTTAAAGAATGGTTATACAAAGTTGAAGAATAAGGTTGAGATAGAATATTTTGACAACGATATAACGCTGGGAGCTGCTAATAAATTAGGATCCGTTTTTCTTGATCCATCTACTGTATTTACTAATGGGTGTGTGGTTGCTCCAACTATTATTAAAATGACTCAAACGCCCAATGTGTCTATTTTTATCAATCGACCTCTTGTTCCATTTGAAATGCAAACAGCTAACAATTCGTTACACAAAAAATACATCCCTTTTAAATTAATTGCTCAGCCAGCTGATTATGACGCTTTTCGTGGAGAAGGATTTCCTGTCAATATTATTAACCAAGGAGATACTTATAAAAATCTTCTTTGGACACCCAGTGAGGCATTGAGTTGTAACAACTGTCTATCTCCCGTAGTTACTACCAATGTTAATCGAGAATATAAAGTTACTGGATCTAATCAATATTTTTGTACTGACTCTACTTTTGTTCGTGTCAAAACGTATTATCGATCTCATTTAGCATTGCCTAATGTATTTAGTCCAAATAGGGATGGTGTTAATGATTATTTTTATGTGATTGCTGGAAAAGATGTTGTTACTGTTAACCAATTTCAAATTTTTAATCGTTGGGGAGAAAGGGTTTTTAATAGTAAGAACACCAAACCAAATGAATATTTGGGTGGATGGGATGGTTTCTACAAAGGTAGAATCGCCGATAACGGAACGTATGTTTACTATATTATTATCACCTTGCTTAATGGAACTACCGAAGAAGTAAAAGGTAACATAACTTTATTTAGATAATCAAAATGTTGAAACGTACTGCCATACTCTTGTTGCTGATTATTACTTGTATTTGTGCTAGTGCGCAAGATGCAAATTTTTCGCAGTTTTTTTCTTCTCCATTAACGCTCAATCCTGCTAACACGGGAAATTTCAATGGTTCATTGAGGCTAGCAGGAAATTTCAGAAATCAGTGGGCTTCTTTTAATAATGCATTTTCAACGACTACTTTTTCTGTAGACGCACCAATTTTATTAACTAAAATGGCACCATACAATCGGCTAAGTATTGGATTGAATGCATTGACTGATCAAAGCGGTAATGGACTTTTAAAACAAAATTATTTAGCTGGTTCTTTTGCTTTTAAAAAAGGTTTTGATGCAGATGCTAGACATTCTTTATCGCTAGGTTTTCAAGCTGCTTATGGCAGTGCTAATTTCAATAGCAGTTTGGCGAAATTTGAAGATCAGCTTACACCGGGTGGTTTTTTATTGAGCACCTCTGAGCCTTTACAAATTTCAAACACGTACAAGAAAATAGTAGATTTAAATTCGGGACTTATTTATAATGCCTCTAATGAGAAAGGGAGAAGTTTTTATATTGGTGCAGCAGTCAATCATATACTAGAACCAGTGACCACTAATTTAAATTCAGATTATTACACCAAGCGGAGATATACGGTGCATGGTGGCGGGTATTTTCCGGTGGGCGAGAATACAACTGTTCATGCTAGTTTTCAATTTCAGCAACAAGGAGATTATAGAGAAATAATTTTAGGAGGAGCTGCGAGTTATTTTATTAATGGAAAATCAACTAGTTACTACGAATTATATTTGGGTACATGGCTAAGATATAATGATGCAATTATACCTTATGTTGGTGTTGAATATAATTTATTACGTTTTGGATTTTCATATGATATAAACTATTCATCAGATAAAACTGCAGGTACTTATTATAGAACTGCAGAATTTTCAATCATCAAGGTGTTTAATAGCAATAAGGAAAACGTAATTAATTGTCCGAAGTTTTAATGCTGCAACGTAAATAAATCGATCATCATTTTTTGCGATTTAGGAAGTCAAAAAAAATCAGCAAGGTTTCGATTTTGTTCAATCTCACTATTTATGGCAGGTTTTTGAATTTATCTTGAAACTCAATAAGGAAGAGTATTTTGCTACAATTTTTATAGTTCAATAAGTGAATGTAAAATATTGTATTTATATCTATATTAAGCTATTGTAATGCTTGTATACTTGGCATATTGCCAGTATTTTTTTATATAACTTTGATTTATTCAGTTTAGAAATAAAAATTTTCTAAAGAAATTTAAATCAAAATAAAAGCAAGAAAAATATGAAATTTTTTATCTCCACTATAATAAGTTTATTAAGCATTCAATTTTCTTTTTCTCAAATAGATCTTTTGCATATCAATCAAATACAAGTGATAGGTTCGCATAACAGTTATAAAAAAGCGATAGATCCTTTATTGTTTAAGATGCTGAGTAAAAGGGATTCTGTATCTATGAGTAAAATAGAATATAGTCATGTATCGCTGACAGAGCAATTAAATCTTGGATTGTGCAATTTGGAAATAGATGTTTATTCAGACACTGCTGGCGGTCGGTATGCACATCCGAGAGGATTGGATTTGGTGCCAGGACAACCTGCTTATGATATCGAAGGAGTAATGAAGCAACCTGGCTTTAAGGTTTTTCATATTCCAGAAATTGATTTTAGAAGTAATTCATTAACATTTAGGCAATGCTTGGAAGAATTGAAACTATGGTCTGCTAAACATAAAAATCATTATCCTGTTTTTATTACCATGAATGCAAAAGACGACGACATAAAAAGAACAGACTTTACTGCTCCAGAAAAATTTACAGCTGAAATCTTTGACGCATTGGATAAGGAAATCATTACTTATCTAGGCAAAGAAAATCTAATAACTCCTGATCAAGTAAGGGGTAAATACAATAGCTTAGAGAGCGCTGTTACTGCTGGTAACTGGCCTTCATTGAAAGAGGCGAGGGGTAAATTTATTTTTATCCTAGATGAAACGGGCAATAAAATAAAAACCTATGTACAAAACCATCCTTCACTAAAAGGGCGGGTTCTTTTTGCAAATGCTGAGCCAGGAACACCTGAAGCAGCCATACTGATAAGAAATCGTCCAAAAGACAGTACGATTAGTACAATGGTAAAAAAAGGGTATTTGGTGCGAACTCGAGCAGACGCGGATACAAAGATGGCGAGACTAAATGACCGATCCGATTTTGAAGCTGCTTGTAATTCGGGAGCGCAAATTATTACTACAGATTATTATTACAAAAGCACTCATTTTAAATCTGATTACAGTATCAGTTTTGATGGGGCAACCTATTTCCGTGTCAACCCAATATTTAAAAAATAATTTTCCATTTAGTTTTTAGACTCTCATTCGGTATTTACTAAGTTACTCTTTTGTATTTCGGTTTTTTATAGTTCGTATTTAAGAGTTGTCGAAAGTAATTTTAGTGCGAGTATATCTTACAATCAAATTTAGGCTCTGTGTAGCTCCATCAACCTCACAACGATTGTGAGGTTTTTTTATGTTAATTTTTTAAATAAAATCGATAACTTACGAGTGTTATAAATCTTTACATCTCTACAATAAGCACACCTCTATTTTAAATATTGCTTATATGAAAAACGTTTTTACTGCATTCTTTTTTTTACTGATTTGTATTTTTAGCGCTTGTAAATCCATCGAAGAATGGACGAATTATGGAGGCAATAAGGCGAACAATCATTATTCCAACCTAACGCTGATTGACACCAATAATGTGTTGGGTTTAAAAAAGGTGTGGGAATATCATACTAAGGATGGTGATGAAAAGTCTCAAATTCAAACCAACCCTTTGGTGATTGATGGTGTATTGTATGGTGTTTCTCCTAAACTTAAATTATTTGCTTTAGACGCTGGCACAGGAAAAGAGCGTTGGGTGTTTGATCCAAATGACATGAAAACAATTGGAGGAAAACCTTCGAGAACTTTTTCTATTAATGTTTGTCGTGGTTTAGCATATTATAAAAACAGCAAAGAAGATCAACGAATTTTTTATTCTGCTAGCGGATATCTCTATTGTGTAGACGCATTATCTGGTCAACCGATTCATTCATTTGGTGCTGAGGGCAGAATAGATTTACATCAAGATTTAGGTGTGGAAGCAAGTAATTTATATGTTGTATCCTCTACCCCCGGAATCATTTACAAAGACTTACTTATCATTGGGTCTAGTGTTTCAGAGTCTTCTCCAGCAGCACCAGGTCATATTCGTGCTTATGATGTTCATACTGGAAAAATGCGTTGGATTTTTCACACGATTCCTTATCCAGGGGAAGAAGGTTATGAGAGTTGGGAAAATAAAGAAGCCTACCTGCATATCGGTGGTGCCAATTCTTGGTCAGGATTTAGTTTGGATGAAACAAAGGGAATTGTATTTGCTCCGACTGGTTCTGCTGCCTATGATTTTTATGGAGGCAAAAGATTGGGAGATAATTTATATGCCAATTCAGTGTTGGCATTAGATGCTTCAACGGGAAAAAGAATCTGGCATTTTCAAACAGTGCATCATGATATTTGGGATAGAGATTTACCTACTGCACCTGTATTGGTCAACATCACAAAAGATGGAAAAAATATTGAAGCGGTGGTGAGTGTTAGTAAGAGTGGATTTATTTTTCTGTTTGATCGAGTAACGGGTAAACCTATTTATCCAATCAATGAAACGGCTGTTCCTGTAGTGAGTGAATTGGTTGGAGAAAAGCCATCTCTAACTCAACCTATTCCCTCTTTTTATAAACCATTTGCTCGTCAAATATTATTAGAAAAAGATTTGAATCATATTGTATCTGATTCTTCTTACCAAGATATTAAAAATAGGTTAGCTACTTATAAAACGGGGAATATGTTTCATCCGCCTTCCAAGGCTGGAACGATAATTTTTCCTGGATTTGATGGAGGTGCTGAATGGGGCGGACCCGCATTTGATCCTACTTCAGGGATCCTTTATGTGAATGCCAATGAGATGCCTTGGGTATTAACGATGGTGGATGTGAAAGAAAAGCCGGTAAAGTTAGAGACGAACTTTCAAGCTGGAGAAAGATTATACAAATCAAGTTGTATGCCCTGTCATGGTCCTGATCAAAAAGGAGCTGGAAATTATCCAGCACTCATTGATATCAATAAAAAATATAGTGAAGAACAATTCACTGCATTGTTAACTGGTGGAAGAAGAATGATGCCTGCATTTTCACAATTGTCAGCGACTGAGAAAAAAGCGATCGCAAGTTTTATTTTAAAAAATGAAACAATACAAAAAGAAAAATTTATTGCACCGGTTCGTCCAGTTAATGAATGGGATAAACTGCCTTATGCTGCGACAGGGTATAATAAATTTTTGACTAAAGAAGGTTATCCAGCGGTGGCGCCACCATGGGGAACTTTAAATGCGATTAATTTAAATACGGGCGAACTGGTTTGGAAAGAAACTTTGGGTGATGTTCCTGAATTTAAGGCAAAAGGAATTCATACGGGTACTGAAAATTATGGAGGTCCAGTTGTTACTGCAGGAGGATTGCTTTTTATTGCAGCTACAAAAGATGCTAAATTTCGCGCCTTTAATAAAAGAACGGGAAAGTTATTATTAGAACTTGATTTGCCAGCAGCTGGTTTTGCAACGCCAGCAGTGTATGAAAAAAATGGAAAGCAATACGTGGTGATTGCCTGTGGCGGCGGAAAATTAAAAGCAATTTCGGGAGATTCATATGTAGCATTTGCATTGGAAAAATAAGAAACTAAATGATCAGTATTTCTCTAAATTGCTTCCTGATTTAATGGTTAATAACAATTGCCTTTTTTTCAACTGCGTTAAGATTTCCTAATTCAAAAAGCAACGGGTCATTTTTATTTAAATATATCTATCCAATTTGCTAAAATTTCAATTTTTTCTAATTCGATTAGAGTCAATAAAATAATGGCTATTTTTAAGGCTTAGTTGGGTGATTAAATATTTTATTCCAATAATCTTTAATTCAAAAATGCTTTCAATCAGAAATCGGCCTATTGTTTTCATAGTTTTAATAACGGTATTAAAATTCAGCCATTGTTATGGACAGAAAGTCTTTTCGTTAAAAGATGCTTTAGCGGAGGGTATAAAAAATTACGGTATCATCAAAGCAAAAACCAACTACGCCAAAGCTTCTAAAATTTCTGTTGAGCAGGCGAAGAGAGAAAATCTTCCCAACTTTACTATAAGTGCGCAGCATGATTTTGGAACAGTCAATGGACAGTTTGGTCCTCTATTTGGGTTCAATGGTTTAGGGGTTGCATCTTCAGGTCCTCCGTTTGCTCAACAAAATAACAATGCCGCCTTTGGAGCATCTTATGTAGGCAATATCAATTGGGATTTTTTTGCATTTGGCAATGCGAAGGAGAAAGTAAAGGTTGCAGAAGCTATTGCTGCCAAAGATTCCAAAGATCTTGATCAAGAATTGTTTCAGCACAAAATTAAAATCGCGGCAGCTTATTTAAATTTGATTGCTGCGCAGCAATTGAAACGTTCTTACGAAAAAAATCTAAATAGGGCAGATACTTTTCGACGCATTGCTATTGCAAAAGTTTTAAGTGGCATCATACCAGGCGTAGATTCTTCTCAAGCCAATGCAGAATATTCTTCAGCGAAAATAGGGTTAACTAAATCAATTGATCAGGAGGCTGAATTGTCTAACCAATTATTTCAGTTACTTGGAATAGCTCCTCAAGATTACATTTTGGATAGTTTTTTTATAAATAGAATTCCGAAAATTTCAGCAGATTCAATTGCAATTCAAAAGCACCCGTTATTGCAGTTTTATCAAAGTAGAATAAAGGCCAGCGATGCTCAATCACGTTTTATTAAAACAAGTTCTTATCCAGTATTTACTGCCGTGGGAGTGCTGCAAGGAAGAGGGTCTGGATTTAATAGCGATTACCTTTTTAATCCACTTGATTTTACAAAAAATTATTGGACAGGAATTTCCCCCACTCGAACAAATTATTTATTAGGAGTAGGTGTAAGCTGGAATGTCACCCAACCTTATCGAATAGCTCAACAATTAAAATCTCAAAATTTAATTAGCAAGGGGTTGCAAGATGAATATGAACTTGCAAATCAACAAATAAATGCGCAAATACAATTATCTGATGTGAAAATAAAAAATGCCCTTCGCATTTATAATGAAACACCTATGCAGATAAAAGCCGCTACCGATGCCTATATTCAAAAATCTGTGTTGTATAAAAATGGGTTAACGAATTTAGTAGACCTATCTCAATCATTGTATGTATTGGTGAGGGCTGAAACAGATAGAGATATCGCAAATAATAATGTATGGCAGGCACTCTTATTGAAGGCGGCTTCTTCGGGTGATTTTAGCATATTTGAAAACCAGTTCTAGTTAATTGGTAATTAATAAAATAATTATACCTCTTTATGAATTTAATTCGTTTTGCGTTAAGAAAGCCTATCACCATTCTTGTATTGGCGGCAGGGCTTTTATTTTTTGGAGTCAAAGCGCTGAAAACAATTAAGATTGATATTTTTCCTACGTTGGATATGCCGGTTATTTATATCTCTCATCCATTTGGTGGATATACACCATTACAAATGGAATCTTTTTTTGCTAAACAGTACATCAATATTTTTCTTTTTGTAAATGGCATAAAAAGCATTGAGACCAAAAATATTCAGGGATTAACGTTAATGAAAATTAATTTTTACCCTGGAACCAATATGGCGCAGGCCGCAGCGGAGGTGAGTTCTTTTGGAAATAGAGCTCAAACAAATTTTCCACCTGGATCTAGTCCACCTTTTATTATTCGTTTTGATGCTTCCACATTGCCAGTAGGACAATTGGTTTTGAGTAGTTCTAAAAGAACGAATAACGAACTGTTGGATATGGCTAATATTTATGTTCGTTCTACATTCACTACTGTACCAGGTTTAATTGGTTCACCTCCCTTTGGAGGAAATGTTAGAACAGTAGTGATCAAAGCAGATCCTGAATTATTAAGATTGCACAATTTAACGCCCGATCAATTGGTAGAAGCAATGCGCGTTAACAATCAGCCAACCCCTTCTGGTAATGTTAGAATGGGTGATAAAAATTATATCACTCCAGCAAACACGGTAATTAAAAATATAAAAGACTTTGAAAATATTCCTCTTTATAAAGGAGGTGTACAGAATTTGTATTTAAAGGATGTTGCGACTGTTGAGGATGGCGCAGATGTTACTGCCGGATATGCCTTGATTAATGGAAGACGATCTGTTTATATTAGCATTGCAAAAGGGGCGGATGCTTCTACATGGGAAGTCGTTCAAAATTTAAAGAAGGCAATGCCAAAAATGCAAGCTCAATTACCTGAAGATGTAAAATTGACTTATGAATTTGACCAGTCAACTTATGTAATCAATGCTGTCAAGAGTCTTTTAAGTGAGGGTATCATCGGAGCTATATTGACTGCTTTAATGGTGGTGCTTTTTTTGGGAGATTTAAGAGGGGCGCTGATTGTAATTTTAACCATTCCTACTTCTATTATTTCTGCGGTCCTCTTTTTAAATTTATTTGGACAAACGATAAATATAATGACCTTAACTGGTCTAGCACTTGCCGTCGGAATATTGGTGGATGAGAGTACGGTAACGATTGAAAATATTCATCAGCATTTGGATATGGGGAAGCCCAAAGCCCTTGCTATATGGGATGCTTGTAAAGAAATTGCCTTTCCTAAATTGTTGATTTTATTCTGTATTCTAGCTGTATTTGCTCCTGCCTTTACAATGGGCGGTATTCCAGGTTCTTTATTTTTACCACTGGCTATGGCAATCGGATTTAGTATGGTAGTTTCTTATTTTTTAGCACAAACATTTGTACCGGTGATGGCCAATTGGATTATGAAAGTAAAACATCATCAACGATCAGATGGAAAAGAAATGACGGATGGGGAAGAATTTGTTGCAGCTGGATTAGATGCTTCTAGTGAAGCGGATACATGGAGTCAGAAAGCTAGTTTAATTGAGAAAAATATTAGTAGGGCTAAAATGACTCCTTTTGAAAGAATAAGAAAAAGGTATCTCAATTTTATAACTAGGATGATGCCTTATAGAAAACCAATTGTTATTATTTACTTACTGTTCGTTTGTTTGGGCGCTGGTTATTTATTTAAGAGTATAGGTCATGATGTATTGCCTAAAGTAAATGGTGGACAATTTATGGTGAGGATGCGCTTGCCTGATGGCACTAGAGTGGAACATACAGAATTAACTACGATTCAATTGATGGATAGCATTACCAAAATTGTCGGTAAAGAAAATATTTCTATTACCTCTGCTTATGTGGGAATGCATCCTCAATTATTTTCAATGAGTCCTATTTTTCTATGGATGGCTGGACCACATGAAGCTGTTTTACAAATTGCACTGAAAGAAAATGTAAAACCCGATTTAGATGAATTGAAAGATGAAATTAGAAATACCACTAAGCTGATAGACAATCGAATTAAACTTTCATTTGAGCCAATTGAATTAACGGAAAAAATATTAAGTCAAGGTTCACCTACACCGATCGAAATAAGATTTGCTGGAAGAGACAAAAAAGTAAATGAAGCGTATGCTAAAAAATTAATTGTAAAATTAAATGAGATACCCTATTTACGTGATGCACAGTTGGGGCAATCCATTAGTTATCCTTCGATCAATATCAATATTGATCGGATAAGAGCTGCTCAATTAGGAGTAGACATTTCCGATATTTCAAGATCATTAACTGCTTCCACTTCTTCATCTAGGTATGTAGAAAAAAATACTTGGATTGATGAAAAGGCAGGCGTTGCTTATGCGGTTCAAGTGCAGATACCAGAAAATAAAATGTCTAGCAGAGAAGAGATGGGAGAGATTCCGATTTCAAGAAATTCACCACGACCATTGTTAGGTGATGTAGCAACTTTTACATTGGATTCTACCTATGGAGAAACTGATAACCTTGGGGCTTTGCCGGTATTGACAGTTACCGCCAACATGTTTAAAAAAGATTTAGGGACTGCAGCAAAGGATGTCAATAAAGCGATTGAAGATCTTGGGACTTTACCTCGTGGGGTAAATGTGGAACTCATTGGATTAAGTAATACACTGAATGAAACGCTTGATAGTTTACAAAATGGTTTGATCGTTGCCATCATTGTAATATTTTTAATGTTGGCTGCAAATTTTCAATCTTTTAAAGTTTCTACTATTGTATTAACAACAGTGCCTGCTGTGTTAATAGGGTCATTGTCACTATTACTATTAAGTGGGTCAACTTTAAATCTACAATCTTATATGGGCATGATTATGTCGGTAGGGGTTTCTATATCCAATGCAGTTTTATTAATCACCAATGCGGAGCAATTAAGAATGCACAATGGCAATGCGATGTTATCAGCAAAAGAGGCTGCAGCATTGAGGTTGCGTCCGATTGTGATGACAGCTGCTGCAATGATTGTCGGCATGGTGCCAATGGCTTTAGGTATTGGCGAAGCGGGAGACCAATCTTCACCGCTTGGAAGAGCAGTGATCGGCGGATTGTTTTTGTCTACTTTTGCAGCCTTGTTCATTCTTCCTTTGGTTTTCGCATGGGGACAAGCAAAGACCACTACTGCAAGCGTATCATTAGATCCAGAAGATGAGGAAAGCTTACATTATATTCCTTCACTTCATCCTACAAAAATTTAAAATAACCTTCGTATATGAAATATATTTTTGCTTCAAACAATGCTGTGAATAGAGTAATGATTTTATTGGGCATGCTTTTTTTATTTAGTTGTAATAGTAAAAAGAATGAATCAGTAGAAAATGAAAAAGCGAAAACTGAGGTTGCTAAGACCCCGGAGGTAGAAGCCTTTATTTTAGCAAAAAGTGATTTGACTTCTTCGATTAAAATACCAGGAGAATTGATTGCCAATCAGGAAGTAGATTTATATGCAAAAGTGAATAGCTATATTAAAAGACTGTTAGTAGATGTTGGTTCAGAAGTAAAGGCTGGCCAGCTTCTTGCGGAGCTAGAGGCACCGGAAATAAGTTCTCAACTATCTGCGGCTGAATCAAAATTAAAATCGCAGGAAGCAATTTATTATGCAAGTAAGGCAACCTATGATCGTTTATTTGAAACCAATAAAACTCCGGGTACCATTTCTAAAAATGATTTAGAGCAAGCGAATGCCAAACAGCAATCTGAGTTAGCTCAATTAGAAGCGGCTAAATCAAATTATCAAGAGACAGTAAGTACCAGAGAATATTTAAAGATTAAAGCTCCATTCAGTGGAGTGATTACTTCTAGAAATGTAAGTGTTGGCGCCTATGTAGGTCCATCTGGAAAAGGATCTGATTTGCCTTTATTTACTTTGAAAGATCATCATAAGTTACGATTAGTGGTAAGTATTCCTGAGGCATACACGGCCTATATCAATACAAAAAGTGAGGTGGAGTTTTATTTGAACTCAATTGCAGGAGAAAAATTTCATGCAAAAATTGCTAGACTCTCAGGTTCTTTAGATGCTAAACTTCGTTCACAGCACATTGAAATGGATGTAATGAATACTAAACACCAATTGATACCGGGCATGGTAGCAGAGGTTTCTATTCCGCTAACAGTGAATGCCAATGCGTATAGTGTGCCCAGTTCTGCTATTTTGAATGCATCGATTGGAGTGTACGTAATTACTGTTCACAATAATTTGAATGGTTGGGTACCAGTAAAAATGGGCAGAACCTACGATGGTAAAACAGAGATATTTGGCAACATTCAATCAGGAGATACCATTCTCACTCGAGCTAGCGAAGAGATTAGGGACGGGGTAGCTGCGGTGAAGGGGTTAGTAATCAAATAATTTTAAAAATTCTTCTTCATACAAACTCATTTTATTAGTCCTGGAAAAGAATTTTAAGTAGAGTCCATTAAATGTTCTCTTTCGTGCTTTTTTAGAAGTTGGAGATTAGGTAAAAATAAAGCCTATTGTTTCATTAGTAAAGGAGGAAAAATAATTACTTATGCGACTCTTTAGAGAAATTCTTCAAAAAGCAGTGATTTCAAAATCGTACAATGTGTATTTTTATACAACAAAGTATATATATATATTATATATATACTTTGTTGATAAATAATTTATTATGGACTTGAAATAGAATTAGATCGATTATGTGTATTTAATGTTAATTTTTTTTTAAAGTAAATAAAAAAAAATATAGAATTGCAAATATTTTTTTATTAAAAAAATTAACCGTTAAATTTTATTTATGAAAAAAGTCATTTTAATCGCTTTTATTTCGTTCATTTCTCTAGCCGTTACTGCACAAGTTAAATTTGGTGCACAAATAGGTGGAAATATTGCTAATGTAGTTGGTGAGCAAGATAACCAAGCTATTGTTACCAAGTCGAAATTTGGAGTTACTATAGGTGTAGTAGCTCAAATACCCTTGGCAAAGACAGTTTTATTTAGACCAGAATTAAATTTTATTCAGAAAGGGTATTCTGGTGATATCATGGGAGAAACCATTGAAGGGACATTCAATTTTTTTGAAATTCCTTTTAATTTAGTTTTTGATGTACCAGCAAGCGGAAGCTCAACCTTATTTTTTGGGGTGGTCCTTCTTTAGGTTTTGGTGTTTCTGGTAATTACAAATACGGTACGGAGTCTCAAAAAATAAAATTTGATGGCGCTACTTCAAGTACCGACAGTTATGCCCATTTAAAGGGAACGGATTTCGGTGGTAATTTGCTTGCTGGAATTAGATTGAATGGCGGGGTTACTCTTTCTCTTGGATATGCCATTGGATTTACTAATCTAGTTCCAGGAACAAATACTGCTGACGGCTCCATAAAAACTAATGGACTTAATTTCAAATTGGGCTACCTATTTGGAGGTAAGTAATTTTAAAGCAAATTCAATTATTTTAATTGCCTATTTGAACTAGAGTTTTAATTTTTAAAATAATTATCAAATCTTAAAGTCCGTTCAGTTATTTTTAATAATCTTGAACGGACTTTTTGTTTTTGATAGTTTATTAAGTTAAGCAATATTTAGTTTTTGAATAGAGAAAAGCTGAATAGTAAATTGATAAATTCGAATGGTACAGGTTATAAAATTAATCCTTGAAAGCGGAGCTAACTATAATAATTATTATAATATGAAATAGAAAATATGGTTTAGTGTCGTTTTTTTGACAATAATTATTTTGGTAATTTCTTGCAAAAAAGACGAAGCCACTAACAGTAGTGCAAATATTTCCACCATTATAGGAAAGTGGACCCATGACAATTCAGTCTCTTGGACAACAATAACTGGCTTATCTATAAAAAAGGATAGTACTGCTGCACATACAGGAGAATACATTGATTTTACAACAGATGGTAAAGTTTATTTACGCAGTTGGAATAATTCTGCTTACAGCTATGATACTACAAATTTTGTTGTTAAAGGCACTAGTTTAATTACGTATCCGTCGGCAAATTATTCAAAGTCTGACACTACTCAAATCAAAACATTGACTATCAATAAACTTAAAATTTATGGCTTTTATAGAAACAGTGGAGTGTTGGAAGAATGGTGGGAAAATTTCAGCAAATAGATTTTTTACAATTGCTAATTTGTTGTAATTGAGGCTTGTATAATACAGTCTAAATATCCTTTTGATATTTATTAACTTTGGATGAGTATTAAAAACTAGCTTTTTTGAAATTATAAAATACACCCTTTAGGGTATATTTCGTTTAAAATGATTCTCTTATATTTGAAAATCTATTTTTGAAATAATATAAAAGATGAATGAGCTTGAATTTAAATTCAGCAATTATTTAGTTTTTAAATAATCCCCATATGAAAAAATTAATCGTTTTTCTCCTAGTGTTACTAACAGCTAATCTTACTGTTAAAGCTCAGGCTCCTCAAGGGTTTAATTTTCAGGGTGTCGCATTAGATAACAATGGATTTGTAGTGGCTTCGAAATTAGTAAGTCTCCGTTTTTCTATCTGTACAGACAGTGTTAGCAATTTAGTAAGCTATAGTGAAACCTCTAATGTTCAAACGGATAAATATGGACAGTTTACTGTTGTAATTGGCAATGGTAATTCTGTGAATGGAAAATTTGCTTCAATTAATTGGTCATTGGGCAATCTGTATATGAAAACAGAAATTGATATTGATAACACTGGAAAATATGTAGTGACAGGATTTTCAAAGTTGTTTTCGGTACCGTATGCCATGTACGCTAATCAGGCAGAAAATAAATATTTAAAAGTTGATATTGCTGGTAGAAATATGGGCATTAGCGATAGTGTTTTAATGAAAAATACTACAGCAATAGATAATACTGCTGTGGGTTATGCCTCTTTATCCAATAATACTACTGGTCGATTGAATTCATCTGTAGGTAATTATTCCATGTACAATAATTCTACTGGTTCCAATAATTCAGCTTTGGGGGTAGGGGCTTTGAATAAAAATTCCACAGGGGGTTCTAATAATGCTGTAGGAGTGAATGCTTTATATTTTAATACAACAGGATCTTTCAATAGTGCCTATGGCAATAGTGCACTATATGGAAACACTACTGGCACAGGGAATACTTCAATTGGTTATAATGCAATGAATGCAAATTCAACTGGGATCTTTAACACTGCAAGTGGTTATCGTTCTCTTTATTTAAACACTACTGGTTTTTCAAATACTGCAATGGGTGTAAGCTCAATGTTTGCAAATACTACTGGATCGAGAAATACAGCTTTAGGTGACAGTTCAATGCTAAGTAATACCTCAGGATCATATAATACAGCAACTGGTTATTTATCTCTATCTTCTAATACCACTGGAGAATTCAATACTGCTTATGGAAGTTATAGTATGGAAAAAAATACTACGGGTAATGAAAATATTGCATTTGGTGGTGAGACATTTCGAAATAACACATCTGGGAGTTTTAATGTTGCCATAGGTACGGGTACTTTAGGTAGCAATACAACAGGTGGTGAAAATACGGCTGTGGGAAGAAGGGCAATGAATAATAATACTACAGGTACATTTAATACTGCCATTGGGCAAGCTGCTTTATATGCTAATACAATAGGAAGTAATAATACTGCGATGGGTCGTTTAAGTTTGGCTTATAATACTGCCGAAAGTAATACCGCATATGGTTCAACTTCCCTTAATAAAAACACGACTGGAAAAAATAATACAGGTATTGGATATTACGTACTGGGTGGAAATTTAACAGGCAGTAATAACACTGGAATTGGTTATAATGCTGGTGCAAAATTAATGAGTGGTGATAAAAATATTTTTATTGGAAATGAAGCTGGGAATAATAATAGTTTTTCATCTGCTAGTAACAAACTGGTGATTCAAAATGACAGTTCCCTTACACCATTACTATATGGAGAATTTGATAATAAAAAATTGACCATTAATGGTGACTTGACGGTTACTGGTAAAATCAGTGGGGCAGATGGAATTCTTTCTGATGCTTATGGAAATACTAAAGCAGGTTCAAGTGCGCTTGATAATAACAAAATTAGTTCTACCACCGGTACAGTCGCAATAGGAGATAGTGCACTTAAATATAACTATGGAATTGATAATACTGCAATAGGTTCAAAATCTATGCAATCTAAATCTATAAGTTCAGGTGGTGCGAATACTGCTATCGGTAATGCTTCGCTTTATTCTATTTCGCAGGGAAATAGAAATACTGCAAGTGGAGCAAATTCTCTTTATTCTAATACAACTGGAAGTGCTAACACCTCTTCTGGCTATCAATCAATCTATAGTAATACTATTGGTTATTCTAATACTGCAGCGGGAGCAAGTTCATTGTATGCAAATACCACTGGTTCTAGAAATACTGCTTTAGGTGATAGTTCAATGATAAAAAACACTACTGGATCTTTCAATACAGCCACTGGTTATCTATCTCTGTCTTCTAATACTACTGGAGAATTCAATACTGCTTATGGAAGTTATAGTATGGAAAAAAATACCACCGGTAGTGAAAATATTGCATTTGGTGGTGAGGCATTTCGTAATAATACCACTGGTCGTTTTAATGTTGCCGTTGGTACGGGTACCTTAGGTAGTAATTCAACAGGAGATGAAAATACAGCCATTGGTAGAAGGGCAATGAATAACAATGTTACGGGTGCATTCAATACCGCCATTGGACAAGCTGCTTTGTATGCTAATAGAACAGGAAGTAATAATACCGCAATGGGCCGGACTAGTTTGGTCTACAATACAGGTGGTGAATTTAATACGGCAATAGGAGCAACTTCTATTACTAACAACACTACAGGTAGTAGTAATACGGGTGTAGGATATAATGTATTGGGTGCTAATACAATGGGTAGTCATAATACAGCCATCGGTTATAATGCAGGGGCAAAAACAACGAGTGGCGATAAAAATATATTCATCGGAAATGAAGCGGGGAACAACTCCAATTTTAGTGCGGTTAGTAATAAATTAGTGATTGAAAATTCTAATCGCCCAGATCCTTTTGTAGTTGGTGATTTTTCATCAAGAAAATTAATTGTAAATGGTGACCCTGCTAGTATGGCTACACTTGAAATAAAAAATGGAGATACCTATATTTCTAATCCCAATAAAGGAATTATTCTCACTTCACCTAATGGAAGTTGTTGGAGGGTAACGGTTGATAATGCTGGAGCCTTGTTAAGGACATCCGTTGCTTGTCCAAGTTCTTTGAATCCAAAATTGGGAGATATTTATCAAGGGGGAATAGTTTTTTACATCGATTCAACAGGTGAGCATGGTTTAGTGGCTGCTGCAACAGATCAAAGTGCTGGTGGAACTGGTTGGGGTTGTAGTTGTACTTTAATTTCAGGATTAGATTCCACCTTTGGAAGTGGCAGTACCAATACGGCGGAGATTGTTAGGCAATGTGCCAATGCAGGCATTGCGGCCAAAGAGTGTGATGCATTGGTGTTAAACGGATACTCAGACTGGTATCTTCCCTCTAAATTGGAGTTGGATTTAATGTATACAAAACTTAAGCTGAATGGATTGGGTAACTTTTTAACGAATATGCCTTATTGGTCCTCTACTCCTGCTTCCTATGGTAGTTGCGGTGCTACTGGTGGAGCATGGACTAAAAATTTTGGAACAGGTGTAAATATTGCAGATGCCAGAAACGGGTATGCTGGCACAGGTGCTGTTAGAGCAATTCGTTCTTTTTAAAAGTATAATATAGATACATTTATGATTAAAAGTATACTTTGCTTATTACTAATAATTATCTCTTTTGGAAAACTGGGATCACAGTCCTTGCAAAGGTCTACTATTTCATTTTATGGTCAATCTGGGATTAATCTGAAGGCTACTGCTGGTCAAATTGTCAACGGATCATCTTCCAATAATTCCAATAGTTATGTAATTGGTTTTCAACAACCATTGAATTATAAAATAAACGTTGGCCTTTCTATTGTATCAGATACTGTCATTTGTGGTAGCACTAAATTAGTAATAAAGTCGGGTGCCTGTTTTACCTACCAGTGGTTTAAAAATGATACTGCAATGGTGGGACAACGAACTGATAGCATTACCATACTTTCACCAGGTGTATACAAATTAGTGGGTAGCGATGGACTGAATAAATATGATACTAGTAAAAGTATTCGGGTAAGTTTTGTTCCGAAGCCTGCAAAACCTACTTTAGCCAAAACGTTAAAAGACACAATAGTATGTTTTAATGATACCATTCGTTTAAAAAGCAACTTATTTTATGATCGTTATCTATGGTCAAGCGGTGATACCACTAGTAGTAAACTAATCAATAATCCTACATCGATATTTTTAAGAGGGGCTATGAGAATTGGGTCCACTTCAAATTATTGTTACTCTGATTCATCGAATATAATTACTACAAGAAAAAATATGACACCTATTCCTTCACTTCTAAGGGTAGACGATAATCTCTATAGTACGGATTCACGAAACTATAGATGGTTTATGAATAATTTGACTTCTCCATTTTCTTCTTCTAATGTGTATAGAATTCTTTACAAGGGATATAATGCAGTAGAGACAAGTGTTGATAAAATTTGTTGGTCAAGGTCCAAAGATTATATTGTCCTAAATGGTCCAGCATCTTTAGATCAGAAGAGTTATTTACTCAGTGCGTATCCTAACCCAACGAGTGGATTTTTCTATCTGCAAGCCAAATTAGATAAAAGGTATAGTGGGTTCATGGAATTAACAATCGTAGATCAGTCGGGAACTTCAAGATGGAACTTTAAGAGATTTGTATTTA
>Ga0164294_10001644_pt1 | contig 20585 bp, 21 predicted proteins | sample GEODES005metaG_FD_111479 | JGI IMG/M metagenome (GOLD analysis project Ga0164294, IMG submission 111479) | Oligotrophic lake water microbial communities from Sparkling Lake, Wisconsin, USA - GEODES005 metaG | ecosystem: Environmental > Aquatic > Freshwater > Lake | place: USA: Sparkling Lake...
AAGGGCACGCACACCTCGATGAAGAGCGGCATGATGGCGGCCGAGGCGGCATTCGCCGCGGTCACCGCCGGGCGCGAGGCGGATGAGCTGGCCGCCTATCCCGAGGCCTATGAGAAGAGCTGGGTCTACAAGGAGCTGCGCGGCGTCCGCAACGTCGCCCCGCTGGTCAAGAAGTTCGGCGACAAGTTCGGCACGATCTTGGCAGGCGCGGCGATGTGGAGCGAGCTGCTCGGCATCCGCTGGCCCTTCACCATGAAGCACAAGCCGGACAATGAGAGCCTGTGGCACGCGTCCGAATCGCCGAAGATCGACTATCCCAAGCCCGACGGCGTGCTGACCTTCGATCGCCTCTCCTCGGTGTTCATCTCGAACACCAATCACGAGGAGGACCAGCCGGTCCACCTGACGCTCAAGGATCCTGAGGTCCCGATCGGCTACAATCTTCCGGTGTACGCCGAGCCCGCGCAGCGTTATTGCCCGGCGGGTGTCTATGAAGTTGTCGGCGAAGGCGATGATCTGCGCTTCCAGATCAACGCGCAGAATTGCGTCCACTGCAAGACGTGCGACATCAAGGATCCGACCCAGAACATCAACTGGGTGGTCCCCGAAGGTGGCGGTGGCCCCAATTATCCGAACATGTAGCCTTGTCCTGGCGCTCGCGGCGGCACTGCCCGCCGCGGCCCAGAAGGCGCCGCCGCCGGTCGACCTGCGCGACTATGCCCGCACCCGCGCCGCCGATGCGGCGGGGCAGGCGTCGCTCGCCGCCGCCGGCTATGCCCGCGCGCTCGCCGCGGTGCCGGACGATCAGGTGCTGGCGATGCGCGCCTATCGCCAGGGGCTGGCCGCCGGGGATTTCGCGCTCGCGAGCCGTGCCGCTGCCATCCTCGACCGCGCCGGCGTCGCGCCGCCGGACACCAATCTGCTCGCCTTTGCGGTCGCGTTGCGCGCTGGCGACCGGGCAGGCGCGGGCAGGGCGCTAGACCGGCTCTCGCGCGCCCAGCTCGCCTTTCTCGTGCCGGTGCTCCGTGCCTGGCTCGCCCGCGACGCCGGGCAGGACCCGCTGCCGCTGCTCGATGCCGCGCATGGCGATGCGCTCGCGGCGCCCTTCGCCGATCGCCAGCGCGCGCTGCTGCTGATCGCCGCGGGCAAGGCCGATCAGGGCCTGTTCGCGCTCGCGGCTGCGCGCAACATCGATCAGGCGCAGGATCCGCGCATCGACGCGGCGCTCGCGCTGCTCCGCATGGGGCAGGCGGACAAGGCCAACACGATCCTCTCCGGCCTTTCCGGTGCGTCCGATGCGTGGCGCAAGCGCCAGGCGAAGGCGGGCAAGCCCGATGCCGCCTTCGGTGCCGCGCATCTGTTCCTCGGCCTAGCCGGCGACCTGCGCGACGAGGACATGGCGCCGCTGTCGATCCTGCTCACGCGCACGGCCCTGCTGCTCGATCCGCAGGAAGAGCGTGCCCGGCTGCTGCTCGCCGAGGCGCTGTCGCGCAACGGCAATATCGATGTGGCGCTGGCGACGCTGGCCGATATCCGCCCGGATGGTCCCTTCGCGCGCAGTGCCGCCACCGGCCAGGTCAGCGCATTGCGCCGCGCCGGCCGGCTTCCCGAGGCGCTGGCCCGGGGCGAGGCGCTGGCATCAGCCCAGGGTGCGAACGCGCACGAGCTGCGCACCTATGGCGAGCTGCTCTACCAGAGCGGCCGTTTCGCCGATGCCGCCGGCGTCTTTGCCCGGGCGATCGCGCATAGCGAGGGCGATGGCGGCTGGGAGCTCAACTATCTGCGCGGCGCGGCGCTCGATCGTGCCGGCAAGTGGGACGAGGCGCTGCCTGCGCTGCGGCGCGCGGTTGCCCTGGCGCCCGACGAGCCCGAGGCGCTGGCCTGGCTCGGCAATGCCCAGGTCGAGCGCGGCGTCGATCTGCCCGCCGCACAGGCGCTGCTCGAGCGCGCCCGCACGCTCAAGCCCGACGATGCCGACATCATCGATTCGCTCGGCCGCGCCTATTATGCCGAGGGCCAGCTCGCCAGGGCCGTGCCGCTGCTCGAGACCGCGGTGCGTGCCGATCCCGGCGGCGCGCGCGCCAACGAGCATCTCGGCGACGCCTATTGGAAGCTCGGCCGCCGCATGGAAGCACGCTATGCCTGGCGCGCTGCCGAGGTCACCGCCGAGCCCGAGGATCTCGCCCGGCTCAAGGCCAAGCTCGCCGACGGTCTCGACAAGTGATCACCGAGACCGCAAAGGCCAAGCTCAACCTGGCGCTCCACGTCCGTGCCCGCCGGCCGGATGGCTATCATGAACTGGAGACGCTGTTCGCCTTTGTCGCGGACGGCGACATCGTCACCGTCGCGCCGGCTGAGGCGGACAGCTTCACGCTCACCGGCCCCTTCGCCGCGGTGCTGAGCGGGGAGGGCGACAATCTCGTCACCCGCGCCGCGCGGGGGTTTCGAGATGCATTTGGTGGCGGCGCGCATGCGATCGCGCTCTACAAGTGCTTGCCGGTCGCCTCGGGCATCGGCGGCGGCTCGGCCGATGCGGCGGCGACGCTGCGTGCGCTCGGGCGGCTGCACGACGTGGCGCTGGATGCGATGTTCCCGATCGCCGATGCGCTGGGATCGGACGTGCCCGCCTGCCTCTATGGCGTCACCGCGATCGGGCGGGGCAGGGGCGAGCAGCTCGAGCCCGTTCCCGGGCTGCCCGGCACGCCGGTGCTGCTGGTCAATCCGGGCGTCGGCGTCTCCACTGCCGAGGTGTTCCGCCGGTGGGACGGTGTCGATCGCGGACCGCTCCCGGCCGATCCGCGCGAAGGCCGCAACGATCTGGAGCCGCCCGCCCGCGCGATCGCGCCGGTGATCGATGCGGTGCTGGACCTGCTGGCGGCGCAGCCGGGGGCCGGGCTGGTTCGCATGTCGGGCTCGGGCGCAACTTGCTTCGCGCTGTTCGAGGATGACGCGAGTCGGGATGCGGCGGCGGAATCGCTTGGCCGCCAGGGCTGGTGGCTGCTTCCCACCCGCCTAACTTAATTCCACCGTCACCCCGGCCTCGAGCCGGGGTCCCGCTGCCTTGCCCCGCCGAAGAAGAAGCGGGATCCCGGCCCAAGGCCGGGATGACGAAGGAGGGGGCTTCCAGTTAACCACCCTCGAAAACCCGCCATTGGGAGTTTCGCGCGCATATCACCCCCAGCGGATCGACTGCCGGGAGCAGAACGTCCGTCGGTGGCGCGGGCACGGAGAGCCTCCAAGGCCCGCCCCATCCCCTTAACAGCGCGGCGCCAATCGGGCACAGCCGGCACATGATTCATCTCACCCGCAGCGGAAACGTCGCCACCATCGCGCTTGCGCGCCCGGAGGCGAAGAACGCGCTCCCCACCGCCGCCTGGCAGGCGCTCGCCGCCGCCGCCCGCGAGGTCGGCGATGCCCGCGCCGTGATCCTAAAGTCCGATGTCGCCGGGATCTTCTCCGCCGGCGCCGATATCCGCGAGTTCGAGCAGCTCCAGGCCGATCCGGCGCTGCGCACCGCGTTCCGCCAGGCGATGCGCGAGGGTATCGAGGCGATCGCCGCGCTGCCCATGCCGGTGATCGCTGCGGTCGACGGCGGCTGCTTCGGTGCCGCGGTCGCGCTGATCCTCGCCGCCGATATCCGCATCGCCGGCAACCTCTCCGAATTTGCGATCACGCCGGCGCGCCTCGGCCTCGGCTATCCGCGCGAGGACGTCGCCCGGCTGGAGGCGCAGGTGGGGAAGGGCATGGCCGCGCTCCTGCTCTTCACCGGCGACAAGCTCCGCCCCGACGAAGTCCACAAGATCGGGCTGGTCGAGCTCAAGACCCGCAAGGCGATCGACACCGGCACCGCGATGGCCGGCGCGATCGCCGGCAACGCGCCCGAGGCGATCCGCCTGCTCAAGCGCACGCTGCGCGGCGAGCAGACCGATCAGGGCTTCGAGGATGCCTTTGGCGGCGCCGAGTTCGCCGAGGGGCTTGCCGCCTTCCGTGCGCGCCGGAGCCCGGCCTGGTGAGCGCGGCGGAGATCCTCGCGGGCGGTACAAGCGACGTGCTGCTCCTGTGCGACCATGCCTCCAACGCCGTGCCCGCGGATATCGATCTCGGCATCGATCCGGCGCTGCTCGACCTGCACATCGCGATCGACATCGGCGCCGCGGCGGTTACCCGCGCGCTGGCCGACAGGCTCGATTGCCCCGCGATCCTCGCCACCGTCTCGCGGCTGGTGATCGACCTCCACCGCGAGCCCGATCATGTCGGCCTGATCCCGCACCGAAGCGACGGCCATCTGATCCCGGGCAACGAGACGGCGGACAAGGCGGCGCGCATCGCCCGCTTCCACGCGCCCTATCACCGCATCCTGCGCGAGCGCATCCGCGCCCAGCGGCCCCGGCTGATCCTTTCGATCCACAGCTTCACGCCCTGCCTCGAGCATGGCGGCACCGATCGCCCCTGGCAGGTCGGCGTGCTCTACAATCGCGACACCCGCGCCGCGCACCCGACCGTGAAGTTCTTCGAGGGGCGCGGTTTCGTCACCGGCGACAATGAGCCCTATTCGGGCCGGCTGCTCAACGCGACGCTCAACCGCCATGCCGAGGGGCAGGGCATCCCCTCGGTTGCGATCGAGATTCGCAATGATCTGATCCGCGACGCCGCCGGCGCAGGGGGCTGGGCGGAGACGCTCGCCGATCTCGCCCGGCACTTGCTTGCGGACCCGGCCTAGCCCATGCCCGGCCCCATGTTCTTGCGGATCTCCAGCCTGGCCGCCCTGCTTCTCGCCGCCGCCTGCGAAACCCAGGTGCGCGACAAGGCGACCGAGGCGCGCAACGAGGCCCATGCCGCAAAGATGGAAAAGGCCGAGGGCCGGATCGAATGCGCACCGCCGGGCGCCGAGACCTTCTCCTTCGCCTGCACGATCGATCGGGTCCAGTCGCAGGACGGGCTGTTCCTCACGCTGCGCCACCCCGATGGCGGGTTCCGCCGCCTGCTGGTCACCACCGATGGCCGCGGCGTGGTCGCGGCCGACGGTGCGGAGAAGGCCGAGGTGACCGTGCTCGCGCCCGATCAGATCGAAGTCGCGATCGGCGGCGCCCGCTACCGACTGCCCGCCACCGTGCGCGGCGCGAAGGGAGCCAAATGATCCCCGCCGGTGCCCCGATCGTCACCGCCGCGCAGATGCGCGCCGCCGAGGAGGCGGTGTTCCGCCGCGCGCTGCAGGAAGACGTGATGGAGCGCGCCGGCGCCGCGGTGGCGCGCGAAGCCGCGCGCTTCGCGCATGGCGCCCCGATCCTCGTTCTTGCCGGCCCCGGAAACAATGGCGGGGACGCCTATGTCGCCGCCCGCCTGTTGAAGGCAGCCGGCCATGACGTCGCGGTCGCGGCCTGTGGCGAGCCCGGCACGCCGGCCGCGCGGACGATGCTCAAGCGCTGGGGCGGGGATGTCGCATCGCTCTACCAGGCCCGCCCGCGCCCGGTGCTCGTCGACGGCCTGTTCGGCACCGGCCTCACCCGGCCTCTGGAGCGCGGCATCGCCCCGGTCTTCGCCGAGCTGGTCGCCGCCGCGCGCTTCAGCCTCGCGATCGACCTGCCCTCGGGGCTGGAGACCGACAGCGGCGCCGATCTCGGCGCACCGCGCGGCATCAGCGCCACGCTCGCCCTCGGCGCGCTCAAGCCGGCCCATCTGCTCGGTGCCGGGCTCGAGCGCTGCGGCCATGTCCTGCTCGCCGATATCGGCATCCCGGTCGAGAGCCAATGGCGCACCGTCAGCCGTCCGAAGCTCGCCGCACCGGGCCCGCGCGCGCATAAGTACAGCCGCGGCCTCGTCGTGGTGGTCGAGGGCGACATGCCCGGCGCCGCGCGGCTGGCCGCCCACGCCGCCATGGCAGGCGGGGCAGGCTACACCGTGCTCGCGTCCGCTGGCGACAGCAGCGGCGGCCCCGACGCGCTGGTGCGCCAGCGCATCGCGAACGGCGACGATCTCGCCGATTTCCTCACCGAAGGCCGGATCGGCGCGGTGGTGGTCGGCCCGGGCCTGGGGCGCGACCGCCGTGCCGAGGGGCTGCTCAAGGCTGCGCTGGGCGCCAATCTCCCGCTGGTGCTGGACGGCGACGCGCTGACCCTGCTCGGCAAGTCTGCCAGCGCCTGGCTCCAGCGCCGTACCGCCGCGACCTGGCTCACCCCGCATGCCGGCGAGTTCGAGCGGATGTTCGAAGGTGAAGGCAGCAAGATCGCGCAAACGCTTGCAGCAGCGCAGGAATCTCGCGTGACCGTAATCCACAAGGGCGCCGATACCGTGATCGCCACGCCGCGCGGCGAGGTTCGCGTGCTGGCGCAATCCTCGTCCTGGCTGTCGACCGCCGGCACCGGCGACGTCCTGGCCGGCACGCTCGCCGCGCAGGTCGCATCGGGCAACAAGAACGCCGCCGAAGCCGCGGTCTGGCTCCATGCCCGCGCTGCGGCTCTTGCAGGACCGGCTTTCATCGCCGATGCGCTGCCGATGCATCTTCCCCAGGCGATCTCCGAATGTCTCTGAGCGAAATCCTCCGCGTCGCCGGCCGTGGCGACGGTGTGACCGACGACGGCCGCCACGTGCCCTATGCCGCGCCGGGCGACCGGATCGACGCGCACGGCGCAATCACCCGCGGCTCGCATTATCAGGAGCCGCCCTGCCGGCATTTCCCCGAATGCGGCGGTTGCCAGCTCCAGCATCTCGATGACGCGAGCTGGAGCGATTTCATCGTCGATCGCATCGCCGGCGCGCTCGCCCAGCACAAGCTGAAGACCGAGATCCGCGCACCCCAGCTCTCGCCCCCGCGCACCCGCCGCCGTGCCACGCTCCATGCCGAGCGCCGCGGCCGCCAGGTGCTGCTGGGCTTCACCGAGCAGGGCAGCCACAAGCTGATCGACCTGGCCGAATGCCATGTCCTCGATCCCGCGCTGTTCGCCTTGCTGGCGCCGCTGCGCGGCCTGTTCGCGGCGCTGCTGCCGGGCTCGCGGCGGGTCAATGTCCATCTCGCGCTGGCGGACCAGGGCGTCGACGTCCTGATCGACGGCATGGAGGCCGAGGGCCTCGCCGCCGCCGAGGCGATCACGGCCTTCGCCCATCGTCACCAGCTCGCCCGCTTCTCGATGGACGAGGGGCTGGGGCCGACGTCGCGCTGGGAGCCCGATCCCGTCACCATCTCGCTCAGCGGCGTGCCGGTGCCGTTCCCGCCCGGCAATTTCCTCCAGGCAACGCCCGAGGGCGAGGCGGCGCTGGTCGCTGCCGTCCAGGAGATCGTCGGCGATGCCGGCACGATCGCCGACCTGTTCGCCGGCCTCGGCACCTTCACCTTCGCCTTCCCCAAGGCCAAGGTCTATGCCGGCGAAGCCGCGCGCGATCCGATCATGGCGCTGAAGGGTGCCGCCGCCCAGGCCCGCCGGATGGTCTTCGCCGACCATCGCGACCTGTTCCGCCGTCCGGTGACCACCGCCGATCTCGACAAGTTCGAGGCTGTGGTCCTCGATCCGCCCCGCGCCGGTGCCCGCGAGCAGGTCCTGGAACTGGCCAGGTCCCGCGCGCCGGTCGTGGCATATGTTTCTTGCAATCCCAGTACCTTCTCGCGCGATGCGGAGACTTTGTGCGAGGGTGGCTACACGCTCGACTGGATCCAGCCGGTCGGCCAGTTCCGCTGGTCGACGCATGTCGAGCTGGCGGCGCGGTTCAGCCGCTAACGGGATAATCCGCCCGCAGGAAGAACAGCCCGTCCGATGGCGCATTGAGCCCCAGTGCGGCGCGGTCGCGCGCCTCCAGCGCCGCGGTCATGTCGTCGGGTGTCCAGCGCCCCTGGCCGACCAGCACGATGCAGCCGACCATCGAGCGGACCTGATGATGCAGGAACGAGCGGGCCGAGGCGAAGACGCTGATCCGCTCGCCGTCCGCCACCACTTCGAGCCGGTCGAGCGTGCGCAGCGGGCTGTCGGCCTGGCAATGTGCCGAGCGGAAAGTGGTGAAGTCATGCCGGCCCAGCAGCCGCGCCGCACCCTCGGCCATCAGTCCCGCGTCGAGCGGCGGGATCACCCGCCAGGCGAGCCCCTTTTCCCAAGTGAGCGGCGCCCGCCTTGTTGAGATTCTGTATTCATAATGGCGTGCAATGCACGAGAAACGCGCATGCCAGTCGCCCGGAACCTCGACGCAATCGAGGATAGCCACCGGATTGGGCCGCACCCGCGCATTGAGCGCTTCCATCAGCCGGAAGGCGGTGATCGGCTTATCGATATCGATATGCGCGCGCATGCCCAGGCCGTGCACGCCGGCATCGGTGCGCCCAGCGGCGTGCACCGCAGCGCGCTCGCCGGTGACTTCGAAGGCAGCATCCTCGATCGCCTGCTGGACGCTCGGGCCATGGTTCTGCCGCTGCCAGCCCATGAAGGGCCGGCCGTCGAATTCCACCGTGAGCGCGAACCGCGTCAAAGCTGACTGCCCTCGGGGAAGGCGAAGCCGCGGAGCAGTTCGGATGCCGTCATGACGCCACGTCCGGCCCGTTGCAGCGAGGTGGGGCGGATCGCGCCTTCGCCACAGGCGATGGTCAGCGCGCCGTCGAGCAGCGTCCCCGGGGCGCCCGATCCCTCGACGATCTCCGCCGCATGCACCCGGAACCGCTCGCCGGCGAACTCGAAGAACGCACCCGGCGCCGGGTTGAACGCGCGCACCTGCCGTTCGATCTCCGCAGCCGAACGGGTGAAGTCGAGCCGCGCCTCGGCCTTGTCGATCTTGGCGGCATAGGTCACGCCCGCTTCGGGCTGTGCCACCGCCGGATGCGCGTCGAGGTCGGCCAGCACCCGAACCATCAGCCGCGCGCCCATCGCGCTCAGCTCGGCGGTGAGTTCGCCGGCGGTCTTGCCGTCGATCGGCGTCCGCTCCTCCAGCCGCACCGGGCCGGTGTCGAGCCCGGCTTCCATCTGCATGATGCCGACGCCCGTCTCGGCATCGCCGGCCAGGATCGCGCGCTGGATCGGCGCGGCGCCACGCCATCTTGGCAGCAGCGAGCCGTGAACGTTGAGGCAGCCATGCCTGGGCGCGTCGAGCACCGCCTGGGGCAGGATCAGGCCATAGGCGGCGACCACGGCAACATCGGCCGCCAGCGCCTCGAACGCCGGCAGCGCCTCGGGGTCCTTGCGGAAGGAGAGCGGGGTGCGCACTTCGATCCCCAGTTCCTCGGCCCGGGCATGCACCGGCGACGGTGTGAGCGCCTTGCCCCGCCGTCCGCCCGCACGCGGCGGCTGGCTGTAAGCCGCCACGACGTCGTGCCCGGCCTCCACCAGCGCCTCAAGCACCGGCACGGCGAATTCGGGCGTTCCCATGAATATCACTCGCATGGGCTGGCCTTTAGCCATCCAACCCTATTCCGTCATCCCCGCGAAGGCGGCGATCCAGAGTCACGAAGGACGTCGCTCTGTTAGCCTGGATCCCCGCCTTTGCGGGGATGACGGAGGGAAGGGGCGAGGTAACGGAAAGGGCAGGGGTGTTTGCTTTCCGTTCCGCCTCGCTTATCTCTCCCGCCATGGCATCTCCCGAGATCGAAGCACTCACCCAGGCCCTGTCGCGATTGCCCGGCCTCGGCCCGCGTTCGGCGCGCCGTGCGGTGCTCCATCTGCTCAAGAAGCGCGAGACCGCGCTCGATCCGCTGCTCTCCGCACTCGGTGCGGTCAGCCGCAACCTTGCCACCTGCGGCACCTGCGGCAATGTCGACACCAGCGACCCCTGCCATATCTGCGCGGACCCGCGCCGTGACGCCCGCTCGCTCTGCGTGGTCGAGGAAGTTGCCGACCTCTGGGCGCTCGATCGCTCGCGGCTGTTCCCGGGGCGTTTCCATGTCCTGGGCGGCCGTCTCTCGGCGCTGGAGGGCGTGCGGCCCGAGGACCTGCGCATCGACAAGCTCGTCGCCCGCATCGCCGCCGGCGGCATCGACGAGGTCGTGCTGGCGATGAACGCCACGCTCGAGGGACAGACCACCGCGCATTACATCGCCGAGCGGATCGAGACCTATCCGGTGCGCGTCACCCAGCTCGCCCACGGCCTGCCGGTGGGCGGCGAGCTCGACTATCTCGACGAAGGCACGCTCGCCCAGGCGCTCCGCGCGCGGCGACCGGTCGCCTAGCACCCCGGCTCAAGGCCGGGGTGACGAAAAGGTTGGGATTCCCCGTCCCTTGCAGGGAGGGGAGCAAAGACCTAAAATAACAAAATGGCCATTCTACCTATCGTCGAAGTACCCGATCCGCGTCTGCGTCTCATCTCCGAACCCGTGGCGGAGGTGAACGACGAGCTTCGTGACCTGATCGCCGACATGTTCGACACCATGTACGATGCGCCCGGCATCGGTCTCGCCGCGATCCAGGTCGGCGTGCCCAAGCGAGTGATCGTGATGGATCTCCAGGAGCAGGAAGACGAGGACGGCAAGCCGATCCGCGAGCCGCGCGTCTTCATCAACCCCGAGATCCTCGATCCGGCCGAGGAGCAGTCGGTCTATACCGAAGGCTGCCTGTCGATCCCCGAGCAGTTCGCCGATGTCGAGCGCCCCGCGCGCTGCCGCGTGAAGTGGCTCGACGAGCAGGGCGGCGCGCATGACGAGGTCTTCGAGGGCCTGCTCGCCACCTGCATCCAGCACGAGATGGATCACCTCCAGGGCATCGTCTTCATCGATCACCTCTCGCGCCTGAAGCGCGACATGATCCTGAAGAAGCTCAACAAGGCCCGCCGCGCCGCGGCCTGATCCGGGGCCTTTTCTGAAATCACGAGCCGCGGGCGGAAACGTCCGCGGCTTTTGTTTGGGCCGGGCAATTTGGCGTTGTCCTGCGGGGGCCGTTCGAGTTATGTTCCGGGGCTGGGCGCCCCTGTCGGGGCGCGCGGGCAGGCTCGGGCACCCCGCGCGTGCATGTCGTGACTTTTGTGACTTTCCGGGAGGCTCGGGTTGGATTTGCTGGCGCTAGGAGTTGCGGTTGCCGCGCTCGTCATCGGGCTCGCTCTGGGCATGTTCCTGGGGGGGCGCCCGGCGGCGCAGATGCGGGCCGAGCGCGATGCGCGTGAGGCGCAGTTCAAGGCGGCGATCACCGATCTCGCCGCGGCCGAGGAGCGCGCCAGCCATGTCGAGGCGCTGCGTACCCAGTCGGAGATGCTGCGCGACGAGCGCGACGATGCCCGGCTCCAGCTGACCGAGCTGCGTACCAAGGCCGAGGCCTTCGAGGAGCGGCTCGCCGAGTTCAAGGGCGCGCGCGAGGCGATGGCGGGCCAGTTCCGCGAACTCTCCCAGACGATGCTCACCGAGACGCAGGAGGCGTTCCTCAAGCGCGCCGAGGAGCGGTTCAAGGAATCCGAGCAGACCTCGGGCCAGAACCTCAAGGCGCTGCTCCAGCCGGTCAACGAGCGGCTCCAGCGTTATGAGGAAGGCGTTGCCAAGGTCGAGGCCGAGCGCCGCGACGCCTTTGGCGATCTCAAGGGCCAGATCGAGCAGATGCGGATCGGGCAGGAGCGGGTGAGCAGCGAGGCGGCCAAGCTGGTCAATTCGCTGCGCAACGCGCCCAAGTCGCGCGGCCGCTGGGGCGAGCAGCAACTGCGCAACGTGCTTGAGACCTGCGGCCTGGCCGAACACACCGATGTCCAGACCGAAGTCAGCGTCGCGCATGAAGAGGGCGGGCGGCTGCGCCCCGACGCGATCGTCCGCGTGCCGGGCGGCCGCGCGCTGGTGATCGACGCCAAGGTCTCGCTCAACGCCTATCAGGACGCGTTCGGCGCGGTCGACGAGGAAGAGCGCCGCATCGGTCTTGCCGCGCATGCCGCCGCGATGAAGGCGCATGTCAACGGGCTCGGCAACAAGGCCTATTGGACCCAGTTCGAGGAAGCGCCGGACTATGTGATCATGTTCGTGCCGGGCGAGCATTTCCTCTCCGCCGCGCTCGAAGTCGATTCGAACCTATGGGACTTCGCCTTCGAGAAGCGCGTGCTGCTCGCCACCCCGACCAACCTGATCGCGATCGCGCGCACCGTCGCCGCGGTCTGGCGCCAGGAAAAGCTCGCCAAGGAAGCCCGCCAGATCGGCGAGCTCGGCAAGGAGCTGTACGATCGGCTTGCCAAGGCGCTGGGCGATCTGCGCGTGGTCGGCTCCGGCCTCAACACCGCGGTCAAGAATTTCAATACCTTCGCCAACAGCCTTGAGACTCGGGCGCTGGTTTCGGCGCGCAAGCTCAAGGAGCTCAACATCGAGACGGGTGCCCGCGAGATCGAAGCGGTGCCGCCGGTCGAACTGCTCGCCAGCCATGCAGGCGAGCCGGAGGCCGAGGCGGCCGAGTAACTTGCGCTATGGCAGCCTTCGCATTTGGAGGTAGGTTGCGCGGGAAATCGAAAAACAGGGGGATTCGATGAAGCTGGCTCTTGCACTTTTGCTCGCCGTCGCGCCGATCGGCGTTGCCCAGGCCCAGGACCAGACGCCGGCCGAGGCCGCGCGTAACGACAAGCTGATGCAGGCGATCAAGCTGATCCAGAGCGGTCAGCCCCAGCAGGCGATTGCGGTGCTCGATCCGGTAATCGTCGAATATCAGGGCCTGTATCCGGGCGACAAGCCGAAGCTCTGCAAGGTCGAGGACTACGAGACCGCCGCCTATGCCAGCCTGCCGGGCGGCAAGGATGCCATGCTGGTCGATGGCGGCTGGTGCATCGCGCTTTGGGGCAAGGGCTTCGCGATGATCGATCTGCAGCAGCTCGATGGCGCGTTGTTGTTCCTCGAACGCTCGGTGACGATGGCGCCGCTCCACCCGCACTATTTGTCCGAGCTGGGCTATGCCTATCAGGCGCAGAAGCAGTGGCAGCGCTCGTACGAGCTCTACTCCCGCGCCGCCGACGCGGCGAAGCGCGAGAGCGGTGACAGGCAGAAGAAGTCGCTGCGCCGTGCCTGGTTCGGCATGGCCTATGGCGCGATCGAGATGGGCCGGCTCGACGAGGCCGAGGCGCTGCTGCGCAAGTGCCAGGAGCTGATGCCTGAGGACAAGGCGGTGAAGGACGAGCTCAACTACGTCCTTGAGCAGAAGGCCAAGACCAAGAAGACGAGCTAGCGCCTGGGCGCCCCCGGCCGGTCAAGGGCCGGGGGCGCGCCGGGTTCAGGGCCGGGCGCGGGCCAGCGTCAGCGTGCGGCCACGGGCGCCGGTGAGCACCATCTTGCCCTGGCGGTTGCGCGACACGACCAGCCGGTCATCGCCGAGCACGCCGAGGATCGCCGTCTCCTGCAGGCTGCGGCCGCGGTCGAGACACGCCATCCGGGTGCTGGCCAGCGGTCCGGCGCTCAGTCGGCCGCGGGCGAAGGTGTAGCTGCCGTTGAAGCGGTTGCAGCCGGCGTTGCCCGAGATGCGGCCATTATCGAACGAGACGCTCGGGTTGCTGCCGCGCAGGACCGGGCGGCCATTGAGCGACTCGATCCGCCAATTGCCTTCGAGCAGGGTGCTCGCCGGCCCCTGCTGGGCACCCGGCTCGCCCCCGCAGCCCTGATAGGTGCGGCCGTCGACGGTGACGGTCACCGTGTCCGGGTAGGTGCGGTCGCTCATGCCGTCGCTGCACGGGCGGTGGTTGGTGTTCACGTTGATCCGGCGGGTCTGCCAGATCTCGCCGGCAAAGCCGTGGATCACCTTGGGCGTCTGCACTGCTACCGTCGGACGACCCGGCGCCTCGAAGCGCATCGTCTGCGCGCCGATCGTCAGGCTCCAGAAGGGCTCGGTGCCCGAAGCGCGATAGTCGGCCTGGGCCTGCGCGGCGGCGGGCAGGGCGGTCAGCGCGATCAGGCTCGCGGCGGCGATGGTCGAAAGTCGCATGGTTTACTCCTCTTTCGAAGAGCGGAATGCGCGGAGCCGGCTGAACGCTCCATGGCCGTAACGATTATCGCCCGTTCAGCTTCGCTGCTGGCCGAGCACCTCATAGGCCATGACCGCCGTGGCGATTGCCGCGTTCAGGCTGTCCGCCTTGCCGAGCATCGGGATCTTGACCAGCAGGTCGCACGCCTCGGCCATGAAGCCTGGCATGCCCTGCGCCTCGTTGCCGGTCAGCAGGAAGGTCGGCGCCTGATAAAGCGGCGTGCGATAGTCATGCTCGGTGTCGAGGCTCAGGCCGACCAGCTGGCCCGGCCCCTTGCGCAGCCAGACGAGGAAGTCGCCCCAGCTCGAGCGCGCGACCGGCACGGTGAACAGCGCGCCCATGCTGGCGCGGACTGCCTCGACCGAGAAGGGATCGACACAGTCGTCGATCAGGATCAGTCCGCCGGCACCCACCGCATCGGCGGTGCGCAGGATCGTGCCCATGTTGCCTGGGTCGCGCAGCCGCTCGGCGACCAGCCAGATCCCCGCCTTGCTCCGGTCGAGATCGGCCAGGGTAACGGCGAAGTCGGGGTAGACGCCCACCACCGCACCGGGATTGTCCTTGCCAGACAGTTTGGAGAGGATGTCGGCATTGGTCTCGACCGCCCAGCCGCCGGCGGCTTCGGTCGCGTCGACCAGGGTGCGGACCAGCGCATGGCCCGCCATGTCCTTCGAGAAGAACAGATATTCCGGAATGCGCCCGGCCTCATGCGCTTCGGTCAGGATGCGCAGCCCCTCGGCGAGGAACAGGCCTTCCTCGCGCCGGTGCTTCTTGTCGCGCAGGTTGCGGACACGCTTGATGAGGGGATTGGAAAAGGCAGTGATTTCGCGCGGCATCAGTTCCCCTTCCGCTCGCGGGAGGGGCTAGGGGAGGGGCTGTTCATAGTCACCCGTGCCACATGCCCTCCCCCGACCCCTCCCGCAAGCGGAAGGGGAGAAGAAGTTATTCCTCGTTGAACCGCGCTTCGACCAGTTGGACCAGCGCCTGCACCGCGCCGTCCGCGCCGTCGCCCTCGGCACTGATCGAGATCGTGTCGCCCTTGGCGGCGCCGAGCATCATCAGGTCGAGGATCGAGGTGCCCGACGCAGTGTTCCCGTCCTTCTCGACGGTGAGTTCGACCGGCTGGGCGGTGGCGAGCGTCACAAAGGCCATGCTGGCGCGCGCGTGCAGACCGCGCTTGTTCTCGATGGTGACGGTTCGGATCGTACGGCTCAAGCGGCAGCCTCTCCCAGGACTTCGGATGCGATGGTGATGTACTTGCGGCCCGCATCGCGCGCCGCAGCCACCGCTTCGGTGACCTTCATCGTCTTGCGCGCGCTGCCCAGGCGGATCAGCATCGGCAGGTTGATTCCGGCGATCACCTCGACGCGGCCCGCTTCCATCAGCGAGATTGCGAGATTCGAGGGCGTGCCGCCGAACAGATCGCTCAGCACAATCACGCCGCGGCCCGCGTCCACGCCCTTGATCGCCGCAGCGATATCCGCGCGGCGACCTTCCATGTCATCTTCGGGGCCGATGCAGATCGAAGCGATCTGCTCCTGTTTGCCCACCACATGCTCCATCGCGACTACGAACTCCTCCGCGAGTCGTCCGTGCGTCACGAGCACCAAACCGATCATCTCAAACTCCGCCCCCTGCCACAGTCACCGGTGCCCCTTCCAGCGAGTCCTGCGGCGCGGTCTTGGTATCACGATGTGCCACCGTGGGCGAAAAACCCGCGGCGCGCAACCGCGCGGCCATCCGTTCGGCGACATGGACCGAACGGTGACGGCCACCGGTGCATCCGAACGCTATCGTAACATATGCCTTGCCCTCTGCCTGGTAGCGCGGAAGCAGCAGGAGGAGCAGCGACTCGATCTGTTCCATCGCCGCCGGATAGGCCGGATCTTCCGCGATATAGGCGGAGACATCGGCGTCCTTGCCCGTGCCGGGACGCAGCTCGGGCACCCAATGCGGATTGCGCAGGAAGCGCATGTCGAACACCAGATCGGCATCACGGGGCAGGCCGCGGGCAAAGCCGAAGGAGACGACCGAGATCACGGTCTCGCCCAGGCCGTCGCCCGAAAAAGTCGTGCGGATCTGCTGAGCCAGTTCGTTCGAGCTCAGGTCCGTGGTGTCGATCAGCCGGTTCGCCCAGCGGCGCAGCGGCGTGAGCAATTCGCGTTCCTGGGCGATGCCGTCCCAGGCCGGGCGATCCTGCGCCAGCGGGTGGCGGCGGCGGGTCTCCGAATAGCGGCGCTCCAGCTCGGAACCCGAGCATTCGAGGAACAGCGTGCCGACGTCATGGCCGTGCTCCTCGCGCAGCTTCTTGATGCGGCGGACGATGCTTTCGGGATCGAAGCCGCGGGTCGTCGAGCCGATGCCGATCGCCAGCGGGCGATCGTCGTCCGCATCGCTCGGGGCGGTGTCGAGCAGCCGGTTGAGCAGCAGCAGCGGGAGGTTGTCGACCGTCTCCCAGCCCAGATCCTCGAGGGTGCGCAGCACCGTCGACTTGCCCGCGCCGGACATGCCGGTGACGAGCAGGATCTGCTTGGGGCGCGCCTTGCTCATCGGGCCAGCGCCTTCAGCGCATATTCCACCTTGATCGGCGCGGCGGGCTCGCCCGGGCCAAGCGCCAGCACGGGCACGCCGATGCCGGCGATGTTCCGGGTGCGGCGGTCCTCGGGCAGGCGCGGAGCGGCATCGAGGACCACGACGATCAGCGCCACGTCCGCCTCGGCCAGGCTCTCGATCGCCACCAGGCCGATGCCGCGAATCTCGATTCGCCCGCCGGCGCCCGGGAGCGGTGCGGCCCGCAGGGCGTCGCCGCGTCGCGTGCAGGCCGTGCGGGCATCGGAAACCAGCGTGGCGCCGCGATCGAGCAGGCGCAGCAGCAGGTCGGTGCGCTGGGCATCGTCGCGCGCTTCGATCAGCACGCCGCGGCCATCGATCGCCACGCAGGCGCCCTGGACCGTCTCCGAAGACAATTCCGCCATCAAACGCGCCCCGCCAATGGGAGGTGAACGACGAATCGTGCCCCGCTCAGCCGATCTTCCCGTGATTCGACCGAGATGCTCCCCTGGTGGCCCTCAACGATCGTGCGGGCGATGGCAAGCCCCAGTCCGGAATGCTGGCCGAACGCTTCTTCCTGCGGGCGCACGGTGTGGAAACGGCGGAAGATGTTCTCGCGCGCTTCCTCGGGCACGCCGGGGCCTTCGTCCTCCACCCGGATCGTCAGGAACTCGTCGTCGCTCGCCGCCGAGATCGCGATCAGCCCGTTGGCGGGCGAGAAGGAGATCGCGTTCTCGATCAGGTTCTCGAACACCCGCTCCAGCCGCGCGCCTTCGCCGAGCACCGCCAGCTCGGCATTGCGTCCCCGGTCGAAGGCGATGCGGATGCCGTTGGGGATGCCGCGCGCCTCGCGCTGGTCGAGCAATGCCTGGATCATCGCGCCGATATCCACCGCCTCGAAGGTCGCGCGGCTGAGCTGGGCGTCGAGCCGCGAGGCCTCGGAAATATCGGTGATCAGCCGGTCGAGTCGCAGCACGTCGTCGCGCACGATCTCGAGCAGCTGGTCGCGATGTTCCTTCTTCTTCACCGCCGCCAGACTGTCGACCGCGGAGCGGAGCGAGGCGAGGGGATTCTTGAGTTCGTGGGTCACGTCCGCGGCAAATGCCTCGGTCGCGTCGATCCGGGCGCGCAGCGCGCCGGTCATGTCCGAAAGCGCGCGGGCAAGCAGGCCGATCTCGTCGCTGCGATCGGGCAGGCGAGGGACTACCACTTCGCGGGCACGCCCCAGCCGCACCCGGATCGCGGCGCGGGCGAGCAGGCGCAGCGGTCGCACGATCGTTCGCGCGAGGAATAGCGAGAGCAGGATCGAGAAGACCGAGACGAACAGCAGCACCATGCCCAGGCGGAAGCGCTCGGCACGCACCGTCTGGGTGATGTCGCGGGCGTTCACCGTGGTCATCACCACGCCCAGCTCGGTGATCGGCGCGGCGGCGGTGATCACCGGGGTGCGGTCTGGCGCGCGCCACACCGTCGCCGGGGTGCCGTGCGCGGACATCGCGGTGCGGACGTCGGGCCAGTCGAGCCCCTGGTCCACCGCGCGCTCGCGGTAGAGCGGTGCGCGATCGGCCCCGGCCACGGTGTCGATCACCGCGTCGAGGATGCGCGCGGCTTCCAGGCCCCAGGGATCCTTGTCCGGATCGCGCAGCACGACGTTGCGCAGGCCCAGCGTCTTGCTGTCCGCGAGCGACTTGCCCTTCTCGTCGAACAGCCGGATGCGCGTGCCGGTGTCGCGCGCCAGGCTGAGCACCAGCAGGTCGCGGCGCTTTTCATCCTTGGCGGAGGCGAGCGCCTGGGCGATCAGCCGCACTTCGCGCCCCGCCTGCTCGACGCGGCTGTCGACCATCCGGCTGCGATAGGAGTCGAGATAGTAGAAGCCGCCCGCCAGCAGCGCGAGCGCGACGATGTTCACCGCGAGGATTCGCGGCGTCAGGCTGACGCGATTGGACCATTTGAGCGCGAGGTCGCGCTCGTCCCTATTCGTCCGAGAACCGGTAGCCCGCGCCATAGAGCGTCTCGATAGCATCGAATTCCGAATCGACCTGCCGGAACTTGCGGCGGACGCGCTTGATGTGGCTGTCGATGGTTCGGTCGTCGACATAGATGTCGTCCTGATAGGCGGCATCCATCAGCTGGTTGCGGGTCTTCACGATGCCCGGGCGCTGCGCCAGCGTCTCGAGGATCAGGAACTCGGTGACGGTCAGCGTCACATTGTTGCCGCTCCACGTCACGCGGTGGCGCGCCGGGTCCATCACCAGCCGTCCGCGCTCGAGCGCTTCGGCGGGAGTTTCCTCGACGCCGCCCTCGGCGCTCGGCTGGATCGCCTCGGTGCGGCGCAGGATCGCGCGGATTCGCGCAATCAGCAGCCGCTGGCTGAACGGCTTGGCGATATAATCGTCCGCGCCCATCGCCAGGCCCAGCGCCTCGTCGAGCTCGTCGTCCTTGCTGGTCAGGAAGATCACCGGGATCGAGCTCTTCTCGCGCAGGCGGCGGAGAAGCTCGAGCCCGTCCATCTTCGGCATCTTGATATCGAGCACCGCCAGATCGGGCGGATTGTCGATCAGCGCCTTCAGCGCGCTCTCGCCGTCGGAATAGACGCGCGTCAGGAAACCCTCGGTCTGCAGGGCGATCGAGACGGAGGTCAGGATATTGCGGTCGTCATCGACCAGCGCGATCGTAGCGGTCATGCGATTGGGGCACTCGGATCCATTGATTGGACGGCGTAACCGAAACTTCTTTGCCGCTCAATCGGCTGACAACGTTTACTCGGGTTGACCCTGTTTCCGGCGCGGGCCTATGGCCGCGCAATAATATTGCACCGGGCGGCAACAGCCCGGGCATGAGGACACCCACAGGGTGCATGGAGACGGAGGCCAATTTGACCGAGCGCACGCCGCGCCACGGTCTCGATGCCATGGGCATCGGGACCGGCGCCGATATTTTCTGGAATCTCGAAACTGCCCAGCTCGTGGAGCACGCCGTGCGCCGCGGCGAGGGCAAGCTTGCCAAGGACGGCCCGCTGGTCGTCACCACCGGCAAGCACACCGGTCGCAGCGCCAAGGACAAGTTCATCGTCCGCGACGCCACCACCGAGGACAGCGTCTGGTGGGGCAACGTCAACAAGGGCATGACCGAAGGGCATTTCGCCGCGCTCAAGGCCGATTTCCTCGCCGAGATCGCCGAGCGGGACACGCTCTACGTCCAGGACCTCTATGGCGGCTCGCAGCCCGAGCACCGCGTCACCGTGCGCGTGATCAACGAGCTTGCCTGGCATAACCTGTTCATCCGCACGCTGCTGGTGCGTCCCGAAGCGGGCGCGCTGGCGGGCTTCGCGCCCGAATACACGATCATCGACCTGCCGAGCTTCCGCGCCGATCCCGAGCGCCATGGCTGCCGCAGCGAGACGGTGATCGCGGTCAACTTCACCGAGAAGCTGATCCTGATCGGCGGCACCGCCTATGCCGGCGAGATGAAGAAGAGCGTCTTCGGGCTGCTCAACTATCTGCTGCCCAAGGACCACATCATGCCGATGCACTGCTCGGCGAATATCGGCCCCGAAGGCGACACCGCGGTGTTCTTTGGCCTGTCCGGCACCGGCAAGACCACGCTCTCCGCCGACGCCTCGCGCACGCTGATCGGCGATGACGAGCATGGCTGGTCGGACACCGCCGTCTTCAACTTCGAGGGCGGCTGCTACGCCAAGATGATCAACCTCTCGGCCGAGGCCGAGCCGGAGATCTTCGCCACGACCAAGCGCTTCGGCACGGTGCTCGAGAATGTCGTGATGGACGAGGCGAGCCGCACGCTCGACTTCGCCGACAACAGCCTCGCGGAGAACAGCCGCGGTGCCTATCCGATCGACTTCATCCCCAACACCTCCGAGCACAATCTCGGCCCGGTGCCGCGCAACATCATCTTCCTGACCGCGGATGCGTTCGGGGTGATGCCGCCGATTGCGGAGCTGACGCCGGACCAGGCGATGTACCACTTCCTCTCGGGCTACACCGCCAAGGTGGCCGGCACTGAGATCGGCGTGACCGAGCCGGAGGCGACCTTCTCCACTTGCTTCGGCGCCGCCTTCATGCCGCGCCATCCGGCGGTGTACGGCAATCTCCTCAAGGAGCGGATCGCGGCGGGCAAGGTCGATTGCTGGCTGGTCAACACCGGCT
>Ga0164294_10001646_pt1 | contig 20580 bp, 21 predicted proteins | sample GEODES005metaG_FD_111479 | JGI IMG/M metagenome (GOLD analysis project Ga0164294, IMG submission 111479) | Oligotrophic lake water microbial communities from Sparkling Lake, Wisconsin, USA - GEODES005 metaG | ecosystem: Environmental > Aquatic > Freshwater > Lake | place: USA: Sparkling Lake...
CGGCCGAACTCGATGCCGGAGTGTGTCTCGACGGTTTCGGCCAGCACCGCGAACCCATAGTTGGAGTACAACCGCCGGGCGCCGGGCGGGGCGAGCACCTTCGCTGAATTCATGTCCAGCCCCGAGGCGTGCGCCAACAGATGACGGACCGTGGCGCCCGGCGGGCCGGCGGGGGTGTCCAGGTCGACCACGCCCTCCTCGATGGCCACCTGAACCACTCGGGCGACCAATGGTTTGGTCACCGACGCCAGCCGGTAGGCCCGCGTGAGATCTCCTCGGCTGGCCAGGATTCCCGTCGGGCCCACCACGGCGGCCGAGGCGGCCGGCACCGGCCAGTCGGCGATCACGTCAAGAGCTGCGGACATCGCCGTCACCGTATCCCCCTGTTCGGCCGATAGGGGCCCGACTATCGTTTGACCCATGAGTCAAACGGTGCGCGGCGTGATCTCGCGAAGTAAAGGCCAACCTGTCGAACTGGTCGACATCGTCATTCCCGACCCAGGCCCGGGCGAGGTGGTCGTCGCGGTCCACGCGTGCGGCGTCTGCCACACCGATCTGACCTACCGCGAGGGCGGTATCAACGACTCCTATCCGTTCCTGCTCGGCCATGAGGCCGCCGGCGTTGTGGAATCGATCGGTGCGGGCGTCACCCAGGTCGCCCCGGGTGACTTCGTCATCCTCAACTGGCGTGCGGTGTGCGGTGAGTGCCGCGCCTGTAGGCGCGGTCGGCCGTGGTACTGCTTCAAGACTTTCAACGCCACCCAGAAGATGACACTGACCGACGGCACCGAGTTGACGGCGGCTTTGGGTGTCGGCGCGTTCGCCGACAAAACCCTTGTCCACCAGGGCCAGTGCACCAGGGTCGATGACGAGGCCGACGCGGCCGTCGCCGGACTGCTGGGCTGTGGCGTGATGGCCGGAATCGGTGCGGCGATCAACACCGGCGCGGTTACCCGCGACGATACCGTCGCCGTGATCGGATGCGGCGGAGTGGGAGACGCGGCTATCGCGGGCGCGAAACTGGTCGGGGCGCGCACGATCATCGCCGTCGATACCGACAACACCAAACTCGAGTGGGCACGCGAATTCGGCGCCACTCACACCATCAACGCCCGCGAGGGTGATGTCGTTGAAGCCATCCAGGAGTTGACCGATGGCAACGGCGCGGATGTGGTGATCGACGCGGTTGGCCGGCCGGAGACCTGGAAGCAGGCGTTCTACGCGCGCGATCTGGCGGGAACCGTTGTGCTGGTTGGCGTTCCGACACCTGATATGCGCCTGGAGATGCCACTGGTGGACTTCTTCGCGCGCGGCGGATCACTGAAGTCGTCCTGGTACGGCGACTGCCTCCCCGAACGCGACTTCCCGACCCTGATCGACCTATACCGTCAGGGCCGGCTTCCGCTGGAGAAGTTCGTCTCCGAACGGATCGGCCTGGAGGGCATCGAGGAGGCATTCCACAAGATGCATGCCGGTGAAGTCCTGCGCTCAGTGGTCGTGCTGTGAGTGCGAACCAGAGCGGTATCGAGCGAATCGTCACGCACGGGAACTTCGAACTCGACGGCGGCAGTTGGGAAGTCGACAACAACATCTGGATCGTCGGCGATAGCTCCGAGGTCATCGTTATCGACGCGGCGCATGACGCGAAGGCCATCGAAGACGCAGTCGCCGGCCGGCATGTGGTGGCGGTGGTCTGCACCCACGGCCACAACGACCACATCACCGTCGCACCGCAGTTGAGTGCCGATCTCGACGCGCCGGTACTGCTGAACCCGGCCGACACGATGCTGTGGGAGACCACCCACGGCGACAAGGCATTCCGGCCACTGACCGATGGCCAGGTACTCACCGTCGGCGGCATCGAATTGCGAGCCATCTCGACCCCGGGCCACTCCCCCGGATCGACCTGCCTTTACGCACCTGCACTGGGAGCGGTGTTCTCCGGAGACACACTGTTCGCCGGCGGACCGGGTGCCACCGGTCGCTCGTTCTCGGACTTCCCCACCATTCTCGGGTCCATCAAGGACAAGCTGGGAAAGCTGCCGGCCGACACCGTGGTCTACACCGGCCACGGTGACACCACGACCATCGGTGGCGAAATTGTGAACTACGACGACTGGGTGGCCAGAGGCCACTGAGAGGGCCCGAGCCAAAGGCCGAGCCGATATGCGATCAAACCGCGGACGATACATCGTTCTCGTCTGCGCCCTGGCCGCGTTGATCGAGGCACTATTCAAAAGCACAATCGCGCCGATGTTGCCGGCGATCGCCAGACAGTTCGGCTTGAGCCACACCATGGGCGGTGTTCTCGTCGCGGCCTTCGCAGTCGGTTTCGCGGTCGGCACGTATCCCGCGTTGCAACTCGCCTCGAAGATGGGCCCACGCGCGACGACGGTGATCGGCACCGCCTGCGTTACAGCGGGAACACTGTGCTTTGCGGTGGGTGAGCCGGACGGCCTACTATTCGCCGGTCGCGGGCTGGCGGGCTTCGGCAGCGTGGTGATCTATAGCGGCGGCATCGCACTAGCCATGACCGCTGTCGGCGACGAGCGCCGCGGCGCCACGATCGGCACCATTTACAGCGGTTCCTACGCAGGTGCAGCGATCGGACCGCTAATAGGCACCGCCGCAACGGTATTCGGGCGTAGCCATGTCTTCGGATTGCTGGCGTTAGCCCCGTTGACTGTCACGGCACTGCTTTTACGCCTCAAGACCGTCGCCGCCCCACCCGCGGTGAATCTTGCCGCCATCCGCGGCTATCTGCGCTCCGGACGGGTGCGCCTCGGCCTATGGATCACAAGTCTGCCCGCCTTCGGTGGTGGAGTAATCGTGGTGTCTGGCGCATATCGCCTCGACGAAGTGGGTGCCTCGGCGCTGATGATCGGCATCGCCTTCGGCACAATGGCGGTAATCACCGCGATCCTCGAACCAATAGTCGGCCGCGTGAGCGACACGTGGGGACGCCGTCCGCCGCTGATGGTCCTGATGCTGCTTACTGCGATCGCGATGTCGATGCTGATATCGATCCACGAGCGAGTGGCACTGGTTGCGCTGATCGCCATCGCAGGTTCAGTCTTCTCGGTGGTGGATGGTCCCGGATTCGCGCTCGTCGGCGACGGGGTCGAGTCGCTCGGCGGCAACGACACGACCACCACTTTCCTAGTGAACTTGTCCTGGGGACCTTCCGCCGCGTTCGGCGCAGTCCTCGCGGGGGTCTGCCACGACGTGGCTGGCGCAGCACTGTCCTTCGGTGTCCTGGCGGCCGTGACGGCATTCTCCGCGGGTCTGGTCTACCGCTATCTCTGAGTCGGACCGGCTACGAAGTGCGACTGACGGTAGGCCCGGATCATTGCGGCGCCACCGCGGGACTGCGCGGGTCGATCAGGATCTTGGCGTGCCGATCCGGGTCACCCAATGCCTCGAATGCCGTCGCGACCCCGCCGAGTCCCACCTTGCCGGTGAGCAGTGGCGAGGCGTCGACCTCGCCGTCGGCCAGCATGTGGAGGGTGTCATAGAACTCCAGCGGGGTGTAGCCGAAGACGAACCGCATGTCGATCTCTTTGCTCAACGCCATCGTCGGCCGCATCTGGTCGGTACCCATGCAGACTCCGACAACAATCACCCGGGAGTTCAGCGGTGCGGCGGCCAGCACCCCGTCGATCATCCCCGGCACGCCAACGCATTCGAAGATCACCGGCCGCTTCGGGCCGGCCGCGCCGGAAGCATCCGCCGCGCGGTAGACGTGCGGCCACCCGGGCACGCGCCGAAGCTTGCGCATGGTGTCCAGCGCCAGACCGTAAAGGTCGGGGATGTTGGTCAGGAAACCCTTCGACGCCGTCTTGTCGTACGGGGAGTCCACCGTCGGGTCGACGACAACGTCCGCGCCGCATCGAGTTGCCAGCGCACGGCGCGCGGGTGAAAGGTCACTGGCGACGACGGTGCCAACGCCACGGGCCTTGAGGTGGCAGATCACCATCAGTCCGACGGGTCCGCAGCCCACCACAATCGCGGTGTCGCCCTTCTTGATGTCGCTGCGTCGCACCGCGTGCAGTGCTACCGCCATCGGCTCGGTCATTGCCGCCATATCGACGGACAGGCCGTTAGGCACCGAAAAGGTGATCGACGCCTCGACCAGAACCTGCTCGGCATAGGCACCCGGTGCCAACGGGGACAGCCCGGTCAATTGCACCCCGCCGTGGGCGCGGACAAGTGGAAAGGACACCACCGTCATGCCTTCTCTGAGCGCCTTGGGCACCTTCGCGCCGCGCTCGGCGATCACCCCGGCGAACTCGTGTCCCATGACCGTCGGGGTATCACCGCGCATGAAGTCTCGATAGCCGATCTCGACCATCACATCGGTTAGTTCGTCAGCGTGATCCTTGGCGTGCAGGTCCGATCCGCAGATGCCGCAGGCGTGCACGTCGAGAACCAGTTGCCCTTCGGCGGGACGCGGGTCCGGCAGATCGACCACGGAGAGGTTGCCGTGCTCACAACTGACTGCTCTCACGAACGCGGCTTCTCGCCCACGCAGTGCCAGTTGAGCGTCAACAGTTCCTCCTCCTCGGCCCGGATGTAGGACATGCTGTTCGCATTCATGCGCTGCATCAACGCATTGGTCTTCTTGGGAACGACATGCAGCTTCGCCAGGACCTTGAATGCCGCCTCATATTTGTCGAAGAGGGCGACTTCTTTCTTGATCAACTCCACCGCGGGCCGGCCGACTGAGGACACCAACTCGAAACCGGTGGCGCGGTAGACGTCTTCCCAGTATTTGTAATACCAGAAGCCTCCGAACACCGTCAGTTCGCGGGTGTGCTGAATCAGCGTCCGCTGATGCTCATCGGCCCGGTCGTAGGTATCAAGGGCGGCAACGTCATTAATGACGAATCTGCCGCCCGGCTTCAGGATCCGGAAGACCTCGGAGAACGTGTAGGCGTGGTCGCTGACATAGGTCATCGGCTGAATCGCATACACGGCGTCAAAGGATGCGTCGTCGAACTCCAGGGCCCTGTTGAAGTCGCCCACCGCGAAATTGTCCCTCGGCAGGTTGGGGTTGCGCCAGGCCTTCTCAATCTGTGAAGGATCCAGGTTGACGCCGTAGGGGGTGGCCCCGGTCAGCTCAGCGATGTGCTCGGCAATGGCACCGCACCCGCAGCCCAGTTCAAGCACCTTCTCGCCCGGACGCAACTTCAGGTCGTCGGCAACTATCCGCTCGAAAAGGATTTGGTTCTCCAGCACCGACTGCTCGGGGTCGATCGTCGGCGGCATGTACATCTTCTCGACTGAGCCGAGTGTGCACAACAGGTGGATGACCTTGTACAGCTCGGTCAGCTCGTTGCTGCTGCCCTGGGGATATCCGCGCAGCGGCACGCCCTGCTCGTAGTCGGCTTTGGTGTTCTCGGGTGAGTCGACGAACAGTTCGCCGTACGACCGCATGTAGGCGGCGTAGTCCTCATCGCTGATGGTCAGCAGGCCACGCAGGGCACCGAGCCGATCAAGCAGGGTCGTCGGTTTATGGGCCGTCGGTTTATGGGCCGTCGGTTTATTGGCCACAGTGCCTCCCAGCGGTTGCGGCGAAAACTTCCAGCCAGGTACCGAACCTACCCCCGCGTCCGGCCCGGTGATCAGCGAATGGTGCCGCGGCCGGGGATCAGCGGGAGATCAAGGGCGGTAACCCATCCCGGCGGTAGGTCGTTGACCGCCGGCACAGCGTTGAGCGCGCGCAATCCGGTCGCCAGACAACCGGCGGTGGCAGCGTCACGGCCGGAGCCGTCAGTGAACCGAAACGCGGTCTCCTGGAAGATGCTGGGTGTGCCTTCGATGTCGACGCGGTACACGTCGTCCTTGTCACCCGAGGGCCAATCCGGTGCGGCGTCGCGGCCGATCCGATTGACGTGTTCGAGTTGGATGCGGGTCTCACCGCGGTAGACCCCGTTAATGGTGAACCGCACCGCCGCGACGTAGCCGGCACCGATCACGCCCTTGACCGTCGTCCGCTCGGTCGGAGTCACCCACTTGTCCCAGGTGGTGGTGATCTCGTCGAGTTCGATACCGGCGGCGTGGGCGATCATCGGAACTGTGGCGCCCCAGGCGAACACCAGGATGTCGCGGTTCTCCAGCAGGGGTGTGAACTCCGGTTCGCGGCCGATGCCCATCTCAAACTCATAGTCGCCCTCGTAGTTGGTGTAGTCGAGCAACTCCGATGCGCGGATCAGGCGCACCTCGGAGCACAGACCCATCAACGTCATCGGAAAAAGATCGTTGGCGAAGCCGGGGTCGATACCGGTGGTGAAGCACGACGCCCCGCCCACCTCGCAGGCTTGCGTAATGGGGTCGATCCAGTTCGGCGGGTTCAGGTGCATCGTCGGCCACACCCAGGGTGTCATCGCGGTGGAGCAGACGTCGATCCCGGCCCGAAGGAACCGCCCGATCACCTCGATGTTGGCGTCGGCCTTGGCGGCCGTCGGTCCGTAATGGACCAACGCGTCTGGCCGCAGGGCGATTAGCGCGTCGATGTCATCAGTGGCTATGACGCCGACAGGCGGCAGACCGCAGATCGCACCGGCGTCGAGGCCCACCTTGGCCGGGTTGCTGACGCCGACGCCGACGAGTTCGAACTCCGGGTGGCTGAGCACCTCGGGGATGATCATCTTGCCGACGAAACCGGTTCCCCACACCACAACACGTTTAGCCATTGTCAGTGAATCTCCTTGGTACGCAGAGCATATAGACGTTCAGCGTAGGCCAGGTCATCGCGCCACAACCGGTTGGCCACGAGGCGCATCAGTGGCTGGATCAGCGGAGCGGCCCGCAGCGAATACCCAAATCCCACCCGATCGGACTGCGCGATGACCGCCTCGATCACGGCGGTACGGGCTTTGCCGTCGGGGCCGGGGCCGATCGGGGTGGCGTGGGTCTCCACGACGCTGCCCGCCGCGTCGCCGTCGACGATTCGCATCACGATGGTGCGCGGCTCGGGCGCGGTGAACTCGGCGACCACCGGCATGCCCAGCCGCCCCATCCGGAAGGTGACCGCCACCGCAAAGGCGTCGGCGGCATCGTCGGCATCCACCGGGGGCGCACTGAGCACTTCCAATTGAGCGAACGAGTACGGGTGAAACCAAGCACCGTGCCACGGGTCGAGACGGTTGGAGATGACGTCGCGGGGCTCGCAGACGCCCTCGAGTCGGGTGACAGCCGCCAGCTTGGGACCCGTCGGCCGCACCGGGATGACCGGCGCGTCCGTCGGCTCCTCGCCGCCGATCCGATCCAGGCGCACCCACACCAGCACACCGTCATCGTGCGCCGGCAACGGCTTCCAGCCGAACTCCCGGCCACCGTCGAGTCGCAGCCCGTGCCAGGGGCAGATCAATCCGCCGCACTCGATCTTCCCGGTCGTGAGGTCCGCGCCGAGATGCGGACACGTGGCAGGCCCCGCCCGCAGCACCTGCTGTCGATCGCGCCACGCCACGATCTCGGTGCCGGCGACCTTTGTTCCGAATGGACGGTCGGCGCGCACATCGGTGCTGGCGCCGAAGACATACCAGTTCCCGCTCGGCCGGCGCAGTGCGCGGCGCAGCGCGGCATCGATGATCGCCGGCTGCGCATCCCGATAGGTGGGCTTCTGGGTGGCCCAGTCAAGCTGTGGAAGGACTTGCACGGGAGAGTCTTTCGGTATGCGGTCGGCAAGACGTGACCACAGACTCATCTCAGCGCGCCACCTTTCTCAGCCAGTCGACGCAACACCGGTGAGCGTCCCCGCACAGGAACGGTATACAACGTATGCCCGTTAACACCCCAGCCCGACAGCAGCCGGTTCGCCGCCGACCATCCGGTGGTGGCGGCACGTTCCATCAATGCTACCGGGAAGTCGATGCGGATCCCGTCGCCGGCGAGCATTAACCCGGGTACCGGAGTGTCCACCGTCGGCCGGCTTGCGTGCGAACCGGGGGAGAACAGCGGACAGTCCTGCCGATACAAAATGCGCTCCGTCACGATGCCGGCCCGGGCGGTCTCCGGATAGATCTGGTGCAGCCGGGCCAGCATCTCGTCCCGCAGGCCCTCGGACGGCGCACAATCGGCGGGGACCGAGTATGAATGCACCTCGACCACCGAGCCTCCATTCGCGCGGGCCCAGTCGGCGGCCTGACGCTCGTAGTTACTGACCACGCTGATGTTGTCGATGGGTTCCAGTCCCCCGGTGCCCAGGAAGTCCGGCCGGCCGGCATCCACCGGCCGGTCCAGCCACAGCCGCTGCACCACGAACGGTGGCGCGAGTTCCATCCCAGCCACCCGTTGCCGCCACTGGGCGTCTCCCAATTCGGTTGAGGCGCCGACGATCTGCTGTAGACCGCCGACGTCGGTCGCAAGCACCACGCCGTCGGCGTCGATGGTGGTGCCGTCATCGCACCGCACCCGGAACTTCCTGGACCCCTCCAGGTTGACCGACGATACCGGCGTCCCGGTGCGAAACGTCACCCCAATGCCACGCAGGTACTCCCCCAGCGGGTTCCACAGTGCAGTGTCGAAGTTCGACTCGGCGACATCGAAGACTAAGCCCTCATTGGATCCCAGGAAGTAGATGTGAAACATCGCCGCCAACTCCGCTGCCGACAGCCGCTCAGGCCGGGCGAAGAAGCTGCGGGCGAAGACCTCGAATGCCAAATGTCGCGCGGCGACGGGAAAGTTGATGTCGGTCAGGAAGGTTTCCGCGTCGAGGTCGTCGAGCCGACCGTAAATTCCCGGTACGGTCACCGCGGCCAGTGGGGCGGCTGCTTTGGCGTTGATCCGCACCAGATCCCGGATCCGGAAGGTCGGACTGCGCATGGCGAATACCAATGCGTTCCACGGCGGGGACTGGGGCAGTCCGCGGAAGGTGTCGCGGCGGCCCTGCCCATCGATGAGCGGATAGTCCTCGACCGCCCGCAATCGCGACAGTTTCGGGTCGCTGCGTTGCAGTAGTGCCCGCAGGTTGTAGTACTGCCGGAAGAAGGCGTGGAACCCGCGGTTATTGGTGGTCGCGGTTCCGTCGTCGAGGTGTTCGGTCCACCCGGCGACACGCCCACCGAGGTCTGCGTGGCGTTCCAGGACGTCGACGGTGACGCCGCGTTCGGCTAGACCGGCGGCCGCGGCCAGGCCGGCGATCCCCGCGCCGACCACCACGGCGTGCGGTATCTCCGGTAGGTCGGCGGCGCCCGGCAGGCCGCGCGGTGCGGGGTGGGCTACGCGGTGCGGATCCTTCATCGTGTCGGATCCCCGGAGGCATCAACCGAAGCGTGCGCCGGCGCATCCGCCAGGAAGGTGTGCACGATGTTGCGCTGCCAGCCGCCCATCGTCTCGCTGTGGACGCCCGTGAATCCTGTTGCGGTCAAACGTCGTTTGAAGTGCAGGGCGCCGTCGAAGGTGTTCACACTGCGCCACAGGTGGCGGTAGAGCGCGCTGTCGCGGGTCTGTCGCCAACCGAGCGGGATGATTATGCCCCAGCAGACGGCGTTCCAGATGGCCTTCGCGGGCACTGAATCGCGCACCGAGTATTCGTGCACCGCCAAGGTGGCACCCGGGCGGAGCAGCTGGGCGAATCGCCGCAGTTGCGCGTCCGGGTCGGCCAGATTGCGCAGCAGGTAGGCCGCCAGGATTCCGTCGAACGGCCCGTGCACGCCGACGTCGGCCAGTGCCTCGATCGGGGTGTGCACGAAGCGAACCGAGTCCGGCCACGACTTGGCCGCGGCCTGCTCAAGCATGCCGGCGGAAGCGTCGACGGCGATGATCTCCGCGTGCGGGGCGGCCTCGAGCAGTGCGGCGGTCGACGCGCCGGTTCCGCAACCCGCGTCGAGCAGGCGCAGGCCGCGTCCGCCGTTGGGGATCCGCAACCGGCGAGCCGAGATCCGCAGGTGGTCGTGATAGCCGGGATTGGCGCCGACCAGACGGTCGTAGGCACTGGCACCGATGTCGAAGGCGCCCGGAACTTCGGCCTTGGGCAAACCCTGGTTGCTGACGCTGCTCAACGGCTTTCCTTCTGATCGGGTCGTTGTCTGACCCACAACAGCAGTACCGCGGTCACCAGCGCCCAGCCGAAGAGAAAATCCTCGACCGGGATATCCCAGGGAAACCGCAGACCCGATGTGTGGGCCTCGTTGTAGATGACGATCGGTGCGGACAGCTTGGTCAACCAGCCGTCGACCAGAACCTGAAATCCAAACACGATCACCATCGATATCCAGTAGGCGCGCGTGCGGAAAAGCCCGGTACGCAGTACGGACCATTCCAGCACACACACCCCGACGACCGAAATGATCGCCGGCAGTGTGTACCCCAGACCGATCACCGCCGACTCCGCGCGGCCATTGTGGCCCGCGACCGACCGAGAATGCCGAGCACGGAACTGACAGCCGAATAGGTCAGCAGACCGCACAGCGGGATGACGATGAAGAACAGCAATTCTTCGAGCGGCATGAACGGCATCTCGATGCCGCTGACGAAACGTGGGTTGTAGTGCCAGACGTCGAGTGCGATCGCAACCGCATCCCACACCAGGAATACCAGCAGCACCGGGGTCAGGGCACGCAGCAGGCGCCGTGGCTGACGGTAGACGCCGCGACCAAACGCCTCCAACGGCAGCGTGATCAGAATGCATCCAACGAGGATGAGCAGGTATTGCCACCGGTCCATCAGGCCGCGCCCTGGGACAGTCCGCCTCTCGAGGTTACGGCGGCCCGCCGCGCTCGCCTGGCCCGCACCAGTCCGCCGCTGAACACCGCAATCCTGCGGCCCATGCCCACCGACGCCCGCTCGCTGAACACCGCGAAGTCGATGTCCTCGATATTGTCGAGAATCTCGGAGTACAGCGTGAACGCCGTCGTCACGCACGGCCGCGACTGCGGCGCGAGCAGCGCGATGCCCTTGTGTGCCACCCGATAGATAGCCCGGGTGGTCTCATGCTGCGCGGCCAGGGCCGCCCGTACGCGGGGGTCGGTGCGACTGTTGTCGTGACACCACATCAGCAACTCGCGGTCCACTCCGAAGGCCGCGAGTTCATCGGCGGGAAGGTAGATGCGATTACGGTCGAGGTCCTCGTTGATATCACGCAGGAAATTCGTCAGCTGGAACGCCTGGCCGAGGGCTTCGGCGTAGGGCTCGGCGTCACACAGCGGTCCGACGGTGCCGAGGATGGGCAACATTTGCAGCCCGATCACCTCAGCCGAGCCGCGCATGTAGTGGTTGATCGCCGGGCGGTCGGGATAGTCGGTGACTGTCAGGTCCATCCGCATCGACGTCAGGAAGTCGTCGAACAGATTCAGTGGAATGCGATAGGTGCGAGCCGTATGCAGGACGGCAGGCAGCACCGGCTCACTGGCGTCGTCGGCGCCATTGAAGAACTTCGACGCCAACTCCTCCAATCGCGTTTCCCGTTGCGCGACGGTCGCATTCGACGTCAGATCATCGAGAATGTCGTCGGCGTAGCGGGCGAAGCCGTATAGAGCATGCACGGCCGGTCGCTGCGACGGGGCCAGCAGTCTGGTGGCCAGGAAGTAGGTGCGGCCGTGTTGGGCGTTGAGCGCACGGCAGTACCGGTAGGACTCCCGCAACCGTTCGTCGTCAATCCCGGCGGCGTGCAATTCGGTGTTGATCATGCCCCAACCTGTTTCGGTGAACTGATGATCGTTGCCGGTGACCTGTCTCCGACGGGGCCGGTGATCCGTTCGGCTGCCAACTGACCGGACAGCAGTGCTGTCGGTACGCCGACGCCCGGAACCGTGCACGACCCGGCCAGTACGACGTTGTCGATACCACGCACCAGGTTGGCCGGCCGGAACGGCCCGGTCTGGGCGAAGGTATGCGCCAACGCGAATGGCGAGCCCGCCAACATGCCCTGGCGCGCCCAGTCGGCCGGGGTCACGACGTCGAGCACGTCGGCGTCCTGATCCAGGCCCGGTAGCAGGCGCTCGGCTGCGGTTGCCAGCATCTGCCGGGCGTAGGTATCGCCCTCGACGGCCCAATTCACCTTGCCCACTTCAAGATTCGGGCATGGTGCCAGTACGAATAGTAGGTCGCGCCCGGGAGGTGCGAGCGTCCGGTCACCTGCGGTGGGCATGGTCACCAACAGAGACGGGTCGCTCATCAGCACACCCTCATCGATGATCTCGTCGAAGGTCTTCGACCAGTTGGCTCCGAAGCTGATGTTGTGGTGCTGCAGCGCACCTCCGACAGACGGCACCCCGACGTGCATGACGACGCACGACGGGGACGGCCGGAACTTGATCGGCCGACGGGGCGTGCGATTGAGTAACTGGTAGGTCAGCGGCAGTTCGGTGGTGAGAACCACGGCATCGCAAGCGATCCGGTCGCCGGAGTCGGTGCACACCGCCGTCACCCGTGAACCGGAACGCTCCAGACGCGTCACGGTGGATCCGTAGCGGAACACCACGCCGGCGTCGGCGGCCGCGGCGGCCAGCCCCTCGGGCACCGCGCGCATACCGCCGCGCGGGAAGTACACCCCGTTGATGGTGTCCATGTAGGCGATCACCGCATAGGCGGCCAGCGCCTGCTGCGGCGGCACGCCGGCATAGAGGGCCTGGAAGGTGAAGATCCGCTGTAGCCGCTCGTCGCTGATGAAACGGCTCACCATCTTCTCCCAGCCGCGGAATCCGCCGATGGCGGCCAGCCGGGCCAGTTGCGGTGTCAGCAGCGACAACGGTGACGAGAAATTGGACCCGATGAAACCGTCGATCTCCAGCTTGTATAGCTCGGTCAGCCAATCCCGCAGCCGCAGGTATCCGGCGGCCTGTTCCGGGCCGGCGAACTCCTCGATAGCGGCCGTCATGGCCGCGATGTCGGAGTGCACGTCGAGGGTACTGCCGTCGGCGAATGAGGCTCGATAGGCGGGATCGGACGGCATGATTTCGACGTAGTCACTCATCGACGCCCCGACGGCGTTGAACGCATTTTCGATGATGTCGGGCATGGTCAGAACGGTTGCGCCGGTGTCGATCCGGTAGCCGCGGATATCGGCCTGGCCCATCCGCCCGCCCGGGTATCCGTAGCGCTCGACGACAGTGACCGAGCGTCCACGCCCGGCCAACTGAAGGGCAGCCGACAGCCCGGACAGTCCGGCACCCACAACGACCACATGGTCGGTTTTCCCGGGGACAGTGCGCATCAATGACTCCTCTTGATCAGGTCACTCGTTGGGTGCAGACCGAGGCCATATCGGCCAGCGCCGATTGGACCCAGTCGTCGATCCGAGGGTCGCGGAGATGCTCGGCGGCCTCGGCCACTCGTTCGGCGATCAGCTCTTCGATCCAGTCCGCGGCACCGGTTGCCACAATCAGGTTCCGCCAGTGAGCGATCTCGGACTCGGTGAGTTCCTCGGTGGTCATCAGCTCGGCGAACTGCCGGCCGATGGCGGCGTCAGCCATCCGCTGGGCCGCGACCACAACGCTGGTGGCCTTGCGCTCGGCGAGGTCGCCGCCGGCCGGCTTGCCGGTCACCTCCGGCGAGCCGAAGACACCCAGGATGTCGTCGCGCAACTGGAACGCCTCGCCCAGCGCATGTCCGTAGCCGCCGAGTGCGTCGATCAGGTCACCGCGACCGGCCATCGCAGCGCCGATCTCCAGCGGACGCCGAACCGTGTAGTTTCCGGATTTGCGGCGCGCAATGTCGAGCACGTCATCCAGATCCGGCATGGCTTCGGCGTCGTTGGCGACGTCGGCGATCTGGCCGATCGCAAGTTCGACCCGCATCGCGTCATAGTGCGGCCAGGCCCGCGACAGCGCGTTCTGCGGTACTCCGCTGTCGCGCATCATCTGCTCGGCCCACACCAGGCACAGATCGGAGAGCAGGGTTGCCAGCGACGCCCCGAACCGGTCCCGCGATCCTGACAACCCACGGTCACGATGCCATTGGGCGAACTGGATATGGGCGGCCGGACGGCCCCGGCGCACCGGGGAGTCATCCATCACGTCATCCTGCAGCAGGGCGAACGCCTGCAGAAACTCCAGTCCGGCGCAGGCGCGCAGTGCCGCGCCATCAGGACCGGCTCCGCACAGCCACCCCAGGTACATGAATGTCGACCGTAGGCATTTGCCACCGTCGACGAATTGGGTCAGGACGTCAGCGGCAATATCGACGCCGGTGTGCGCAAGTTGCGGCACGCACTCGGACTCGACGAATTGAGAAACCTGGCCCAGGACCGTTTGCCGTACGCCATTGCGCCAGATCTCAAACTCCGCGCCGCCCGGCGAACCCAACGATCCCGCTGACCCAGCGGTCAGGGCGATCCTCGGCGACGAGGCATCGATCGATCGCACCGGCCGCTCCCTGTCTCATGTCCGCACCCCGTAGGCGCCCCTGCAGTCTAATTCAAGACGACACCGGCCCGCGGCGCTCGTCACGCACCACATGGTCATGGTCGCGTAATGATTCGGTTACCCGATCTGGCTGCGGTTTTGGTGCTTTTCATCGGAAGTTGTCGCGGCCGGGGCGGCGATGGGATGGGATGGTTGGATGGCCGCTGTGAACTCCGTCGCCGTGGCCGCCTCGAGCTGGACTGCTGGCAGCGCCGCCATTGCGGGATCGCGAAGGACCGCCGGCAGCGCAGCGGTAGCCGGATCCATCGGCACGGCCGGCAGCGCCGCGGTAGCCGGATCCATCGCCACCGCCGGCAGCGCCGCGGTAGCCGGATCCATCGGCACGGCCGGCAGCGCCGCGGTAGCCGGGAGTTTGCTGACCGTGCTCTGCGTTCTCCTGCGCGGATGCGTGGCATGTATCGGCTGCGTCGCTTGCCGGCGCTGTGTGGGCTGTGTGGCATGCGCGAGGTGCCGCGACTGCGTCGGTTGCGTCGGGTGCTACAACTGCTCAGGACTACGCAACGCCGTCGGACTGCGGGACGTGCACGCATAACCGACGGTGAAAACCCCCGACCGGAAGGCTCGAAGATGGCGCAACTGAGCGGAAAAGTCGCCCTCGTCACCGGAGCGTCGTCCGGGCTGGGCGCGGCGGTCGCGCGATTATTCGCCGAACGCGGGGCCACGGTATTCGGGATCGCCCGCGACACCGGGCGGATGGCCACGGTGTTCGAGACGGTGCCCGGCGGCGCCTATGCATCAGTCGACATCACCGATCCGCAGGCTTGCAGGGATGCCGTCGAACAGTGCGTTCACCGTTTCGGTCGGCTCGACATCCTGGTCAACGCGGCCGGCTTTCACCAGATGCGGCATACCTCGGAAGTCACCGATGACGACTGGGCCTACGACCTCGCGGCCAACCTCAACGGCCCGTTCTACCTGTGCCGCGCGGCGCTGCCACACCTGCTGGGCGTCGGCGGCAATATCGTCAACGTTGCGTCGGTGGCTGGCGTCGAGGGCGAGGTCTACTCGGCCGGATACTGCGCGGCCAAGCACGGCCTGGTGGGGCTCACCCGGGCACTCGCGGTGGAGTTCACCAGGGAGCGACTGCGGGTCAATGTGGTGTGCCCCGGCGGCATGCTGACGCCGCAGGTCACTGATTTCACCGCCCCGGACAACGCCGACTACAAGCTGATCATGCGGATCGCCGCGCCCCGCGGCCTGATGGAGCCCAGGGATGTGGCCACCGCAATCGCATTTCTTGCCAGCGACGACGCCGCCGCAATCCACGGCGCGGTGTACCCCATCGACAACGGCAAGCTGGCCGGGTGAGCTAACCCGAGAAGTGCCGCCGGATGCCGGCGAGCATCTCGGTGTGGGCCGCGACGGCCTGGCGAACCGTCACCGCCCGCAATCCCGGGGGCGCGCTGATCCGGATCCGTTCGGTTAGCCGGGTGCCGCCCGACTCGGCATCGAAGGTCACGATCGAGTCCAGTCGCACGCCGGGAAACTGCCGCGCCCGTGCCGTCACTGCGCCACGGGTGGGCACCCGCAGAGTCGCGGTGTAGGTGATGGGAAGAGTCAGAAAACCAAGCGGGACACGGTCTTTGACAGCATAGGTCTGCTCGTAGCCGTCATCGGAGATCCGGTGGGACACCGTGCGGACGGCGACCACCAGTGGATGCACTTCGGCAATCCGGTCGAGATCGACGTAGTAGGACCGCACGACGTCCGGTGGGGCCGCGACGAGTTCGTCAAGTTCGCGTTCGACGGCCACCGGTTACTGCGCGGCGGCCTGCAGTACCCCGACCTGATCCGGGCAGTAGGTCGAGATGGCCGCACCGAGGAACTGGAAGGCCTGCGTCTGGGAGGTATCGCGGGCCAAGTTCAACGAGATGAACTCCGCCGATGCGTAGGCGGTGCCGTCGACGCCGTTCGCGAGGCGTTTACAGGCGATCTTGCCCAACCAGGCGTTGTAGTCGCGCTGGCCGTAGATACCGAACGAGTGCAACTGATCGGCGAAGTCGATATCGGGATCAGCCTGGGCCGGGGCTGCCATTACCAGGGCCGCCGACGCGATCACTGCGGCAGCCAGAACACGCTTAGCGGAACTCATGGCCATGATTGTAAGCCGAACAGTTACATGAGCTAATCTCTTGGTCGATGTTCGTTCCACGAGCGCAGGGAATCCCATGGTCAAGCTGGTGAGGCGTAACAAGCCCTCTCTCGTGCTGACCGAGAACAATGCGTCCAACCGCCATGTCGGCGCGCACCCGGCGATACCGAAATTCATCCGGCTGTTCTCGATTCCGATCCTGCTGTTCTGGATCGGCCTGGTTGTCGTGCTCAGCATCAGCGTGCCCCAACTCGAAGTCGTCGGAGAACAGCATTCGGTGTCGTTGGCTCCCGACGACGCGCCGTCACTGCAGGCGATGAAACGGGTCGGCCAGGTATTCAACGAGTTCAACTCCAACAGTTCAGCAATGATCGTGCTGGAGGGCGACGCCCCCCTGGGCGCAGAAGCACACGAATTCTACGACGGTCTCGTCGCCACACTTCGGACAGACACCACCCACGTCCAGAACATTCAGGACTTCTGGGGTGACCCGCTGACTGCGGCTGGGTCTCAGAGCGCCGACGGTAAGGCCGCCTACGTCCAGCTCTATCTGGCCGGGAACCAGGGTCAGACGCTGGCCGGCGAATCGATCCAGGCCGTGCGCGACGCGGTGGCGAAGATGACGCCACCGACCGGCGTGAAGGTCTACGTCACCGGACCCGCCGCGCTGACCTACGACCAGCACCACGCCGGCGACAAGGGCGTGAAGAAGATTACCCTGGTGACCTTCTTGGTCATCTTCGTCATGCTGCTGCTGGTCTACCGCTCGCTCGTGACCGTCGTGCTGGTACTGATGATGGTCTTCGTCCAATTGGCCGCAGCCCGAGGGATTGTCGCGTTCTTCGGCTTTCACGACCTGATCGGCCTGTCGACATTCGCAGTCAACCTGTTGACCACGATGGCGATCGCCGCTGCGACCGACTACGTCATCTTCCTGCTGGGCCGCTATCACGAGGCACGACTGGACGGTGAGGACCGCGAAACCGCGTTCTACACCATGTATCACGGCACCGCGCACGTGATCCTGGGCTCGGGCCTGACGATCGCGGGCGCCACGTTTTGTCTGCACTTCACCCGGCTGCCGTACTTTCAAAGCCTCGGACTCCCACTGGCGATCGGCATGCTCGTCGCCGTTGTAGCGGCCCTGACCATGGCACCGGCAATGCTTACGGTCGGCAGCCATTTCGGACTGTTCGATCCCAAGCGGACAATGAAGACCCGAGGTTGGCGCCGGATCGGAACGGCCGTGGTGCGGTGGCCGGGACCGATTCTCATCGCCTCCGTTGCACTCGCACTGATCGGACTGTTGGCCCTGCCGACGTATACGACCAATTACAACGATCGTAACTACCTGCCGGCCGATATCCCGGCCAACGTCGGCTACGCCGCCGCGGATCGGCATTTCCCGCAGGCCCGGATGAATCCGGAACTCCTTCTGATCGAAACAGATCATGATGTGCGCAACTCGGCGGACATGCTTGTCATCGACCGCGTCGCCAAGAGCATCTTCCACATCCCGGGCGTGGGCCGGGTCCAGGCCATCACTCGGCCGCAGGGCAAACCGATTGAACACACCTCGATCCCGTTCATCATCAGCATGTCCGGCGCCACCCAGCAGTTGAACATGTCCTACATGCAGGACCGCATGAAGGACATGTTAAAGATGGGCGACGATATGCAGGTCTCCGTCGATCAGATGGAGAAGATGTATGCGCTGATGACACAGCTCACCGGTGTCACCCACGATATGGTCGGCAAGACCAAGCAGATGGTTCTCGACACCAACGAAATACGAGACCACCTCGCAGTTTTCGATGATTTCTTCCGTCCGATCCGCAATTACCTGTACTGGGAACCGCACTGCTTCGACATCCCGGTCTGCCAGTCGTTGCGGTCGGTGTTCGACTCGCTCGATGGAATCGACAAGCTCAGTGATGATCTCGGAGCGCTCACCGTCGACATGGACCGCCTCGACGCCCTGATGCCCCAGATGCTCACGATCATGCCGCCGATGATCGCAACCATGAAGTCGATGAAGACCATGATGCTGACCATGCAGTCCACCATGGGCGGCTTGCAGGATCAGATGCAGGCCATGCAGGATAACGCGACCGCGATGGGTCAGGCCTTTGACGCGTCGAAGAACGACGACACGTTCTATCTGCCACCCGAGGTGTTCAACAACGAGGAATTCAAACGCGGGATGAAGATGTTCGTCTCACCCGACGGAAAAGCTGTGCGTTTCATCATCGCCCACGAGACCGACCCCGCCACCCCGACCGGACTCGCGCTGATCGACAAGATTCGCAACGCGGCATTCGAGGCAATCAAGGGAACGCCACTGGAGGGCTCGAAGGTCTCTCTGGGCGGAACCGCGTCGGCCTACAAGGACATGCAGACCGGTGCCAACTACGACCTGATGATCGCCGGGCTGTCCTCGCTGTGCCTGATCTTCATCATCATGCTGATCCTGACCCGAAGTGTGGTGGCCGCGGCGGTCATCGTGGGTACTGTCGCACTGTCATTGGGCACTTCGTTCGGTCTATCGGTGCTGATTTGGCAGCACATCCTCGGGATGCCACTGCACTGGATGATCCTGGCCATGTCGGTCATCATCCTGCTGGCGGTCGGCTCGGACTACAACTTATTGCTGGTGTCGCGGTTCAAGGAAGAAATCCATGCCGGCATCAACACCGGCATCATCCGTTCAATGGCCGGCACCGGCGCCGTAGTGACGTCAGCGGGCCTGGTGTTTGCCTTCACGATGGCCTCGATGATGGTCAGCGATCTGCTGGTGGCCGGCCAGGTCGGCAGCACGATCGCGCTCGGCCTGTTATTCGACACCCTGGTCGTGCGTTCGTTCATGACACCGTCCATCGCGGCACTGCTGGGCCGTTGGTTCTGGTGGCCGCAGGTGGTGCGGCCGCGCCCAGTGCCGCAGCCCTGGCCCGATCCGTCCCCGCCGCCGCCGCCGACCGAGTCCACCACCGAATCCGAACACCCGGCCTATCCGGATCAACTGACCCTGAGCGCAAGCTCGCGAGGAGGCGCATGATGAGAGACGTGGCTACACAACGACTGGGCCGATGGGCCGGCACGGCGGCGGTGATCGCGGCGATAGCAGCCGCGCTGGTGCCGGCAACCGCCTCGGCTGATGCCACCGACGACTACCCGATCCCGAACCGGATGATCAAAACCGGCTGTACCGCCGAGCAGATTATGGCCGCCGCCCGCGACGTCGAGCCGGTCTACTACGAGCGCTACATGATCGACTACAACAACAAGTCGCCGGAGGTCCAGCAGGCGGCCCAGGATTACATCCACGACTTCTTCGCCAAGTCCCCTGCCGACCGCCGGGCCTGGTCGGAGGAGATGGCCACCAACGCCTTCTCGGATCCGTTGGCGTTCCAGTGGCCCAACCACGCCAAGCTGTTCTTCAACAACAAGGGTGTGGCGGCCAACACCACCGACATTTGCCAGCGGTACCCGGCAGGTGACATGTCGCTCTGGGTCTGGTGACATTTGACCGCCCCAGTAATCGATCGGTGGCTCGACGTCATCGAGAACGGCCAGACCGCCGGCCTCGATGACATGCTCGCCGAGGATGCGGTGTTCTACTCACCCGCGGTCTTCACGCCCCAGTGCGGACGTGCCACAGCGGCGGCGTATCTGCGCGCCGCGGAACACATGTTCGCCGGCACCGGCTTTCACTACGTCAATAAGTGGATCGACACCAACTCCGCGGTGCTGGAGTTCGCCGCCGAGGTGGACGGTATCGCCGTCGAGGGCGTCGACATCCTGCATTGGAACGACGAGGGGCAGTTGACGTCGGTGAAGGTGATGATTAGACCGTTCAAGGCAATCCAGACCGTGGTCGCGAAGATGGCGGAGTTGCTCGCGGCTCAGTGAGCCCCGAGCCAATAACACCCGAGCGAATCACACCGCGCCTCATGGTTCACGGCATCGACCCCAGTACAGCCCTGCTACTACTCGCTGCGGGGCTGGCGGCGGGCTTTCTCAACACCGTCGCATCGAGTGGCACGGCGGTCACCCTTCCGGTGATGATCGCCCTCGGTCTGCACCCGATGGTGGCCAATGCCACCAACCGGGTACCCGTTCTGC
>Ga0164294_10001647_pt1 | contig 20570 bp, 22 predicted proteins | sample GEODES005metaG_FD_111479 | JGI IMG/M metagenome (GOLD analysis project Ga0164294, IMG submission 111479) | Oligotrophic lake water microbial communities from Sparkling Lake, Wisconsin, USA - GEODES005 metaG | ecosystem: Environmental > Aquatic > Freshwater > Lake | place: USA: Sparkling Lake...
GACGTATTTTTAATCTGACAATGAAGTCTGTAATTTATTCAAGCCAAATACCACTTCCTGCATGGCCTGGAACCGAAAAACGGTGTGCACCGCTGATTTAACCTAGCGCAGAGCGCGTGCCCCAAGCCCAAAGTGGAGCGCAAGCACATTGCCCTAGCGCTGTCTGAAAATCGCACGTGTTGAGGCGGCGAGGTGATATGCGAAACGCGGCACCCAAAGGCCATAGCGACCAGTTCTAGAATAGTTTGTCATTTCCAACAAGCTGAACATCCCATGCAGACCGAACTACTGATCCGGCATGACGCCCAAGGCCTTGCCACCTTGACGCTCAACCGGCCAGACAAACTCAACGCCCTCTCACCCCAAAGCTTTATGGAGTTGCGTACGCACTTGGACGCAATTGCGTCGGACGACTCAGTGGCCTGCGTGCTGCTGCAAGGCGCCGGGCGCTCGTTTTGTGCCGGGCATGACCTCTCCACTATCAGCGCCGAGATGGACGAGGCCTTTGCAGCCGAGACGATTGACGCGCTTGAACGCCTGCCCCAACCCACCATTGCCCGTTTGCATGGCCACTGCCTGACCGGTGGCCTGGAATTGGCATTGGGCTGCGACATTTTGGTCGCGGCGGAGTCGGCCAAATTAGGTGATACGCACGGGCAATGGGGCCTGGTTCCGGTGTGGGGGATGTCGGTGCGCCTGCCGCAGCGCGTTGGGTACGCCAAGGCCAAGGAACTGATGTTCACCAGTCGCCGCATCACGGGTCGGCAGGCGCAAGACTGCGGCTTGGTAGACCATTGTGTAGCCGACGCTGAGATAGACGCCTTCATTGCCGACCTGGTCGCCGAGGTCGTAGCCAATTCCAGCGGCACGAACCGCATCGTGAAGCGCTTGTTGGCGCAAGCCGCCAACCGCAACTACCAAGACGCGCTGCAGTTTGAGCGCACCCTGCCCTTTGGCTTGCCTGCCGACATGGCGCAGCGCATGGCCAAGGCCCGGTAGGGCATCATTGGCTCTTGCTTTAGGTAAGGGATCAACCCATCGGTGATCGAACCACCACGACGGATAAAAAGGACAAGACCATGCGTAAAAAAGCCATGAAACACAGCGCCAGCATTTGGGACGGAGAGGTGGGCGCGTCGCGCTGCATCGACGTAGTGCACTGGGAGGGTGATATCACGCCCGAGGAATTGGCCAACGTGGCCAACCAGATTTCGCCGGACTGGGAAATGGTGGATTTGCAACTCGACCCGGTCCACCCCTTGCACGGAAACACCTACCAGCTGCGCCGCCTGACAGACGACGAATACGAAGAGGCCGAACTCATCAAACGCCGGGCCGCCTTCGCCACCAAGCACGCGGGAAAGCGGGTGTGGGTGCATGGTTACCACATCGAAGTGCGCCCGGGCGAACACACCGACCAGCCATTTTTCTACGACACCATGTTCAGCACCGTGCTGACCACTCTGGACGACATCGAGGCCCTGTGCGACCAGCACTATGGCGCAGGCATCTGGGACGAATACAGCCTCTACCCCGACGACAAACTGCCCAAGCCCCTGGCAATGAACTTCTAGCTTGTAGAGCGTGTGCGGTGCGCGGGTTGGAGGGTGGCCCACCAACTCATGGCCATGGCCGCCAGTAGGCCCGCCAAGCCGAACCAGTGCAAAGAATCCATGTTCCCCTGGGCAACCAGCCAGCCACCGCCGCCTGCACCCAATGCTTGACCGGCGTACATAGCGGCGCTGTTGAGCGCGATTGAGCCCGACGCCAGCAGCGGCGCAATGCCAACCAGGCGCGCTTGTTGGGCAGAGTTCGACGCAAAACACCCCAAACCCCAGGGCACACAAACCAGCGCAGCCAAGGCCAAACTACTGGCCAGCGGCCAGAGCAGAAGGCTCACACCCATGCTGGCCACGGCCCACATGACCGCGCGCGGAGCGCCAATGCGGTCAATGTGGCGCGACATCACCAGGTTGCCGATCAAGCCGCAGGCACCAAAGCAGGCAAACAAGAGGCTTAACTCGGCCGGTGTGACATCCAAGTGCAGCTTGAAATAGGGTGCAAAGTACGAGAACAGTACAAACTGACCAGCCGAATACAGCAGCGTCACCGCCACGCAGAGCATCAGAGCGCGCGACTGCAAGGTCTCGCCCCATGCGGCGCGGGAAAAGGCCGGGGGCCGCACGCCGTCGGGCAAGCTACGCCAAACCCAGACCGCGCTGACCAAGCTAAGCAAGGCCACAAACCCAAAAGCGCTGCGCCAACCCAGCGTGCCGCCTATCCAGGCGCCCAGCGGAACCCCCACCACCGAGGCAACCGACCACCCCAAAAACACAAAGGTAATCGCCCGCCCACGCTGCGCCGGTGTCACCAGCAGACCAATGCACGAGGCTGCCTGGGGCGTAAAAATGGCCGGCGACACCGCCGCCAGCACGCGCAAAACTATCAGCCACCCGAAGTCTGGCGCCAGTGCACTCAAGCCTAAGAACGTCCCGTACCACAGCATCGACAGCGCCAGCAAGCGCCTGCGGTCCCAACCTGCCACGACACTTGCAAAAAGCGGCGCCCCCAGGCACATCATCACCGCCGCAGCCGTGATCAACTGCCCGGATACCGCCACCGAGACCGCAAGCGAACTGCCAATGTCATTTAGCGTGCCCGGCACCACCATCACGCCGGTACCGATAACAAAGTTACCAAATAGCAGGGACCAAAGCACACGTGGAAGTGGTTCGTGCGGGGTGGCGGGTGTTATTGAAGACATCAAAGGGCGGACAAAAGACGCCCCGACAGGGTGGCTGGGGCGATGCATTCTCGCCCTGCGTCGCCTCCCCAGCTGTACCGCGCAGGACAGGCACTGCTCACCGCAGGGCCAGGTGTTTAGAAAGTTCGGCTGGGTCGGTCAGGTGTAGCGCGTGCCAACCCAGGGCAGCAGCGGCCTGCACATTGGGCCGGTGGTCATCAACAAACAGCGTGCTACCGGGCTGCAAGCGGTACCGCTGTGCCAGCAGTTGGTAGATTTCAGCTTGTGGTTTGAGCAACCGTACGTCCGCAGAAAATAGGCCTCCGTCAAACCACTGAATGAAGGCATGGCGTTGCTCCAAGGTGCGGGCGAAGGGCGCGGGCATATTGGAAAGAAAGAGCAGCCGCACGCCCTCCCCGGCCTCGCGTCGCTCGCGCAAGGATTGCAGTAGCGCCACCGTGCTGGCGATGGGTTGCAGCTGTTCACCAATGGGTGCCAACAAGGCTTGCATCCTTGGCAGGGGAATCACCAGACGCCGGGCTGTTTGGTCCGTCACTTCCAGCAAGGTGCGCTCGCCCCGATCAAAGGCCAGCCAGTCGGTGTGCGTAAAAATAGCCCGGCTCAGTGCCTCCGCGCTCTCGAATCCGTACCAGTTATCGCGAAAGTGCGAGCGCACCATCGCCGCCGGATTCCAGTCAAAGACGACACCACCAAAATCAAAAACAAAGTCCCGAATGGTCACCTTATGCGCTTCCCGATGCACTTTTCAACTCAACATTGCTTCCAGGCTACCAAGGGATGGCGGCGCCACGGTAGTCCACAAACTGCGCTCGCCCGGTAGGCCGCAACTTCTGCAACACCTGCAATAGCTGAGCTGCTGAAGCCTCAGGCGCCATAGCGTCGCCGGGCGCTACAAAAGGGCGGCTAAGTTTGGATCGCACCGTGCCCGGTTGCAGGGCCGCAAAGACGGTCAGCGGGCGGCGGCGGCCAACTTCGATCGCAGCGCTTTGCAGCAGCATATTGCGCGCGGCTTTGGCCGCACGGTAGCCGTACCAGCCGCCTTTGCGGTTGTCCTCGATGCTGCCCACGCGCGCCGAAAGCGTGGCATAGACCGTGGGCACATCGGGAGCCAGCAAGGGAATGAAATGCTTCATGAGCAGCGCCGGCCCGATAGCATTGATCTGCAGAGCGCGCATCAAGCCGGGGGCGCTGATCGCGTCGAGCCGCTTTTCGGGCCCCACACCATCGATTTCCAGCGCGCCGGTGGCGTCGATCAGCCAATGCAATGCCCCGCCCTTCCCCACCTCTTGGGCGCATTGCTGGATGCTGGTCTCTAGCTCCAAGTCAAAGGCAGGCGTGCTACTGCGCGAGAGGGCCAGTACCTGGAAAAACCGGGGATCAGCCCGCAGCAGTTCCACAAATGCTGCACCGAGCGCACCGCTGGCGCCCAGCACCACCGCCCGCAGTCCCGAAACAGGCGCTAAGGTAACCATTTAAGCAGCACCTGCGGCAATCCGGCGCAATGCCTGCTCAAACACCTCCACCGGCTGACCACCCGAGATCAGGTGCTTATCGTTGATGATGATGGCGGGCACCGAACGGATGCCTGCGCGCTGGTAGTACTGCTCCACCGCGCGCACCTCGTCGCTGTAGGTTTCGCTTTCCAAAATGGCTTGTGCCTGCAACACGTCCAGGCCTGCCGCCCCCACCGCTGCAAGCAAGACTTCATGCGACTCAATGCATTCGGCACGGCCTTGGTAGGCCTCCAGGAGTGCCTTTTTTAGAGCGTATTGCGGGCCCTCAACACCGGCTAAACCAGCCCAATGCAGCAGGCGGTGCGCGTCAAAAGTGTTGTACACCCGGCCCCGGCCACCGGCTTTGAAAGTAAAACCCACCTCAGCACCCCGTTGGCGAATGGTCTCCCGCATCTGGGCTTGCTGTTCGGGGGTCGATCCGTATTTTTCGGTAATGTGCTCGCCCAGGTCCTGGCCACCGGGGGGCATCTGGGGGTTGAGTTCGAAGGGCTGGAAATGCAACTCCGCGTTCACCTCCGGCGCCAGACGCTTGAGCGCGCTTTCCAGGGCGCCCAAACCCACGGCGCACCACGGGCAGGCAATGTCAGAGACGAAGTCGATTTTGAGCGTGGTGGTCATGGTGGTGTTCGATGGAGCAACTAAAGGGCCTGCCCTATTGCAGGCCCGCCAAGCCTGCGATGGCCAAGGCGTAACCCTTGACGCCAAATCCGGCCATCACCGCCTTGGCGGCTGGTGAAATGTGGGAATGGTGGCGAAACGCCTCACGCGCATGCACATTGCTGATGTGCAACTCAATGAGCAAAATACCAGTGCCCTTGATGGCGTCGTGCAACGCCACGCTGGTGTGGGTGTAGGCGCCAGCATTGAGCACCACGCCCGCCAACTCGCCCGCTGCGTGCAGGCGCCCGGCCTCGTGCAGCCAGTCGACCAAGACGCCCTCGTGGTTGCTTTGACGAAAGTCCAGCGCAAAACCGTGGCTGTCGCAAGCCTGCTGGCAAATCGCTTGCACGTCGCCAAGGGTCTGGCTGCCATACACCGCAGGCTCGCGTGTGCCCAGCAAATTGAGGTTGGGTCCGTTGAGTACCAAGGCAGTTTTCATGCGGGCTCCGGGGGTGGGATACGGGGTTCTAAATGAATAAGCAGGGCGTTAATCCGTCGGCGCCTGAGCGGCAATGGGCGCCAGCGCCGAGCGCACATCACCGCATTGGGCTCGGTGACGCAATACGTGGTCCATGACCACCAGGGCCAGCATGGCCTCCGCAATCGGCGTGGCGCGAATACCCACACACGGATCGTGGCGGCCTTTGGTCACCACCTCGGCGGCCTGACCTGCCACGTCGATGGAGGCGCGCGGGGTAATTATCGAGCTGGTGGGCTTAATGGCAATGCTCACCTCCAGGTCCTGCCCGGTGCTGATGCCGCCCAACACGCCGCCCGCGTTATTGCTGACAAACCCCTGTGGCGAGAGCGAATCGCCATGCGTGGTGCCGCGCTGCGCCACGCTGGCAAAACCAGCGCCAATTTCGACGCCCTTGACGGCATTGATGCCCATCATGGCGTAGGCAATGTCGGCGTCCATCTTGTCAAACAGCGGCTCGCCCAAGCCCACCGGCACCTTGGACGCAGACACGCGAATGCGTGCGCCGCACGAGTCGCCCGCTTTGCGCAGCGCGTCCATATAGTCTTCCAGCGCCTGCACGTCGGCCACCGGTGCAAAAAACGGGTTGTTGGGCACGTGCTCCCAGCCTTCAAAACCAATCGGCATTTCGCCGATTTGCGCCATGCAGCCGCGAAATTCGGTGCCGTACTGCGCTTTGAGCCATTTCTTGGCCACAGCACCCGCCGCCACCATCGGTGCAGTCAGGCGGGCTGAGGATCGCCCGCCGCCGCGCGGGTCGCGAATGCCGTATTTTTGGAAATAACTGTAGTCGGCGTGGCCAGGGCGAAAGGTTTCCAGAATATTGCCGTAGTCCTTGCTGCGCTGGTCTGTGTTCTGGATCAAGAGCGCAATCGGCGTTCCAGTGGTTTTACCTTGGTAGACGCCGCTCAAAATCTGCACCGCGTCGGGCTCGTTGCGCTGGGTCACAAAGCGGCTGGTGCCGGGGCGGCGGCGGTCCAGGTCGTGCTGGATATCGGCTTCACACAAATCCATGCCCGGCGGGCAGCCGTCAATGACACAGCCAATGGCCGGGCCGTGGGATTCACCAAAGTTGGTGACTGCGAATAGGGTGCCGAAGGTGTTACCGCTCATGCGGCGCATTATCCCTGAGGGCGCCGGACGGCCCCGCGAGACACTTCAGTCGGCTTTCTCAGCCCCGTCCTGCCCCGGCCAGTCGCGAATATAGGCCTTGAGCATCTTGTTCTCGAAGTTTTGGCTGTCGACCACCGCCTTGGCCACGTCGTAAAAGCTGATCACACCCATGAGCATGTTCTTGTCCATCACGGGCATGTAGCGGGCGTGGCGGTCGAGCATCATGCGCCGGATTTCGTCCATCTCGGTTTCCATGGTGCAGGTCAGGGGCGCGTCGTCCATGGCTGTGCGAACCAGCGTGGTTCCCAGAGCGCCACCGTTCTTCACCACAGCCTCAATGACTTCACGGAAGGTGAGCATGCCCACCAGGTCGCCATGCTCCATCACCACCAGCGAACCGATGTCGCGCTCGGCCATCAGCTGTGCGGCGTGGGACAGCGCCTCGTCCGGATGTGCGGTGAACAGGGTCCCGCGCTTGACACGCAAAATATCGCTGACTTTCATGGTGTTTCCTACGGTAGCCAAGGCGCTTGGGCGCTGGGTGGTGAGAACTCATGCTTGAATATAGCCCACAATGGCAGGCTGAATTTGCACTGTACCAATGGAGATTTGCCATGACCGGCTACGCTGACCCCGGATTCGACACCCTGGCCCTGCACGCAGGCGCCACGCCAGACGCTACCGGCGCCCGGGCGGTACCCATCCACCTGACGACCTCGTTTGTATTCGAGTCCAGCGACCAGGCCGCATCACTCTTCAACCTGGAGCGCGCAGGCCACGTCTACAGCCGCATCAGCAACCCCACCAACGCAGTGCTGGAGCAGCGCATATCAGCCCTGGAAGGCGGCATTGGCGCCATAACCACAGCCAGCGGGCAGGCCGCGCTGCACCTGGCGATTTGCACACTAATGGGTGCGGGCTCCCACATCGTGGCGTCCACTGCGCTGTATGGCGGCTCGCACAACCTGCTGCACTACACGCTCAGGCGCTTTGGCATAGACACCACCTTCGTCAACCCCAACGACATGGACGCCTGGCGCGCCGCCGTGCGCCCCAACACCAAGCTGTTCTTTGGGGAGACCGTGGGTAACCCGGGCTTGGAGGTGCTCGATATTGCCAATGTGAGCGCTATGGCGCACGAAGCGGGCGTGCCGCTGCTGGTGGACTCCACTCTCACTTCTCCCTGGCTGATAAAACCCTTTGACCACGGCGCGGACCTGGTCTACCACTCGGCCACCAAGTTTTTGTCCGGCCACGGCACGGTGGTCGGTGGCGTGGTGGTCGACAGCGGCGCCTTTGACTGGGAAAAATCAGGCAAGTTTGCCGAACTCAGCCAGGTCTACACCGGCTTTCACAACATGGTGTTCAGTGAAGAAAGCACCGTAGGCGCCTTTTTACTGCGCGCGCGCCGTGAAGGCCTGCGCGACTTTGGCGCCTGCATGAGTCCGCACACCGCCTGGCTGATCTTGCAGGGCATTGAGACACTGCCGCTGCGCATGGCGCGCCACATGGGCAACACCGAAAAATTGGTGCAATTTCTGGCCAGCCACCCCATGGTTTCCCGTGTGGGCCACCCCATGCTCGAGAGCCACCCCAGCCACGCCTTGGCGAAGGTGCTGCTGCCGCGCGGCGCGGGCTCGGTCTTTAGCTTTGACATCAAAGGCACGCGCACCCAGGGGCAAAAGTTCATTGAGGCCCTGAAGATTTTCAGCCATCTGGCCAATGTGGGTGACTGCCGCAGCCTGGTGATTCACCCGGCCAGCACCACCCACTTTCGCATGGATGACGCAGCGCTCCAGGCCGCAGGCATTGGCCCGGGCACCATCCGCCTGTCGATTGGCCTGGAGGATCCGGAAGATCTGGTCGACGACCTCAAACGCGCGCTGCGAGCCGCCGAAAAAGCCGTCTGATCGGGCCGCACCCTAGGTGCGCAGCATCTCAGCCACCCAGTCACCAATGGCCAATGCGCTGGTCAGCCCCGGGGACTCGATGCCAAACAGGTTGACCAGGCCGTCCACGCCGTGGTCCATGGGGCCTTGAATGCAAAAGTCGAGAGCGGGGGCGCCGGGGCCGCTGATCTTGGGGCGCATGCCTGCATAGCCCGGTAGCAGCGCACCGTCAGGCAAGCCCGGCCAGTATTGGCGCACCGCTGCATAAAACGAATCTGCCCGCGCCGGGTCCACGGCTAGCTGGTCAGGCCCGTCCACCCATTCCACATCCGGCCCAAACTTGGCTTGACCGCCCAGGTCCAGCGTCAGGTGCACGCCCAGGCCTGCGGCCTCGGGCACCGGATATACCAAATGCCGAAAAGGCGCGCGGCCGGCCAGAGTGAAGTAGTTTCCTTTGGCGAAATACCGGGTCGGCACCAGCTCGGATGCCAGTCCGCCAAAGCGCTGCGCCAGCGTGGGCGCCTGCAAGCCCGCCGAATTGACCACCGTGCGCGCGGCCAGCAGCGTGCCGTCCTGGGTGCGCACCAGATGCCGCTGTGCGCTGCCCGCACCGAGTTCTACCGCATCCACCGGGGTATTGAGGACCACCTGGCCCCCGGAATTCTCTAGGTCGGCTTGCAGCGACAGCATGAACCCGTGGCTGTCCACAATGCCGGTGCTGGGCGACAGTAAGGCACCGTGGCAGACAAGCGCGGGCTCCAAGGCTTGGGCCTGCGCGCGGCTGAGCCACTGCAAATCATCCACCCCATTGACGAGCGCTTTGGCTTGGGTGTCGTGCAGAATGTCCATCTGGTCGGGCGCGCAGGCCACCAGCAACTTGCCGCAGCGCTGGTGCCCGATACCCCGCTCGGCCAGGTACGCGTAAAGCTGGTGGCGGCCCTGAACGCACAGGCGTGCCTTGAGCGAACCGGCTGTGTAGTAGATGCCGGCGTGGATTACCTCGCTGTTGCGCGAGCTCACGCCCGTGCCAATGCCGTCGGCGGCCTCTAACACCCAGACCTCGCGACCCGAGCGCGCCAGGCTGCGTGCCACCGCCAAACCCACCACCCCAGCGCCGATCACCACCGTGTCCACCAGCTCTGGGGCCAATACTGCTGAAATCATGTCCTTTTCCTTGCTGCGTCGCTGTGAGCCCCAAGTTAACCACAGGGCGGCGCAGCGGCCAAGGGCCTCCGCTGGCCCGCAAATAGGCACAATCGGCCAAGCTGAGCCCTCCAGAGCGCCCCAAACTGCGCCATTACCCCGCTTGCAAGGAACCGCCCCGTGTACATCACCGTCAACAACGCACCTCTGTTTGCCTACACCGCGGGCAAGACCTACGACCCAAAAAAGCCCAGTGTCGTCTTTATCCATGGCGTGCTAAACGACCACAGCGTCTGGATTTTGCAAAGCCGCTATTTCGCCAATCATGGACACAACGTCTTGGCCATAGACCTACCCGGCCATGGAAAAAGCGGGGGTGAAGCACCGCAGACCGTCGAACAAGCGGCACAAACGGTCATTGCGCTGCTCGACGCCGCGGGCGTGCAGCAGGCCGCGCTGGTGGGCCACAGCTTCGGCTCGCTGATTGCGCTCGAAGCGGCCGCTCAAGCGCCGGGCCGGGTGAGCCAGCTGGCCTTGCTGGGCGCCGCTTTTCCCATGCGCGTGTCGGCCGCGCTGCTTGACGCCGCAGTGCAAACCCCTTTGCTGGGTATAGACATGGTGACGCGCCTGTCGCTGTCGATGATGGCACCGCCCCCCTCAACACTGGGGCCCGGCACGTGGTTGTACGGCACCAGCCGTGCCTTACAGCGCCGGATATGGGCGGGCAACACCGAAACGAATGTGTTCTACCGTGGTTTCAAGGCCTGCGACAGCTACCAAAACGGCGAACAAGCGATGGAACAGGTGCAGTGCCCTACCTTGTTTTTGCTGGGCCAACAAGACCAGATGACGCCGCCCAAAGCCGCGCAGTCACTGGTCAAGCGAGCACGCCATGGGCAAGTTCAGATGGTGGGCAGTGGGCACGCCTTAATGGAAGAAGCGCCCGATGCGGTGTTAGACGCTCTGTGGGGCTTTTTGCGCTCCAAAGCCGCCGCGTCAGCTCCGTCGCACGCCTAGGCGCCCCTAGGTCTTGGTGCGGCGCAGTCGGCGCACGGCCAGCAATAGCGCCAAGCCACCGATGGCGCAAAAGCACAAAAACGACCAGTTAGCGATAGAGCCGCCCAAAAAGGTCCAGTCCACCAGCGAGCAGTCGCCACTGCCTTTAAACACCATGGGAATGACGCGCTGCAGCGGAAAATTTTCAATCATTCCATACAGGTCGCGCCCACAACTCTGGGCCTGGGGCGGATACCACTGCAACCAGCTTTGGCGCGCTGCAACAAAAGCGCCAAAGCCGCACACCACCACCAAAACCAGGGCCGAGCTGACATGGGCCATGCGAGAGGTACGCGCGGCCAACCACGCCGCCAACAGTGCCACCAGCACTAGGGCGTAGCGCTGGACGATGCACATGGGGCAAGGCTCCAAGCCCACCACGTGCTGCAAATACAAACCAAAGACCAGCAAGGCCACGCAGCCCACACTGACTACCAACCCCAAGCGACGCGGGTGGTGGTCCACCCAATGCAATACATGGTTCACAGCAAACACCCTTGAAATTCTGATTCAGTCATCCTATCCCGCGCACCATTGTGTCGCGTAAAGCTGCGGGCATTAGCCCATACAAGTATTGATTCTGATCAATGCTGCGCAGCACACACCAGCCCCGGTGGCGCTACCACACCTTCGCGCACCGGTTTCCCCGGTTGCGATGTGGCTTGCATACAAGCAAAGCGAATAAGATTCAGGCTTTAGCATATCCCCGCATTTTCCTGAACCCAAGGCACCCCATGGCACGCACTGTTACCTGTATCAAGCTCGGCACCGAGGCCGAAGGCCTGGACTTCCCACCCTACCCCGGCGAACTGGGCAAACGCATTTGGGAGGGCGTAAGCAAAGAGGCCTGGGCCGCCTGGCTCAAGCACCAGACCATGCTGGTCAATGAAAACCGCCTCAACCTGGCCGATGCCCGCGCCCGCCAGTACCTGGCCCGGCAAATGGAAAACCACTTCTTTGGCGACGGCGCAGACGCTGCGCAGGGCTACGTACCCCCCGCTGCCTGACCCAGGCGCCCACCTGCCGCTGCACCGACCCGTCCCCTTGGCCTGCGCGTGACCGCAGTGGCACCTCCAGCCCACACGGTGCTGGACACTGATTTTGCGGACGGCGCCCAGTTTTTTTCACTTTGGCGCCAGTGGCGCAGCGTGCCCGAGCCCGTGGCCATGCTGCATTACGTCGGCTTGCAAGCAGCCACCCTGAGCGCCCAACCGCCCGACGCGGACGCAGCGCAATTACGCGAATGGGCACAGGCCACGGCCGATATCAGCGGTCGATCTGGTTTTTACCGCCTGCTGCTCGATGGCGGGCGGGTTTCGCTCACGCTTTGCATGGGGGACTTACAAACCAGCCTGGCGCAACTGGCATTGCGGGCCGACCGGGTCATTTTGGGCGCTGCCTGTGCGCAAGGCGAAGCGCTCGCGGCGCTAGCCAAGTGCTGCCAACGCGGCACGAAACTAACGTGTAGCACCGCACTGAGCACCGGCGGTGTGCCAGATGCAGCCAACCTGCAAGCCCTGGGTTTTCAGCCGGGGACCGGAACCGAATGGGTTTTTGACCCGGCGTGGGCCGTTCTACGAAGCCGCCAAACGCCACGCCAGATTTGGCCGCAGCCGCAACGCTGCACGGTGGTTGGCGCCGGCATTAGCGGCGCAAGCGTAGCCCGGGCGCTGGCGCTGCGCGGCTGGGAGGTACAGATTTTGGACGCACAAGACCACCCGGGTTTAGGCGCCTCGGGGCTACCAGCGGGCTTGGTCAGCCCCGTGTACAGCGCAGACTATGGGCCGGTGTCACAGCTCACACACATTGGCTGCGCCTTGATGCGCCAACATGCCCAAATGCTGCTAGTGCAAGGCCGGGACTGGGCGCCCAGCGGCGCGTGGCTGCACCAGGTGGCCGATAAAAAAAACCACCAGGCAGTTCCGGCGCGGCACCTGCCCGAGGCGTTTTGGCTCCAACCCGGTCCCCTGGTACGCGCCTGGCTGGCCACGCCGGGCGTCAGCTTCACCGGACGGGCGCGCGTCGAAAGACTGGAGCGACTTGGCGGGCACTGGGTTTGCATAGACCAGGCCGGGCTGGAACTGGCGCGCAGCGAAGTGCTAATCGTGACCAACGCCCTGGACGCAGCGCGCTTGTTGAACGACCCCGACCCGGCCCAGCCAGCCCACGCGCCAGGGTGGGGTCTGCGCCCCGTGCCCACAGCCGCCGTGACCCAGGCACTGGCGGGGCTGCACCCCCGCTACGGCGCCGTCAGCATGGGAGCAAGCACTGGCTTGACCGATTTGCCAGCGCAGCCGGTGCAGGGCCATGGTAATTTTTTGCCCTCGGTGACGCTGGCCCAAGGGGCCATGTGGCTTGCGGGTGCGGGCTTTGATTCCGCTCCCGCGCCAGACGCACCGGCACAGCATCGCGATAACCTGGCCCGCCTGGCGCGCTTGTTGCCCGGTGCGGCAGCCACGGTAGCGCCACAGTTCGAATCGGGTGAAGTGCAAATCTGGCAGGGCCAACGCTGCGTCAGCCACGACCGCTTGCCCCTGGTAGGCTTGGTGCAAGCAGCGCCCGACGCCAGCGTGTGGATCAGCGCGGCCATGGGCGCGCGAGGCCTGACACTGGCCGCACTGTGCGCCGAACTGCTGGTAGCGCACATGGGCGGCGAGCCGCTGCCCCTGCCCGCCCGCTTGGCCCGACTTCTGGACGCGCAGCGTGCCGCCCGATACATCGCCTGAAAGGGCTGCAAACTACACTTGTTCGACGCCGATCGGGCGGCCCTCGCCGGTCATTGCGGGTATGGGGCCGCCTGACAATCCGTTTTTATTCGACAAGGAAGTTCCCATGGTGTTGGTAGCCGGTTCAGCCAATTTGGACTTTGTGGTGCGCGCACCGCACATTCCCGCACCCGGTGAAACTGTGCTGGGAGGCGCCTTTCAGACCTTTGCCGGGGGCAAGGGCGCCAACCAGGCACTGGCCTGTGCACGCGCCGGGGGCATGGCCACGCAAATGCTGCTGGCGCTGGGCGAGGACGCTTTTGCCGCACCCATTGAGACCTCTCTGCGCGGTGCCGGTGTCGCCTTGCACGCCGTGCGCCCCAGTGGCTTGGCAACGGGCACTGCCTTTATCTGCGTGGACGACCATGGCGAAAACGCCATTACTGTGGCGCCCGGCGCCAACGCCTGCCTGCAGGCGGCGCACCTGCCGCCCCTGCAAGGTTTTAGCCACCTGCTGATGCAACTCGAAATCCCGCTGCGCACCGTCACCGCCTACGCGCTGGCGGCGCGAGCGGCGGGCATGCAAGTGGTACTCAATGCTGCACCGGCGCAAGCGCTGGCCCCGGAACTGCTGGAAGCCGTGGACCTGCTGATCGTCAATGAGGGCGAGTTGCGTGCGCTCGCGGGCGGCCAGGGCAGCGTGGCGGATTGCTTAGCGCGCCTGCCCTGCCCCTCCGTGGTCGTGACCCTGGGCCCGCGCGGCTGCGTGGCACGCGAAGGCGATGCATTCCAAGTGCAAACCAGCTTTCAAGTGCCGGTGGTGGACACCACGGGCGCAGGCGACACGTTTTGCGGCGCGATGGTGGCGGCGCTGGCACGCCAACACACCATGGCCCAGGCACTGCGCCAGGCTAGCGCCGCTGCTGCGTTGGCCTGCACCCAGATAGGTGCGCAAAGCAGCGTGCCACACGCCGCCGATGTGGTTGCATTGTTGTCACAAACCTCGCACGCGCATGAGGCCCAAGCGTTGCTGGCGCTGCGCCAGTTCGCCGGGCTGCCCTAAGCGCCGGCCATGCGCGCCCTGCCCGACCCGGCGCTCCCGCCACCGAATCCCCGATATCCACCATGACCCACCCCGCCCCTCACCGCGTGATTTACGACACTGACCCCGGCGTCGACGACGCCATGGCCCTGTACTACGCGCTGGCCCATCCCGACATTGATGTGATGGGCGTGACGACCACTTTTGGTAACGTGACGGTAGCGCAGGCCGCGCTTAACGCACTGCATCTGCTGGCCATCGCGGGGCGTGGTGAGATCCCGGTTACCCAGGGCGTGGCCGCGCCGCTGGTGAAACGCGCTGAGGCGCCGCCCGACCACATCCACGGCGCCGACGGCCTGGGCAACTTGCCGCAGCGAGAGCCCACGCACAAGCAGCTCGATGCGCGCGGCTCGGCGCAGTTCATCGTAGACATGGCGCGCCAGCATCCGGGCGAAATCACCGTGGTGGCGGTCGGCCCCTTGGGCAACCTGGCGCAGGCGCTGGCCATTGAGCCGCAACTACCGCGCTTGCTGCGTAAAGTGGTCACCATGGGCGGCGCGGTACTGGAGCCGGGCAATGTGTCGCCCGTGGCCGAGGCCAATATCTGGAACGACCCACATGCTGCCGACATCGTTTTCACGGCAGGGTTCGATCTGACCATGGTGGGCCTGGACGTGACGCACCAGGTGATCTTGCCCGTGAGCCTGTTTGCGCACATTGCCCAGCACCACCAGCACCCCGCCACCGACACGCTGCACCACGCGGTGGCGTTCTATGCCAATTTTTACAGCGGCTTGTACCCGCATGTAGCAGCCATCCACGGCTGCTTTGGCCACGACGTGCTGGCCTTTGTGGCGCTCACCAACCCCGCCTTGTTCAGCACCGAGACGGGCCGCGTGCGCGTGGCGGTGGACGGTCTGGCCCAGGGCCAGACCATGCTGCGGCGCAAAAGCATCGCCTACCCGCAAAGTGGCTGGGGCCCGGAGGTGCCTGACACCCAGGTTTGCATCCAGGTGCAAGCGCCGGCCTGCAAAGCGCTGATTGAACGCACCCTGATGTGCGCCTGGCTGGGGGCTTGAATATGAGCGTAGCCACGCAGCTGCCCGTTTTTGACTTCCAAGCCCCGGACGCGCCCCAGGCGTTTTGCCAAAGCCTGCACGAGACCGGCTTTGCCGTCTTGCGCAACCACCCTTTGCCGCAAAGCCTGGTGGAAGGCATCTACGCCGAGTGGCGCGCCTTTTTCGGACAAGAAGCCAAGCACGCTTACGCCTTTGACGCCGCCACGGGCGACGGCTATTTTTCCACCGCCGTATCCGAGACGGCCAAGGGCGAGAAGCAGCGCGACCTCAAAGAGTTTTTTCACGTCTTTCCCTGGGGGCGCTACCCCGCCGAGGTGTCCCCTGCGGCCCGCACTTACTACACGCAGGCCAGCGCCCTGGCCGGCACTCTGCTGGGTTGGGTGCAGGCGCATTCCCCCGCTGATGTGCTTGCGCGTTTTTCCATTCCGTTGCCGCAGATGTTAATTGCCAGCGACCACACCTTGCTGCGCGTGCTGCATTACCCGCCCTTTTCAGGCGACGAGGCGCCCCAGGCTTTGCGCGCCGCCGCCCATACCGACATCAACCTGCTGACCCTGCTGCCTGCGGCCACTGCGCCGGGGCTGCAAATCCGGGCGCCAAACGGCAGCTGGATTGACGCGCCCTGCGACTTTGGCATCATGATTGTCAATATCGGCGACATGCTGCAAGAGGCCTCGGGCCACTACTACCCGTCCACTGTGCACCGCGTGCTCAACCCAACGGGACCCGAGCGCACCAAAAGCCGCATTTCCCTGCCCCTGTTTTTGCACCCCCGCCGCGAGGTGGTGCTGTCCGAGCGTTACACAGTGGGCAGCTACTTTGATGAACGCATGCGGGAGCTGCGCGCCTTGGACAGGTAATCGGTCGCGGCCAGGGCTTTCGTCTGCCGGATCAGATCCGATTCGTAGTGCGCATTTTGCGCATAAAGAAATAGCAAAAATGTAGTTTTCAATATAAGGGCCTGCCCCTACAGTCGGCGCACTTGAGATCGGGCAGGCCGCGCGCGACCCGTCCAACACCTTATTGATCCCACCCCCGCATGTACCAATACACCGCATTCGACCGCCAATTTGTCCACGCCCGCGCCGCGCAATACCGCGACCAACTGACCCGAAACCAGGCGGGTACCCTGGGCGACGATGAGTTTCGCCCCCTGCGCCTGCAAAACGGCTGGTATGTGCAGCGCTACGCGCCCATGCTGCGGGTGGCCGTGCCCTATGGCGAACTCAACAGCGCGCAACTGCGCGTGCTGGCGCAAATTGCCCAAGACTTTGACAGCCCCAGCCCCGAGTTATTGGCCCACGCCCAAAGCACGCAAGACCAAATCGGTAACGGCCCGGCGCCCAAGCTGACCACCAACTACGGCCACTTCACCACCCGGCACAACGTGCAGTTCAATTGGATTCCGCTGGACAAAAGCGCCGACGTGATGGACTTGCTGGCCAGCGTGAACCTGCACGGCATACAGACCAGCGGCAATTGCATTCGCAACATCACCAGCGACGAGCGCGCAGGCATTGCCACCGACGAGGCCGTGGACCCCCGACCCTACGCCGAAGTGCTGCGCCAGTGGAGCACGCTGCATCCCGAGTTTGCCTACCTGCCGCGCAAGTTCAAGATTGCGATTACCGGCTCGGTGGAAGACCGCGCAGCCATAGCCTGGCACGACGTGGGCCTGCGCGTGCTGCGCAATGCGACAGGCGAAGTGGGTTTTCAGGTGCTGGTGGGCGGCGGCATGGGGCGCACGCCGGTGATTGCGTCGCAGGCGCGGCCTTTCTTGCCCTGGAACCAGATCATCAACTACTTAGAAGCCGTGGTGCGCGTCTACAACGGCTGGGGCCGGCGCGACAACATCTACAAAGCGCGCATCAAGATCTTGGTCAAGGCTGAGGGCCAGCGCTACTTTGACGAAGTAGAGGCCGAATACCAGCGCATCCTGGCCGACGGCGCCAAACACACCATTCCGCAAGCCGAACTCGACCGCGTGAGCGCCTGCTTTGTGGCGCCCAGCGTAGACGCCGTGCCCCTGGCCGCCCAAAACGCCGCAGAACATGCGCTGAGTAGCCTGGCGCAGTCCGCGCCTGAGTTTGGCCGCTGGTTGGCGCAAAACGTGGCCAGCCACAAAAACCCGGGCCTGCGCGCCGTCACCCTGTCCTTCAAACGCCTGGGCCAGGCGCCCGGGGACGCCACCGCCGACCAACTGCGCACCAGCGCCGACCTGGCCGACCGCTTTTCAGCTGGCGAAGCGCGCGTCAACCACGACCAAAACCTGGTCTTGCCCTGGGTGCGCGTGGACCAGCTGATAGACCTTTGGCACGCCGCCAAAGCCGCTGGCCTGGCACGCGCGAATATCCATCTGCTCAGCGACATGATTGCCTGCCCTGGCGGCGACTACTGCGCGCTGGCCAACGCCCGCTCGCTGCCCTTGGCGGCGGCCATTACCGAGCGCTACCAAGACCTGGATGAGCTGTTTGACCTGGGCGAAATTGACCTGCACATCAGCGGCTGCATCAATTCTTGTGGCCACCACCACAGCGGCCACATTGGCATCTTGGGCGTGGACAAGGACGGCCAGGAGTGGTACCAGGTGACACTGGGCGGCTCGGACGGCTCAGAACTCAGCGGCCCGGCGCGTGCCGGCAAGGTGGTCGGCCCGTCGTTTGCCGCCGCCGAGGTGGTGGACGTGATTGAGGCCGTGCTCGACGTCTACAAAGACCAGCGCGACGCGGGCGAAAACTTCATCGACACCCTGCAGCGTCTGGGGTCAGACGCTTTCAAGGCCGCCGCCAATGGCGCGCGCTTTGCCACCGCCCGCGTGGCGGCCTGAGCGTTCAAAACCTGACTATTTTTGGAGCCGAACCCCATGGCACTCACACTGATTTCCAAAGCTGACCTGCCCGAGGCCGACGCACAGGACAGCAGCACCCTGGCGCTGGCCAACGACGCAGACGCGCAAACCGTGGCGCTGGACGGCATTTCGCACATTACGCTGAATTTTCCCAAGTTCACCGATGGCCGCGCATTCAGCCAAGCCTACGTGCTGCGCCGCCGGGGCTTTACCGGTGAAATCCAGGCTCGGGGCGACGTGCTGATTGACCAGTTGCTGCAAATGCAGCGCAGCGGGTTTAGCAGCGCCGTGCTGCGAGCCGACCAAGACGCGGCCCACGGTCAAAAGCTGCTAGGCCACTACAGCTTGTTCTACCAAGGCGACGCCATGGGCGCCCCAAGGTTTCTGCAAGCGGCCTAAAAACAAAAAACACAGCGCTTTTACGGGGTGGTTTATGGCTACCCGAGCGCTAGCCACGCCCAAACTAGCCAAAACACCTGATTAAACCGCTCCATGTTGACCCTCAACCGCACCACCCAGCCGACCAGCGCCATAGACCGCAACGCCGACGCCAGCGCCGACTTTGCCCACAAGCTGGCGCAAACCCGCGCCGCGCTGCAGCAGGCCGCCGCTGAATTCAGCCCCGTGACCCAAGCCTCCAGCCTGGGGGCAGAAGACGTGGTCGTCACCCACGTGATCAACGCGCTCAAGCTCGACATTCCCCTCTTCGTGCTAGAAACCGGCGCTCTGCACAGCGAGACCCTGGCGCTGCTGGAGCGCACCCAGGCGCATTCGCGCGCGCCAGTGCGGGTGTTTCGGCCCGACCAGGGGGCCGTGATTGCCTTTGTGCGAAACGAAGGCCAAGACGCGATCTTTAAAAGCCAGGCGCTGCGCAAAACCTGCTGCGACATCCGCAAAATGGAGCCACTATCGCGCGCCCTACTTGGCCATCGCGCCTGGATTACCGGTTTGCGCCGTGAGCAATCCAACGCCCGCGCTGAGGTGCCGCTGCTGGACGCCAGCAACCCAGATTTGACTAAGTTCAACCCGCTGGCCGACTGGACCTGGGGCGACGTGTGGCACTACATCGCCGAGAACAAGGTGGACTACAACCCGCTGCACGACCAGTTTTTCCCCAGCGTCGGCTGCGCGCCCTGCACCCGGGCCGTTTCCCTGGGCGAAGACTTTCGCGCCGGGCGCTGGTGGTGGGAAACCGAGTCCGCCAAAGAGTGCGGTCTGCACGTCAAAGCCTGAAAAGCTTCCCACAATTCAATATGAAGGCATCCGCCATGAACGCACCTACTGCCCCCGACCTGCTAAATCGCGTCAGCAACCAGCATCTGGACGCCTTGGAGGAAGAAACCGTCTTCATCCTGCGCGAGGTGGCCGCCGCCTTTGAGCGCCCCACGCTGCTGTTCTCGGGCGGCAAAGACTCGCTGGTGATGCTGCGCTGCGCCGAAAAAGCCTTTGGCGCCGGGCGTCTGCCCTTTCCGCTTTTGATGATCGACACCGGCCACAACTTCACCGAGGTGACCGACTTTCGCGACCAGCGCGCTAAGGAACTCGGCGCTGAACTGATCGTGCGCAGCGTGGAAGACTCCATGGTACGCGGCACGGTGCGCCTGGCCCACCCGGGCGAGAGCCGCAATGTGCACCAGTCGGTAACGCTCTTGGAGGCGATTGACGAGTTCCGTTTTGACGCGCTGATTGGCGGCGCCCGGCGCGACGAGGAAAAAGCCCGTGCCAAAGAACGCATCTTCAGCCACCGCGACAGCTTTGGCCAATGGCAGCCCAAGGCCCAGCGGCCCGAGCTGTGGACGCTGTTCAACACCCGCTTGCAGCCAGGCGAACATTTCCGGGTGTTCCCCATCTCCAACTGGACCGAGCTGGACGTGTGGCAGTACATAGACCGCGAGCAGATCGCCCTGCCCTCGCTGTATTACACCCACCAGCGCGCGGTGGTGGAGCGCAAAGGCCTGCTGGTGCCGGTAACCCCGCTGACCCCGGCGCTGGACCATGAACAGGTGCAGCTGCGCAATGTACGCTTTCGTACCGTGGGCGACATCACCTGCACCTGCCCGGTGGCCAGCCTGGCCGCCAGCGCCGCCGAGGTGGTGATCGAGACTTTGAGCGCTGATGTAAGCGAACGCGGCGCCACCCGCATGGACGACAAAACGTCTGAAGCCTCCATGGAAAAACGCAAGAAAGACGGGTACTTTTAATGACCACCACGCTAATGGATATCGCCGCCCAAGCAGCAAACGCACAGGGTTTGGACCGCCACGCCGCTCTGAAATTCA
>Ga0164294_10001648_pt1 | contig 20562 bp, 24 predicted proteins | sample GEODES005metaG_FD_111479 | JGI IMG/M metagenome (GOLD analysis project Ga0164294, IMG submission 111479) | Oligotrophic lake water microbial communities from Sparkling Lake, Wisconsin, USA - GEODES005 metaG | ecosystem: Environmental > Aquatic > Freshwater > Lake | place: USA: Sparkling Lake...
GCTGCAACCCACGAAACCGAAGAAACCAAGCCGAAAAGGCCGGTCGTCACACCACAAAGGCCGTCATCGGACATCTCGCGCCGCCGTCAGCCCATAAGATCGGGTTCTTCGAGGTGTCCAGTTCGCTGGAAAGCGCGTGCAGCTGTTCTGCCTGTGGAGCGGCACCTTCCGGCGGTTCATCCGTAAGTCCCTTGGACGTCGAGTAGGGTGCTGGCCCGCTATGAACTTGCCCCGGCATTGCCGCTGCACGTCTCTGCCCTGATCCGAGTTACGTTCGCACCATCGCCGACCGGTAAAGTGCAATAGGCCGCCCACGCGGCCATGAGCTTTACACGCTTGGGGAACAGGGTGCTGCGCTGATAAGCCGCCTCGGCCTTGTCGGCGAGTTGGTGCGCCATGGCGTGCTCCACCACATCGTACGGGAACGAGGTGCTTTCGCCTGCCCAGTCGCGGAACGTTGAGCGGAATCCGTGCACGGTGATGGCATCGCGCCCCATGCGCCGCAGGACGTGGGGATCGTAGGGCTCAGCAGTCTGATGCCTATATGATGCCTGGCGACGCGATGCACCAAGCTCAGCTGCGGTTATTCTGAGGTAAGTGTTTGAAAAAATGGTGAGCCCTGCTGGGTTCGAACCAGCGACCTACTGATTAAAAGTCAGTTGCTCTACCGACTGAGCTAAGGGCCCACACGCAATCGGAATGCGGCTCACCTACGGATGGGGCGGGGCCGGGTCAAGCGGGCGTGGAGGTGGCGGATGGTGCAGGTGGTGCCGGGGTCGCGCCAAAGCGGGGCGACTGTGGCGGCGGGGGTGAGGACGAAGCTCCGCTCGCGAAAGCGTGGGTGGGGCAGGGTGAGCGTCTTGCTGCACCAGGCGCCTCCGCCACAGAGAATCAGGTCGAGATCGAGCGTGCGTGCGCCCCAGCGCTGACCGCGGCGCACGCGGCCGAAGCGGGTTTCGATGGCCTGGAGCAGGGCGAGGAACGCGGGCGGCTCCAGTGCTGTGGCCACGCGCGCGGCAGCGTTGGCGTAGCGGCGGCGCGAAGGGCCGAGGGGAGCGCTGGTAATGACCGGGGACATGGCTTCGATCGTGATGCCCGCCTGCGCCATCGCCGCGACGGCGGCGCGCAGGACCTGCGGCGGCGGGCCGTGGCGCTGGTGGCGCTGGTTGGAGCCGAGCGCGATCAGGTAGTGCCCGACACCTGCGGAACCGCGCTCAGATATCTTCGGCAAGGCGGGTGTAGAGCTGGGGCCGGCGATCGCGGAAGAAGCCCATGCCGGCGCGGTGGCGCGCGGCTTCGGCGAGATCGAGCGTGGTGACGAGAACGCCGGTTTGCTCCGCGCCAAATTCTGCGCGCAGATCGCCCCACTGGTCGGCTATGAAGCTGTGGCCATAGAAGCGCTGTGGCGGCGTGCCCCCCACACTTTCGCTGCCGATGCGGTTGGCGGCCACCACCGGCATGCAGTTCGATACCGCGTGGCCGATCATCGCGCGGCGCCAGACGCGGCTGGTATCGAGGCCGGGGTCATAAGGCTCGCTGCCGATGGCGGTGGGGTAGAACAGAACCTCTGCGCCCATCAGCGCCATGGCGCGGGCGCATTCGGGATACCACTGATCCCAGCATACGCCGACGCCGATGCGGGTGCCCATGACGTCCCACACCTTGAAGCCGGTGTTGCCGGGACGGAAATAGTACTTCTCTTCATAGCCCGGGCCGTCCGGGATATGGCTCTTGCGGTAGGTGCCCATGATCTCGCCATCGGGGCCGATCATCGCGAGCGTGTTGTAGTAGTGATGCCCGTCGCGCTCGAAGAAGCTGGTGGGGATGGCGATCTTGAGGCTGCGGGCGAGGGCCTGCATGGCCCTGACCGAGGGGTCCTCGCCGAGCGGATGCGCAAGGGCGAAGAGCGCCTCGTCCTCGACCGTGCAGAAATAGGGGCCGGCGAAGAGTTCGGGCGGGAGCACGACCTTAGCGCCTGCGCCGGCCGCCTGCTCGACCAGTGCGCTGACGGCAGCGATATTGGTCTCGGGCTCGGGCGCGTTGAGGGCGAGCTGGAGGGCGGCGACGGTGAGCTGGGTCATGGCGGGCAAGTGGTGGTTTCGGGCGGGATTGTCAAAGGGGAGCGGGTGGAACGGGCTCACCCGCTTGCCCCTGAACCCTCGTCATTCCCGCCTTCGCGGGAATGACGAGGGTGGGGGGCGGGGAACACGGTTCCTTGCCGGCTCAGGGCCGCTTGGCGAAGAGCAGCGTCATGCGGTCGCTTTCGCCGATGGCCTCGTACTTGGCGCGGTCCTTGTCCTTGAGCGCGAGGACAGGAGGGAGGGTCCAGACGCCGTCGGGCCAGTTGGCGCTGTCCTTGGGGTTGGCGTTGATTTCGCTCTTGGCGACGAGGCGGAAGCCGTGGGCTTCCATCAGCGCGATCACGTCGGCCTCGCGCATGTAGCCCTTGGTGCCCTGGGTATAGTCGGCGGGGGCATAAGCCTTGGCGCGGTGCTCCTCGATGCCGACGAGGCCATCGGGCTTGAGCAACGCGCGGATTGCGGCGAGATCGTTGTAGAGGAAATTGTCGGGCCACATGTTGTGGAGTTCGCGCATGATGATCACGCGATCGACAGTGCCCTTGCGCTCGGTCGGCACGAGATCGAGCCTGAAGGCCGGGATGCGGCTTGCGGAAACGCCGGTCCAGCCGGCAGCCTTGGACTTGAAATCGTCGGGGAAGGCCTGGAGGCGGGCCTTGGTCGTGTCATCGGCGGTGGCGGTGCCGGCGGTGATTCCGATGTAGGTGCCCGTGTCGCCGAGGTAGGGAACGAGGATGCGCGTGTACCAGCCGCCCGCCGGCATGTAGTCCGCAACCGTCATGCCCGGCTTGATGCGGAAGAAGGCGAGCGTCTGGGCGGGGTGGCGATGGGCATCGCGGACGCGGTCCTTGTCGCGGCGCGGGTCGGCGAGGACCTTGGCCATGAGCGGATCGGCGGCGGTGGCGGCGGGCGCCGGGGGCGCGGCGTGAAGGGCGGCGGGAAGGGCAATGGCGGCGGCAAGGAGGAAAGCGGAAAGGACGGCAGCTTTGCGCATGGCGGTAACTCCGGTGGCGATTCGGTCGAACCAGCGCCTAGCCTAAGCGGGCAGGAGGCGATGACAACCGTGTCGTTCGTTCCTATCTGTTTGCGGGCAGACGAATGACAGCAAGGAATGGACAAATGGCGCAGGCAATCATGGCGGGCGGGTGCTTCTGGTGCACCGAGGCGGTGTTCCGCGACGTGGTCGGGGTGCTCGAGGTGGAGAGCGGCTATATCGGCGGCAGCGTGCCGGAGCCGACCTACAAGCAGGTGTGCAGCGGCACGACGGGCCACGCCGAGGCGATCCGCGTGACCTATGATCCGGCGCTGCTGTCGCTGGAGGATCTGCTCGACATCCACTTCGCGACGCATGATCCGACGACGCTCAACCGGCAGGGCAACGACGTGGGGACGCAGTACCGCTCGGCGCTGTTTCCGGCCGATGACGCGCAGCGCGAAGCGATGGAAGCGGCCATTGCGCGGGCGGCGGCGGCCAACCCGAAGCCGGTGGTGACGACGATCGAAGGGCCTGCGACGTGGTATCCGGCGGAGGACTATCATCAGGAATACTGGCAGGGCGAAGGGCAGCGCAATCCCTATTGCCTCGCGGTGATCCCGCCCAAGCTGCAGAAGCTGAGGAAGAGCTTTGCGGGTCGCGTGAAGGGGTAAGTGCCTACTTCTCCCACATCGCGGCGAAGAAGCCGTCGATGCCGCCGTGCTCGGCTAGCATGCCCGGGTCGCTGCGCAGCCAGCCCTCGGCGGTGGGGGTGAGGCCGCTGGGGAGTTGATCGGCGGTTATGGGGACGCGGCCCAGCGCCTTGACCCAGGCGGCCTGCGCCTCGCCCTCGCCGGGTTCCAGCGAGCAGACCGCGTAGACGAGGCAGCCGCCGGCGCGGATCGCGCCCGAGGCGCGTTCGAGGAGCGCGCGTTGGAGGTCTTCGAGGCCGGGCTGGTCGACGAGGCGGTGCAGCACGTCCGGATGGCGGCGGCAGGTGCCAATGGCGCTGCACGGCGCGTCGATGAGGACGGCGTCGAACAGTTCGGCCGGGGGGCGCCATTGCATCGCATCGGCGGCGACGACATCGACGACAAGGCCCACGCGCGCGACATTTTCGCGCAGGCGTTCGAGGCGGCGGGCGGACTTGTCCAGCGCGGTGACGTGCCAGCCGGCGGCGGCGAGCTGCAAGGTCTTGCCGCCGGGTGCGGCGCAGAGATCGAGCACGCGGCGGCCTTCGCCGGGGCCGAGCAGGCGCGCCGGGATTGCGGCGGCGAGATCCTGCACCCACCAGGCGCCCTCGGCAAAACCCTCGATCGCCTCGATCGCGCCGGCGCGGGCGAGGCGCACGTGGCCGGGGGCGAGCGAGACGCCGCCAAGGCGCTCGGTCCATTCAGCGGTGCGCGCGGTATCGCGCAAGCTGAGATCGAGCGGCGGCGGGACGGCAAGACCGGCGGCGATGGCTTCTATACGGTCCGGCCAAGCGGCCTGCCAGCGCGCCAGAACCGCAGCGGGCAAAGTGGGAGCATCGGGCAGCCCCTCTCCGCGCAGCACGGCGGAGAACACACCGTGGGCGAGGCGGCGCGGGCCGCCCACGAGCAGCGGCAGGCCGGTCGCGATCACCGCGTGCGGCGGCAGGCCGAGGCGCAGCGCCTGCGCCAGCATGAGGCGCAGCACGCTGCGCGCCTTGGCATCGTCGGGCAGCACCTGGCGGGTCGCGCCATCGATCAGGCGGTCGAGATCGGGCAGCCAGCGCAACGCTTCGGCGGCGATGGCGAGCGCGAGGGCGCGGTCATCGCCGCGCTCGATCGCGCGCAGCACCGGGGGGGCGGCCTGATCGAGCGGATCGCCCCGACGCAGCACGGCATCGAGGAGGCGCAGCGCGGCGCGGCGGGCGGGAACGCCGGGGAGGTCAGCTTCGGCAGACGGGGAGGTACGGGCCATTGGCCAGCCTATCGCGCGTGGTGCCCTTCTTGGCAATTGCGCTTGCATGCGGACCCCGGCAGACAGCGCAGATGGACAAGCCGATCCCCCGCGCCACCCGGCGCCCTGCCACCTTCGTCCGGCCCGCGCATTGGTCCACCGAGCCCGCGCCCCAGCCGGGCGAGGCGGAAAAGCGCCCCGATCCCGACGGGCTCGATCCCACCCGCTTCGGCGACTGGGAGAAGAACGGGATCGCCATCGACTTCTGAGGAGCCAGCCTACTTCGGCAGCACGGCCAGAGGCGGCAGCGGGTGCCAGCCCCAGGGATTGAGCGCAAAGCCGACCACGCTGCTGCGCACCAGCGACCAGCGCAGCGGGCGGGCGATGGGGATATAGGCATTGGCGGAGGTCAGTTCGGCCTCGGCCTCTCCCAACAGGCGGCCGCGTTCGCGCATGTCGGTGCTGCGCCGCGCTTCGGCGAGGTAGCCGTCGGCGACCGGATTGCAGGCGGGCTTGTGCACGAAACAGGCGAGCTGGCCCAGGAACCAGCTGGCGCGGCCATAGCGGGCGGTCGAGTCGATCAGCCGCAGCTCGGCCGGCTTGTCTTCGCCGACCTGGACCACGACCACGCCGATCGCGGCGAAATCGGTGGCCAGCCGATCGATCACGCGGCGTGTACCGGGGCCATTGGTCGCGGCGATGCGCAGCAGGGGGGCGGGCTTGCCGCTGGCCCTGTACTTGGCAACCCGCTCGGCGGCCAGCGCGCGGCGCTGTTCGAGCGCGACGCCGACCCAGCGTTCGCCCACTGTACCTGCATCGCCCGCGACTCCGGCGGAGACCACGCGGGTGGTCGGCTGCCAGCCGCCGATATTGAAGGCGGCGATGATCGCGTCGCGGTCGATCGCGAGGGCCAGCGCCTCGCGGTTGGGCGCGTCGGCGAGGAAGCCGGCCTCGCTTTCGACCAGCAGGCCGAACATGCCGATCACCGGATCGAGCTGGACATTGCCGCGGGCGAGGCCGGTTTCCTCGGCCAGCGGCAGCGAATCGATCCTTCCGCCGAGCACCACGTCGGCCGTACCGTCATTGAAGCGCTTGACCGCCTGTGCTGCCGGCAGAAGATTGACGACGAGATTGCGCACCCGGCCGCCAAAGCCTTCTTCAGGCACGAGACCGCGCTTTTCGGGTGGGATCAGTGAAAGCACGAGGGTTTCGCCGCGGCGCGCAAGGCCCATCGGGCCGGCGCCGCGCCGGGCATTGGGCAGCCCCAGTTCGGGCTGGGCGAGCAGGGTTAGCAGATCGGGCACCGGGGCGACGAGATCGATCTCGATCACCCGATCGGCCATGACGCGGACTTGTTCGATCCCGGCCAGATCGAGCCCGAGCGCGGTGCCTTTGAGTTGGGCCAGCGTCCGCTTCAGCGCAGCCGCCACGCTTTCGGCGGTGATCCGCGCGCCGCCGGGCCATGTGCCATCGCGGACTCTGAAAATGTAGCTCTGCCCGTCGTCGGTGATGATCCAGCGATCGGCGATGGCGGGAACGATCTGGCCCTTGGCATCAAAGGCGACGAGGCCTTCGACCGTCGCGCCGCGCAATGTGCGTGCCGCCGGCGAGAGGCGCACCCCGCTGGGATCGAGCGCCGAGCGATCCCCTATCAGCGCGATCGGCAGCGGACCCTGGCGGCGCGCTGAGCAGCCGGTCACGCCGAAAATCAGGGCCACGAGCGCTGCCACGGCGAGAGGGACTGCCAGGGAAAAGGTGGGGGAGCGCACCATTGCCTTGCCGTGCTAGCACGCGGCGGCGGGCGGGTCAGCGCCGGAAGGGAGCGCGGACCCTCAGAATCGTCAGATTTTGAATCGTCAGATGATTCAGGCTCAGATCTTGCGCAGGCGGGCAGGGTCCACCACCGCGAGCACCGGCTTGACGAACCGGGGCGTACCTTCAGTCTTGGCGACGATCGGCTCACGCGCAAGCTTGGGATCGATTTCTTCCATGAAGGCGATGCCAAAGCGCGTTTCCTGGATCCAGGCGACGACGCCTTCGACCCAGCCGATATTGCGCAAGTTGATTTCAAGCTTGGCGCCGCGGGTAACCTTGACGTGGCCTTCGGCCATCATGCCGCCGCCCGAAAGGTTGCGGACCTTCACGCGGTGTTCGTCACCCGCGCCGGCCAGACGGATGTCTGCCATGAGAAACAGGCTGTCACGCCCAACTTGCCGATGATCGAGTTCAGTCACGCCCGGTTTCCGTCTCATCTGCCAAAGTAGGCCCCCACGCCCGCACCGGACAATCCGGTGTGAGCGCCACGAAGAAAGTCGCACAACTTTCTGGTGGATTGCTAAGCGAGGCTGGCTAACGAAATCTTAATTCGGCCGGGCGTTAACCGTGCTTTGCCAAGCCTGTACCGGAGCGGGACAGACCCGGCGCGATTGCTTGCGCGGCGCCGGGCTTACATATCCCGCGAGATTTTCTCGCGCCGCTCGTGGGCTTCCTGCGCCTCGACCGTCATTGTCGCGATCGGCCGGGCGATCAGGCGGCCCAGCCCGATCGGTTCACCCGTGACTTCGCAGTAACCATACTCGCCTTCATCGATCCGGCGCATCGCGGCATCGATCTTGGCGATCAGCTTGCGCTGCCGGTCACGCGTGCGCAGTTCGATGCCCCACTCGGTCTCGCTCGAGGCGCGATCGTTGAGATCGGGTTCGCGGATCGGGCCGTCCTGCAGCGCGGACAGCGTGCCGGCCGAGGCGGACAAAATGGACTTTTTCCATTCGAGCAGCAGGCGGCGGAAATAGTCCTGCTGCGCCTCGTTCATGTAGGGTTCGTCATCGGAAGGAAGATAGTCACCGGGCATGGCCCGGCGTGCCTTGGACAAAACGTCGATCTCGTCACTCAAAACCCCAGCCATCCGGCCCTCCAAGCTGCTGCTTTTGCGACCACCGCGCCGCGGTACCCGGCGCGGGGCAAGCGAGGCTCTCGGTTTGGCGCGCCTATAAGCAAGTGGCAGAATCCGCACAAGGTTTTACTCAGGGGGAGCACGAAGTTGTGCCCGGCCCGGAAAACGCGACCCTTTTTTGTGGCGTTAACCATTTGTTGACCAAGATTGGTGACTTTGTCCCTGCCCGGCAAGGCGTGATGATGGCCCGGGGGATAGGGGAAAGTTCAATGGCACAGACCTGGATCAAGCTGGTTGCAGAGACCGAAATCGGAGAGACTGCCGACAGCGCCGCCACCGACACGCTCGTCGCCACCTGCCTTGCTGCCGCGGCCGCCGGGGACATGGACGCGCTGTTCGACCTTGGCGTGGCCTATTCGACCGGCAGCCACGGCGCGCCGTGCGATCTGATCGAGGCGCACAAGTGGTTCAATCTTGCGGCCGTGGGCGGACACGAGGAAGCGGCGCTGTGCCGCGCCGAAGTCTCCGACGACATGACCGCGCGCGAGATCGCCGAAGCCCAGCGTCGCGCCCGCGAATGGCTGCGTGCGACCCGGACGGACAGCCGCGCGGCCTGAGGCACCTGCCGACTACCCCTCCACCACCGCCTTCGGCGGCGGTCTCCCTCCCCATTCGCACTTCGTGAAAATGGCGAGGAAAAGAAACTCAGCCCTTTCTGAACGGCGTTCGCTCGCCCAGCCAGAGCTGCTCCTGCGCCACGCCCCGGCGTTCGCGCTCAAGGAAATCCGCCACCGCGCTGCGGAAACCGGGATCGGTGATGTAGTGCGCTGACCAGGTCGGCACCGGCTTGTAGCCGCGCGCCAGTTTGTGCTGGCCTTGCGCGCCCGCCTCCACCCGCTTCAGCCCCAGCGCGATGGCGGCATCGATCGCCTGATAGTAGCACAGCTCGAAATGCAGGAAGGGCTTGTCGACCACTGCGCCCCAGTAACGCCCATAGAGCGCCTCGCTGCCGATGAAGTTGAGCGCACCCGCCACCGGCTGGCCCTCGATGAAGGCCATGACCAGCAGGACCTTGTCCGCCATGCGCTCGCCCATCAGTGTGAAGGCCGCGCGGGTGAGATAGGGGCGGCCCCATTTGCGCGCGCCGGTATCCTGATAGAATTGCCAGAAGGCGTCCCAATGCTCGGGCCGGATCGCCTCGCCGGTGAGCGCGCGGATGTCGACCCCGTCCTGCGCCTTGGCGCGTTCCTTGCGCAGGTTCTTGCGCTTTTCGGACGAGAGCTGGGCGAGGAAATCATCGAAGCAGGCGTAGTCCGCGTTGTCCCAATGGAATTGCGTGTCGGTGCGCAGGAGCCAGCCGGCTTCCTCGAACACCGACAGTTGCGCGGGTTCGATAAAAGTTGCGTGGGCGGAAGAGAGATTGTTCTGCGCGCAGATCTGTTCGGCCACCCGCAGCAACGGCACGCCGAGTTCGTTGTGCCCGCCGGTGAGGAGGCGCGGGCCGGTGGCCGGGGTGAAGGGCACGCTGATCTGGAGCTTCGGGTAATACTCGCCGCCGGCGCGTTGCCAGGCATCGGCCCAGCTGTGATCGAACACATATTCGCCTTGGCTGTGGCCTTTGAGATAGGCGGGGAGCGCGGCGGCGGGGCGGCCGGCCGCGTCTTCGATCACCAGCGGCAGCGGCGACCAGCCGCTGCGACCGCCGACGCTGGCCGATTCCTCGAGCAGCGTGAGGAAGGCGTGGCTGGTGAACGGGTTTCCAGAGCCGGCCAGCGCGTCCCAATCGGCGGCGGCGATCTCGCCGACAGCGTGATGGACGCGCGCGGTAATGCTCATGGGCGGTCGGCCCCTCCCTGCCCCTTCCGGCTGATCCCCTCTTCGGTCAGGCCACGCCCTTCTGCGATCGGGCCATCGCCGTGCTTCAGCGCGCGCTCCATCAGATCGAGCGAATTGACCGTCCAGGTCAGGACCGGAAAACCCCGGCGGCGCTGCGCGCCGGCAAAGCGGCTGGGCATGTCGCCAATGTCGTAGGCGAGGAAATCGGGCCGCGCGCGCCAGAGCATGATGTGGCGGCGGGTGCGCGCGAACAGCGTACGGCTGCCTTCCTCGCTCATCACCAGGCCGCGCACGACGTGGCTGGAATGGCGGGCAAACCAGCGCGGCACGCGCGGATCGAAGCTCATCACCGCGACCGGGCCGCGATAGCCTTCGAGCAGGCGGCGCACGGCAAGGCAGCTGGCGGGGATGCGGGTGGAGGGCCGGGTCTTGACCTCGATCAGCAAGGGCACGCGGCCCGCAACGAGATCGAGCAGCTGGCGCAAACTGGGGATCATGTCTGTGTCGCTGCCGGTCACGCGGATCTGGCCGAGCTTGGCTGCGCTGCGTTCGATGACGAGGCCGGTTTCCTCCGTCAGGCGGTCGAGTTCCCAATCGTGGAAGACCATGGCCTGTCCGTCGCTGCTGCGTTGGACATCGCATTCGATGCCAAGCCCCGCCTCGATCGCGGCGGCAAAGGCCGAAAGCGTGTTTTCGGGCCGGATTTTCCCATCCGGTCCGGCGCCATGGAGACCCCGGTGCGCATAAGTGACACCCTTGAGCCAAGCCACCCGCGCGGCGAGCGGCGCAGGCGCGAGCAGGCGATCAAGCAGGATGGACAGCAAATACAGCATCGATTTCCACTGCGCAGCCGAGGGGGAGGACCGGCACGCCGACCGCGCTGCGGCTGTGCTTGCCCGCCTCGCCGAACACCGCGACCATGAGTTCCGACGCGCCGTTGGCGACCTTGGGCTGATCGGTGAAATCGGCCGTCGATGAAATGAACGCGCCGAGCTTGACCACCCGCGCGATGCGGTCGAGCGAGCCAAGCGCGGCCTGCGCCTGCGCGAGCAGCATGAGGCCGCAGCCACGAGCGGCGATGATACCCTCATCGAGGCTCACGTTCTCGCCGAGCCGGCCCTTGACCAGCGCGCCGTCGACGAACGAAACCTGACCCGAGACATAGAGCAATCCGCCGACCTCGACCGTCGGAACATAGGCGGCGACGGGTGCGGCAGGCGCGGGCAGGGCTATGCCGAGAGCGGCAAGGCGCGCGGCGGGGGTATCAGTCATCGTTCACTCCCCAGAGTCTTCTTGAGTTATGCGGTCCATAAGCCAGGGCAGGGCGTGCTCCCACTCGTCGATACGGGCATGGGCGTGGCCCTTGACATGCGCGCAATCGATATGGCGCGCGATCATCGGTTCGCCGCAGAGGTGCAGGCGGCTGACATGGGGGGCGATCTCCATGACCGAGCCGTGATGCTGCGGCAGATCATCGATGAACACCGCGCGGCTGGGGCGGTATTCATCGAGAATGGCCTTGAGCGCGGGTCCCTTCGGCCCCTGATTGGTGAACACGCGGGCATGGATGCCGACGTCCTGCAGCTGGCGCGCGCGCGCCTCGCGGCGATCGTCGTTGAGGTTTGTCAGGATCACGACATCGGCATGTTCGGCCAGTGCATTGATGCCCGCGACCGCGCCGGCAATCGCCGGCTGGCGGTGCATCTCGGTATCGAAGAACAGGCCGAGCAGGCGCCAGATTTCGGCCGGGGGCACCGGATCACCGCTGCCCGCATAGCGCATGGCCTTGCCGAAATCGCTGTTTTCCATGACGAAATCGATGCCGTGCTGTTCGCCCAGCCAGTCCTTGTAGGGCGCGATCATGTGCAGCAGCACTTCATCGCAATCGCTGATCACCAGCGGTCTGGTCATGCTGAAACCTTCATCACAATCTCTCCCGGGTGGCGGCGAGCGCGGCCGGGGCCATGCCCAGCGCTTCGGCCGCCATGATCAGATCCGCCTCATGCCCGCACAGGAACTCGAGCACCGCGCGCTGCACCGCCGGATCGCCGAGGCCGGCGCGCAATTCGTCCGGGGTTAGCCCGGTCAGCGCGAGGAACCGCTCGGCGCGCTCGCCATCGCCCAGCACCCAGCCCAGCGCCTGTAGCGCGGTGGCCGATGGGTCCGGCATGGGGGCGGCTTCGTGAGCGATTGTCAGGGCCTTCCAGGGTGAGTAGGCAAGTGCTTGGACGGGGCATGAGGATATCGGGGCTCAGTGGCAAAAAGAATACTGGTTGTCGAGGACAACGACCTCAACCGGAAGCTGTTCTGCGATGTGCTCAAGGCCAGCGGCTTTGCCGTGGAGCCGCTTGCCGATGGGCGCGATGTGCTTGTCCGCGCAAGGGAATTCGTGCCCAACCTGATCATCATGGATATCCAGCTGCCCAACATTTCGGGGCTCGAACTGATCGAGGCCCTCAAGGGCGATCCCGGGCTCCGGCTGATCCCCATACTGGCGGTGACCGCCTATGCCGGCAAGGGCGACGAGGACCGCATCCGCGAGGCGGGGGCGGAGGGCTATCTCGCCAAGCCCGTCTCGATCACGCCGTTCATGGCGGCGGTGAAGGCGCTGGTCTAGCCTAGCCCCGCGCGGCGAAGTTCTCGCCGACAAACACAATCACCGTCAGCGTCAGCCCCGCCATGAACAACCGGTAGGCGTGGCCGAGCCAGCGATACTTCTTGTGCTGGAGGACCTGGCCGTTCTGGTAGAGATCGTGGAGCATCAGGCGAAAGGCGGCCTCATCTGACTTGAGGTCGGCGAGCACGCTCTGGGTCCATTCCTCCTCATCCATCGCGGTGAACGTGCCGAAGAACAACTTGTTGGGGCTGGGGCCGCCCTTGGCCGGGCGGCCAATCGAGGGCAGGACCGCGTTGACCGCGCACATCGCCGAGGCAAAGGCAAAGGCGGCAAGGACCAGCAGTGAGGCGGGCAGATGGCCGTTCCTGGCCTGCCCCATGGTGATGGTGAAGACGACGAACGTCGCGCCCATCAGGATCGAGGCCTTGGAATCGGCCATCTGGCTCAGCGTGAGGTTCATCGTCTGCACGGTGCGGACGAGGTGGATTGCGTGGTTCGAATAACCCGAGGGGGACAGCGGCGAGGGCGTGGCTTTGGGAGGGTCTATCGGCGGGGATTGATCGGCCACGGACGCTCTCCCAAGCAGTGCGGCTTGCAAAAGGCCACAAGGCCGGGGATGCCACAGGGCGCCCGCGCTTGACAAGCGGCGCGGCTGGCCGCTTTTCAGCCTTATTCTTGGGGCAAGGGCGCCTCATTCACGGAGAACAACATAATGGATCGCGCCGCTACCGCCGCCCGCATTGCCGAAGTCATCGCGCCGTTCAACAAGAACGATGTGGCGATCGACGAGACGACCTCGTTCGCCGGGGATCTCGAATGGGACAGCCTTACGGTCATGGATTTCGTGGCCGCGATCGAGGACGAATTCGACATCATCATCAGCATGAACCAGCAGGCCGAGATCGAGACTTACGGCCAGCTGATCGATGCCGTGACCAAGCTGCAGGGCTGACCACATGAACGACATGACCCCGCCTGCCGCCGTGCAGGCCGACCTTTTCTCGAAGTTCGATCCGCTGATCGAAACGCGCCGCGCGCTGCTGGCCACGGGCGTGACCGATCCGTTCAGCCTCGTGATGGAGAAAGTGCTTTCGCCCACCACGGCGATCTGCAGCGGTCGCGAGACGATCCTGCTCGGCACTTACAACTACATGGGCATGACCTTCGATCCCGACGTGATCGCGGCGGGCAAGCAGGCGCTGGACGATTACGGCGCGGGCACGACCGGTAGCCGCGTGCTCAACGGCACTTATGCCGGCCACCGCGCGGTGGAAGAAGCGCTCAAGGAATTCTACGGCATGGACCATGCCATGGTGTTCTCGACCGGATACCAGGCCAACCTCGGCATCATCAGCACGATCGCGGGCAAGGGCGATTACATCGTTCTGGACATCGACAGCCACGCCTCGATCTGGGACGGCTGCAAGATGGGCGACGCCGAAGTCGTGCCTTTCAAGCACAACGACATCGAGGCGATGGAAAAGCGCCTGAAGCGCATCCCGGAAGGCGCGGGCAAGCTCGTCGTGCTCGAGGGCGTCTATTCGATGCTGGGCGATATCGCGCCGCTCAAGGAAATGATCCGCATCGCCAAGGAAAACGGTGCGATGGTGCTGGTGGATGAAGCGCATTCGATGGGCTTCATCGGCCCCAACGGGCGCGGCGTGGCCGAGGATCAGGGCGTGCTGGAGGATGTCGATTTCGTGATCGGCACGTTCTCCAAGTCGGTCGGCACTGTGGGCGGCTTCTGCGTTTCCAACCACCCGAAGTTCGAGATCATGCGGCTGGTCTGCCGGCCCTATGTGTTCACCGCGAGCCTGCCGCCGAGCGTGGTGGCGACGGCAGCCACCTCGATCCGCAAGCTGATGCACGCGGGCAACAAGCGCGCGCACTTGTGGGAAAACTCGCGCACGCTGCATGGCGCGCTGACGCAGCTTGGCTTCAAGCTCGGCACCGCGGAGCCGCAGAGCGCGATCATCGCGGTGATCATGCCCGATCTGGAGCGCGGCGCGATGATGTGGGAAGCGCTGCTGCGCGAGGGGCTCTATGTGAACCTCGCCCGCCCGCCAGCAACCCCGGCGGGGATGACGTTGCTGCGCTGCTCGCTCTGCGCCGAGCATACCGCGGAGCAGGTGGCGATCATCACCGGCATGTTCGAACGCGCCGGCAAGGCCGTGGGGATCATCTGATGCGCTGGGGGCTCCTCGCCGCTGCGCTCTGGGCTGGCCCGGTGCTCGCCCAGACAGCGCCAGCGCCGAGTTTCCCCCCGCCTTCCCTGCCGGTCGAGGCCCCGGGGGACGGCATGCTGGACAAGCCTTGCCCCGATCAGAAAGGGCTGTGGTTCGGCCATCCCTATGTGCTCAAGAACGACTGGGCGTGGGAATGCAAATACGCCGAGGCGGACAAGCAGCTCGCGGCGCCCCCGCGCGCTGTGTTCATCGGCGATTCGATCACCGAGGGCTGGGTGCCGCTGGCGCCTGCGCTGTTTGCAGGCGGCGGGGTGGGGCGCGGAATCGGCGGGCAGACCAGCCCGCAGATCCTCGTGCGGTTCTATCAGGACGTGGTGCGGCTGCGCCCGCGCGTGGTGCACATCATGATCGGCACCAATGATCTGGCCGGCAACACCGGCCCGGCCAGTGCCGAGCGGTTCGAGAACCATGTCATGGCGATGGTCGATATCGCGAAGGCCAATGGCATCGGCGTGGTGCTGGGCAGCATCCTGCCCGCCGCGACAATCCCGTGGAAGCCCAAGCTGGCGCCTGCCAGGCAAGTCGTGGCGCTCAATGCCTGGCTGCGCGATCTCGCGCGGGCACGGGGCGCGGTCTACGCCGATTACTACGGCGCGCTGGTCAACGCTGAGGGCGGCATGAACCCCGATGTGGCGCCTGACGGCATTCATCCCAATGCCAAAGGTTATGCGGTGATGGAGCCGATCGCCAAGGCCGCGCTCGCCGAGGCGGAAAAGCAGGCGGCCCCGCCGCGCTGAGCGGCGCGCGCATTGCCAAGTGGAGCCCCGCGTGCAACTTTTCCACCGGCTTTGGGCCAACCGGTTCTGGGCCAACCGGTTCTGGGGGGGAGGACATCATTGCGCGCGCTCGAATGGTTTCTGATTGCCGGGGTTGCCTGCGCGCTCCTTGCCGCACCGCTGCAGGCCCAAGCCGATCACGACATGGCAAGCCACGCCAAGGCCGCCGTGCCGCCTGGCAAACCGCTCAGCGAGGCGCAGAATGCGGATGGCTCGACGGGCCCCGACGACAAGACCCACGCGGGCCACGAGGAAACGGGCCATTCGCACGACGAGAGCACGGTGCCCAAGGTGGCGACGCTGCTGCCCGGCTATGGCAATGGCGGTTTCCCGATCACCACCACGGTGCCGCAGGCACAGGCGTTCTTTTCCAACGGCATGGAACTGGCCGCGGCCTTTGCCCACAAGGCGGCGATCGCGGCGATGGTCGAGGCGGTGCGGCTCGACCCCGCCTGCGCGATGTGCCTGTGGGGCGAGGCGCTCGTTTCGGGCCCGACCATCAACTACGAAAGCGAACCCAAGGAGCGTGCGCCCCTGCTAATCATGGCGCGCAAGGCAAGAACGCTGGCGGCGAAGACCGGCACGGCGCGCGAGCGGGCGCTGATCGAGGCGCTCATTCCGCGCTACCTGCCGGGCAAGGACACCCATGCGCGCGACGTTGCTTATGCGGCGGCCATGCAGAAGGTGGCCGCGCGCTTTCCAGAGGACAACGAGATCGCGGTGCTGGCGGCGGATGCGCTGATGGTATCCTCCTTCGCGAAGGATGCCGAGGACTTCGACCACAAGGCGATGGATGGCGCGATCACGCTGCTGGAAGCGGTGCTGAAGCGCGCGGGTGAGCATACTCCGGCGATCCATTTCTACATTCATGCGACCGAGGTTTCGGGCGAGCCGGCCAAAGCCGAGCGCTATGCCGACAAGCTGGCGGCGCTGGCGCCCAATGCCAGCCACCTCGTTCACATGCCCAGCCACACGTTCTTCTGGGTCGGGCGCTATCAGGATGCTGCGGATACCAACTGGCGCGCGGTGGAGATCGGCAAGGCCAATGCGAAGCGGCTCGGGCTGCCCGAACCCAAGGGAGTCTGGGACCTGCCCTACCATTCGCACAACGTGATCTTCGGCCTCGGCGGTGCGATGATGGCAGGCGATCCGCGCACCGCGCTCAATCTGGCGCGGCCGCTGGTGGCGCATTCGGCGGAGCGCGAGAAGGCCGAGCCGTTTTCGCAGATGCTGGCGGCGGCGGGGTATTTCGCGATGGCGCGCTTCGACGATCCGGCGGCGGTGCTCGCGCTCCCCGAGCCCAAGCTGCCCTACCTCAAGGCTGCGCGGCATTATGCACGCGGCGAGGCCCTGGTCTGGCTGCGCGATCTGGCGGCGGCCAAGGCTGAACTGGCCGCGATCCCGGCGCAAGTGGTGGAGGGCAAGATCGACCGCGACCACCGCGCGCCCGAACAGATGCTGGGCATCGCGCGCGGTGTGCTCGAAGGCCGCATTGCCATGGCCGAGGGGCGCACCAAGGATGCGGTGAAGGCGTTTACCGCCGCGGCGGAGATCGAGGAAACCAAGGATTTCATGCAGTTCTCCGATCCGCCGGCGTTCTGGTATCCGGTGCGGCGCGATGTTGCGGCGGCGCTGCTGGCTTCAGGCGACGCGGCAGGCGCGCGGGCTGCGGCGGAGGATTCGCTGCGGTTGCGGCCGAGGGATGCGGTGGCGGAGGAGGTGCTGCGGCGCGCCGAGGGCGCAGTCGCACGCGTTCACTGAGCCGGCCGCCTCACGGAACTGACCGCGCCTGCAAGGCGGCGGTGACCCGGTCGACTCCGTTGGCAAGCTCCGTCTGGTCCGGACACTTGCCTGCGCAAGAGCCGCGCCGCGCAGTCAATTCCTGCTGCAGCGTGATCGCGGCGGCCTTGTCGCCATGTCCGGCTTCGAGCTCTGCCAGCGCGATCTGCGCGGCCAGGAAATTGCGCCGCTTGTGCAGCGCGCCTTCATAGGCTTTGCGCGCCGCAGCATAGTCGCCCAATCCCGAATGCGCGAGGCCGGTGATGTAGAGATCGGTGTAGGTTGCATTCATCTTGTAGGGCCGCATGATCGCGAGGCTGCGCTTGAAATCTCCTTCCGAAAGCGCATCGACCGCGCGGCGCACGTAGACATCGGCGCCAGCAAGGTTCTGGCCGCTCAGGCGGGAATTCTGATCACCGAGATATCCTCTGGAAAGCTGGCTTTCCGCAATCGGGCTCACTTGCGCCAGAAGCGAAGCAGGAGCGCTCAGCGCTGCGGCGACAAGCAAGGTCCGGACGATCCGAGAAAACATCCTTCTTCTCCAAGCGGCAAACAGTGGGACAGGTATCATGCCGCCGCACGAGGGCAATCACAACTGGCGTCATGCCGGAGGCATGCCCGGCGCAAGGAAGGCGGAAGGTGTCTTCCTTCAACTCTCGACCAGCATCAGCGCATCGAGCGCGACCACGCCCTGGCCCTTCGGGTGCAGGATCACCGGGTTGAGATCGACTTCGCGGATCGACGGTTCGGCGCGCAGCACGCGGCCCAATGTGCCGATCAGGGCGGCCAGCGCAGGCACATCGAGCGCGGGCGCGCCGCGATAGCCTGAAAGGATCGCCGCGCTCTTGAGCTTCATCAGTTCGGCCGTGATCGCCGCTTCGGTCATGTCCGCCGCAAGCAGGCGCACGTCGCCGAGGATTTCGGCAGTGACGCCGCCGAAGCCCGCAAGGAGGATCGGGCCCCATTCGGGATCGTTCTTCGCGCCGACGATCATTTCGACCCCGCGGTTGCCCATCGCCTCGATCAGCACGCCATCAAGGTTGATCGCGGCGGAGTAGGCCGCAACGCTGGCGTGCATCTTGTCCCACGCGGTGCGCACGCCGGCGGCATCGGCAAGGTTCAGGATCACGCCGCCGGCATCGCTCTTGTGGCTGAGCGCGGCGGCCTGCGCCTTCATCGCGACCGGGTAGCCCAGCGCTTCGGCTGCCGCGACGGCGGCCTCGGCGCTGGCGGCGAAAGTGCCTTCCGGGAAGGGAATGCCAAGCGGGCCGAGCAGCGCCTTGGCCTTGTATTCGGGGATCACGCCGGCTTCGGCGGCAAGGCCGGGGACGGGCAGCGAGGCTTCCCCGGTCACCCCGGTATCGCGCGCGGCAAAGTGCGTGAGGCGCGTGATCGCCCGCAGCGCGCGTTCGGTGGTGGGGAACCACGGGATGCCGGCGGCGCGCAAGGCGGCGATGCGCTCCGGCGGGACGGCGGCCCCTTCATCGAGGCCGGCGAAAATCAGCGGCTTGGCAAGCGGCTTGGCGGTCGCGGCAGCAAGGATCGGCGGGAACTTGATGGCGCAAGTGACCGCTTCGGCCTGAATGATGCCCGCGAGCACCGTGCCGACGCGCGGATCGTCGAGCAGCGCCTCGAGGCAGCGGGTGTAGATCGCCGGTTCGGAAAGGCCCTGAGCGGTGATGTCGAGCGGATTGCTGACGGGTACGAAGGGCGGCAGCGCGGCACGTAGCGCGGGCGAATCCGCATCATGCAGCGGCGCGAGCGGCAACTCCAGCCGCTCCGCCAGATCGAGCGTCAGCGCCTTGAACGCGCCGGATTCGCCGAGCACCGCCGTGGGCCCCGAAGGCAGCGCCGGGCAGCGCGCAGCGATTTCGGCGATATCGCCCAGTTCCTCGAGCGTTTCGGCCATGATCACCCCGGCGCGGGTGACCTTGGCGCGCATCAGGGCATAGTCGCCCGCCATGGCGCCGGTGTGGGTCGCGGCGGATTCGCGCGCGGCGCTCGATGTGCCGGGGTGGAGCAGCACGATCGGCTTGCCCGCCGCAGCGGCCCGGGCAGCAGCCTTGAGGAAGCGCTCCGGCTTGCGGAACTGCTCGACGATCATCGCGATGACCTTCGTGTCGTCCTGGTCGATCAGCCATTCGACATAGTCCTCGACCCCGCTCGCCGCCTCGTTGCCGGTCGAGACCGAGTAGGACACGTCGCAGTCCCGCGCGAGCAGCATGGTGCCAAGCACAGCGGCCATCGCGCCCGATTGCGAGACGATGCCGATGGCGCGCTGGCCCGCCGGGGGCCGCGCGTCGGTCTCGACAAAGGTGAGCGGGATGCGGTCGACATAGTTGACCAGGCCGAGGCAGTTGGGCCCTTCGACAACCATGCCGGCGGCGCTAGCGATCCGGGCGATCTCTTGCTGCTCGGCAAGGCCTTCCGCCCCGCCTTCGGCAAAGCCCGCGGCAAAAATCACCACGCCACCGACCTTGCGCGCGGCCAGCGCGCGCACCGCATCGAGCACGCCCGCGCGCGGGATGGCGAGCACCGCCGCATCGACGCCCTCGGGCAGCGCTTCGATCCCCGGCAGACAGGCGCGGCCGCCCAGGGTCTCGCGCTTCGGATTGATCGGATAGACCGCGCCGGCAAAGCCATTGCCATCGAGATTGGACAGCAGCGTGGTGCCCAGCGCACCCGGTTTGTCGGACGCGCCGACCACCGCGACCGAGCGCGGACGCAGCAGCCGCTCCAGCGCCGGGCGGGTGGGGGCAGTGCTGGCGGGGTTGGCGGAATCGGGCACGACGCTCTCCAGATTTGGTTATGTGATATAACAATAGACGCTGCGGCGGCACAGGGCAAGGCTGCCCGCATGGGCGCAAGCGGCGAGGAGGTTGACGGGCAGGCGGGGCTCATGGCAAGGCCAAGCTCGCGCGGGTATAGCTTAGTGGTAAAGCACCAGCCTTCCAAGCTGGCTATGCGGGTTCGATTCCCGCTACCCGCTCCATTTTCCTGTCCGCCAGCATCCGCCAGCGTCTAGACAAACCCCCAAAATCCAAGGTATTTAGCGGTTATCAGGCCGCAAGCGTTCACCCGCGTTCGCAGTCAGCCACCAGTTATTGGGGGTGTGATTGGGGGGTATCTGCAGGAGGCCAATTCGATACCCCCACGTCTGGGGGTATTTCAGGGGGCAATCCCCGGAAAGGTTGGCGACACATGGCGCTTACAGATGTGGCAATTCGAAATGCCAAGCCGGGCGAGAAAGCGATCAAGCTGGCGGACGGCGCGGGCATGTTTCTGCTCATCACCCCGGCTGGCGGAAAGCTCTGGCGACTCAAGTATCGGATCGATGGGCGGGAAAAGCTGCTGGCGATTGGGGCTTACCCAGAAATCGGTTTGAGCGAAGCCCGCAAGCGGCGCGAGGAAGCGCGGGCGCTGATCGCTCAAGGGCAAGAC
>Ga0164294_10001649_pt1 | contig 20560 bp, 19 predicted proteins | sample GEODES005metaG_FD_111479 | JGI IMG/M metagenome (GOLD analysis project Ga0164294, IMG submission 111479) | Oligotrophic lake water microbial communities from Sparkling Lake, Wisconsin, USA - GEODES005 metaG | ecosystem: Environmental > Aquatic > Freshwater > Lake | place: USA: Sparkling Lake...
AACTCGCGTCGGTTCGGCAAGCCGGTCAGCACGTCATGGCTGGCGTGGTAGGTCAAGCGGCGCTGCAGTTCACGCGCTTCGGTAACGTCGTGGAACACGAGCACGCCGCCCACTATCTCGCCCGCACCACTACGCCTTGGTGCTGCGGTGCTCTGCACATAGAGTTCATTGCCGTCGCGACGGACCAGCAAAGTAGGCCGCAAAGCCTTTACCGACTGCTGTTGGCGCACGGAGGCCAGCAAGGGGTTTTCCAGCACCTCGCAAGTTTCCTCATGGAAGGTGCGGAACACCTCGCCGATGTCACGACCGAGCGCCTCCGGCAAGTGCCAACCTGTGAGTGCCTCAGCTACGGGGTTCAAGTATTCCACCTGCCCGTGCCGGTCGGCGGTAATGACACCATCACCAATACTGTGCAACGTTACCTGCGCGTTTTCTTTTTCACGGAACAGCGCTTCTTCATAGCGCTTACGCTCGGTGACATCGAATTCGACGGCGACCAAACGCCGCAGCGCACCCCCAGCGTCCAGTTGCGCACGGAGGCGGCTTTCCACCCAACGCCAGTCGCCGTCCTGATGACGCAGCCTATGCAGACTGCGCACGGGCCCCGTTTGCCCGGAAACATGGTCACGAATCTGCTGTGACAGCAACGGCAAATCTTCAGGGTGCACCAACTGCTTCCAACCGGGCCCTCGGCCATCTAGATCGCCGAGCCCATAACCCAACATGGCCTTCCAGCGCGCGCTGAAGTGGGTTTCCTGCGTCTGCGCATCGTATTCCCAGACGCCATCATTGGCGCAACTGTCCACCAGTGCCGTGCGTTCCCGCAGCACCTCGTGGTCGCGGGTAAGCGCCACGCGGTCGAGGCCCGTCCCGAGGCTGATGCCCACCAATTTGAGTAGCAGGTGGAATGAAACGTCCCAACCTTCCACCGGCATGGCCGTTCCCAGCCCGATGAAGCCGGCCGGCCGGCCACGCACCGCAAAGCCCACCACCAACACCGCGCGCAAACCCCGTTCGCCAAAGACCAAAGCTTCGCCGGCAAGATCATTGCGGGCCTGCAGGGTATCGCGGATTTCCAGCAGACGACTGTGGCCTAGACGCTCGCGAATCCACGGCAGGCTGTCCATTGGCACGCCCGCGAGACTTTCTGGCGCCGCACCCGTGAAGTGCGCCTTGGCTGCCACCACGCGTTCGACACGCGCAGCCGTCGCGTCGTACAAGGCAATGAAGGTGGCGTCCGCCCGCGTCGATTCGCGAAGGATTTCAACACTTTGCTGCAGGACGGCCTCGGCCGTAGCGGCCTGCAACGACTGGAAGTCGATGGCAATCTTGGTGCAGGAAACGTCGATGCCGAGTGGCGCCAAGCCGGCGCGGCGGTCCCACAGTTGCGGGGACAGCAGGTCGGAAGCAGTGAAATCGCGGCCCTCGGGAAGGCCCGTGGCGCTCCCGACAACGGCTCCCTGCAGCGCAGGATCGCGATAGACCAAGCTCAACGCTTCCCCTTTGCTGCCTTTCACGACAGCTACTTGGGAAGCATTGTGTCATCATTATCTAGAAAATCAACCTAGACGTCTGTTATTTAAGGAAAATAATTCCTCACTGAGCCGTCCATAGAGACCTATCTAGAAAGCCACCTGCAGGCGCACCTGTGCGACGGTAGGATCTTGGAACAAACCGTTGGCACCGGGCTTGGCATGCACGCGGATGTAATCTGCCAACACGCGAATCTTCGCGGAATACCACCAGTTCACGCCGAACGCCTCATTTCGCTCCATGCCACCGTTGAAACCACCGTCGCTCAAATCGACTTCGCTCAGGCGGGCCTTCAACTCCACAGCACCCCATTTGCGGCGCGGATCGACTGCCCCGAACGAACCCATTGCTTCGGAATACTCGCGGCGCTCACCCGTCAGGAAGTACGACGCAGTCGCCTCCCAACCGCTAAATTCAAGGTCCGGCCCGGTGGCCGTGGCAACGCGCGACCGCAAATATTCGGCATTCAACAGCAACGGGCCACGCTGCCAGGCAGCCTCAACCGCAGCGGTGACCAAGCCATCCACGCCGTTGATGACGCCAGTATCGACCAACCGCCCGCCATCGATATTCGATTCCGGACGGATACGATAACGCAGGGAGCCGACGGCGTTAGCGTCACGCACCTCCATAGAGGCACCCACATGCAGACGCGTACGGCGAGCCTTGTAGGGCTGCCCGACCACCCGCAGCGTTACGCCACGACCGTCGAGCCCACGCTGTTCGTCGTCAGAAATGTCGTTAGTGTGCGCACCTAGCGTCACGTTCCAGCGGTCATCCCATTTGCGCATGGTGAGGCCCAGCATGATGCCAGGGGCCAAGGCCGACGCCACCGAACGCTCCATGAACGGATTGTCGTTCGAGGAACCGGAAGACTCGAAGCCGAAACTGGTCGGCTGGTTACCCAAGCGCAACGAGGTCCGCTTGAAGCCCGAGTAATCTACCCATGCCTGACGGATGCCCTTAGAGCGTGGGCTGAATTCATACTCGCCCTTGATCTTCCAATCACCGAGATCCAGCGCCAGTGCCGGGCGCGCGCGGCGCAACAGGAAGCCGTCGTTGAGCGTGGCCCCATCACCGGAATACTGGGCGTAGTCGGCGTGGATACGGCCATCGAGAATGAGCTTGGCTGCGTTGCGGCCTTCGCCAAAGCGCAAGGTCAAACCCGACTCCGGGTCGAAGTCGAAGCCAGCCTGGGGCTTGGCCGCTGCTGCGGTCGGGGCTGCCAGCGACAGCGCAAGTACCACGGCAACGGCAACGCCCGCACGGACGGTGGACGAAGAGCGGGCCAACCGCATTAGAGAATTCGCAAACATCATCAATCTCCAGTAACCAAGGGGGCCTGCAGGCCCAAAAAAGGCAGTATTTTTTCCGGCAACCCACCAGCGGTCATGGCTGCTTCGAAGCTATGCCCAACCCCGGGCAGCAAGGCGAATTCCAGCCGCGGCGTCAGTCCGCGCGTACACGCCGCAGCCGCAGTGGCGGCGATGAATCGCTGGCCACGTTCGATACGGGTCAGCCCCTGCAAACGATCAAGGCGCGCCGACTGGCGCAGCGCCGGGTCGCGTTGGTTGTCTTCACTACCCACCAGCACAATCATGGGCAAGACCAGCCAAGCAGCTAGGTCTAGTTGAATTTCTTCAGGAAGTTGAGCAATGCCGAGCGGGAAAGCGTGGCGTTCATCGGGCAGCGTGTACCAACCCGGCGCCCCGAGCGCCAGCGCCGCAACACGCCCAGGGTGTAGCAAAGCAAAACGATGGGCGAACTGACCACCTCCCGAGTACCCGAACAGCTTCACGCGCTCTACCGGCGCACCCGCCCAGTCGGCAAACGCTTCCAGTACCTGGATGAAGAACCGGTCGGCCCGTTGGCCGCGCACGCCAATACCGAGCCGCTGATAGTCGCGATAGTTCTCGCGAGAGAACAGTGGCGCAATAACAGCAAAACCATGACGTTCCGCCCAGCCAGCGAACAATAACGCTTGCTCTCGGGCGTTTCGCGAGATGCCATGAATAGCAGCCAATACCGGGCCGCCCGGTTGCCATTGCCGTGGCAGATAGACATAGCACTTGCCACCAGATTGCCCCGGCAGCACCCGCAGCACGACGCGCCCGCGGGGCACCTCGAGCGGCAGGGCGTCCGCGAGGGCTGTCACGACTGTCCCTCTGCACGAGGCTCCTTGCGGCGTCTCGGCGGGCCCTTTTTACGGCTGCCGGAAGTACCGCGACCACGAGCCAAAAAACGTGACAGGTTACGTTCGCTGACGCGGGCACGACGCCACGCATCTTGGGCGCGGGCCAGTTCGTGGATAGGACGGGACGACTGGCCCACCCAGAGCGCGGCCAACAACACGGTACCAGCAGAGGCCTGAGCATTACCGACCAAGTAGGTACCAACTCCCAGCGTGGCAACCAATGCGCCACCGGTCATCAGCATTCCCAGTCCCTCCAAGGCACCACTGGCTCGCGCAGCGTCGACCATGCCAGTGCTGAGCTTGCGCCCACGGCGATCGAGGTTTTTCACGGCAAGGTTATCTACGTCGGCGGAGTTTCCGGAACCGGCATCCAGAGTGCGCGCCACGCTAGCTGCCATGCGCGCACGTTGCTGACGGGCAGCGGTGGCACGCGCTTCCAAGTGCAGGCCTACCCACCATTGGGCGGCCAAGCCGAACAACAACGGCCCCATCGCGGCCAAAGCCAATGGCCAAGCAACGATAGCCAGTGCCACGGTGACCACTACCAAGGCCGTCATGTTCGCCAAGGAACGTGCCTTGACGCGACCATGCCATCGGGAGAGCGCCGTGGTGTCGCCGAGCAAACGCACCAGCAGGGAGCCACGGCCGGCCGTATCGGGCTCCGCTTCAGCAGACGGGGACACCGCTGGAATGGCCTTGTCGTTGCCTTCGGCATCGGCGGACAACCAGCAGCGCAATACCCGCGAACGGACCCGACGCGCGTAGTGCTGTCCGAAAGACTCACCCAGTGGACGCTGCCAGCCACGCGCAGCGGCGGACACTAGAACGAGCGCCAAACCCCAAACCAACCAGCTGACACCCAACTGTTGAACCGCCACCGAGCCGCCTACCAACACCGCGTCAAACGCGTGTCGAATGCCCAATGCCAGACCAAACAAGGCGCCGAGTTCGGCACAGGCCAACAGCGTCAACTGAATGAACCAGTTCCGGCGGGGACCGCCATTGGGGAGGGGCAGCTGCATTAGGCCGCGCAACCGGCTTCCAAGGCGAGGGCCGCATCATGGACTTGGCGAGCGGCGACGTACAGGTCGTGCGCGGCCTTGGCCCCACCGAGGGCAGCAAGGCCCAATACGGGCAGACCGGTGGCTTCTGCGGCTTCACGGCTAGCCAGCGGTGCAGCGGTAAGCAAACCGGTGACCGCCTCGACACGCAACCCGCGCTGCTCCAACCAGTCCACACCGGCGGCCGCACCCATGGCGTCTTGGGCGGCGAACACCAGCGCGTTGAAGTAAGTGCTGGCCTGAGGACAATCGAGCACTGCCGCAGTTTCCGCCTGCAGCAAACCATCTGCCACTTCCAGGACCACCACTTCCGTGCCGCTGGCAGCGAGTTGGTCCAAGATGCGATCGATGCCGTCACACAGTTCAGGCAGCGAAACTTTGTAGGTGGAGGCAAAACCGGCGTCCGTGAAATCGAGTACCGTAGTTGCGCCCGCATCACGCATGAGCCACGTGTCGCCACCCGCACCTGTCCCCGTCACCTTCGCCGCGCCGACCTTGAGCCCGGCAGCGCGCAGCCCGCGAACGAGGTGAGCTGCCGTCGTGGTCTTGCCGGCGTTCATGGCAGTGCCGACGACACCAATGGTGACCGGACGGCGCGGCGCCGAAGCCAGTTTGGGCAGTGCATAGTCACGCAAATTCAAAACCTTCCCGTTGACGTCCGCCAACAAGCCGATGGGCACGAGCTGGGTCGCTTGCTTCATTTTGCTGTGCGCCGACAAGACCTTAGCCGCAATGCCCCCGCCCGCTACCAACTGACAACGCCCGAGGTCGGCAGGCACCACGGCCTCGAACTGGTCAGGCGCGTACCGGTTGCCGAAGACCACCACGATTTCATCGCCAGGGAACAACGTGGCACGACGGCCAGCCGTGGTCTGCAAAGCAGGATGCTGCCCGAGCTTTTCCACTCGCGCGAGTAGGAGATCTCCAGCCAGAGGAGCCAGCCCTTCGGTCACGACGTAACGGGCATCGTCCAGATCACAGCGGCGCGTGGTGAATGCGTGCTTGGCTTCCGCCAACCGCGTCGGCTGAACGGGGGCCAGAACGGCTTCAGGGAACGCGCTGTGAATAAGATGCACGGGACACCATAAAAGGCGACAGATAATGCTGCAATGATGCTTGAACCCCCCCGGGTTATGTCACGGAACCACGTCGCAAAACAGCGACTACACACTTCAGCCGGCAGCAGTATTCTGGCCTAACGGGCGATGCGCGCCTTGGCGCCCAAGGCCACGCATGCCGGCGCCGCAGCGCCCGTCACCAGATACCAAGACTGGCGACTAGCCCGCGCCACCCAGCGGCGCTGGGCGGTGCCAAAGCACTCGGTCAGCAGGGCCTCCTCCACCAGCAGCGCCCGTGGTGCGTTGGCACTGCCAGCAGACAGCCAGGCCGAGGCCTCGTAAACCTCCTGCTGACCTTCGCGCCAACGGCGATGCCCAAAATTCACCACCGGGCGACTCGCCTGCAGCAAGAACTGTTCGCGATAGTTGACCAAACCAAGCGTCGTACCGGTGGGGACAGCAGCCTCTACCTGCTGCATGAAGGCCGCGCCCGAACGCGACGCGTCCAGCACGGGATTGATCCAAAATCCTTGCACCACCAGAGCGCCCCACAGGGTCACGGCCATGGCGACGGGCGAGCGATGCAAGCGCCCGACCGCTAGCGCCAGCGCGGCAACCACCGCGATGGTGGCGAGGGGCGCAAGCAGTTCGGCGGGGGCCTCCAGCCCGTTATCCTGGCCCAATCTGTCCCACCGCGGCGCCCCCCATGTGGCGAACCACGCCACCCCACCCGACAGCGCGACGGCGAGGGCCCCTAGAAGACTGGCGAACAGCCACTGGACGCTGCGCCGCGCCAACAGACGTGGCAAAAAAGGCGCCAAGGACAACACGAACGCGGGGACAGCCTGCAGGACATACACGCCCCGCTTGCCCGCAGACAGCGAGAAGAACAGCAGTACCAGCAGCACCCAACCGAGAAACAGCAAAGCACGTGGGTCACGCTTGCGCCAATGGTCATGCCACGTCTCGGCAGCCTCGCCAACTGAGCGCAGGCCCTGCAGTCCTAGCATCCAAGGCAGCAGCAAGGTGCCAGGTAACCAGAGCCCCGGAATGACATTCACCAGAAAAAACCACGGCGGCGCCTGGTGATGCCAAGCATGGGCGTAGCGCTGCACCGTTTGCTGGAACAGGATTTCGTCGCGGTAGGCGGCATACGCCGGATCTTGGGATTGGGCGACCACTACCAGCATCGGTACCAACCAGACCGCAATGCCCAAGAGCAGACCCAGCGGTGCCCAAGCCCAACGCCATCCACCACGAATGGACGGAAAGGCGAAACCGGCACGCGCCAAGCCCCACCACGGCAACAGCAACAACAACGGCAGGAAGCCTACGCCTTTGGTAACTACGCCAAGGCCCGCGGACAACCCCGCAACGGCATACCAGCGCCAGGCCGGTCCCAGCAGCAGGTGGCGCGCCAGGCCGTACAAAGACAGCACAGTGAACGCCAATAAGAAGCCGTCGATTTGCGCCGCCCGCGCCTGCAGCAGGAACTGCACGGTCGCGAGCAACAGCAGCGCCGCATGCACTGCCACGGTCCGTGACCACAAGCGGTAGGCGAGATCCCACACCAGCCCGACGGCGAGCAAGCCGGCTAGAAATGAAGGCAGCAGGAAAGCCACTTGCAGGGAGCCCGTGGCGAGATAGCCTACCGCGATGGCCCAGAAAAACAGCGGCGGCTTGTCTTGGTAAAGGTCGCCGCCTATATGCGGCACCCACCACGAGGCGCCCTGCGCCATGTCACGCGCGATGAGCGCAAAACGGGGTTCGTCCGCTGGCCACGGTTCCCGCCATCCCAAACCTGCCCCGAGGACCACCGCCGCTAGCAACAGCAGCCAAGCGAGGTCGCGCCAGGAAAGACGCCAAGGGCTCAAGGGGCGGCTCCAGCCTCCGCGCGCTTGGCCTTCGCCTCACGCAAGACGAAGTAGAGGTTGCGCAAATACACGATGAGACCCGTTGCCTGCCCGAGAATGAACACAGGGTCGCCACGATAGATGGCGTAGAACAACAACGTCATGCCGCCGCCGAGGCTGAACCACCAGAACAGGTGCGGAATGACACTGCGCTTTTCGCGCTCGCTGGCTACCCATTGCACGATAAAGCGCGCGGAAAACAGCGCCTGCCCCAGAAACCCGATTCCCAGCCAGACGTGGTTAGCATCCAGACGAAATGCCATATCAGCGGTCCTCTTCCACATGGAGACCCGACGCAAAGCGCGACTGCAACCACATGACGCCAAAAATATCGACAACCCCGACCCAGAGGCGATTCAGCAAACCGTACTTAGAGGTGCCTTGCAAACGCGGCCGATGGTTGACCGGCACCGACAGCACCAAGGTGCCCTGATGACGATAAAGCGCCGGCATGAAGCGGTGCATGTGGTTAAAGAACGGCAGGGCGAGGAAAGTAGGCCGATGCAGCAACTTGATGCCGCAACCTGAATCCGCGGTGTCATCCTTCAGCAAGGTAGCGCGCACGCCGTTGGCGATACGACTTTGCAGACGCCGCAGCCAGCTATCGCGACGGTTGGCGGCACGATTGCCCATCACCAACCGAACATTTTCATCAGCCGCAGCCTGCACCGCCAGCAAGGCGGGAATATCCGCGGGGTCGTTCTGGCCGTCGCCATCGAGCGTGGCCACCCACTCCGCTGCCGCAGCACGCACGCCGGAAGCCACGGCATAACTCTGACCGCTCCGGCGGGAGTGCCGCAACACACGCAACTGTGGAATTTCGGCGCGCAAGGCACGCAGCCGTTCCAAAGTAGCGTCCGTGCTGCCGTCGTCCACGAACAGGATTTCGAACTGGCGCCCGGCGAGAGCGACAACTATTTCGCGCGCCAGTGACGCGACGTTGTCCTGCTCATTGCAGACCGGAATGACGACCGAGAGGTCCGGCGCGGGCACAGCGTGCTCCCTGTGGAAAACAAGGATTATACCCTTAGGTGCGCCAAGGCACCCAACACCGTTCCCGAGGCCCGCCCGGTTTCGGCAGCCACGTATCCGCGAAGGCCACCGCCTTCCGGTAAAATACGGCGATGTCCAACCCCGACACCGACCAGCCGGTAGACCTAGCGGAAGAAACGCCAGCACGACGCCTGGAACCGACCCGTGCCGGTCTGCCGCCACTGGCGGCCGCCCAGTTCGATGTGGCCTCTACCGAGGACAGCTTGGAACTGCTCGTCGCTAGTACGCAAGAGCTAGGCGACCTCTACCGGGTCTATGCGCCCGGGCGCAAGCGTGACACTTGGATCTGCAACCACCCAGACGATATCAAGCGTCTGCTGGTCACCAACCACCGTAATTACACCAAGGGCGTTGGTCTGGACCGGGTGAAAATTCTGCTCGGCAACGGCATCATGGTGAGCGAGGGCGACTTCTGGAAGCGCCAGCGCCGCATGATTCAGCCGGCCTTCCATCGCAGGATGGTCGAGCAATACGCCACCGTCATCGACACCGCCCTCGACAGCGCGCAAGTGCGTTGGGACGCGGCAGGCCATGCGAACGAACCCTTCGACATCACGGCCGAGATGAGCACACTGACGCTCGACATCATCCTCCGTTCCATCTTTGGTGAGGACCTCGCTTGGCTGGAAACGCAGATAGGTGGTAACAACCCTTTCGCCGTGGTCACCGAACATTCCGCACGCGACCTGCTGTTCGCCTACAAATTCCGGTCGCTCGCCAAACTGGTGGTGGAGCTCGTGGCCGCCCGCCGTGCGGGGCAGTGGGAACGTTTCGACTTCCTGCAGATGCTCATGGATGCCCGCGATAAGGACGACCAGCCCATGCCGGACCGCGAAATGGTCGATGAGGCCTTGACGCTGGTGGTGGCCGGACATGAAACGTCGGCCAGCGCCCTGAACTGGGCTTGGTATCTGGTGGCTACGCATCCGGCGGCACTAGAGCGCCTTGAAGCGGAAGTGGATGCCATCGACTGTGTGGCCGTGGCGCAACCTGGTAATGCCGCAGCCCTCCCGGATAGCGGCCCGCGCAGCATGACCTACGCCGCTAGCGAACACCTGGTGTGGACTCAAGCTGTGCTGAAAGAGGCCATGCGCCTCTACCCGCCGGGCTGGCTGCTGACACGGCGCAGCGTGGAAGAGGACGTGCTAGGTGGCTATCGGGTGCCCCCCGGTACTGACGTCATGCTCAGCCCCTATCTCATCCAACGCCACCCCACTTACTGGTCGGAACCGGCAGCCTATCTTCCCGAGCGTTTCTTGCCAGAGGCGGAAGCTGCTCGCGAAAAATGGGTCTACATCCCCTTCGCTGCCGGCCCCCGCCACTGCGTAGGCGAAAACTTCGCGCTCTATGAAATGACCGTGCATCTGGCGCGTATGGCGCGACGCTACCGGCTCGAGTACCTCGACGAAGGCCCCATTCCCATCGAAGCGGCAGTCAACCTGCGGGCCTTGCGCCCACTGCGCTTCCGCGTGCATTTCAGGAAAACCCCATGAACTTCGCGAACACGCTGAACGAGATTCTCCGCGATAACGCGAAACTCGATCGCTCCATCTTTCATCATGAAAGCGGCGACAGTTCGCGCGAAGTCACGTTTGCGGAGCTCCACGAGCGTGCCTTGGGCCTACTGCACTTGTTGCAACAGCGCGGCGCGCGGCGCGGCGACGCCGTCGTCCTTTACTTGGCCAACAACGAACAGTTTCTAGACGGTTATTGGGCCAGCCTTGCCGGCGGCCTGGTAGCCGTGCCCGTAGCCACCGGCATCAGCGATGAGCACAAGTTCAAACTACTGCGCATCGTGCGCCAACTCGGCAACCCCTGGCTCTACACCGACCGCAAGACATTGGACCGTCTGGAAGCCTTCGGCCGTGAATCTGGAGAAGAGGCCGCAGTGGCAGCACTGCGGGCCCGCGCCTTTCTGGTGGACGAGATACACAGCCTCGCGCGCCACGCAGACCTGCTCATTCCCTCCCCCAACGACACTGCCTTCATCCAGTTTTCTTCCGGCTCCACCAGCGAACCGAAAGGTGTGGTGCTGACACATGCCAACCTGGTCGCCAACCTGCGCAGCGTGGTGCAAGCTGCACGCCTGACCGGCGCCGATAATGCCCTCAGCTGGATGCCGCTAACCCATGACATGGGCCTGATCGGCATGAACTTTTTCATGTATGCCGCCGGCATGAACGTGCACATCATGCCTACGGAACTGTTTATCCGACGCCCTCTGTTGTGGCTACAACTCGCCGACCGCCACCACTGCACCGTGCTGTGTTCGCCGAATTTCGGCTACCGCCACTTCTTGAAGGTGCTCGGCGACCGCCCCGTGGATGGCATGAACCTCAAGCATGTGCGCATCTTATTCAACGGCGCCGAGCCTATCTCGCCTGAACTCACCGAAGAATTCCTCGAGCGTATGGCACCGAGCGGCTTGCCGAAGGCGTCCATGTACCCGGTGTACGGCCTCGCGGAAGCGACCTTGGCCATGACGTTCCGTAGCGCCGAAGGTACCTACCGCATAGTGTATTTCGACCGCCACCAGCTTGGCGTCGGCGAAGCCGCGCAAAGCGTTGCTGCCGGCGCCCCAGAGGCGCTAGCCCTCATGGGCGTTGGCACGCCCATCCCGAACACCGAAGTGCGCTTCACCGATGAACAGCGCCAGCCCTTACCGGCAGGCACGGTCGGGCATCTGGAGATTCGCGGGCCCAATGTGACATCTGGCTATTTCCAATTGCCGGAAGTGAATGCCCGCGTCATCACCGCCGACGGCTGGCTCGACACTGGCGATCTTGGCCTGTTTCACGACGGCGAAGTCATCATCACGGGCCGCGCGAAGGAAATCATCTTCGTCAACGGCCAGAACTACTACCCACATGACTTGGAAAACATCGCGATCCGCGCGCCGGGCTTGGAGCTCGGCAAGGTCGTCGCCGCCGCCTGTCGCGTGAACGGCGCCGAAGCCGATGAACTGACGTTGTTCGTGTTGCATCGCGGGTCTATGGAAGACTTCCTGCCCAGCGCCGATGCCGTAGCGCGCATGGTGAACGAACACGCCGGCCTCGAAGTAGCGCAGGTAGTGCCAGTAAAGCGCATTCCGAAGACGACCAGCGGCAAACTGCAGCGCGGGTTGCTGGCGAAGGAGTATCTCGACGGCGCTTTCACCGCTGAAATGGCTGAAATAGCCACACTGCGCGCGCAGCGTGAGGCGGCCATGGCAAATGCTGCCGCGTCGGGTTCGGCCCTGGCTTGCACAGCCATGGAGCAGCGCTTAAAGAACATCGTCGATGCCGCGATGGCACCGAAGGAGGTGGGGCTGGACGACAACCTGTTCGAGGTTGGCGCCAGTTCACTGGTACTCATCCAGATTCACGAAGAAGTGGACCGCGACCACCCAGGCGTGGTGGACCTCACGGAGTTGTTTGACCACCCCACGATTCGCACTCTGGCGGCTCACCTAGATAGCAAGCTGGGCTAAGAGTAGGGAGCAATCTACCTCCTACAATAAAACTTGTAGGGGCAAGCTTGCTCGCGACGCTTCACTTACTTGCCGTAGAGGGGCTTTTGTAGCTTCCAGCGCCGATGGCCCCAAAACCAATCCGCGGGGTGGGCCAGTAGATGTGCCTCGAGGCGCTGCGCATAGCGGCGCGTGGTTTCCTTCGGCACTTCCCCACCCTCACCAGGACGTGACAGCAACTCTGCCGTTACGCAGTAATGCCCGCGTTCCAACCGTTCCATCGCCAGAAAATACACCGGCAATTTCAGCGCACGGCTAATCTCCTCCGGGCCAGCGAAGAACGCCGTGTCCTGCCCGAGGAACTTCAGCCAAATCTTGTTGCCAGCGGAAAACGGCACCTGGTCCGCCAACAACGCGATAACGCGCGGGTTCTCACGGCAGCCCAGGATTCGCTTCAACACTTCCTTGGCCAATACCATGCGCCCGCCAAAACGCGAACGCATCGTGAGAAAAGCCTCATCCAACCCGGCTGGCTGCAGTGTCTTGTAGATAGCATCTACCGGACAAGGCAGGGCTTCGGTCAGCCGCAGCAACAGCCATTCCCAGTTGCAGTGATGTGCAGTGACAATCATCAACGAGCGACCGGCAGCGATTTCCGCCAGCACGGGCTCGAAGCCTTTAAGCACCACCCGTTCGCGCAGTTGTGCTGCTGGCAGCGAGAAGCCCTTGATAGTTTCCATGGCCACGTCCATCACCTGACGGTGATAGGCCCGCCAAAGCTGGCGACGCTCCGCTTGCGAACGTTCCGGAAACGAACGAGCCAGGTTGTCCTTCACCACGGAACCACGCACGTTCAGCACGTTGAACAGCAGAAAGCCCAGTCCCCGCCCGCAGGCATACAGTACCGACAGCGGTAGCCGGGACAGGGTGCGAAACAGCCATGTCATGCGGTGTATCCTGTGGCCATGATTGTCATCCGCTTTCTGCTGCTGGCCTGGGTGTTCGTCGGCTTCGTGCTGTGCGTGGTAGCGCTGGGCTTAGGCCTCGGCGCCAGTTCCACCAGCGCGGCCCACGAACGCGCCACCGGCGTGCTGGCGGCACGCCTGCTTTGCGCCATCAGTTGGCCCCTTGCCCTGTTCACGGCCACCGGCCGGCAGGCGCTAGGCTCGATGTTTCGCAAGGCTGCTTAGCCTGAGCCTGTCTCACGCCACGCGCACCGGAATATTCAGCGTCTTGATCTTCCCAGCCCACTCGGCCGGACCGGTGTTGTGCACGCTGGTGCCAGTAGCGTCCACCGCCACCGTCACCGGCATGTCCTGCACCTCGAACTCGTAGATAGCTTCCATGCCAAGGTCTGCGAACGCCACCACGCGTGAAGAACGAATAGCCTTGGACACCAGATATGCCGCCCCACCCACTGCCATGAGATAGGCGGATTCGTGCTTGCGGATGGATTCGATGGCAGCAGGCCCACGCTCGGCCTTGCCAATCATCGCCAGCAAGCCGGTCTTCTCGAGCATCAGGTCCGTGAACTTGTCCATGCGTGTGGCCGTGGTGGGGCCCGCCGGGCCAACCACTTCATCGCGCACCGGGTCCACCGGGCCCACGTAGTAGATGACGCGGTTGCGCAGGTCCACGCCTGCCGGTAGCGACTCGCCTTTGGCGTAGAGGTCGGCAATACGCTTATGCGCGGCATCGCGTCCGGTGAGCATTTTGCCGTTAAGCAGCAGCGTCTCGCCGGGCTTCCACTGCTTTACCTCTGCCCGTGTCAGCGTGTCGAGGTTCACCCGGCGCGAGTCGCTGCCTGGCGTCCAACCCACCTTGGGCCAACTATCGAGCGATGGCGGCTCCAGCAGCGCTGGGCCGGAGCCATCCAGAACGAAGTGGGCGTGACGGGTAGCAGCGCAGTTGGGAATCATCGCCACCGGCTTGGAAGCTGCATGGGTCGGAAAATCGACCACTTTTACATCCAAAACCGTCGACAAGCCGCCAAGGCCCTGCGCGCCAATGCCGAGCGCATTCACCTTTTCGTAGAGTTCGATACGCAGTTCTTCAAGGGCGTTGACTGGGCCGCGCTCCAGCAACTCGTGCATGTCGAGCGGCTCCATCAACGATTCTTTCGCCATGAGCATGGCCTTCTCGGCGGTACCGCCGATGCCAATACCCAGCATGCCGGGCGGACACCAGCCAGCCCCCATCGTCGGCACAGTCTTAAGTACCCAATCGACGATGCTGTCGGACGGGTTGAGCATGACGAACTTCGATTTGTTTTCGGAACCCCCACCCTTGGCGGCTACCGAGACTTCGACGTGACTGCCGGGTACCAGTTCCGTATGAACGACTGCTGGCGTGTTGTCTTTGGTATTGCGACGGCTAAACGCTGGGTCGGCAACGACAGACGCGCGCAGTTTGTTATCCGGATGGTTGTAGGCACGACGCACGCCTTCGTTCACCAGTTCGTTGAGCGACAAGCGCGTATCCCAACGCACAGCCATACCCACCTTCAAGAACACGTTAACGATACCGGTGTCCTGACAGATGGGGCGACGCCCTTCAGCGCACATGCGGGAGTTCGTGAGGATTTGCGCGATGGCGTCTTTCGCCGCCGGCGACTGCTCGCGCTCGTAGGCGCGCGCCAAATGCTGGAGATAGTCCGCGGGATGGTAATAGGAGATGAACTGCAGGGCATCAGCGATGCTCTGCACGAAATCGACTTCACGGATGATAGTCATGGCAGCCTGCAACTTCGGCAGGGCGTCGACCGCGCCTGGACCCGCGGCGGGCGGCCCGCCAGGACGACCCCGAGGGGCCTGATGATGGAGCCCGCGAACGGACCCCGAAGAGATGGTGCCGACACCGTGACTCGAACACGGGACCTACTGATTACGAATCAGTTGCTCTACCAACTGAGCTATGTCGGCGCTCGATCAAGACGCGGAAGTATAGGGGAAGCGACGCTTCCAGCCAAGACGGCTTATGGCTAGGGTGTGCGCCGCCGCACACGCAGCACCACATCAATTCCGGCAAGTTCTGTACCGGAGGGCAACTCCGGGAACCTTGAGAACGCTACTTCGCCCACAGCCACATCGCAGAGTTCGCCACTGTGTTCGTCGTAGAGGTGGTGGTGTGGCGTCGTATTGCTGTCGAACACCTTGTGGTCGCCATCCAATTGCAGGGCACGGACCAGCCCGTGGTCGGCAAACAGGTTCAAAGTATTGTAAACCGTCGCCTTGGAGACCCGCGCACCCGCGGCCAAGACCATGGCCAACAGGCGGTCCGCCGAAACATGCTGGTCGTGAGCGAACAGTACCTGCCCCACCAACAAACGCTGGGAGGTGCAACCAATGCCGCTTTCGGCAAACAGGGCGCGTACCGCCTCTACCGTCGCCAGCAGCGGCGCACTTGTCAGCAAGGCGCGGGAGGCACCAGTCGGGTTTGGGCTATTCATTTTTTCGATGATAGTCGAGTAATCGATCTTCCGCCACTCGCAAGTGCCTGTTTTCAATTAAAGACACCGCAAATGCGCAGTGCTTTCCCCGCCCCTGCCGCCTAGTCTGCCACTCCGGGTTTCATCCAAGGAGGGGCAAAGATGAAGCGACTTAGGCACCACAAGCGCAGGCAGCGGCTGCGACCATGCGCAGGTCACAGCCTGCAAGAACTGCTGGTGGCACTGCTGGTGCTGGGGGTACTCGCGGCGCTCGCTACCCCAGCCCTGCACACCTGGACTATGGATCTGCAACTCCAAACCACCCTCGACGAACTGGCGCGGGGGCTGGCACTGGCCCGCAGCGAGGCGCTGGCGACCGGACGCGTAGTCGAGTTCCGCTACCGCGCCTTGCCCGCCGGGCAGCGGGTCGCTATCAACCGCAGCGCCATCCTGTTCAGCCCCTCCGGCAATGCCACGCCAGCAACCCTAACCCTGTGCGACCGCCGCAGCACTGGCCGCAGCCTCGTGGTCGCCCGCTCCGGCCGCGTGCGGACCGCCAGTGGTCAATGCGGCTACGCCCTTGCCGAGGTACTGGCTGGGCTCCTGCTGCTCGCCGTCAGTGCCCTGGCGCTGGCACAAGGGCTGCTGCAAGCCCGGCAAACCGTCGCCAGCTCCACCCTCCAGTCCGCAGCACTGGATGCCCTGACTGCGGCCAACGAAGGCTCGCGTTTGCTGGGCACGCAGGCCACCTTCCCCTTGGAAGCGGCGCCACTAGCCGCAGCGTGGCGGGCAACGTACGGCGGTGGCGGCCTCAGTACTGGTACTAATACTGGCACTGGTACTGGTACTGGTACTGGTACTGATACTGGCAATACCAGCCCCAGTTCCACCCTTAGCCCCACGCTGCTCCTGTCGTGGCAACCCGTCGCGAGCGCCGAAGGTTGGCTGGCCACCGCCGCCACAGGCGGGCTCAAACTGGCTCTGGAAAGTCACCCATGAACCAGCACCTTCTCGGAAACAAACTGGCTACCGGGATGAGCCTCATCGAACTATTGGCAGCCGTGGCGATGTCAAGCCTGCTGCTGGTGGCGGCAACGCAATGGCTGCACCTGTCCAGCCGCACCGCACGCGAACTACAAGCCGCTTTGGAGGTGCAGGAACAAACCCGTGCCGCTTTGGACCTACTGGAGCACGAGGTTCGCCAAAGTGGGGCGTATGGACTGCTATCGAGCCGCATGGCCCCGGAGGGCAGTTCTTTGCTAGGAACGACGGAAATCTCCTCGCTAGCGGTGGGCGGGCGGTGTGTCCCCTCACTAGCGCTAGACCTCGCACATCCGGTGCAATGGAAAACCTGGGTCGCCGGCGCGTGGCCCCTGCTCTGTACCGCCGGCCCCGATGGACGCGCCATGTCAGGCAGCGACCTGTTGCTCACCCGCCGCGCCACCGCGGCACTCACTGCGGAAGATGCCGGGGCACTTTGGGTGGAAAGCACGCCCCTGACAGGTCGATTGCGCAACGGAATGGTGGGCGTGGTGGTGCAGCCAGCGATGGCACTAGGCGTCATCCCTTCCGCACTAACGCCGCCAACGCCCATGCAAACCTTATTGATAGTAAACGCCTTCTATGTGTCGCGTGACAGCACCGGCGTGCGCAACCAACCCAGCCTGCGTCGTAAGCAACTGGTAGGGGGCACCAACGGGCCACGCTTCGAGGACGAAGAACTGGTACCCGGTATCGAACGCTTGACCGTGAGCGTTTTACCCTCCCCGCCAGGGACTTCAGGCCGCTTGTTACTGCTAGCTGTCACTTCACGTTCACTGCGCAACGCCGCCTTGAAGCGCACCGCACAACGGATGGTATTGCTACGTAATGGAACAGCCAGCCCATGGAATTGAACTCACTTGCTGGCATGTCGCGGGGTTTCCTGCTGCCCATCTTGTTGCTGCTCTTGTCACTGAGTGGAGTGCTTGCCCTATCGACGATGGCTAGCGCCACGCTGGATACGCGCGCGAGCCAAGCGACCTGGTTCCGTCGTGTCGCCTTCGAAGCGGCGGAGGACACCCTGGCCTATGCCATACGCCAAGCACCAACCCGCACCGCTCCTTGGGAAGCAAACTGGACCACCAGGCATGGGGTGCAGGTATGGCTGCAAGTACGGCCCTTGGGTCAATGGGGCACCGCCGTGAGCGCAGGTGGCACACCCGCCGTTGAGAAACATGAACGGGCAATAGCGCTGGCCCGGGCGGGACGTGGGGCTGCCGTACGACTTGAACAGGACTACGCCTACCTACCCGCCAGCGACAACAGCATGGCCTCAGCTGCCCAACGCACCGTCTGGCGTAGCGTGGAGGTTACCCCATGAAGATTCGCTGGCAGGCAAGGCAGAGCCCACCAGTCGTCCGCGGCTTTTCCTTGCTGGAGCTGCTGGTAGTACTGGCCATCTCGGCCATGCTCATGCTCCTGGCTACGGACGGCTACGCCGCAGTACGCGCGCGCGCCGCACGGCACGAGGTACGCATGGCTTTGTGGCGGCTGGCCGCCGCACAGGAAACCCATCGCCTACAGTACGGCTTCTATGCGTCGCGGCTGGCGGTTGCTCCATCAGCCGCCACTGCCGCCACGGAACTCGCCTCACCCACCTTGCCACCGGCCGGGTGGAATTTCAGTCTCGTAGCAATCAGCGAAGAAAGCTGGCAAGTGCAGGCCGTAGCTATGAACCCGGATACAGACCCGGTCTGCGCCGAACTGCGTCTGGATACAACAGCAATGGGGTTTGCGCGTGCCATCGACGGCAGCGACACGAGTCGCGAATGCTGGCGACGTTAAGGCCAAGACGCCACGACCAATCCGCTAAGACTTGACCGCCCGCGCCTCGCGCAATGGCTTGGGCAACGCGAACACCACATGCTCCTCGCGTCCCGGCAATTCGGCAGCCGGCTCGGCACCCCAAGCTACCAATTGGTCTACCACGCGGCGCACCAGCACCTCGGGAGCGGAAGCGCCTGCGGTAACGCCGACGCAATGGCGGCCCACGAACCACTCGCGTTGCAGGTCCTCGGGACCATCCACCAAATACCCAGGCAGTCCGGCTTTCTCGGCAATCTCACGCAGGCGGTTACTGTTGGAACTACTCCGACTCCCCACCACGATGACGATGTCGCAATGCTCCACCAGCGTCTTTACGGCATCCTGGCGGTTCTGCGTGGCGTAGCAGATGTCCTCGTTGCGCGGTGCCACCAACTCGGGGAAGCGGGCACGCAGGGCCTCCACCACACGCGCAGTGTCATCCACCGACAAGGTCGTTTGCGTCACGAACGCCAGCCGCGCCGGGTGGCGAATATCGAGACCTGCCACATCCTCTGGAGTTTCCACCAACAAAATTCGGCCACCCAGGGCGCTGTCGAACTGCCCCATCGTGCCTTCTACCTCGGGGTGGCCTGCATGCCCGATAAGCACCACTTCGCGGGCTTCGCGTGCGTAGCGCGTTACCTGCATGTGCACCTTAGTCACCAGCGGGCAAGTAGCGTCGAACACGGTCAGCCCACGCCGCTTTGCTTCCTGTTGCACCGCACGGCTCACCCCATGCGCACTGAAGATGACCGTGGCGTCATTGGGCACTTCATCGAGTTCCTCGACGAACAAGGCCCCTAGCGCCCGCAACCGCTCCACCACGTACTTGTTGTGAACCACCTCGTGGCGCACGTGGATAGGCGCGCCAAACAGGGTGATGGCTCGCTCCACGATGTCAATGGCGCGATCCACACCAGCGCAGAAGCCACGGGGATTGGCGAGCAACAGTTTCATGACTTGCGACGCCCTTCCAGCAGGGCATCCAGAATCAACAGACCGGCGCCTGTCGTGATGGCGATATCTGCCACGTTGAACGCCGGAAACCAGTAGTCGCGCCAGTGGAAATGGATAAAGTCGACCACGTGTCCGTACAGCAGGCGGTCGATGACATTGCCAATGGCGCCGCCGAGGATGGAGGCCAGACCCACACAAACCAGCGGCTGCTGCCGCGGGTTCAGTTGGCGCAGCCAGACGGCAATGCCGATGCTGACCAACACTGCTAACCCAACAAAGAACCAGCGCTGCCAGCCACCAGCCCCAGCAAGGAAACTGAAGGCGGCACCGGTATTGTGCAACCGCGTAATCTCCAAGACGGGCAGCACAGGCAGACGCTCATAGAGCCGGAACACGGCAACGATCCAGAGCTTCGTGGCCTGATCGAGCACCACGATGAATAAAGACAACCACAACAAGGGCAAGGCATGAGTGCCCGACATCAGTTGGCGGCGCACTGTCTCGACGGGGTCTTTCAACACGCCTTCGAGCAAGGGGTTGTCCTGTTCGCTCATGCCCAGACCCTCGTCTCGCCGGCGCCGGCGAGGTTACCGACACAACGACCACAAAGCTCCGGATGGTGCGGATGCAGGCCGATATCCACACGACGATGCCAGCAGCGTACGCACTTCGCTGCCGTACTCGGCGTCACCACGATACGCAACTCGCCAGCGCTACCTTCAAGCTTCGCCGTCGTGGCACCTGCTGGCGCAGCAGCCAATGGCTGCAAGCGGGCGGCGCTGGTGATGAGCACGAAGCGCAATTCGTCACCGGCACCACCGAGCCCACCGAGCCCCTCTACCACGGCGGCATCCACGTAGAGGTCCACTTCCGCCTCAAGGCCAGAACCCAACTGGCCCGTGGCACGCAGTGCCTCGATCGGTGCGGCCACCGCCGCCTTCAACGCAATGACTGCATCCCATTGCGGGATGACTCCATCGGGAGCCGTGCTCGCGACCGAAGGCAATTCATACCAAGTGGTGAGGAACACGCTATCTGCACGCGGTTGACCAGTGGCTGGCGCCGGCAG
>Ga0164294_10001653_pt1 | contig 20546 bp, 15 predicted proteins | sample GEODES005metaG_FD_111479 | JGI IMG/M metagenome (GOLD analysis project Ga0164294, IMG submission 111479) | Oligotrophic lake water microbial communities from Sparkling Lake, Wisconsin, USA - GEODES005 metaG | ecosystem: Environmental > Aquatic > Freshwater > Lake | place: USA: Sparkling Lake...
AGAACCGACACAGCGTCGCGTTGATCGCGAGCGCGACGAGTTCTCGTTTGGCAGTCGCCGTCCTGCCGCGGAGCCACAGACACAGCAGAGCCGCGAGCCAGTGGACGCTGCTCCACGGCGCGACCCGCCGCGACCGCAGCGGTCCGAAGAGCCCGGCCCCTCAGAGAATTACCGGTCCGGCGGAGAACGCTCTGAATCAGGTTCGCGCGACCGAACCGAACGAGACCGAACCGAACGAAACAACAACGATCGAGACAACAACGATCGCGATCGAGCTGAATCGGGCTCCGCACCGCGGGGTGCCGGCGAAGACGAACAGGGTGCGGGCCGCGGTCGTCGCCGCCGTGGTCGACGCGGCGGTCGCGGGCGTGGTCGCCGAGAAGAAGGACGTGACCGTCCGCTGCCGGCCCAGACCGATGGCGAACACGGCTCAGAATCGGGTGCTGGCCCTGGGCGTTTGCCTGCAGGTGCAGCACATCACGATGGCTTCGATCGGCCACCGGCTGCCGAGCAGGACGAACGGTTCGATCGTGCCGGTGCGGCACGGGAGTCAGATAGCCCTGACGACGGGGTCCAGCGACAGGACGCAGTCGGCGAAGGTGACCGCGAAGGAGAGGCCGCTCCGGCCCGCCGCCGGAGGCGAGGTCGTCGAGGTGGCCGTCGCCGCGGTCGCGGTGACCGCGAAGGAGAGGTCGGCGGTGTCCGCCCAGAGGCCGATCGCGACGGCGGTGAGCAGCCCCGACGGGCCGCCGAAGGCCCATCCCGCAGTTCCACGGGGGATTCCGCTGGAGATTTCGAAGATGAGCCTCTGCCGTCCGGCTATGGTGTTCGGCAGCCGGCCAGACCAGGCGACGCCCCCCGATCGGATGCATCCAGGTCTGGGAACGGCGATGCCTCTGGCACCGCAAAAGCAGACGATAGTGAAGCGGGCGGTCGCCGACGCCGCCGACGCCGAAGGGGCGAAGGCCGAGGCAGCAGCGCTAGTGGCACCTCGGCATCTCCCGTCGAAGGAGGCCGCGAGGGCTCCTCGGGCAGGCGTTCGAGCCGTTCCACAGAGGGTAGTGGCCAACGCCGTGGCCGCAGCAACCGGCGGAGCGGTGGGGAGGAACGCCGTTCCGCATCGACCTTTGATCGCGGTCGTCGCGATGAGTTCGCACCGGTGGCGAACGGACGGGAAGAGGACGATGAGGGCCTCGAGTTTCTCGGCATCGAGGATGCCAGCCACGATGGCCACGCCCGCGACGAGCGTCACCCTGCCGACGATGATGACAGCATCATCGAGAGCGGTCTCAATGACGTGCTTGACGTCCCCAGCTGGGTAGAAGCGATCGGGATTGTCATTGCCGGTAATCTCGATGCACGCAGCCGTTCGCCCCGGAGTGGAGATGGTGGCAGCCGTGGAGGAGAACCACGGGGAGACTCCTCGGCTCGCAGTGGCTCTTCGGAAAGGCCCCGGGAATCACGCCGCGGCGGCCGCTCGGGCGACCAGCGATAAGCAGACGGTGAGTGACTTCCGCAACCACCCACGCCAATCTGGGATCACTCAGCCTGATCACGTGCCTACTTGAGCGAAATCGTTCGCGCCAGCGGCCGCAGGATCTGATCGACCACGCAGGTGTCCACCACCTCGCGAGCCAGCGTGGCAAGTCGGTCCATTGCCTCCACGTAGGTGGTGCCCGGCTCGAGGCTCCCGTACTGCCGAGCCGTGACGTACACACTCAACTGCTCTTCGGCAAAGTCACCCGTACGGACCTGGAATGCGTTGGTCCTCGACTCGGTGCTGACGCGGACCTGCACCCGGCAGTCTTCATCGAGGGAGATCGTGAGAGACGGCTCGTAATTGATGACCCGGCCACCGGGTAGTTCGCAGGTCCGGTCGAAGGCCGGCCCTACGCCGAGGGCCTCCGCCAGCAGGGCATTGTGGTTGCCGCGGAAGGCGAAATCGAACCCAAACAGCAGGTCGAGCGCCTCACAATCAAGGGGGCTGATCGACAGAAATGCCGGGGCGAGATCGAGCACCAGACGATGCTGGTCAAGCACGGCATCGAGCGATGGCGGGTTCACGTGCCCTGAACAGAGCCGCTTGGTTTCGACCGCCGCCCAGCGGTACCGGCCCTGATCCTTGTCCTCCTCCAACACGAAATCCCGCTTATCTCGGCAGTAGAACTTCCGCATGGTCGGAAAACGCTTCTGCACCCGTTCGAAGAAGTGCAGGATCGTCTCCCGCTGTCCAGGAAGATCCATCTCCGTGGCCAGATTCATGTTGACGTAGAAATCGTCGGCGAGCGACGCATACTGCGTCATACGTGTGCACTCCGGAGGGGAAATCAGCGCAATACAGAGTATACGAGTGGTCAGCAGGGGGTGTCAAAAGAGGGGCATGCCGACCGTCTCAGGCGTCTTCCGCTGGATTCACGGCATACAAACCGGCATACTCTTCTACAGAGGGATTGTGGGTCCGCAGCACTTGGAGCTCGCGTTCTCGGCAACGCTGGTCATCATGCCACCGCAGCAGGAAGCCTCACGCATCCCGGACGATCAGATCTCGATCGAGAAACGCGGCGACGGGAAGATCGTCGTCAGGGTGCGGTCCGAAGGACCGGAGGAATCGCGGCTGCCCGACGCCGTGTTTTCCTTCCGTAACGGCGATCCTCAATACGCCTACTGGCTGTCCCGGCTCGAAGCGATGAACCGGCCCACCTGAGTGTCGCCCTTGATTGGCGGACGCGTCAGCCCCCTTGAGGATCGAGTGATGAAATATGTCACGAGTAATGGGATCACATGCTTCTCAACGCGGCCCCTGCTCGGAGCGAGACTGGCTGGTCTGTTTCTGACCAGTATGCTCCTGCTGCCTCTGGCGTTCCCGCTGCCCGGCATCGGGGCTGAGGCGGGCAATCGCATCGCTGTCAGCCTTGCTGTCTCGGACCACAACGATCAGCCCGTGGTCCGCTTCGCGGTGGCACAGCTGCAAAAACACCTCGCCGGCGAGGGGGCCACTTCCTCCTTTGTCGATGAGCCCACGACGCCGGCTCGCGGCCGCATCGAGATGATCATCGACCCCGCCGCGGTCCATCCACCGTCGGCACCGGTGCCGGAGAGTTTTCGCCTCATCGCCGCCGCGGACGGTTCGCTGAAGATGATCGCAGCGGATGGTCCGGCATTGCTGTGGGCCGTGCGTGATTTTCAGCACTACTACTGCACGGACTGGCTCGAGCATCTGCGGGACGGAACGCCCATGGAGCTGAATATCCTCTCCGCACCCACCATTCAAACCCGCGGCTTCTGGACCTGGCTCTATGGGTGCAAGGACGTCTTTGCCTACATCGACCGTGCCAGCGACTGGAAGCTGAACCACATCATTTTCTGGAACCTCGGCGTGCCGATGAATGCAGACCGGATCAACGAATACGCCCACGAGCGTGGCGTTAAAATCTGGTGGGGCTTCAGCTTCGGCTGGACGGCCGGCGATTTTCGTGATGCGTCGCCGGCCCTGGCGGCCCGATTGCAGGCGCTTTATGAATCCCAAAAAGCGAAGATCGGCCCGACGCTAGCCAACCTGTGCCCGCAGGAACCGGAGACACCGCAGGCTCTGAAGGATTTCGTTCTCGACGTCTACGAAAACCAGTATGCCTGGATTCCGGACATTGACGGCATCTACTTTCAGACCGCCACCGAGGCGATCTGTCCGTGCGATCGCTGCAAGCAGGTCCCGATCGGTGAGAGCGTCATGCAGACGGTCTTGCCGATCATCGAGGAACTGCATCGGCGTCACCCGACCCTGAAGATCTCGGCGGGGATGCACAACAAGGGGGAGCAGTTTGCAGCGCTCCGCCGCCTGCCCAACTACGTGAACATCTGCTGGGAGGAGGGAACGACCTGGGCCCCCACCATCGAAGACTTCAAGACGCAGATGACCTACCGCGGGGACGAGGAAGATTTCTCGGGGATTTACCGAATCACCATGAACTGCGGGATGGACGTGCTCGGACAGACCTACGGTGGCGAAAAGGACCGCGTCTGGCTGAACCGCGTCGATCAACTCTGGAACTACATCGAAGAAGGCCGCCTGCCCGAGTCAGGTAAGAAATGGCCGATTGTGGTGAACGGCAAGGATGTCGGCTATCCGTGCGTGTCCGACTGGCGGCCGCCGGCAGGAAAGCGACTGCTGGACAATACGAATTTCCAGACGCTGCTCGAATGGTCCGGCGAACTGGCAAAGGGTCCGCCGCGATCGAAGGGCATTTTCCCGCTCGTCGAGGCGGGATTTATCGACCTCAAGATGCGGCGCGTCCCGGCGATGGTGGCGGAGACCATTTGGAACCCGCTCGCCGATCAGACCGAGCTCGAACGCCGCTGCCGCATGATCTGGGACGGAAGCGTGGGCGGATGGCCGACCACGCCCAACCCGTACTGGACTGCCCCGCAGGGCGATGCCCACCACCAGGCAGCCGGCACGGCCGGCGATCCAACACTGGACGATCTGGGCAACGTCTATGAGGAAGAATTGACAGGGAACGCGAAGAAATAAGCGACCTCGTCCAGACTCTCTCTGGATGGTGTGACGCTTGAGGGAAGACGGTCAACGCCGCCCCTGCCCAGCACGTCTTTCCTGTACACGGATGGCTTAGTCGTCGGCCCGGGAACTGGCGATCAGCGAGATGAACTCGCGATTGCTTTTAAACTTGGCGAGCTGCTTGGTGAGCTGCTCCATGGCATCGCAGTGATGCATCGTGGAGAGCGTCCGCCGGAGCATGCCGACCGCGTGCAGCGTGTTGGCATCGAGCAGTTTCTCTTCACGCCTGGTTCCCGACTGCGAGATGTCGATGGACGGCCACACCCGCCTGTCAGCCAGCTTGCGGTCGAGCACCAGTTCCATGTTTCCCGTGCCCTTGAACTCCTGGAATATGAGTTCGTCCATCCGGCTGCCGGTGTCGATGAGCGCCGTCGCCACGATCGTCAGCGAGCCCCCTTCCTCGAACACGCGGGCCGACGCAAACAGCTTCTTGGGGATGTCGAGCGCCTTGATGTCGACGCCACCCGACATCGTGCGACCCGTGTTGCCGACCCACTTGTTAAAGGCCCGTGCCATACGGGTGATGGAGTCCATCAGGAGGAACACGTCCTTCCCAGCCTCGGCCATCCGCTTGCACCGCTCGATCACGAGTTGCGACAGCCGCACATGGCTTTCGACATCGCAGTCGAGGCTGCTGGCCATCACCTCACCCTTGACGGTCCGACGCATGTCGGTGACCTCCTCGGGACGCTCGTCGATGAGCAGCATCACGAGGTTCAATTCCGGGTGATTGGCTGAAATGGCCTGCGACACCTGCTGCAGCAGCACGGTCTTGCCCGTGCGGGGCGGCGCCACGATCAGCGCCCGCTGCCCCTTGCCAAGCGGCGTGAGCAGATCCATGACGCGAGTCGTGATCGGCTGCTGGCCGGTTTCGAGGCGAAGCCAGGTTTCGGGGTTGATGGGCGTGAGCTGATCGAAGTTCTTGACGTTGACATAGAGGTCGGGCGCCAAGCCCTCAACCTCCTGAATCTCGCGAACCCGTGGCCCCTGCTGCCTCCTGCCAGGCTGCACGAGCACCTTGAGCGACACCCCCTCACGCAACCGATACCGCTCGATCATCGTCGCCGGCACAAAGGGATCGGTCCGCTCTCGTTGATAGTTCGTATCGGGACTCCGCAGGAATCCATACCCGTTGGGGTGCATCTCAAGGATGCCGCATCCGGGTTCGAGCGGGATAGGCTCACCATTTTCAGCGACTTCCGGCTCGAGTTCCGGGGGTCGCATGCCCTCCCCTTCCATGTCCACGGCACCAGCACCAGCAGGCGCGGGGCCACCGCCGCCGCCGCCGCCGCGACGAAACCGCCGCCTCCGGCCGCCGTAGCCGCCACCACCACCGCCGCCGCCGTGGGCCTGTCCCTGTCCTTGACCCGGTCCGCCGCCGCCGTAACCGCCCGGTGCTTGGCCTCCCTGCCCGCCAAATCCGCCCCGGCCCCGCGATCGCCTCCGCTTCGACATGGATACAACACACCTAAGGAAAATGGATCAGACCACAACCGTTAATCGTTCGCACAGCGTGCAATCCGGCCGCACCAATCCGGCCACACCAAACCGCCCGCCCAAACCGTCCGTACTGTGAACGATGTGCGGTCAATCAGGCAGGGACGGTCGAAACGACCGAACGGTACCTCGGAGATTCGGCTCAGAGGCCAAAGGCTTTAGTGCCCAAACGTTCCAGCGGCCCTACGTTCCACGTGAACGGTTGGGAAACCGGAAGAAGATCCCGGGGGGAACTTTTAATAGCCCTCTATCTCGAAAAATCTTTCAAATGAAAAATCTTTCGGGGATTCCTCGGGAGCGACACGGCGGCTGAGCCGCTACTGAAAACCCCATCGCAACGTGTCGAAGAGAAGTATCCTCCGACTGGGCCGGAATGTCAAGCGGCGGAGCGGCCAAAAGCCTAGGACTCGCCCCGCAAAGATAGGGGGCTTAGTCAAAGCCAGCCGACTGTCTTCTGAACCAAATCAGCAGCGGCGGCCTTTTCGACGCGATTCCTGCGACCGTTTCGACCGATACATCTTTCGAGTCTGAAGGCGGACAGATCAGACAGAGCACACGGTCCGCCTCCTGAATGGCAGCCCACCAGGCGTTGCTGTTCGGGCCAGTTGTTCCCCGAGGCTGGAGTGATGTCTTCCACCTGTATGGTGATCCCAATGCAAATTCCATCGCAAATCTGCCGCCTGCTGGCCATCGTGGCCCTCATGACCCTACCTTCTGCGTGGGCGTCCACCGCCTCCGCCGCAGTGGCGTGGCATGCCGATATCGCCACCGCCCGCCGCGCCTCCGAGGTCAGCCAGCGACCGGTGCTTGCCATCTTCACTGCCAGTTGGAGTTTGGCGAGCACGACCCTCGATCGAACGACGCTCGCCAGCGACGAAGCCGTCGCCCTCATCACAGCCTGTTTTGAGCCAGTCTGCGTGGATGTCGACGAGAGTCCTGAAGCTACGCGTCGACTGGGCATCACGAAGGTGCCCACCGCGTGCATTCTCTCAGCGGATGATCAGGTGCTCTCGAAATTCGAACTCCCCGAGACGCCAGCCGACTTCGTCGCGGCTGCGGCGCGGGCGGCGCAGGAGGCGGCCTTTGCGTCTGCCGCTGCATCACGCTCCCAGGCCCACGCCTCGGCGACAGAGTCGGCTGCCGGCGTGCGGACCTTTGCAGATGGCTCCAGAGGCGGATCGGGGGCGTTCGCTGGGTTCGGGAGCGACGCCGGAACGATCCGGCAGACGGCCCCTCGCGCCGAGGTGTGGGGAACGGTGCCGCCTGGTGGCCCGGCTCTCAATGCCGTCGCCGCCAAGGTGCGGCGTCTCTCCGACTTCGCCAGTACCGACACTTCCTCCACCGTCATGACGAATCCGGCCATCGCCGATTCGTTCCGGGACAGCGATGCCGACCGGCTCTCCGTCTCTCCCGCCGTGATGCCCCGCCAAGCCGAATCAAGCCGCACCGCTCCTGCGCTGTCTACGGAGATGGCCACGGCGGCGCCGCCGGCTGTTGCGGTCCCTGCTGTCACGACACCGTCGACGGGCCCGGCCACGGTGGCGTTCGTCAATCCGACTGAGACAACGGCCGCGTCGGCCCCCGTTACCGCCCCCGCAGGCTTCGCGGCGGGCGGCCAGGCGACGCAGTCACCGCTGGCCATCGAGCCCTCTCCCACGGCCCCTTCGAACGCAACTGCGGGATCGGCGCCCTGGCTGGGTACGCAGCAGCAAACACAGCCGATCTCAACGCTGGCGACGGCTCAGGCCGCGGCCACGGCAGCGATTCCGCCAGCAGCATCGGCCCCTCGGCCTGATGTGGAACCCCAGCCGTCCACAACGGAACAGGCAACCGCCGGCGCGGCCGCCACATCGCTGGCCGAGACCAAGCCGGAGAAACCCGCCACCGCCACCTCGTCGCTGCTCGCGGCGCTGCAGAAACCGTTCAGCCTGTTCACGACAAAGCCAGCGGCTGCCAAGTCGACTCCCAAGAGCACGACCCAGGCCGCCAGTGCCAAGCCTGAGACAAAAACGCCCGAGACAACCACGGCTGCAGCCACGCCAGCCGAGCCCGACACCTTCGGCTCGATGCCGGTCGGCCTGGAGGGCTATTGCCCGGTCACGCTCGCAGAACGCGGTGCCTGGGTCGAGGGCCGCGCCCAGTGGGGCGTGCGGCACCGCGGACGCACCTATCTCTTTGCCAGTGTCGACCAGCAGAAGGCCTTCCTGGCCGACCCTGACCGGTATGCTCCGGCACTCTCCGGCGACGATCCCGTGCTGGCATTCGACGCCGGCAAGAGCACGCCCGGCCAGCGTCGCTACGGGGTCACGTATCAGTCGCGGACCTATCTGTTCACATCTCCGGAAACCCGCGATGCCTTCGCCGCCAACCCCCAGCGGTATACCTCCGGGGCCATGGTTGCGGAGAACCGCGTGCCGAGCAACGGGCCGGTTGTCCGCTGAAACCTGCCCGAGTGCTGACGCGTCACTCCTGCCGAGTCCAGCCACGGCTGCGTGCGACGGCGGTCTGCCAGCGGGCGAGTAGCCGAGTGCGGGACTGTTCTGCGAGCCTCGGCTCAAAGACCCGCTCCACTCGCCGCGCCTCCTCGACGGCAGCCTGATCTGGAAAAAACCCCGTCGCCAGCCCCGCCAGCAGCGCCGCGCCCAGGCTCGTGGACTCGAGCACCGTGGGCCGTTCCACCGGCAGACCGAGGACATCAGCCTGCATCTGCATCAGCAGATCGTTACTGCTGGCACCGCCATCGACCCGCAGGCGGCTGAGGCGGACGCCCGCATCCTGCTGCATGCAGTTCACGACATCCGCCACCGACAGGGCAATCGACTCAAGCGCCGCACGGGCAATGTGCGCCTGGCTGGTGGCCCGGGAGAGACCGATCATGAGGCCGCGGGCGCAGTGATCCCAATGGGGTGCTCCCAGGCCCGTCAGTGCGGGCACGATCATCACGCCGCCGCTGTCCTCCACGCTCCGAGCCAGCGGCTCGATCTCGCGGGGGTGCTCGATCATTCCCAGACCGTCGCGGAGCCAGCCGACGAGGCTGCCCGCCACGAACACCGACCCCTCCAGAAAATAGTCCGTTGCCACTGGGGCGGCAGTCACCTCGCCACCCCGAACAGTGCATGCCGGCGTGGTGAGTAGTCCGTGGCGACTGGCGACCGGTTCATGCCCGGTCGCAAACATCAGGAACGCGCCGGTGCCGTAGGTGGTTTTTGCATCTCCCGGACGGACGCAACCCTGGCCAAACGCTGCCGCCTGCTGATCGCCGGCGCAGCCCGTGATCGGGATCGGCGCTCCCAGCCAGTCGGCCTCGGTCACGCCGAAGAAACCGCTCGACGGCCGCACCTCCGGCAGGATCGCCCGCGGCACGCCGAACATCCCGCAGAGTTCGTCGCTCCACTCGAGCCGATGAATGTCGAACAGCAGCGTACGACTGGCGTTGGTGACGTCGGTGGCATGCACGCGGCCGCCAGTGAGTCGCCAGATCAGGAACGTATCGACCGTGCCAAAGAGGATCTCGCCCGCCTCGCACCGCGACCGCAGCCCCGGCAGAGTCTCCAGGAGGTGCATGATCTTGGTGGCTGAAAAGTAGGGATCGATGCGCAGGCCGGTGCGGCGGCTGACGGTATCCTCGATGCCCTGCGCCCGCAGCCTCGCGCAGATGGCCGCGGAGACTCGGCTCTGCCAGACGATCGCCGGCGCCACAGGCTGCCCCGTGGCGCGATCCCAGAGGATCGTTGTCTCACGCTGATTGGTGACGCCGATGGCGGCCACCTGCTCAGCCGCCGTGCCGCTCGACGCCAAGACGCTTCGCGCACAGGCCAGTTGCGACCGCCAGATGGCCTCCGGATCGTGCTCGACGATCGCCACCTCTTCCGTGTCATCATCCGCCGTGCCCTGCCCTCCACCGGAGCCTGTTTTGGTGATCTGGCTGCGAGTGATCTGGCTGCGAGTGATCTGGCTGCGAGTGATCTGGGGAAACTCCTCCTGCGCCGTTGCCAACGGGACACCGCGACGGTCAAAGAGAATCGCACGGCTCGAGGTGGTGCCCTGGTCGAGCGCGAGGAGAACGGTCTTGGTTGATGCCGATGCTGTCATCGTCGACTCCCTTTGCTGGTTCGGTCCTCGTTGTCTGCGCCGTCGCTCGAATGTGGCACGATCCGGCCATACCGTTCTGCCAGCCGGGCCACGCAGGCGTCGACGGCTTCGGTCACCCGCTCCCGCGCCAGCCCACCGGCCATGGACAGCGACTCCGCCACATCCATGATCGCCTCGCGGCTGAGCCGGTCGTGAAACACCAGCATCAACCGACGTTCGACCAGGTCGTCGAGCGTGGTAGCCCACTCCTCGCGGACGCAGAATCCCACGATCGCCGTCGGCAGACCGACCCCACGAATCAGGCCACTCGGTGACGCGGCGGGTGGCCCCGACACTCGACCGCTCCCCTGCTGCCACACCGCTGGCGCCCGCGCTCCCAACAGCCCGACAACGCGGTCCGCAACCGCGGCGGCACCGTCCCGCGGCATGCCCACCTGCTCGGCCAGTCGATGACACTCGAGCACGGCGGATGCCCGCGAAGCCCCGTTGCAGTTCCCCGGCAGCGGCCGCTCCCGCGACGTGCCACGCACAGGCACGCCCAGCCTGCCGAGCACCGTCGCCGCCGTCGTTTCGGCGAGGCTGCGGCAGGTGGTGAGCTTGCCGCCCACAATTGACCAGAGCGGCCATGGCGACTCGTCGTGCCTGACGAGCAGATGGCGCCGGGTGACGCCCGCCGGCAGATGCGGATCGCCGGCCATGTTCGGGAGCGGCCGCACGCCGCAGTAGTGCTGCTGCACGTTGTCGCGGCCGACCGTAGCCGTCGGAAACAATCGGGCCACTGCCCCCAGCAGGTAGCCGATCTCCGCCTCATCGGTACGGGCGTCCGCCGGATCGCCGGTAAACGGAATGTCGGTGGTGCCTACGAGCACGAGGCTCGAGCCGAACGGCAGCACGAACATGGGTCGGCCATCGGCCGCCTCGGCATAGACGCCATGGTCGGCCAGCGCCGCCCGCAGGCTCTTGCTCCGCACCACCAGGTGGCTCCCTTTCGTGCCCCCGATCAGCCGACGGCCGACGCCATCCGCACGACCGACACACAGGGAAGTAAGGGTGCGATCGACCCAGGCGCCGGTGGCATTGATGACCGCGTCGGGCCTGATCTCGATCGGGCCGGCACCGACGGGCGAACCGCTGATCGTCACCATCCCGTCGCGGCCGACCTGCACCTGCCGATGGGTGCAGACCTCGAACCGCGTGCCGGCAGCCGCCGCGATGCCGCGGGCATCGACGAGCAGTTCCACCGTGAAGCGTTCGGGAAAGAGCAGTTGCGCGTCGGAATAGAGGGCTGCCCGGGGGAAGGCTTTGGTGTCGATCCGCGGCATCCCGTCATACGCCGCCCGCACCTGGCGGTGCCGCGGCCAGCCATCGCCAGCGGCCAACAGATCGTAGAGAGTAAGCCCCACCCCCACCGTCCAACTCCCCCGTCCCCGCTGCCCCTGCCACGCGCGGGCCAACGACTCCCAGCCGACGAGCCGGGCTGCGGCCGCCCACATGCCGCCCCACCGCCGCTTGAGCGGAAGATAAAACGGCAGGGGACGCACGAGATGGGCTGCCAGTTTCACGAGCCGGTTTCGTTCGACGAGGCTTTCGCGAACCAGTCCGATCTCGCCATATTCGAGATACCGCAGGCCGCCGTGAATGAGCCGTGTCGACCAGGCCGTGGCACCGGTGGCAATATCGCCGTTATCGACGACGATCACACTCACACCCGAGAGTGCCAACTCCCGGGCGACGGCGGCACCGTTGATTCCCGCCCCGAACACGACGATCGTTTTTTCGGCTGGCATATCTCTGTCGTCACTACCGCTGCCGGCGGTATGCTCCGCGGCAACTCCCCACTGCTGTGTTTTGGAGCATCGCCCTTGTCACTGCTCGTATCGTCCCGCTGCGACGCAGAGACTAACGCAGGACATGCGTTCCCGTCTGCCCGGGGCAGGCCGCGACCCGGGTCCTCCAGGCTGGTCGCGATCGGCGCGGGAGTGCTTTGGACGCTGCACTCGTGGCTAGTCGGGGGGCCGTGCCCGGCCGCCGCGGCAGATCTCACCACCCCCGTCACCGCGACGTGGAGCGGCATCGGACTGCGGCAGTGGGCCGAACGGATCAGCGAGACGGCGGAACTGCCGGTGCTCGTCGACCGCCGGCTCGACCCCGACACGGTGATCCGTCTCGAGTGTCAGGGCGAACCGCTCCTCGCCGTGCTCACCCGCGTTGCCGCACTCGCCGGTGGTGATCTGGCCACGCTCGAGTCGTCGATCCGGATCGTGCCGCCCGGCATGACCGATCAGATCATCCGCGCCGAAGCGGCCCGCACCGCCCGAATCGCGTCGCTCCCGCCACGGCAGCGAGCAGTGGTCATGCGGAGGCAGCCCTGGCAGTGGCCGGCCGGGGCCAGACCTCAGAATCTCCTCAGAGATGCCGCCATCCAGGCCGGCATCAGCCTCGATGGGATCGACGCCGTGCCGCACGATCACCTGGCAACGGCTTCACTCCCCTCAATGACGCTGGCCGAGCGGCTCGATCTGCTGCTGGCCCCCTACGATCTCCGCATCGACTGGCAGGTCGCTCAGCCGGCCGCGGAGGGCGAAAATCCTCTCGCTCTCACGGGCCGGATCATCGCCATCGCTGCCGGGCTACCGGCAACGACGTCCGCCACGGCAGCGGCACAACCCACCGCTCCACCGCGCAGCAGCCGTCCCCCAGCCTCCCGGCAGAAGGTGGCGGTGGGTGACCAGACCTTCTCCCTGAAGGTCGAGGCTCCACTGGAGGAGGTGCTCGCGGCGATCGCCACGCGGTTGGGGCTGAAGCTCGACCTCGATCGTGACTCGCTCACCCGCAGCGGGATTGCCCCGGGAGAGATCGTACGGGCGAGCGTCACGGATGCGTCGCGTGATGAACTACTCCACGCCATCCTCGATCCGCTCGCCCTCACGTGGACGCTCACAGGCTCCACGCTGCGTGTCTTCGCCACTGGCAAGTAAGCCGCATCTCACCATACAGATTCGCTTAGCCGTTTAAGGAGCCTGGGGTCGGGGGAAGCCGGAGCGAGTTGGGGTATCCTGCCCTCGAGTCGGAGGCTTTCACCGCCCCCGGCGGTTTGGGCCGTGCTCTCGGCCAACGAAGCAGCCGCTACCGACTCCGCTGCTGTTGTTCCTGTCCGGCCATCCGGCGGGCAGCCTCGAGATTGACCTTCGCCGGCTTGTCATTGGGGCTGATGCCCAGCGCCGTCTCGTAGGATTCGATCGCCTCGCGATAGCGGCCCTGGCGGGCCTGCGCCACTCCGCGACTCGACCAGGCACGGACATCCTTCGGCTTTTGGCGGATGGCCTGGTTGAAGTCGAACTCAGCCTTCCTGGGCTGGTCGGTGGCAAGGTACGCCAGCCCCCGATTCAGATAGGCGAGCATGCAGGAGCGGTCACGTCGGATCGCTGATGCATAGGCGTTGATCGCCTCCAGAGGCCGGTCGAGTTCGATGAGCGTCAGGCCCCGCCAGAGTTCCGGTCGCGGATCGTCATAGGCCATTCCCGCCGCCTCCTCGAAGTCCTCGAGGGCGATACCGTAGAGGCCCAGATGAAACCAGGCGATGCCACGTCGCAGATAGAGTTCCGGCTCCTCGGGATCGACCTCGATTCCCTTCGTGCAGGCCTCCACCGACCCTCGATAATCCCCCAGCCTCCGCAGCACCACGCCCAGTGCCAAGTGGCCCATGGTCAGCATGGGATCGAGTTTCACCACCTCGCGAAGCATCTCGCGTGATTCGTCAAGCTTTCCCCGCCGCTCCAACTGCTCCGCCTCGATGAGCTTCTTTTCAGCTTCGGTCGGCTCGGGAGCGGGCTCGTCGAAGCCAAACATTCGGCCACGCCGCAATTCGTCGGCGCCGCCCCGGGGCTCGGGCTGCCGGTCGCGAATCAACGAGCGGTCCTCGCGGGCGGGCGGGCGTCCGCGTGGGCCTGCGGGCACCTCCGGCTCCGCAGTCTCCGGAAACGGCACCGGCAGTCTGTCCCGGGGCTTGTCCGGCTGGGCCCTGGCCGCCGGACGCTGCGGTTCGCGTGTTGGCTTCGCTTCCGGTCCAGGCTCCGCTTTCGGTCCGCGCTCCGCGTCCGCTGCAGCCTCTGCTTCCGGTTCCGGCCTCGGAGGTCGCGGTGGTTGAGCGGGCGATTTCCCGGTGCCAAACGGATTGAGTTCGTCGGCAAACGGATCGTCGGGCTGCAGCAACGCGGCAACGGCCGGCGGGCACACGACGGTGGCAGCCAGCATCACGGCCATCGCGATGCCCAGCAGCCGTCTGACAGCGGTCGTGGAGTACATGACGTTCATCGTGTCGAACCGTCAATCGACGTTTGCAGGAACTTTTCCAGAAGCCTGCCTGCCAAGCACCAATCATCGACCGTCTGCACTCCCCAAGGCGAGAAACCACCGGAGAGACTGCTTCAACCCTACGCCTGCTGCGACCCGATCAACCCTCCCAACCGTTCCTGGATACCTTCGCGGATGCGGCCAGAAAACAGGGCCGCCATGCCCGGAACCTGCAGGCCGACGACGAGTTCCTCAACCAGGATGTCGACCGTGCCGTCGAACTTCATGCCGCTGACAGTCAGCAGGACACGCAGGCGGTCATCCCCCTCCCACGACGCCGCGATGTCGCCCACGGTGGCAGCATACTGCTCCCGCGCCGTCACCAGCGCCGTGTCGAGCCGGCGGCGGACCTCTTCCCGCTCAAGCGTGTGCGGCACCCGTACTTCGATCGATTTCATCGCCGTTCTCCTGCAATCAAGGGGTTGGAATCATTGGTTCAGAGGCTTTGCGAGAGGCCATTCGCAACGCTTCCCGCTCCCGAACTGGCTGGGCCCAGCAGAACGGCACGGCGGACCAGTTCGGCCTGCACCGCGCCCGCCCTGCCATTGAAGCATACAGCCGACCGCAACGCGACCACATCAGGACGCAGGGCCCAGGCCGCAGGGATTTCCGTCAACGCTATCCGTCCAGCGAGGGCGATCTGGAGACCGGCAGCGCGGGCGGCTGCCACCCAGGCCGCTGGCATCCCCGGCTGGCAGCAGGCCAACAGGCCGGCCGACGATTTGTCGAACGTGTCGACGAGAAGCGTGGAACAGCCGAGCCCGTTCGCAGCGGCGATCACCTCCGGAGGTGAGGGCGCACCGGCCCGTTGCCAGTCGGCGTAGGCCACCGCCACGCGCTCACTGCCGACGGGCAGCAGCTGAAACACTGCCCCTAGTCGGTGTTTCCAATCGGTGCCGGCGGCGCCCGCCAGACCAACCTTCACTGCGGCGGGCGGCACCGCCGAAGCCCCTAGCAGCGACACCACATGGGCGAGATGAGCAGCGATGGCGCTGACGACGGGCTCGGGACCGGCACAACGGGGTCCGTCAGGTTCGGCCCCCAGTTCGCCGGCGGCCATCGTCCACGGCCGGCGACTGCCCACCAGGTCGGCCACGGCGGCGATTGCCTCCGGTGCCGCCGGGCCGAGCGAACCATGCCGTGGCTCCTTGACGTCGATAATCGCCGCACCGCCCTCAAGCGCCTCGGCCGCCTCGGCGGCATCCCGCACGCTCACGAGCAGTCCGCACCAGTTCACGGTCTGACTCCCGCCGCCGACGGCCCGCCTGAGAGAAGCCGTTTGGCATCGACGAGCCGCCGGCTCAAGCCGCGGGCGAGGTCCGCCGAGAGCGGTTCGCACCAGCGGCCGTCAAAAACCACATAGCCATCGTCCCATGTGCCCCAGGGAGTGAAGGTCGGGCGTGAGGAAACATCAGCGTCACGTTCGGCCAGCCGCATCACCAGCGTGTTCACCCGGAAGGCCGCATGGTCGCCGCAGGTTGGTTCGCCACTGCGGGCGATCGGATTGGACCCCTGGAAGAAACACTCGACCGCGTCGAGCGGCACGTACTGAACGGCCGTTGGCGACAACCGGATCTGCAAGGAGTCGCCCCTTCGCTCCAGCCTCGGTCGCGCGGCGACGGAGGCCAGCGTGCCGACGAGTGCCGCCGCGATCCCGCAGAACGCCACCACCAGGAGCCGATAGAGTGGCCCCGCCGCGACCGTGCTCACCACCGCGATCAGCAGGCCGAGCACCACGGCCATCATCAGGGCGAGCCACGCCACGGGCCGAAGGTTGCCTCGCAGCCAGATCTCGGTGTGCTGGCTCCCTGCGTTTGTCATGGTGCTTTCACGATCTCGGCCGGTTTCATACGATTCGCACGGCGGAATCACGCCGGAGCCAGTTGTACACCATGCACGATTCGAAGCCCCCGCTCCCTGTCGTCCCGGGAGTCTCCCCCTCGTCGGCGGCCTCAACCCGCGCCGTAGCGGGGATTGCACTCCTGCTGGCCGGCTATGCCGCCGCGGCCTTTTTCGGCTGGCCGCAGCATGGTCGTGATTTGCTGGTGCAGGCACAAGCGGCCCACGGCGTGGCGGTCCACGACGACGGCCCTGGGCATGACGCGGCGGACCACGGTGGCATGAGCACCTCGCCGCCGCCGCTGACGGTGCTGCCATTCGCTGTGCTTCTGGCCGCCATCGCGATCCTACCGCTCACGTCGCACCTCTCCCACTGGTGGGAGCACAACTCGAGCAAACTGCTCGTGGCCGGCGGACTGGCAATGGTCACGCTGGGCTACTACGTCTTTATGCACCGGCATCCGGTCGACCTTCACTTCCCCACGCATGGCGTGGTCCAGCCGGCCGCTGCCGGGCCAGCGTGGGGCGTGGCCGGTGCCGTTCTCACCAACGCGATGCTGGCGGAATACGTGCCGTTCATCGTGCTGCTATTTGCGCTCTACTGCATCACCGGCGGTGTCCGGATCGAGGGCGACCTCCAGGCCACGCCCACCGTCAACGCCACGTTTCTCGGCGTGGGGGCTCTTACCGCCAGTTTTATCGGCACGACCGGCGCCGCCATGCTGCTGGTGCGGCCGCTTCTGGAGACGAACCGCGAACGGCGGATCGTCGCCCACACGCTCGTGTTCTTCATCTTCCTCGTCTGCAACTGCGGCGGCTGCCTGCTGCCGATCGGCGATCCGCCGCTATTTCTCGGTTATCTGGAGGGCGTCGACTTCCTCTGGACCCTGTCGCTCTGGAAACCGTGGCTCGTCACCAATGGACTCCTGCTGGCGATCTACTGGCTCTGGGACACGTTCTTTGCCTATCCCCGCGAGCGGGCCGGGGACATCCGTCGCGACATCCGCCGAGCCAGTCCGCTGAAGTTCAGTGGCCTCTGGCCGAACGCCCTGCTGATGGCCGGCGTGATCGCGGCGGTGGCCCTGCTCGATCCGGCCAAGGCCGTGCCCGGCACGAACTGGCACCCGTGGATCTTTCTCCGCGAGGCGGTGCTGCTCACGCTGGTGGCCCTGTCACTGACCATCGGCTCCCGGGAGATCCGGGATCGCAACGGCTTCACCTATGGGGCGATCCTGGAAGTGGCTGCGCTCTTTCTCGGCATCTTCGTCTGCATGCAACCGGCCCTGGCCCTGCTGCACGAACATGGTGCGAGCCTTGGTATCGACTCGCCGCGGGCCTTCTTCTGGTCGACCGGTGCCCTCTCCAGCGTGCTCGACAACGCGCCCACGTATCTCGTCTTCTTTAAGGCGGCCCAGTCACTCCCGGCCACGGGTCCGACCATGGCTGGCGTGGAGGTGGGTCGACTGGCAGCGGTCAGCCTGGGAGCCGTCTTCCTGGGGGCGATGACCTACATCGGCAACGGCCCCAACTTCATGGTGAAGGCGATCGCCGAGCAGTCTGGTGTGAAGATGCCGAGCTTTTTCGGCTATTGTGTATACAGTTTTGGTGTTCTCCTACCGGTCTTCATTCTCGTCTCCCTGCTTTTCCTCTGAGCTCGCTTTCTCTGTACTTGCTTCCCCTGAATTCGCCCTCTGAACCGACGGCAGTTCGTACCCCCCGGCATTTAACCGCGTGACTGAAGCCCACTCTTCCGCAGACGGCTACGATCTGATCACGACCGAGTCGCAACTCGGTGTTCTCGTTGACCGTCTCGCCGCCCATTCGTATCTCGCCTTCGATACGGAATTCGTGTCGGAACACACCTACCGGAGCCAACTCTGCCTGATTCAGGTGGCGGCACCCGATACGCTGGCGGTGATCGACACACTCAAGGTGCGTGAACTGGAGCCGTTCTGGCGGCTGCTCACCGAGCCCGGCCGCACCACCGTCGTGCATGCGGGCCGTGAGGAGATGGGCTTCATCCTACACGCGATCAAGGCCCGGCCATGGTCGCTCTTCGATGTGCAGGTGGCCTCAGGTCTCGTCGACCACGACTATCCCGCAGGCTATGCCTCGATCGTGCGGCGGTTTCTGAACCTGCCGACCAACAAGGGAGAGACCCGCACCGACTGGCGGCAGCGGCCGCTCACGCCGGCGCAGGTGGAATATGCCCTCGACGATGTCCGCCATCTGGAAAAGCTCTGGCGGAAACTGGAGGGTAAGCTGGCGGCGACGGGTCGGACCGCCTGGATGCAGGACGAGATGCAGTCCTGGCAGGACGAGGTGGAGGAGTCGTTCATCCGCAAGCGCTGGCGGCGGGTGTCGGGTCTCTCGGGCCTCTCGCGTCGGGAATTGGCGATCGCCCGTGAGCTCTGGCACTGGCGGGACAGCGTGGCAGACTCCCGAGACATGCCGCCCAAGCGGGTGCTCCGCGACGACCTGCTCGTGGAACTCTGCAAGCGGAAGAGCGCCGACGAGCGACAGATCTCGGCCATTCGCGGCATGCAGCGATCGGACCTGCGACACATCCTCCACGGACTCTCCGAGGCGATTCAGCGTGGCCTCGACCTGCCCGATGAGGAGTGCCCAGGGGGCGAAAAGCACCGCGCACCGCCACCGCAGCTCGCGGTGCTCGGCCAGTTCCTGGCGACGGCGGTGGCGGGTGTCTGCCGACAGATGCATCTGGCGCCCGCGCTTGTCGGCACCTCCTCTGACATGCGCGATCTGCTCGCCTACAAGCTCGGTTATTTCGAGAGCGAAGACGACCGTCCGCCGCTGCTGGCCTCGGGCTGGCGGGCCGAGGTGGTGGGGTCACTGGTGGACGATCTGCTCTCGGGAAAGGCTTCGCTGCGGATTGGCGACGTCCGTTCGCACGACCCGCTGGTCATCGACCGGCATGGCTGATTGGATAGATCGCCGTCTGGCATCGCCGTCCATTTGAATCGGGCGGAGGCGCAAAGTAGCGTTATCGGGGCGGTTCCCTTCGCTATCTTCCCACATCTTCGTCCGCCTTTTTGTCCGCTATGTTCATCCATAAGGAGCAACTCGAATACGTCCTCCGGCCTGAGGACTACACGTCTCCGGAGATCCATCGGTGCGAGGTCGAGCGGCTGTTCCTGTCCGCGTGGCACCCCGTGGCGATCGCCTCCGATCTGTCCCACGAAGGCGATTTCACGACGCTCGAAATCCTCGGCCGCCCCATCCAACTCCGCCGGATTGACGGCGAACTCCGGGCCTATCTGAATGTATGCTCGCACCGCCACTGCCTGCTGACGGAACGCTCCCGCGGGAATGCCCCGCGGATCGTCTGCCAGTACCACGGCTGGGAGTATGCCGCAGACGGCAAGGTTGCGAAGGTGCCCGATGGCGGCTCCTTCAAGCCCTTCGATCGCGAGAACGCGCGGCTCCAAACCTTTCCTGTGGAAACGTGCGGAGAACTGGTCTTCGTGCGGCTCGCGGCGGATGGCCCCACGCTCCGTGAGCATCTCGGCGAGTGGTTCGACCGCGTCGCGGCATCGTTTGCCGCTCCCTACAAATGCAACTGGCGGTACGCGAGCGATTTCGCCTGCAACTGGAAGATCCCGGTCGAGAACACGGTCGAGACCTATCACCTGCCCTCCATCCACCCCACGACGCTCGGTGGCTTCGGCCTCATCCCGGAAGAGGCGCAGAAGCACTACCTCGAGAACCGTTCCACGACGCTCGTCTACGACCTCGGCCGCGACAGCGAGCCTGTGAAGAAGCAACGGCGGGTGGCGGGTTGGCTCGGTGGCGGCACGACGACCGACCAATACATTCACCACCACATCTTCCCCAACCTCGTGTTCACGTTCGCCGATCTGTTCACCTATGCGCAGGTCTATCTGCCGACCGGCCCCACGACCTCGGCCACACTGGCGTGGATGTTCAGCCTCGATGGCACGAAGCGAAACCCGTTTGCCCGCGTGATCGCCCGACTGGCTGCAAGGCATGGTGTGCAGGCCAACTCCGCCATCCAGCGGGAGGATGCGAGCGTCTTCGTGGCGCAGCAGCGGGGCATCACCGCCACGCCATTCAAGGGCTGTATCGGCACCCGTGAGGAGCGGATCTGGTGCTTTCACCAATACATCCGCTCGGCCTGCAGCGGCTAGCTCGCATCTGGGTTAGCTGCATC
>Ga0164294_10001654_pt1 | contig 20537 bp, 20 predicted proteins | sample GEODES005metaG_FD_111479 | JGI IMG/M metagenome (GOLD analysis project Ga0164294, IMG submission 111479) | Oligotrophic lake water microbial communities from Sparkling Lake, Wisconsin, USA - GEODES005 metaG | ecosystem: Environmental > Aquatic > Freshwater > Lake | place: USA: Sparkling Lake...
AGATCCAATGATTCGAAAAAGTTTTCATGATAATGAGATGCTTGGGTGCACCGCCTTGATGGCAGTGCTATCCCGAATGTTAAGGGTGTCGTTACAGCAACCGTGCCTAGCATTCCCAAGGGGCATGACACACGAGATGATCTAGTCTTTGTTGGTTAGGCTAGCTTTATCCTCGGTGGCTTTATCAGTGGAACAATCTCCCGCAGAACCGGACGCTCATCGAGCCAGGTGTATCGGATGGTATCACCCTGGGGAGAAATGAAGCTAATATGGCGAACAATCAGAACTTCGAGCTTTTTGATAGGACTCTTTGCTCCAGTTTTTTCTTGACCCTTGTTGCCTTCGTCGACTGCCTTACATAAGGGGCAAGGATGATTCCCATCAAAAGTATCGTTCAGGCCTTCCATCACGCCTTTTTCTACCGAGTAAGCAACTGCCATCCCGACCCAAGCTGCCGATTGCAGCACAACCCAATGCAGCCCGATGGAAACGACCAGAGTTGCTACAATAAAGGTTTGTGCGAAACGTGACATGAAACGATGACCTGGACTTGTTAGATTGAATTTCTGTTTTTACAAGACGTAATTTTTGACGGCTTGCGTTTCAACCACACTCCATAAGCCCTTGGCTAAACTGGCCAGAAATGGTGTGTGGAACGAATGCATTATGAAACTCAGGACTGAGAGAAGTGTCTTAACCTTTAAGATGTCGCCGAATAGATTATCTAAGGAGTGCACAGCTTAGTGCAAAGCCGCTGGCATAGGTGGAGAATCATTGAAGCTCACATTAGCATCCACTTTTACACTCGACGACGAGGCCTTTTATCTGCTTAATCCGCTTCAATGCTTGCTGACTCGTTCGCCACGGAGACTGAAATTGAAATTGCCTCGAAATCTATTGCGGCATTGCGGTTAGCGCTGGATGAAGTGCTGTTTGGCCAAGAGGAGTTGATCAATCTCGTGTTGTGTGGCGTCATTGCTCGTGGGCACGTGCTTTTAGAAGGGTTGCCTGGACTCGGAAAGACGGAGTTAGTGAAAGGTCTATCGAAAGCGCTGAATCTGACGACACGGCGTGTGCAGTTCACGCCTGATTTGCTCCCGGGTGACATCACTGGGAATCCGGTGTTGCAAGAGGTCGATGGCAGGCGTGAGTTTGTGTTTCAGCCGGGGCCGATTTTTACCAATGTGTTGTTGGCTGATGAAATCAATCGCGCTTCACCCAAGACGCAGTCTGCGCTGTTAGAGGCGATGCAGGAACGTCGCGTGACGGTGCTGGGACAGTCTCATCAGTTGCCTGATCCTTTCTTTGTGCTGGCAACACAAAACCCCATTGAGCTGGAGGGCACATATCCACTGCCGGAGGCGCAGGTGGACCGCTTTCTCTTCAAGCTGGAAGTGTTACGCAATAGCGCTGAGACGCTGGCTAGGATTATAACCCATCGTGAGTTAGGTGTGGAGCCTGAGGTGCCGGTGGTTATCACGCGTGAGGATTTTGCGCTCATCCAGCAAACTGCGCGTCGTATTTATCTTCCTGAGATTGTGGTAGGTTACATTGCCCGCCTTGTTGATGCTACTCATCCTGGACAGTCAAAAGCAGCGGAAGGTGTGCGCTTCGGAGCTAGCCCGCGCGCAGCTTTAAGTCTGGCTTCTGCAGCTAAGGCACGCGCGCTGATGCAGGGTCGTCCGAATGCGAGTTTTGAGGATGTGCAGGCTTTGGCTCTGCCGGTTTTAAATCATCGTATCCTCCTGGATTACACTGCGCGCATGGATGGTAAGACAAGCGCCAGTGTGGTGCGTGCTATTGTGGCGGAGGTGCCAGTACAGAATCTGACGACGCCGAAAACACTAAAGGAGGTGGCATGAAAACACACTTGTCGCTTCTCTTTGCCTGGGGCCTCATGATCTTGCCTGCCATAGCGCAGAAGAGTATTACCAGCGGACCCTTGGCAGACACGAATGGCGCGCTGGCTCTGGAGGTCCGCAGTGTATTTGACCCCATGCCGCCGACTGGATACGCTCCGCTGCGTGTCGTGGCGACCAATCACACCAGCTCGGATCGACTCTGGGATTTTTCGCTCCTTTCTCAGACCCAACGATTCCAATCTGAGAATCAGCATCGCAGTCGTTTTCAAATGATAGTGTCGGCGGGTGGAACAGAATCCGCTCAATTTTTAGTGCCTTTAGCGGTGTCCTATGGCGAGGCCTATGGTCGTAGTGGGAAAGAACTTCAAATCGGCGTGAATATAGAAGGCGCGCGGCATCGTGATTTCAGTGAACACAGTAATCCAGTCTATGATTTTCCGGCCATTGCGATCAGTAAAGCTTTGGCTGATACAAACCATTCGCGACTGAAAGATGAGGTAGAAAAGCGCATGAAGAGTGCCAGTTCTCGTGGGGGTTCGACCAGTCAGTTTGGCAGCGTGTATGCAGCCGAGGATTTACCAGAGGATTGGTTGGGGCTAAGTGGATTTGATGTGGTCATGATGACTGATTCGGAATGGCTTTCATTGAAGCCAGGGCAGCGCTTAGCCATGATTCAGTGGAGTCGATTGGGTGGGCAGCTTGATTTGTATGCCACGGGTGCGCCTAACTTTGCTGCGCTCGGCATTCCTTCGGATGTGGAAGGAAAGATTGCTTCATTGAAATCAGCTATCCTCTCCTGGAATGGCAAAGATTTGGATGCTGAAAAAACGGTGGCTCGGTACTGGGGATTTGGAAGGCGTGAAAAAATGCTCACCGAAAATTATACGAAAGGGTCAGGATCAGTGCCGAATCAGAAGCCTGATTGGGGCTTGTTGGAGTCCATCGGTCAGCGCCAGTTTGCCTCCTGGCAGGTGATCGTGTTTCTAGTGATTTTTGGTATCTTGGTAGGTCCGGTGAATCTGTTTGTGCTGGCTCCTCCAGGGAAACGCCACAAGCTTTTTATCACGACACCGCTGCTTTCCATCGGGGCTAGTTTGCTCATGGTGGTGATCATTCTTTTCCAAGATGGTCTCGGAGGTATCGGAGCACGTTTGGTGCTGGTGAATGTGATGCCTGAGGAAACAGTGGCTTATGTCATGCAGGAGCAGGCTTGTCGAACAGGTGTCCTATTGGGTGGTAATTTCGAATTGAAACAGCCTGCGCTGATCGAGCCTCTGGCACTGCCTGATACGCCATGGGTGAAGTTGAAAAAGAATGCGAATAGCCAGCCTGTTCAGCTTTCCCTGGAGGGCGCTAAGAGGTCTGGCAACTTCTTTCAAAGTCGTGCTGAGCAGGGACAAAGCTTGCGGGCCGCGGTTTCGACGCGGGCTCGTCTTGAGTTGAAAAAGGGTTTACCAGCAGAGGCAGCGCCTGAGATCATATCAGCCCTTGGATTCACTGTGGATACACTGTTTTATAAAGATGTTAAGGGTGACCTCTGGCAGGCTAAAACGCCGCTACTCACTGGGCAGCAAGTAAAGCTAACGAGTGCAGGCCAGGCTGCATTGTCAATGGCTTGCACAAAGTTGGCACAGCTTTCAGAAGGGCAAAACAAGCTTCAAATCGAGATGCTTGGTCATGGTGGTTTGGCTCGTGGCAGCTTCGTTGCTCTGGCCTCTGCCGCACCTGCTTTCACGGTAGAGACGCTGCCTTCCGTCCGGTGGAATCAAGACCAGATCATTGTCTTTGGATCTGTGACTCAACCCTGATGCTTTCTTATGTCTTCTTCTGCTGATTTTGATGCTAACCAGCCCGCAATTGTAGTGGAAAATTTACAGCGTAGCTTTGGTGCATTGAAGGCAGTGGATGGTGTTTCATTTACGATCAATCATGGCAGTGTGGTCGGATTTGTCGGGGCGAATGGCGCTGGGAAAACGACTGCCATGCGGATCATGGCGACCCTCGATCAACCAAATGGCGGGACTGTCAGAGTGGGTGGTCACAATGTGGTCCATTACCCTGAAAAAGTGCGTCGTTTGTTAGGCTGGATGCCTGACAGCTTCGGCACTTATGATCACATGACGGTGCTGGAGTATCTGGATTTTTATGCCCGTGCACTGGGTTATCAAGGCGCTGAGCGTCTTCAGCGCATTGAAGAGGTCATGAACTTCACTGATCTTACGCCGTTGGCAGATCGGCTGAGCAATAAGATGTCCAAAGGTCAGACCCAGCGTTTGTGTCTCGGTCGCGCTCTGCTGCATGATCCGAAGATCTTGATTTTAGATGAACCTGCTGCGGGGCTGGACCCAAAGGCAAGGGTCGAGCTAAAGCAGCTCATTCGTATCCTCGCTGAGGAAGGGAAAACAATTCTCATCAGCTCGCACATCTTGAGTGAGCTAGGTGAGATGTGTGACAGCCTGCTCTTTATCGACAAAGGTCGCATTGTTCATCATGGCGATGCTGACTCGATGACACGCGGGTCGCTGGCTTCTGCGGAGACGTTGCTGAATGTTCAAGTCATCGGCCCGCCAGCAAAGCTGATCGAGTGGGCTCTGACGGCGCCGCTGATGGAGGTGGTGGAAGAAACGAAGCGCGGTGCTAAGTTGCGCCTAAAATCTGTGGATGAGGCGGTTATTGCAGGTGCTCTGAAGCGCATGATTGCTGATGGATTGCTCGTCACAGATTACCGCCGTGAGGAGCGCAGACTGGAAGATGCTTTCATTGATCTACTCGGCCAGATTGACAAAGGCACCTTTAAAGGCGAGGCGACAGTTCATGCATCTCAACCGACAACCAGTTCGCTGCCTCCGCTGCCTTAGTGCAGTGCTCTGGGGACTGCTCGTTTGCGTTTTACAAGCTGCTGATCCGGCGATCCACACGCACACTTTAACTGAAGGTGGGATTACTGTGATGGTCGAAGGTGTGGATGAAGTGGCCTGGCAAACCCTTGGTCCGATGCTGAAGGATCAGATCACCTTGGCTCGACAAACCAGCGCCACTGAGCCCTTGGCGGATGACTTAGCCTTTTTCAGTCGGCAGCAATACATGGGTGGTGGCTGGCCTGAGGCGACCACACGCTGGGATCTGAAAGGCAATACGATCCTCATTGTCGTAACTCCGGGAGCACAAACACGCGTCGGATCTTTGATTTGGAAGGGTGATCAAGTTTTGCCACCCGAAGAAATGCGGAAATTCTTGTTACGGCCGAGTATCGAAAAAGAAGGCGCTGATAAAGAGAACCCCGTTTGGGTAGCTGGAGATCTGACCACCGGTGCCTCTCTCGTGCAGCGTCGCCTTCGATCCTCTGGCTATTTATTGGCTGAAACCACTCTGCTGCCCGCAGCGAGTGCGGACCCTGATGGAAGACGTGATTTAGCTCTGGAGGTGAAAGCAGGCCCTGCCTTTAATTTCGGCGCGGTCAGCTTCACTGGAGCGCCTCCGCAATTGGAAAAAGCCTGCCGTGAGATACTTGCCAGCGTCAGTGGCGGTCCATTCAATGAAGCGAGAGTGCAGCAGATCGAGTCACAGCTTACCAGCATTGCTCATGAACAAGGGTGGCTGGATGCAGATACAACGTCTAACTATAAGCTAGGAACCCAAGGCGGCGTGGTCGATGTGCAATTGCTCATGCTGCCAGGGCTGCGTTACCGAGTGCGTCAGATCGTGACTCATGAGGGATTCAGTCGCGGCTCGAAGCGTGTCCTGAAGGCAGGCTTCCTCGAGCTTGAAGGAAAGATGTATTCCACACCCGATTTAGATTTGATGTTCCGCCGCGCCCTAGATACTGGCATGTTTGCACTGCTGGACGTGGAGCCAATTAAGACTGGGACAAATGCCAATCTGCCCGTGAACGTCAAGCGCAGCCCAGCAGAGGCCTCTTCTCCGCTCACGGATCTGTGCATTACGGGTGAGGAGACAAAGCCTAAGACGCTAGGCTTTGAGGTTGGCTTTGATACCTTTTTAGGCCCACAAATCGGCATCACTTATAAGAACACCAATCTGCGCGACAACGGGAACACCCTTGCCGCTGAGTTGAATTGGAGCGTGGCAGGGCCACTGGGTTCGATCAAGCTCAAAGACCCTGCCTTTCTGAATTCAGCTTATTCAGCGAGCGCCGGACTTTCTGTGGAGAGTTTCAATCTCTTTGAATATGCACGTTATGGCACCAGCCTGAATCTGGAATTATCTCGTCGTGTCAGTCGCCACTTTTCATACACGATTTTTGCCGGCGCTTCGATCAATACCGTCACGACCGATGTGCTGACACCGGCCGAAATCGGGCCCGATGTCTACACGTTGACATCCGTAGGCATGAGCTTTTTGATGGATCATCGTGACAGTGTCGTGCTGCCAAAAAAAGGTTGGTTCTTCAGTGGCCGCCTTGAGACGACGGTCGATGCTATGGGTTCAGGAGTTAGTTATGCGCGCACAGATTTTCGTGGCGCTTGGTATAAACCGATTACCAAGAAATTCCGCTTTGCCTCTGGGGCAGCTTTGATGAGTATTCAAGGGGCGCCAGCCGAGGATATTCCCATCGACTCACGCGTCTTTAATGGTGGCCCGAATAGCGTGCGTGCCTTTGCGGAACGGCAGCTTGGGCCGCTGACTCAGGGTAGCACGCCATTGGGCGGTACGGCGGCTCTTTTTGCCAGCGCTGAGTTGAGTTATGAAGTGATTCCGAATCTCGAGTTCGCCGTCTTTGGTGATATCGGCAGCCTGGGCCGCGGAAACAATAGCAGTCCGCTAAGTTACTCTTCAGACTTTCGTCCTGCTGTTGGTGCTGGCCTCCGTTATCACCTTCCTTTTGGCCCCATCCGCATTGACTACGGTCACAATATCAGTCGCCGCACGGGGGAAGGTAGCGGCATGTTACACATCACCGTTGGCTTTGCTTTTTGATGGTCTGATTTTTCTACTATGATCACTCTTGATACACTCTACCATGAAGTCGGTGAACCCAAGCTGCGCGCCATGGTGGCAGCGTTTTATCGGCGGGTGAAAACGGATGCCTTGATTGGTGTCATGTATCCGCCGGATGATTGGGAGGGGTCAGAAAAGCGACTGGCTGATTTCATCGTCTATCGTTTTGGGGGACCGCAGACCTACATCGAGGAGCGTGGGCATCCGCGTTTGCGCGGACGGCATATGGGCTTTTCCATCGGCGTGGCGGAGCGTGATCAGTGGCTGAAGCTCATGGGGGAATCCATGCTGGAAGTGGATATCAGCACAGAAACTGCGCAGATCATGATCCCGTTCTTTGCGCAGGTGGCGGACATGATGCGCAACCGTGCAGAGTAATATTCATTTGGCGTGTTTTAGAATGAACTCGATGATCGGTGTCGAGTCCTCCAAACCATGGGGATGATGACCCACGCCAGGTTTGGTAATGAGCGTGATGCTGCCTCCCAGTGCTTGATAGTTTTTAGCCATCAGAGTGGTGTTTTCGTCTGCTGGAACGACATCATCGGCATCGCCATAGACATGCAGGAGTGGCACATGATTTTTCGCTAGTGCGGCTAGACTGTCCACAGGGTTGCCTTTGTATGTTAACGCTTCGGTTTCATCTTTGAAGTTCCAAAGTTTGAGCACGAACGACCAGTTTTTGGGGTCGCCCTTGCCTTTACCTTTGCCGCCAGGCCAGCTTTTGAAATCACAGACAGGAGCATCACCGTAGATGCACGAAACCTTGGTTGGATTGGCAATGGCCCAATTGTAGCAATACAGACCACCGCGGCTAAGTCCGACGAGTGCAGGCTTGGTGCTGAAGGCATAGTCGGTGGTCAGAGTGGCATGGCATTGATTCCAAAGCTGGACTGCAGCTGGACTGCCGAGCATGTCATTGATCTTCATGTACACGATGTGAAAGCCTTTACCAAGTAGGGCAATATCGGGCGCGGGTTTGTGACCAAAGAACTCGCCATGCCAAACCCATGGACGGCCCGGAGCGGCTGCTTTAGGGGCTACGACGGTGACTTGTTTGCCTGCAAGGGTGAGTTCATGTTTAGCATAGCCGTTCCATTCACCTGCTTGCTTCGGGAGTGTGATTTCGGTCGAGCGGGCTAAGCGCTTGGCTTCAGCGGTGAGCTCTGCGGCTTTAACCAATGCCTGCTCAATTGGCAAACCTGCGGCATTCCCCGGTCGCTTGTGACCGACATGACTGAGCCAGGCTGGGCGCAGGATGGAGTGCTTTTGTTTGATCACGCTAAGAATAGCGGCACCATTGATATGCTCTGGTCTGCCATCTGCTTTGGCTTTCAGGCCCCAGGCATTCAATACGGAACTGGCCATGATGAGGTGACCTTCCGTGCCGGGATGGATGCCATCTTTGGAGAAGGTGAATGATGGATCTGTCTTCCGTTTTTCTGCTAAGGCAGCGTTCATCGGCCCGTGAATATCAAGTACTTCCCAGCCTACTTTTTTCATGCTCAGGAGCCAGTCGCTATAGGCATCCAGGACGTCGTTGTAGCCTTCATACGGGGTTGGATATTTGTCCAGCCCAGCAGGTAGCACCTTCGCTTTGATCGGCACTGGATCAAAGACGGGTGGTGTCAGGTGAATGATGCGCGCACCGGTTGCCACAACTTTGTCATGCAGCTTTGTCATGCCGTCTTGAAAGGCCTTGAAGCGCTTAGCACTGAGTGGGAAATAAATGCCATCATTCATGCCATAGCAGGCAAAGACCAGTTGTGGCTTGGCTTTTTCCAGAGCTCGATCCAGTCGCTCATGCAGATCCGGACGTGGAAATTTGCCACCAGCGTGGCCTTCCTCACTGAGACCAGAGACCGTCTCACTGCTGAGCCCAAGGAGAATGATTTCTTTGTCGGCTTCCGGGTGCTGAGCGATTAGCGCAGCATCGATCATCTCCAGATAAGCGCCACCTTGGGTAATGCTATCACCGAGAAACATAATTCGCTGCTCGGGCGGCAGCTCGGCATGAAGCGAGAACGAAAGAAGGCAAAGAAAGGAAGCGAAAAATGAGCGCATGGTCGGGAGACAGCATACGCGCTGATTCAGGCCATTTGATCAAAACTTCCGAAGCTTGCAGTCGAAGCTTGGGGTTTCGTCATCCGCGATTTTCTATGTGTCGTTGCTTAAAGAACCCAGCTCATGAGTAGACGTGCATCATCCCAGATATACTTTGTTTTGGTGCCGAGTTGGACGAGGATGACGTGGCGGCCACGGCTGGAGGCGGAGGAGATCAGGCAGCGGCCACTAGCATTCGTGTATCCGGTCTTCAGGCCATTGCACTCTGGCATGCGGCTCAAAAGTTCGTTAGTGCTTTTGAGTGTGATGGTGCGGCCGTCTCGGCGGGTAAAGGTGTAGTAGGGGCGGCGCACGGCATCTCGGATCACAGGGTTGCGGTAAGCTGCCATGGCGATGCGGGCCATGTCACGCGCTGTGGAATATTGGCCAGAAACGGTCAGGCCGTGGGGATTGCGGAACTGGCTGTTCGTGCATCCAAGGGAGCGAGCCTTTGCATTCATCTTTGCGGCAAAAGCGCTGATGCTGCCTGCATTGTCACGGGCTAGCACATTGGCCACGTCATTGCAACTTTTCACGAGAAAGGCATAGAGTAGGTGCCTCCGAGTGTAGCTATCACCAGGCCGCAAGCCGAGAACTGTGGGCTCCACCCGCACGTCAGAAGCCTGCACGGTGACCTTTTGATCCAGATTCCCGGCATCTAGCACGACCAGCGCGGTGAGGATCTTCTGCGTGCTAGCCACTGCACGTGGTGTTTCAGAACTTCGAGAGGCCAAATACTTGCCTGTTTCTGCATCGATCAAAAGGTAGGATGCGGCACGAATGGCTGGTGCTCTTGAGCCGAAGAGCACGGGATGTCCCACCTCTGGCTGAGACTTGGGATCATAAAAAGCCACAGTTTGCGTCAATGGCATCGCAACGGGGCGAGGAGAGCTTCTATAGTGGCTCGTATTCATGTCGCCTCCGCTATGGAGCTGAATGGGCATCTGAGCGCAGGCAGAAAGCAGGACTGCTGCGGTAGCAGCAGCGAATCGTAGAAGAATAAGTGATCCTTGATGCATGTGTCCTTGTTTAGATGACAGGCACGCAGAATCCGTGCCTCTTTGCCATCTAGACGACTTCCGCGGTGCCTGTCAACCCATGACATGGGAGATGGAATCAAGGCGGGAATAATTTTCAGAGGCTCAGAGTTGGCAAAGTCGACACAAGGCCGCATACTGGAATATGAAGAAAGCTTGGGTCCACTTCACCATCCCCTCTTTGTTAATGGTCGCCGTCATCGTCGCCGCTTGTTCCACGCAGACGAATCGTGGCCGCATTGCACTCTGGGAATCCCATTATCTCGACTCACGGCTCGGTCGTGTGACCCCAAATCAGTTGCTGGCAGAAGTAGGACTGCGTCGGGATCTAATTCCAGCGGGTCGAGTAGGCCGTGCTATCTACCGGCCCATGCAACCGCGCTTCATCACCATCCACAGTACGCAGAACTATACAGGTAATGCCTACAATCACGCCAAAGCTTTGAATCGTGGAGCACTCCGTGCCCCAAAGCGTGTCGGTGGTAATCGCATCGGCTTTCTGACCTGGCATTTCACCGTCCAGGATAATGTGGCCATCCAGCACCTGCCCTGCCGTGAGCAAGGAGAGCACGCCGATTTCGACGGCCCTGGAAATAACTACAGCATCGGCATCGAGATGTGTGAGCATCACGGCAACGATATCGGTTTAACCATTGATAAAACCGCGCGCCTTGCCGCCTTTCTCATGTTCACTTATGGCATTCCGCTCAGTCACGTGGTGCCCCATTATCATTGGCCACGTATCAGCCCGTCCATCAAAGTGCCGCATAAAAACTGCCCTCACTTTCTCATGGACGGGGGCAGACCGCAGGGCACTTGGCGCTGGTTTCAGAATCGGGTGAACCTGCACTACAATCGCCTGATTATTGGGCCGACTCCCTCACTGGGTTGAGCTCATGATTCGACCTTTCCTTTGTCTCAGCCTGTGGGTCCTATCTGCTGTAGGGGATGTGGTGGAACCTACGCAGACCAATCTTGTGACTCTATTGAAGGACAAACGGATCGATGAAAGCTCTGGCCTGACCCAGAGCCTGCGTGATTCCCAAATCTTCTGGACGCATAACGATAGTGGTAGTGATCCCTGTCTCTACGCCATTAACCAAAGTGGCCAAACTCTCGCCAAAGTGCGTCTATCACGCGCCGTGAATTTTGACTGGGAAGACATGGCCTCAGCTCGAGATCCAGCTGGGCAGTCCAATCTTTACGTCGCCGATTGTGGTGACAATCTTTTAGCCCGTGCCAGCCTTCAGGTTTATCAGATTCCAGAGCCTACGCTCCCCGAGAACGCCGATAAAGAAATCCTTTCTGCCGAACCTAAAGTTTATCACGCCAGCTATCCAGACGGTCACCACAATGCTGAGACCCTCCTGGTGCATCCGCAGACTCGGCGGCTTTACATCGTCACTAAAACCGAGACCGCGCGGTCTGCTGTGTATGCCTTTCCTGAAAAACTGATCACTGATGCACCCATGGTGCTGGAAAAGCTCTGTGACTTGGACTTCCCACCCCGCGCTCATCTCGGCAAACGTCCGCTGGATGCTAGTCAGACCACTTCCGGTACCTTTTCCCCAGATGGCAGCCGCGTAGCCATCTGCACGTACAGCTTCATCCACGAATGGCGCATCCAGCCTGGCGAGACCTTAAAGTCTGCGCTGATCCGTCCCGCAAAGTTCATCGAGCCACCCTTCCTTCGGCAATGCGAAGCCCTGTGCTATGGCCAGGACAATCAAACCCTTTACCTCACAAGTGAGCATCTCCCTACTCCGCTGGTCCGCATCACTCGGTGATTCTAGTCAGAGGTAGGCTTTCGAGCCTGCTGCTCGAAGGCCTCAAGCACCGGTTCACCATCGAATTCGTTAGGTAGCGAAACGCCAAGGAGCCAGAGGGCGGTGGCGGTGGTGTCGAAGGTGAAGAGGCTGTCTTTGGTGATGGAATGCTGCTTTTTCACGCCTTTTCCCCAGGCGATCCAGGGAATAGTGATGTCTGAGGGAATGGGCTGAAAGTGGTTCTTCTGACTGCCGCCGTGGTCGGCGGTGAGGATGAGAGTGCTGGTTTCCCGAAGGCCTGCTTTGTCGATAGCGGTCAGGATTTGGCTGAGAGCTTGATCGCACACTTTGAAGGCCTCCATCTGCTCGGGTGAACCCCAGCCGCTTTTATGACCTGCGCTGTCGGCATCAGGGAAGTGGATGAAGCAGAGTGTGGGTTTGTTTTCAAGGATGTAGGGAATGGCCTGCGCGGCAACTTGCTGGGCGGGGACGAGTTTCTTTTCCTCGGTGGCAGGAATCGGCTCTGGGCCGTAGGTGCTGCCGCAGTTGAAGATGTCTAGAGTATTCGGTTTCCAAAGATGACGGAATTTGATCTTCCCACAGAAGAGGGTGGTTTTGGCCTGAGGTTGCGCGGCTTTGAGAAGCTCAAAAACGGTGGGCACCTTCACCTGACCGCGTAGGGGAAAGAAGTCATTCCAGTCGATTTGATGCTTGGCGATGTCCACGCCTGTAAGCATGGCGGTGTGGGAGGGCAGGGTCTTTGAGGGCAGGATTGTGCGGGCCTGCCAGGTGTAGGCTCCCTCGGCAGCAAGACGCTTAAAATTCGGCATCTCGGCCTGCTGCATGATGGTGGGATTGCCGCCGTCAAAGCTGATGATGAAGACATGCTCTGTGCGCGTGTCTGCGACAGACAGGAGAGGGAAGGCGAGAAGCAGGGCAATGAAGTGCATGGTGAGAAGAAACAGTTCTTTAACCGTTCTTCATCCAGTCTTTTGTGACAAGGCGAACTTCCGTGGGGTCGTCCTGCAGCGCTGCGAGATGTTGGGCAATGCTGAACGGATGGCCCGGTAGAGTCAGGTTGGAACGGATATCGGCCAGCGGCTGAAGAACAAAACGCCGCAAGTGCAGACGCGGATGAGGCACGACGAGCAGGGGATCATCACTGACAAAATCGCCTGCGTAGAGCACATCCAGATCCAGTGAGCGAGGGGAGTTTTTTTCCCGAATGGCGGGTCTGCCCATGGCCTGTTCGATGGCCTGAAGATGGGCGTGCAGTTCTTGCGGTGTGCAGGCTACTTCGATCTCGATGACGCTGTTTAAAAAGGCCTGCGTGCCAAGGGCGCAATCCACAGGGTCGGTCTCATACAAAGCGCCTGCAATGATGGCCGTTGGATGTACACGCTCGATGAGCATGGACACACCGCGCTGCAAGTTTGCTAGGCGATCACCGAGATTGGTGCCGATGGCGATGCCGGCAGAGAAGTTTACGGTGGATGACAATGGTTTGCAGTGGATGACAATGGTTTGCAGTGGTTTGGCGGACTCGTAGGCTAAGGCAAACCATCGCAAACAATGGTCAACTACGCAAACAATCGCCAACTTCCCCTCAGCCTACTTCAATCCTAGGACGTCCTGCATGTCATAGAGACCTGCGGGTTTACCATCTAGCCAGCGGGCGGCGCGGACGGCTCCGCCGGCGAAGGTGTCACGGCTGCTGGCTTTATGGGTGAGTTCGATGCGCTCGCCGACATTGGCAAAGACAACGGTGTGATCGCCGACGACATCGCCACCACGGATGGCGTGGACGCCGATTTCTTTTGGGGTTCGGGCACCGACATCGCCAAAGCGGCCATGGCGGCAGTCACTGTCATACTCAAGGCCACGCACGTCAGCGAGAATCTCGACGAGGGTGCGGGCAGTGCCGCTTGGGCTATCTTTTTTCAGGCGATGATGCATCTCCAGCACTTCGAGGTCGAAGTCAGGGCCGAGCAGTTCGGCCGCTTTTCGAGTGAGCCAGAAGAGGGTATTGACTCCGACGCTGAAATTTGAAGCAAAGACGATAGGCAGTGTTTTGGCAGCTTCTTTGATACGGGCCAGTTCATCAGCCGTGTGGCCGGTGGTGCCGATGACAAGGCTTTTGCCCTGCTTCAGACATTCGGCGATCAGCTCATCCGTGAAGTGGTGGGAGGAGAAGTCGATCACGCAGTCGCTTAGGGCTAGCGCTGCAGAGAGAGAATCTCCGACATCGATACCCGCTCCGACTGCCACGCCTTGTGCATCGGCTGCTGCGATGACGGCCTGTCCCATGCGGCCTTTGCAGCCGGTCACTAATAATTTGAAGTCGCTCATAAAAAGAAGAGACATATTCTGGACAGTACAAGCGCAGGTGCAAGCGCTGGCATCAGGGACTGCTCGGGGTAGGCTGGGTCGGCGGTGGATTGAGCAGATCATCGGCGGCACCGCGATGCTGAGCTAGGAAGCGCTCTGGCGAAATCCGGTTCAGGGGCGCATCGGCATAGCCGACACTTGGATTGATGTAAGGACCTTCGCGGATTTCGAAATGCAGATGCGCTAAGTATTGACCGTCCGCATGACCGACCGTTCCGATTTTTTCTCCGCGTTGAACGAGCTGATCTGTCTTGACTCCGATCTCCTTCAAATGGGCATAAACGGTTTGAATGACGTGAGTTTTTTCTGCAGTCTCTTGATCGGGCACGCGATGGGCTAGGATGAGCATTTTTCCCCAGCTCGGCGCTGGAGTGCCTGCATAGACGACACGGCCAAAGCCTGCGGCATACACGGAATCTCCGAAATCTGAATCCAGCCCGCCGATGCCATTCAGGTCGTCTCCCAGGTGGCGATTCAGGCGGAAAGGCTGCGCATTGTAGGTCAGCGCGCCGTGCTCGCCGCCCATTGGCTGATCGAAGCGGACAGCTAGAGGGAGCCGAGCAATCTCCAGTGGACTGAGGCGTACAAACGCTGGGTCAAAGGGGCGCGGTGCTGGCAACCTGACGATGAGCCCAACGAGAGCGATGGCGATGCCCAGGAATGTGAGTGTCCAGAGACGTTTCATGCTCACGATCTTCAGCGCCATTTAGCTCGGCGGCTGGGAGTTGGTTTCTAGCCAGGCAGCAAAGGCGGACTCAGTCATCTCTCCCGCAGCGAGGGCTAGCGTGCGGATGGCGGCATCGGCTTCGTCTGCGGTGAAGTGCCAGCCGTTACGAACGAGAAAACCGGCACCAAGCATGAAGCCTGTGCGTTTATTCCCATCCAAGAAAGGGTGGTTTTTAACAACGCCAGAGGTGTAGCTAGCCGCGAGATCCATCATGGTCGGATTCCCGTAGGCTAACTGCTGCTGCGGTTTGGCCAGGGCCGACTCCAACAAGTGTTCATGACGCATGCCACTGATACCGCCATGTTGGGCAAGCATCATATCATGCAGGGCTAGACACTCTTCTCGGGTGATCCAGTAAGGCTCTTTCATTTGGCTAATTCCGCGAGAGTGTTTCGGTATCTGCGGGAAAGATCCTCAAAAACAGCCATCGTTTTAGCAAATTCTGGATTTTGTGCTGTCATGTTAAATCCACCCTGTTGTTCTGATAATGTGACCGTATCACCCTCACCTGCTTTCAGGTGTGCGAGTGCTTCTTTGGGAAGGACGATACCGACAGAGTTACCGATTTTGCGGAGTTTGAGTTCTAGGACCATGGGGTGAATGTAGCTACGGATGTTATAACATGCAAGCGGCGGCCTTTTGCTATGGAAGTATAGAATTAGTCTGGCCTTCAAAAGCTGAATCTGTCATGAATGGTGACAATCTGAGGGTCTGTCCGATTCATCGTTCCATTCGTTTTTCTGCTGATGTTGTGCCGAATATTTCTTTTCATCGCCCTGATTGTGCAGGTGACGGCGGGGTTTTCACAAGTGCCTGAGACAGTTGGAGAAGTGCCGAAGGCCAAGCCCTGGGTATCGCCCTGTGAGGAACTCTGTGCAGACTTGATTGCTGCTATCCAGCTTCAGCCCGCCATGCTGGAGATGCGGCTTGAGGATGCGCTGGTGATGCAGGAGTCCTACGCTGCAGAGCTGGTTAGCGCAGCTAAATATGCCGTCAGAGATAACCCAAACCAACTGAGCCTCATTTTGAAAACCGCTCTCAAGTTAGCGCCTCAAAGAACTGTGGCGATCCGTGCAGCGCTTGCTTACCAGCGCCCCGTCATGCCTGAGCCGGTGGTGCAGGAAGAAGTGCGCCGTGCTGAGCTTCCGGCAGGTCTGATGCTTCAAAAGATGGATATCGCCCGGCTTGCTGCTGAGCTTAAACGTAGCAGTGGTCCGCTAGAAATACGTCGAGCGCAGCTGCCTGATGCGGCACCTGAATTCGAAGTGCGTCGTGCTGAACTGCCGACGGGACCAAGGCTGAAGCTGAGGACAAGGACTCGGCGCTGATCCTGACACGCCACTGTTTCATGGCGTGACTTTTAGAACTTCAGTTCCTCCTTCAAAATCATCCTAGCGGCCTGGGCCACGTCTTTGTCGCCGCGACCGGAGAGATTGACGATGATGACTTGATCCTTGCCCATGGTTGGGGCGACTTTGGTGACTTCAGCAACGGCGTGACTACTTTCTAAGGCGGGAATGATGCCTTCGATCTGCGAGAGATCCTGGAAGCCAGCGAGAGCCTCGTCATCGGTGGCATAGTGATACTCAACGCGCTTCATGTCGTGCAGCCAGGCGTGCTCGGGGCCAATGGCGGCGTAGTCCAAACCTGCGCTGACGCTGTGGGTAAGCTCGATCTGGCCGTCGTCATTGGCTAAAAGCCAAGTCTTGGTGCCTTGAAGGACGCCGAGGCGACCGCCCTGGAAGCGGGCTGCGTGGCGCTCTGGGACAATGCCGTCTCCACCCGCTTCTACCCCGATCATGCGTACATTGGGGTCTTGAAGAAAGGGGTGGAAAAGGCCGATGGAATTGCTGCCGCCGCCGACACAGGCGACGAGTAGATCAGGTAGTTTGCCCTCGCGCTCCAGAATCTGCTGGCGTGATTCCACCCCGATGATGCGGTGGAAGTCCCGCACGATCATGGGAAAGGGGTGTGAACCTAGGGCGCTGCCAAGGATGTAGTGAGTGCTGTGGACATTGGTCACCCAGTCACGCATGGCCTCATTGACGGCCTCTTTTAAAGTTGCCTGACCAGCAGTGACGGCCACCACTTTGGCACCGAGAAATTTCATGCGTGCCACATTCAGCGCCTGGCGCTCCATATCGACCTGTCCCATATAAATGGTGCAATCGAGTCCAAAGCGCGCGCAGACCGTGGCCGTGGCTACGCCATGCTGGCCAGCGCCAGTTTCAGCAATGATGCGTTGTTTCCCCAAACGCTGAGCGAGCAGGGCCTGACCTAGGGCGTTGTTGATTTTATGGGCACCTGTATGCAGTAGATCTTCACGTTTCAGATAAATTCGGGCACCACCGAGTTTTTGCGTCCAGCGTTCGGCAAAATAGAGCGGCGTCGGGCGTCCGACGTATTCATGCAGCAGTCGATTCAGCTCAGTTTGAAAGAGCGCATCGGCTTTAGCGCGCTCGTATTCTTCAGCCAATTCATTCAATGCTGACATGAGTGTTTCTGGCACAAACATGCCTCCGTAGCGACCAAAGTGGCCGTGTTTGTCGGGCATTACAGGGAGAGGAGCAGCAGTAGCGGTCATGTCGGGAGGATTATCTAAAACAGAATACGCCGGAAGGCAACGCTAGGACACAAACGGCTTGCACGATTGATGTCGTGCCCTTTTGGTAGACAACGAATGGAGATCCTTGCCCTCAATCTGCCTGACCTAGGCGGCACCATGGAAAGCGCTCAACGTGTTTTGGCCGGCCAAGGCCTAAGCGCATGGGGTATGGTCATCGTGGCTTTTCTTGCGGGGTTAGCTGTAGCCCGTGGCATCGTGGGGCAGATTCTTACGATGATCAGTCTGAGTGTCTCGGTGCTGGCAGCCATGTATGTCTTCCGTCACCGGACAGAGCTTTTTGGCGCTTACGCTCCGAATATGAGCACGGATACCTTACTCATGCTTTCAGGCGGTGCTGGGTTATTGACGTTTTTTTTGGTCAAAGGTGTGGTCAATTTTGCGGCAGGTTTTGGGTTGCTTTCGTTCTTGGCCAGCATGACGGGCTGGAAGGCGGGAATCCTCAGTCTGTTGCCGTCTGGCGTCTTTGTCTGGCTTTCCACCATGGTGCTACGCCTTGTCGGCAGCGTTTATGGTTTAGAAAATGCGTCCATCGAACAACTGGGAAGTGGGGCCAAGAGTGATCTCGGCGCATGGATTGAGCAGATGGCGCAAAAGATCGATCGTACATCCCTCGGAAAGATCACCGAGCAACTAGATCCCTACGATGTCCGTGCTACAGCAAATCTTTCGAGGCTGCTTATTCTCTGGCCGGATGGCCGTGTTTGGCAGCAGCTCGCTGCGCGCGGACCTGAGACCGTGAACGTTCTGAATCATCCTGCAATCATTGCTCTTGGAGCTGATGAAAAGGTCAGGCAAGCCATTGGGCTGCAAGATTTTGCCGGTTTGATGCAGCTTCCCCAGGTGGAAGGAGCCGCCTCGAATCCGGAGCTGGAGCCTTTCTTAAAAGGTCTAGCTTTAGAGGAGGCCATGGACAGCATCGTTTACCAGAAACGTTAATCACCAAAATAGATTGATGGTTTAGGTCGCTATTGCGTCAGAGAACGTCCCCCTATGTCTGAAAAAGTCATTCCATTGGCCGTCACCGCGCGTCGCCTGCTTCAATTTGCTTATGCGCATTGGCGGATGGCTCTATTGCAGCTTATGCTTGCCATGCTTGGCACCAGTCTGATCATTGTCTTTCCCGGCGTGGTCCAGTGGTTCGTGGATGACATCATTCCCAACAAAGACATCCCCGGCATCTGGCGTGCCGGGGCACTGGCCTGCGGAGCTTTTTTTCTGCGAGAGCTTCTGTTTTATGCGCGCACTAGGGTAAACAGTATCTTTGAGCAGCGTATGATCTTTGACCTGCGTGGGCAACTGCACCGGAAGATCGCCAGGCTGCCGCTTGAATGGTTTGATAAACAAAGCACGGGCGATATCCTGACGCGTATGGCGGATGATGTGCCTGCCACTCAGCGGGTGATTTTGGAAAGCATTGAGCAGGGTTTCACCTCCGTCCTTCAGATCATCATCGCAGGGATCGTCATGTTTTACACGAATTCACAATTCGCTCTGATCGTCATGATACCCACGCCGTTCATCGCCGCTGGCGGTTGGCTCTTTGCGCGCTGGATCGCTCCACGGGCAAAGATAGCCCGTGAAGCTAGCAGTCACATGAATTCGCTGCTGCATGATACCATCACGGGCATTCGCCAGGTGAAAAGCTACACTGCCGAAGATACCAAGCAGGAGGACTTTAATGTGGCCAGCCATACCCTGCGTCGTTCGCAGCAGCGGCTGATGACCGCCTGGGCAGTGTATAATCCGTTGATGGGATTCTTTGGCAGCTTTGGCCTAGTTCTGCTTTTATGCATGGGCGCTTATGGTGCCATTCAGGGACAAATCACCACGGGTGAGCTTTTTAAATTCATTTTCCTTCTCGGTTTTTTCTTTGAGCCAATTGCCCGTCTTCATGGTGTGAATCAGACCATTGTGACTGGCTTAGCCAGTGCGGAGCGTGTCTTTAAAGTGCTTGATCAAGAAGGTGAAGAGGATCTGGAGAAAGGCCTCGTGCTGCAGCGCGCGAAAGGCGCCATCGACTTCCTCGATGTGACTTTTGGGTACAACCCAGAAAAGCCTGTTATTCAGGGCCTTAATCTGAAAGTATTGCCACGGCAAACCGTGGCCATCGTGGGTGCGACGGGGTCTGGGAAGTCCACCCTGTTTCAGTTGCTCACTCGTTTTTATGATCCGCAGTCCGGCAGTATCACGCTGGATGACCATGCGATTACGGATTACAGTCGGGTGTCTCTGCGTGATTCTTTGGCCTATGTGACACAGGATGCTTTCCTATTTGCTGGGACGATCCGGGATAATCTCCGTCTTGGCAACGCGGCCGCTACTGATGAGCAGATGTGGCAAGCGCTGGATCAAGCCTGTGCGGCAGAGTTTGTTCGGCGGAATCCGAGAGGCCTTGATGCCCAAGTCGGTGAGCGCGGCGTGATGCTCAGTGGCGGCGAGCGGCAGCGCATCGCCATGGCCCGTGCTTTTCTCAAAGATGCTCCCATTCTCCTTTTGGATGAGGCTACAAGTGCCGTGGATACCAAGTCAGAGAAGTTGATCCAGCAAGCTTTGGAAAAACTCCGCCAAGACCGCACCTGTCTTGTGATTGCTCACCGCTTAAGCACGGTGGTTAGCGCCGACGCGATTTACGTCATGCGTCAAGGTGTGGTTCTGGCGCATGGTCGTCATGAAGAACTCATCCAAAGCTGTCCTTATTATCGTGAGCTAGCTAGCCTAGCACTTCTGTAACCGATGGGTTTGGGCCACTCTGTGATTGCAGTGCTCAGAACGCCATACTAAATCACATCATCATGCCTGATACGTCACATCCTCTCGATCAACTCCGCCAAGAAGCCTGGATTGGCGATGCGGTCCTGGAACTCTATGTGCGCAGTTATGTCCTGCGTGAAGTGGGTGGTGTGGATGCTGCCATGAAGACGCGCTTTACCTGCAATCAGTTCCTCAATTGCTTCGGCAACCCAACCAAGGTGGAGGCGGACATTGGCTTGGTTTATGAGCGTGAAGGCCTAGAGGCTGCTTTTCTCTGGATTCGAGAGCATCTGGAGCCTCTTTTCAAGAAGCAAGAAT